>OBRT01000004.1_pt1 | contig 184050 bp, 137 predicted proteins | sample 1494891 | NCBI WGS metagenome assembly OBRT01 (sample SAMEA3360688, study PRJEB22359) | human gut metagenome | biome: ENVO:urban biome; feature: ENVO:human-associated habitat; material: ENVO:feces | place: Bangladesh | collected 2011 | reverse complement strand
AAGTTTTTCGGGCAAAGGTAGTAAAGCTGGAAGCCCACACAAAGGCGGCTAAAGTTGGATGCTTACCAATCAGCTCGTCCATGTTGAAGCAATCTGACTTGATTCCAGCCCCTTCCAACATGGCCTCATGTGCGTTGCACTCTTGTTCGATATGGACAGGTACCATCATCGCAGGCTTACCCATATACATGGCTTCGCATACCGATTCAAAGCCACCAGTTGTTGCATAAGCCTTACAATTGGCCAGATAATATAGAAATTTCTGATCGTCAATGCGATGAAAAGTCAGTGTGTCATCAATTTGAGTGGTTTCATCCGCATCCTTTTTGTCCCAGAAAAAGTGCAACGAGATGTCCCGATGATTGGCATGCCACTGCATCACCGAGTCGCTGAACCCAGCATTGATGATATAGCCTGTCATGTAATCACCCTTACTTCTTTGCATCTTCAGTGCCTCATCACGTAATAAGGGTGGTACCACAGATAGGTTTTCTTCATCGTAGTCACCAGTTTTACTGAACGACAGGTCTAACTTACGTGTGGCGCCCAGGCATGTTGCTCGCGTGAACGCCAACATGACACGTTGACTCACTTTATGTTTTTTCGGGAAAGAGTAGGATGGATGCAAAAACATGTACTGATGACCGATGCATACTTCTGGTATGCCGGGCCGAAAAAGAAAATAGGTTAATCCAGTGAGAACTTCATAAAAATTGACAATCAGGTCGGCACCACTCGCTTGGATATGCTCATGAAGATATCGAATGCTCGACAGGTATTTGGGCGATTTAAAAATGTTGTAGATGATAGATCGAGTAAGTCCTACCTTCTGGTTTGCTTTTGACGGTAGAAAGTTTGGGCTGAGGAAGCCATAGACAGGGGCTTGTGTTCGATGAAGACAGAAGGAGGGTACTTCCCTTGACCGACTTCTACCAACAAGTATCTCGGTTACTTCGTGACCACAATCACGCAGTGCTTTCTCTAGAGTCAAGGCTTGTGTCAGATGTCCTCTGCCTTCACCTTGTACAATGAATATGACTTTCATTTTTTTCAGTGTTATCTTATTTTGCTTACAAAAATAAAGGAGAGTTGTTACAAAACAGTGTAAAAACGATAACATTTTATAGAAAAAAACAAGAAATCGTGTATCGTTAGTCTAGAAAAATCCTAAATCGGGTAGGAGGTAAATGTTATTCATAAAAGGCATTTACCTCCTACTTTCACATTTACCGACCTCCCACACCACCGTACGTGCCGTTCGGCATACGGCGGTTTCGTACTTTTACACCTCACGGTGTGTGGCAAGTTGTTTTCAACTATCCCTTTGAGTAACGTCACTTCTATCGTATTGTAGGATTCCGTCCTATCGCCTTGGATAGAGAGCTCCTTTCGGACATCTGACGAAGAGGTTCGCAGGGTAGCATTCATTTACTATTGCACTGCACGATTCGATCATTCCCTGTAGGCACACGTGTCTTGGGTACTATGACCTCTGCTGACTTCTCACGGCAAGCTTTACTCCATGACTCTCATAAAAAACGAATCACCACGTCCGTGAGACCTCCTCGGATAAGGGCATTGTCTTTCCAAGTTATACCTACTTCATTTACACCAACCGTTCCGAATAGCAATCGGGCTTTGGTTTGTTTAGCAACCTTGCCAACGGTCATATGCCTTATATGAAGTTTCTGTTCGTCAGGTCAGATGTTTGCCGCCAGCTTCCTTCAGATTTCACCTCACGATGAACACCCTTGCTCTTGGCTATGTAATTCCCGCTATTAGGGCTTGCTGGGCCTTTCATCCGTTAGATAATGCTCATGCCGTGCGTACAACAAGAATCCCAATCCTCGGATGAGAATTGGGAAACCTGTTGTTTGTTTGGAATAAGTTTGAAAATTGTTAAGCTTCTGCTTTTTTCATTTTTTCTGCGTAAGCTTCTTCTGAAAGAACAGAAACGGTACTCTTGTCTTTACGACCTTTTTGGAAGTAAACGATACCATCACTTAAAGCATATAGTGTATCGTCTTTGCCCATTCCTACATTCTGACCTGGGTTATGTTTAGAGCCACGTTGACGAACAATGATGTTGCCTGCGATGACACTTTGACCACCCCAAATCTTTACGCCTAATCTTTTCGATTCTGAATCACGGCCGTTCTTAGAACTACCTACACCTTTCTTATGTGCCATTGTTGAATTCCTCCTAAAATTTAAGCGATTACTTGTTTAACTTCTACTTCAGTGAACTGCTCGCGATGACCATTCTTCTTACGATAGTCTTTGCGACGCTTCATCTTGAAAACGATGACTTTGTCACCTTTCACAAGAGGGTTCACAACTTCTACTACTACTTTCGCACCTTCTACAGTAGGTGTGCCGACAGTGATAGCTCCTTCATTGTCTACCAGGAGTACCTTGTCAAACTCAACAGTTTTTCCACTCTCAACATCTTTGATGTGGTGAACAAAAAGCTTTTTTCCTTGTTCAACTTTAAACTGCTGACCGTTAATTTCTACGATTGCGTACATTATTATTTATTAATAAACGGTTTTCTTCCGCAAGGCGACTGATACTTATCAGTACTTATTCTGGCCTTAACGGACTAAATCAACTGCAAAGGTACTCATTTTCCATTGTAATCTGATGAAATGGGCGAACTAAACACTGATTTTAAGAGAGATTAACACAAGTACAGGCCTGTTTCACCTTAACTTTTTTCTCAGTCGTCTGTGAATTATCTAGTGAGCCTTTTGTATTTACCATAATAACGGTTATATATAAAGACGCATGTAAAATAACCTTATATTGAAAGTGTTAGTTTTCTTCCTTCGCCAAATATTTTGATCCTGTACGAGTGACAAGTTCCTTTGCAAATGATTTTGGAAAGCCGGAACGTTTGACTTTAGCTCCGAGACCTGTCTTTGTTTTTAAGAATTTTCCGTTTCTTTCTGGCTTTATTGTCATATCGTTGTATTTCACAATCAAATGTATTGCAAGTTGCTTCCATCGCCCAAGCATCTCTTGCGCCTTTTTGTTGGAATAATCATTTAGATAATTAATTGCATCAGCTTTGTTTGAACTATATCGTCTTTGAGCTTCAGCTTCAATTTCTTGTTGATTGTTAAAATACGATGATTCCAAAGAATCACGGACTGTTTGAAGGTCTCCAAACATCTGATAATAACGCGGGTAAACCATGTTGCTGACCCAGTTACAAACCCAAAACGCATTTTTATCTGAGAATGTAACAGCATCTGCACCTGGCGTGTTGTAACACTCTGGTTGTGTTGTATTTCCGCAATAGATAGGAGTATATGCAACCATGTTCCCATCATCATTGCCAAACCAAAGAAGTCCACCGATTTCACGTGGCAACCAGTTTCTCATCTGGCTGACATAGGAAAATGCAGATTGTTGAGTAGACGTAGGCCGTTCATTAAAATACTGCTTGTCACCAACCTTATACATCAACGGTGTGGGCCGGTATGGCATCTGCCAAATTCCACCGCCAATGTCAACACTGTCCAAAGCAAGTGGTGTACCTTCGTAATGATCGCGCATGCATGTTTGGATATCTTGCACGCTCACTTTCTTCTTCGGATAAATCCATAGAGGCATGTCTTCTGCATTTGGATCTTTGCCCATTGCCCATGGCAAATAGCGAGTCATATCTTGGAAATGATTGAAGAAACTCCATACGCGAGCATCACAAAACCTTCTACCAGAAAAATCAGGTTTCGCATAAACATCCTTCCACGAAAAGTCTGCGTCTTTACCTGAATACCAACCTTTTTCCCTTGCAAATTTAACAACGTCTTTCGCATACATGACGTTCTTCTTGTCCTTCATGTTGAACTTCGAGATGCGACTTTGGTTTGCATGTCCACATATAGCGTCATCAGGAATACGCATGGCCACCCATACGGTGCCTTTACTACCAGGCCCCTTCCCCATCATTTCCATAATCCAAGCTTCATTGGGATCACAAATGGTAAAAGTCTCACCTTCACTGTTATATCCATATTGGTTGGTCAAAGTAGTCATCACCTTGATGGCTTCCCGCGCTGTTTTTGAGCGTTGCAATGCAATGTATATCAAAGAACCATAGTCGATTATACCAGTTGAGTCAACCATTTCTTCCCTTCCACCATAAGTGGTTTCTCCGATTGTCACTTGGTATTCATTGATATTGCCAATGACGTTATATGTTTCAGCCGCTTCTGGAATTTGGCCATGATACTCGTTATTATCCCAATCGTAGATATCGCGCATCGTACCAGGTTGATGTTTACCTGCGGGGAAATGGCACAAGCCAATAAACAACCCATAATCATCTGCGTTGTATGAACAGATAACTGAGCCATCTGCAGAAGCCTTCTTTCCGACAATAAAGTTCGTGCAGCCCAAAACGTTCTGCAGGTTGAGGACAAGTGCACAAACCGTCATGAAAAATACTTTGGTACATAGCGAATCAACGTTATGCTCACTCTTGGTAAAAACAAATCTCATCATAATCATATAAGGTATAATAGTGTTTATAAAAAAGCCTATCTTATTGCAGCTGATGCTGGTACTCTTTCATTGACATTTTGCATTCTTTGTGATGATGCCGATGTTTGAACTGCTGATTTCAGCGAATCATTTCCGCCTTTGTGTCTCGCTTCAGAAGAAGTAGAGTCAGCAGGTGCTTCTCCTGTGCGCTTCGGTTTCGGCGCATGGATTCTAATCAAACTGATGTTTGAGATTATCATCAGCTTAAAGTTTGTGCTATATGCATCTGCCGAATTGCCTTTATTAAGTATGAAATATCCCTTGATTTCCTTAATACCAACGTGCTTGTCATCTGATATTTGAAGCGTATAATGATTTGGTGTTGATACATATACGTTTTGTGAACTGACGCTGTCATTGTTGAACTTGACAGACAACATCGCTACAGCTTCTCGTGAACCTTCTTGATAAATAAACTGTGTATCAAAGTTCAGCCACAAATTGTCTCCAGCCTTATAGGTCGTATCCGTCTTCAACGTGAAGGAGCTCAGATTAAAAGGTCTGTAAGGAGAAAACACAATCGATCGCTCCCCCGTCCACACATTGGTTGTATCTCCATTCGCCGAATTCAAACTATATTGATTAATCTCACTTGCAGATGCTCCCAGTGCCAGTGCTTCCTTGCTCAGCCTTGTTGAGAGAGATTCATATATTTTCTGTAACAATCTTGTGTGCCTTGTGTAGTAAACCATCGAACTGTCAAACTCAGCTTCTGACACACCATTCTTTTTCAGTACGGCGGTTTTGTAGGCAATCATGGTTGTTGCGTCGCCGCTATTCGATTGATACATGGCATCGGCAATGTGGTAATCGTACAAGATGTCTTCCATTTTGTCTGGCTGGATGTAACGGTCAGGCACCGAGGGAGTGCACGAAACCATTGCCAGCAAGAAGAAAGCAAAGAGCAAATAGTATTTAGACGATTGATCACTCATGTGATTCCACATTTTTGTCCTCTCCCTTCATGGTAGCTCCAATGAGCTCCAATTCTTTCCGGTAGAAAAGCAGCAAAAGAACTACGCCAACGCTGATGCATGCATCTGCGAAATTGAATATAGGTGAAAAGAAGATAAACTCTTTCCCGCCAAAGTGTGGCACCCATTGTGGCCATGTTGTTTCAATGATGGGGAAATAGAACATGTCTACCACCTTACCATGTAAGAATGATGCATAGCCAGAACCGAATGGCACAAACTCTGCGATATCATAAGGAGTGGATGGAGAAAATATCAAGCCATAAAACATAGAGTCGATGATATTCCCCATCGCACCAGCAAGAATCATGGACAGACAGATGATGTAACCTCTAGGTTGTGGACGCTTCACCAATTTATACACATAGTACGAAATCACCGAGATGGCTACTAACCTGAAAAGGCTCAACGTCAGTTTGTTGAAAAAGGTCATACCGTATGCCATTCCATTATTCTCGATGAACCGGATGTAGAACCAATCGGCTATGTGAATAGAGTCATCCAAGGCCATGTTGGTCTTGACCAAAATCTTGATAATCTGATCAATCACCAAAATGGCCACAACTATGATTATCGCTAATTTTCCGTCTGTAATATATCTCTTCATCAACTTCTGATTACGATACGCAGAATGCCAGCCTGCATTAATGGTTTCGTGCTTTCTTTGATGCCACACTCAAAGTGGCATGCGGCACAGCTTTCAATCTTTCTTTCGGAATCAATTCACCCGTCATCCGATCAATACCGTACGTTTTGTTGTTGATTCGCACCAATGCAGCTTCCAAACCTTGGATGAACTTCTGCTGGCGGTTAGCCATCTGTACCAGTTCTTCCTTGGTTTGCGTGGCACTACCCTCTTCAAGAGCTTTATACGTAGGAGACGTATCATCGATGTCATTACCATCCGAATTCATGATTTGTTTCATCATGCTTGTGTAATCTCTGCGGGCCAGACTCAATTTTTCATGTATGATAGCGCGAAACTCTTCCAGTTCTTCATCGCTATATCTTTTCTTTTCTTCCATATAAAATGAATTCAAACGTACGATCAGAAACTTACAAACCTGCGCTCCTTACCGTACTTGTTGTTATGAAACTATACTTTTTTTACTAAAATATGAAGTTTGAAATCGTCAAAGTCAACCTCTACCCCATCATTTGATCCAATGATAACGTTGTCTGCCAATACCTGACTTTTGATGTAATCACAAAATGCCTGTATGGCTTCGTCAGTGTGTTCGTTGGGAGAAACAGTCACGTTAATTCGGTCGGTAATCTCAAAATCACTTTCCTTGCGTAGATTCTGAATACGATTGATGAGTTCTCGTGCCATGCCTTCTTTCTTCAGGTCATCCGTCAATTCAACCTCCAAAGCCACGGTCAGATTGCCCTCGTTGGACACCAACCAGCCTGGAATATCCTCGTTGACGATTTCAACGTCATCTCTTTCAACCGTTACCTCCTGGCCATCAACAGCAAAGCTGATACTGCCGTCGTGTTCCAGAGATGCGATTTGCTCTTGTGTAACATTGTTCATAAAGTTAGCAACCCCCTTCATAAGCTTTCCAAACTTCTTGCCCATAGTTCTGAAGTTACACTTTACTTTCTTCACCAGCAAACCTTCACCTTCCATAAAGTTCAATTCCTTCACGTTTACCTCTCGCTTAATCAAATCTGCCATCGCATTGATTCGACGTTTTTGTTCGTCATCAATGGCAGGAATCATAATCTGCATCAATGGTTGACGTACCTTAATGTTCACTTTGCGACGCAACGCCAACACCATGCTTGTGACTTTCTGTGCCAAGTCCATGCGTGCTTCCAGGTCTTCGTTGACCAATTGTTCATCTGCAACAGGGAAAGATTCCAAGTGCACACTCTCCGCTTTACCTCCCAAATCAAGATATAACAGGTCGGCGTAGAACGGAGCGAACGGAGCCAGCAATTTGCTGACGGTCATCAAACAGGTATACAGGGTATGGTATGCCGAACGTTTGTCAGCACTCATTTCTTTCCCCCAGAAACGTTTTCTGTTAAGACGAACATACCAGTTACTTAGGTCGTCATTGACAAAACTATCAATCATTCTGCCTGCACGAGTAGGGTCATACCCATTCAATGCGGTCTCAACGTTTTTAATCAAGGAGTTGAGTTTCGAAATAATCCATAAGTCAATCTCGGGTGCTTGGTCCTTGTTTGGCTGTGTCGTGACTGAATCAAAACCATCCACGTTGGCATACAAGGCGAAGAATGAATAAGTATTATATAAGGTACCGAAGAATTTACGACGCACCTCGTCAACACCTTCTTCATCAAACTTCAAGTTATCCCATGGGGCCGAGTTGGTCATCATGTAAAAACGCACGGCATCGGCTCCATACTTCTCAATCATGTCGAATGGATTCTTAACATTGCCCAGGTGCTTACTCATTTTGTTGCCCTTGGCATCAAGAACCAATCCTGTAGAGATAACATTTTTGAACGCCACCGAATCGAAGACCATTGTTGCAATGGCGTGCAGGGTAAAGAACCAGCCACGCGTCTGATCCACGCCTTCATTGATAAAATCGGCTGGGAAGAATGCGGGCGGAATAGGCGTACCATGATATGCACTTTCAACCATTGCCTTACGGGCATCTTCTCCGGTCACCACCCTATCCTGCGCATCACGCATGGTCTTGTCTTCGGCCATGTCGCCTTCAAAAGGATAGTGCTGTTGCGCGTAAGGCATCGAACCACTGTCAAACCAAACATCAATCAAGTCGCTTTCACGATACATGGGTTCTCCCTGTTCGTTTACCAACACGATATTGTCGACGTATGGGCGGTGCAAGTCTATCTTGTCATAATTGGCTTGCGAATAGTCACCGGGCACAAAGCCTTGGTCTTTCAGTGGGTTCGACTTCATGTAACCGGCTGCCACGCTCTTTTCCAGCTCATTATATAGTTCGGCCAAGCTGCCAATGCATTTCTCGCCTTTGTTCTCATCGCGCCATATTGGTAAGGGTGTTCCCCAGAAACGACTGCGGCTTAGGTTCCAGTCATTCAAGTTTTCAAGCCAATTGCCAAAGCGACCAGAACCCGTAGACGCTGGTTGCCAGTTGATGGTGTTGTTCAGTTCTACCATCCGTTCTTTCTTAGCCGTGTCCTTAATGAACCAGCTGTCCAGCGGATAGTACAAGATGGGTTTGTCTGTTCTCCAGCAATGTGGATAGCTGTGTACATGTTTCTCTATTTTGAATGCAGTCCCTTCTATCTTCATCTCCATGACCATGATGACGTTCAGGTCTTCGGCTTTTTCAGAAGCTTCCACATCCCACACCCCATTGGGATTGAACTTGGGATTATACGAGTTCTTCACATAGTCGCCGGCGTGATGTGCATACGCTTCTACGGCCACACATTTTTCCACGAAGTTTGCATCGAGTTCTGCAACGAGATAATACTTTCCTTGCAGGTCAACCATGGGGCGAGTTTCGCCTTTTTTGTTGATTAAATACAAACCTGGTATCCGTGCATCCTTTGCCACCTTGGCATCATCAGCACCGAAGGTTGGTGCAATATGCACAATGCCTGTACCATCGTCTGTAGTAACGTAGTCGCCAAGAATCACTCTGAAGGCCTCACTCGCCATCTCTACAAACTGGTCTTTGCCATTTTCGCCCAGGAACACGTTCTCGGGATGTGCCTTTGCGTATTGCTGAACAAACGGAGCCGCATTGGCGTCCACTTTCTCAGCGGGTTTCACCCATGGCATCAGTTGCTCGTAACGCACGCCTTCCAGGTCACTTCCTTTATAATGTCGAAGCACTTGATAAGGAACTACCTTCTCACCTTTATTATATGGGGGCATTTCATCACCTGGAGCCACTTGTCCTTTCGCCGGTAAGTAGGCATTCAAGCGATCGGCTGCTATGATGATGTTGATTTTCTCTGCCGTGTATGGATTGTAAGTGCGTACCGAAACGTAGTCAAACTTCGGCCCTACGCAGAGTGCCGTATTTGACGGAAGCGTCCAAGGCGTGGTGGTCCATGCCACCAAATAAGTTGCTCCCCAGGTGCTTGCTGCCAACTCGGCATCGAGCTTAGCCAGCGTATCGTTATCCGTCTTGAACATTGCCGTAACGGTGGTGTCTTTTACGTCACTATAACAGCCGGGTTGATTCAACTCATGCGAACTCAATCCTGTACCCGCAGCAGGCGAATAAGGCTGAATGGTGTAGCCCTTGTACATCAATCCGTTGTTGTAAAGTTGCTTCAAAAGCCACCACAGTGTTTCGATGTATTTGTTGTCGTAGGTTATGTAAGGATGGTCAAGATCTACGAAATAGCCCATTTCTTCGGTCAGCGTGCGCCACTCTTCAGTGAACTTCATGACGTTCTCACGACATTTGCGGTTATAGTCTTCTACCGAAATATAATGTTCAGATTCCTTGTTGTCGATGTCTTTCTTATTGATACCCAGTTCTTTTTCAACACCCAACTCCACTGGCAATCCGTGTGTGTCCCATCCTGCCTTGCGCAGCACTTGGAACCCTTGCATGGTTTTGTACCGGTTGAACGTGTCTTTGATGGCGCGAGCCAATACGTGATGAATGCCTGGATGACCGTTTGCCGATGGAGGACCTTCAAAGAAGATGAACTGTTCACAACCTTCACGCTCATCGATAGACTTGTGGAATATATCCTTTTCCTCCCACTTTGCTAAGATTTCCTTGTTTGTATGGGTCAAGTCTAGCCCTTGATGCTCGGCAAATTTTTTAGCCATAAGTATATTCTGTTAGAGTATGTTATTATTTAAAGCGCAAAGGTAACAAAAAATCTTATGATGCACAAAATTATAGAATATTTTGAATTCGCGGTAGATTCAACTTCAAACTTCAAAATGCAACTACGTTTGCAAATTTAAGTAAAATACCTCAAGTGGCGTTCTGAATCCCAACTTTTTTCTTGGTCTGGCATTTATTTTATGTTGATATTCTTTGATTTGATTATCCTTAAAATCCTTGAAATCACTCTTTTTGGGAATGTATTGCCTATAGAGTTTATTAGTATACTCAATGAGCCCTTTTTCCCATGAGCAGTAGGGATGCGCAAAATATATCTTCGTATCTAGTGCTTTTTCCAACCACTTGTGGTCTGCGAATTCCGGCCCGTTATCCGTGGTTATTGTTTTTACGTTATGCTTGTAAGGCAACAGCATGAGGTATACGGCTTGAGAAACGCCTTTGGCATCCTTGCCTTTCTCAAGTTTCCTTATCATGGTGAACCCCGTGCTGCGCTCAACCAGTGTAACCATGGCCCCCTTGTTGTCTGCTCCGGCGCTCAAGTCCATCTCCCAATCTCCATGCCGTGTTCCGCCTGCCTCAGGCGGTCGCTCGTCTATGCTGGTGCGGTCTTTGATGGGCATGTGCCCTCCAACCGGGCGTTTGCGGTGTTTCAACTCATGGCAGCTGTTCTTGTACAAGTCTCCACCGTTGTCCTTGTCTTCGCGGATGTATTGGTAAATTCTCTCAATGGAAACCATGTTGTAGCCTTTGAGCTTGCAGTAGCCGACTATCTGTTCGGGAGACCATTGGTATTGCCGCATGTAGCGGTTGATGCGGTTCTTCACCTCACCCATAAAGGTGCAAGGCTTGCGTAGACGCTCTTTACGAACGTCTGCCAGCATCTGCGCATGAGAGTAACTATAAGCTCCATGCTTGTTGCGATTGCGGCTAAGTTCGCGACTTACGGGCTTCTTTTGTGCCTTATTGAAAGAGTGTATATATGGTGATCTGGGAGACTGAATATAAATTTTCAATCTCAATTCAATCTGTTGGTTTTTATGAAATATGGTAGAGTGCCTTTTTGAGGGGCGACTAGATAGTTTATTGAATGCTTACAAAGATTGATCACCCATCGGACATTCTTACCGTAAGTGTCGCTAGAGGCCAAATCTCCGTAAGCATCGATCTATTTTATATTGGAAAAAGATTGGCAATTATTGGGTTCTATATCCATGGTTGCCAATCTGATATATAAAAGCGATTGTTTTTATTGAGATAGTGAAAGCTATGAAGCAAATGCTATTTACCGCTTTCTGAGTAAGAGCGGTAGTCCCTATACAAGTTGAAGATGCTAATAACCTCCATTATACCCCAAAATGTCGTCGTCCAAATAGTTGAACTATTTATAATGCTAATTGCAAAAAAATAAATCCACATTAATATTACGAAGACATCAAGTAGCAAGATAAAGGTGTAATACCGTCTATTTTTGTTCATCTTGTATTTCTTTACCATTCCAGAATTCAAAACTTGATGCTGCAACACTAAGAGCTCTGTATATATTATCCTTTTCTTCGTTTGATAGTTCAGAAGTCTTTTGGACAGCATCAAGGTATTTGTTAATAATAAATTCTGTATCTTCAGCTTTATCTGAATATGTTTCCAAAATACTTGCAAATAGATTCATCAGCATAGAAGAAATGTCTTTATTTGTATTTTGTGGTATTTCCCCATTTATAATACAATTGCTCAAACGATTTGTAACACTATCATATCCTGTAATGAAATCCTTCGAGGTCAAAATGTCAAGTTCTTCTTGACTTAAGAACTCTTTTACATCAGAATCTAAAACAAAATTATTCGTCTGAAGATTGCGAACTATTATATTATGTTTTGCTCCAAATTCAATATTATCTTTGCTCTCTGTGGAATAATTCAGAGTTATCTCTGTGGGAAGATTGTCGTGTACTAATGTTGAGTCTTCTAATGCAGGAGCGTATGCTGCTGCAACCTGAAGAGGTTTGTATTCTCTATAGACACTACTGGCTCTTGTTGAATTTAAAAGGTTATAACACTTGTAAGAGGAGTATGCTCCTCCAATAAGTGCACCTATACCAGCACCTACATGTGGATGACCTAAAAAACCGCCTATTTTAGCTCCAAATGAACCTATTTCATATGCGCCAACTGCATCTGCAACTACAATTGACATTCTATCTAGAGTTCGCTTGCTACTTGCTCTTGTTTTGAGCTGTGTTTGCAACAAGCTGTCATTGAATTTGGATAATTCGGAAATTATCGGACTTCGGTTTGATTCTTTTTGCAAGTTATCATAAATGTTATTGTTATTACATGATGCAAGAGCAATACAAATAACGGAAAGAATAAATATTTGCTTTTTCATTGTTTGATTATTTAGATTGGGTTATTAGAAGTTTTCACTCCAAAATTCACTACTTGAAGCCGCAACACTTAATCCGGAATATATTAATGGTTTATCATCTTCTGGTATCTCCGGTGAATTTTTCACGGCATCCATATATTTATTGATTAGGAACTCGATGTCACCCAAGCCGTCAGGATATTTTATGAGAATATCATAAAACATATTCATTAATTTTGTACTAATACCTTCTCCTTCTAACGACATCCCCTCGCTAGTGCTAATATTATTGCATATACTTTTCATAGTATTATTAAAGCTCTCGGAAAAATCCTTTGAATTGATGATGTCAACTTGTTCTTTTGAAAGTTGTTGTGTACCATCAATGGCCATGTTTTCTCCTTCTACTAACTTTTTAAGGATGATATTGTGCTTAGCTCCCATCAACGTTACATTTTCATTAACTACCGGATATAGAACATTAATCTTTTGAGGAGCGTAATCAGATAGCGTGTTGTCTTCATTTAACATCGTTACATAAGCATTTATAGTCTTTTCTTTGGCAAGGGCGATGTCAACAGGAGCTGTTGAGACAGTTCTTGTTCCATTTCTAGTAGATTTCCAGGCTACATACGAACCGCAGGCTCCTCCTAAAAGTCCTCCTAGGAAACCTCCAGCAATTGTACCATTTGGGCCTAAAAAAGAACCAGCCCATGCACCAGCTCTACCTCCAGAATATGCACCTCCACAGTCGGCAGCAATAATTTGCGCCCTTCTCCATGCACCAGGTTGAACAAAGCTTCTTGTTTGTCTCTTTGCTGCTAAAATACTATCATTAAAGTATGCCATCTGAGATAGTAATTCAGAATGTTCTTCACTTGTTGCTACAGACGGTCTCATATCAAACTCATTACTACTACAAGATACAAATACTATTGCGCATAATGTGGCAACAGATAAAGAGATTTGTTTAATTTTGTTCATATAACATTGATTTAATATTGATAATTTTAATGGTAGATTCAACTTCAAAATGCAACTACGTTTGCAAATTTAAGTAAAATACCTCAAGTGGTGTTCTAAATTCTAACTTTTTTCTTGGTATTGCATTTATTTTATGTTGATATTCCTTGATTTGAATATCCTTAAAATCCTTGAAATAACTCTTTTTGGGAATGTACTGCCTATAAAGCTTGTTTGGTACTCAACGAGCCCTTTTTCCCATGAGCAGTAGGGATGGGCAAAATATATTTTCGTATCTAATACCTTTTCCTGCCATTTGTGGTCTGCGAATTCTGGGCCGTTGCCCGTAGTTATTGCTTTTACGTCACGCTTGTAGGGCAGCAGCATGCGGTATACGGTTTGAGACACGCCTTTGGCATCCTTACCTTTCTCAAGTTTCCTTATCATGGTGAACCCCGTGCTGCGCTCAACCAGTGTAACCATGGCCCCCTTGTTGTCTGCTCCGGCGCTCAAGTCCATCTCCCAATCTCCATGCCGTGTTCCGCCTGCCTCAGGCGGTCGCTCGTCTATGCTGGTGCGGTCTTTGATGGGCATGTGCCCTCCAACCGGGCGTTTGCGGTGTTTCAACTCATGGCAGCTGTTCTTGTACAAGTCTCCACCGTTGTCCTTGTCTTCGCGGATGTATTGGTAAATTCTCTCAATGGAAACCATGTTGTAGCCTTTGAGCTTGCAGTAGCCGACTATCTGTTCGGGAGACCATTGGTATTATTTCTTAATTGAACTTACGCGCTATAATGTTTTTGTAACACGCAGTATTTAACATCCATTCCAATCTCGTCGTTTGTCGGATGTATTCGTTGTTATACAAACAGTATTAAATACAGCAAAAATAAAATAAGGATTGGAAATCTTTCTGAATTTTATTGACAACATGCCTTCTGCTCCTTGGCGTATTGACAAACAAACATGCTGATGGGCGTAAATAAGCGAAATATGAACGTTTTCCGTACATCGTTTATACACAAGGAATTATACTTTTATGTTAAAGTTGCTTAGCTTTATTTCAAGCATTTTTGAGCCAAAAGCGTTGCTTAAAGCGTGTTTTTTGCATGCTATTGATGAGCAAAAGCATGCTAATAGTCCGCCAAAGTGATACGTTTAGTGAGGTAAACTCAATGCTCTTGCGGTGAAAAATGGTTTTTGTCACAAAATTAACTCATATTTGCATCCTTCCGACCTATCGTTTTTTCCTAGATTGAAAGTTTGCAAGTGCCCTTTTAAGGCCCTAAAATGAGAAAAAAAACGAACAAAAGGGGAATAGGCAAATGATTACTCCAAAATGTATAGCGAGCTGGGCGATCTTCGTTTCAACACATCCAACAGTACGTCTGTTCCTGCCTCTATACCTTTCGTTCGCAAAATATGCGCTACCGTTTCGTGTGCCAAATCAGGACAATTGTTCTCTTCACTTAAATGACACAGCCACACATGGCGCATCCGCTCGGTCATGTTCTCAGCCAAAGCTTGCGCACAATCCTGGTTGGCCAAATGCCCATTTGGGCCCGATATGCGAATTTTTAAATGTTGGGGATAGGGGCCATACATCAACATCTTCGGGTCGTGATTGGCCTCTATGACCAGATAATTCGTTTCGGAGATGACGGTTTTCATTTCGTCTGTCACATGACCAATGTCTGTCATCAGCGTAAAGACGATGTTACCGCATTCTATCTTATAACCTACATTGTCAGAACTGTCATGTGGCACACCAAAGGGTGTAACGGAGAAATCACCCAGTTGAAACTGTTGTCCTTTATCAATGACTTCCATGTATGCTGGTGCAACCTTCTTATGCACACAATAGTTGCGCTCTATGCCCGCATGAACAAGCTGCGTCGCATAGACTGGTAATTGATAATCAAGGCTTATCGCCCCCACTGATTTCACATGGTCTGCATGGTCGTGCGTAACTAAGATATGGTGAATTTGTGAAAGTGGTAGTCCATACTCTTTAAATGACCTTTTTAATAGCCTGATGCCTATTCCGGCATCAATCATCAAGCCGTCATTCTCCGTAAAAAGACAATAGCAGTTTCCACTGCTACCACTTCCCAAACAAATGAATTTTAACATGTTTGAAATATTTGGCACAAAAGTAAACAAAAGGCTTGACATGAACAAAGTTTTTGGTACCTTTGCATCAGACAGTGAACCCTCTTATCCTTTGGCTCGCACTGTTGGTACATCAATAGAACGTTTTTTCGGATGAAAATAAAATTGACAATTTCCCTCACGATAGTAGGCTGTGTGTTGATAGGCCTCTGTGCTTGTACAGACCATAAGAATGAAGAGCAACTCCGGGATACGGCCAGCGCTTTTGCCCAAACCTATTTCAACTGGCAATTCAACGATGCATTAGCTCATTGTACCCCATCTTCACAAAGATGGATTAGTTATGCGGCATCACAGGTAACACAAGATGATGTTGACAAGCTGCGAAGTGCTGAGCAAGGTGCCAGGTCGGAAATCAAGAAAATACATTACGAAGAAGGTGACTCGGTGGCTTCTGTGGTCATGAAGGTTGAAAACTTCTTGTCAATGGACTCGTTAGATGCCGTGGGAGATTTTGTTGAATCTGCCACCTACACTCTGCAATTCGTACAACTTAATAAGCGGTGGAAAGTGAAGTTGACCGAACTACCCAGGCCCGATTCACCACGCCATGATGATTGATTGTATTGATTTCAAAGGTATCTTTTGACGGCTGTTGTAATAGGAATATGGTAGAGCAACGGTCATCATAGCGCAATTGGCATCGCATTTCATTCTGTTAGAGTTCATTGGGTATACTGCTATTTCAGAAATTGTTATTAAATCCACCATTTTTGTCCTTTATCTGAATAGTTTTAAAGATATTCGTTTGCCCCATTAAGATATTAAGCATAACTTTGCAGTCGAAAAGATTATGTTATAATGAAATTATATCAAAACTTATTGGTTATCGCACTTTCATCCGTGTTCACCTCATGCTTTAAGGACGAACCGCTGAATGCAGAGTGTGATATTCTAGAGGCTTCTGTTTCGGTAAGTAAGCCTGAGGAGATGTTCTATCACCCTTCAGATAGCAAGCTTCATGTTCCTTACACGGACAGTACCATTATTTTCAATGTAAGACGTCATGCAAATCTGAACGCCATCGCTCCTCACTTCACATTGACGGATGGGGCAACCATCGTTCCGGCAAACGGTTCTGTGCAAGATTTCAGTAAAGGTCCCGTCATCTATACGGTAACTTCTGAGGACAAGCAGTGGAATAGGTGCTATGCCGTTAGCTTCTTACCGGTTGTCCAGACGGTAAGTGACACCATTCGTTTTGACTTTGAACATTATGAGTTGGAGCAGAAAGAACTGAAATACTATAACTGGTATTATATAGGTGAAGACGGTCAACGGCACGACTATTGGGCAACGGGTAATCAGGGGTTTAGAATGAGCAGGGATTCGGCACCACCAGAGGGCTATCCCAGTGTTCCTGTGAAGGATGGTCACAGTGGGTCGTATGCCAAGCTGACTACCCAAAGCACAGGCTTGTTAGGTTCCTTGGTTGGTAAGCCCCTGGCAGCAGGCAATTTGTATCTGGGATCTTTCGATTTTGGAATGGCCATGCGTGATGCGATGAAAGCGACAAAGTTTGGTATTCCTTTTGATAAAAAGCCCATCAAACTAACGGGATGGTATCGGTATAAGCCAGGTAAAAAGTATCAAGACAAGAATCGGAAAATAGTTCCCAACCGCACTGACAGTGCCTCCATCTATGCTGTTTTTTATAGAAATGCTGACGAACAGGACAATCCCGTGACGCTGTATGGGGATGATGTCTTGACGAACAAGCACATCTTGGCCATCGCCAAGTTGGCAGAAGTGAAGACTACTGACCAATGGACGCCTTTTGAAGTGGTTTTCGACTATACACAACAACCTGATGAAAGAATCTTGGCCAACCGCGGATACAGTTTAACCATAGTCTTCTCGTCCAGCGAAAAAGGAGCACAGTTTGAAGGAGCTATCGGCAGTGAGTTGTCGATTGATGAAGTAAGAATCATTTGTACAAAGGAGGAATGACAGAATGCGTAAGTTTATATTAATCATATTGTGGATGGGATGCTCGTCGCTGAACAGCATGGCAGATTCTTTTCTGAAGGATTTTAAGCTTCAGGCTCGCATAGGATACAACCTGGGAGGAACTGCTCCCATCGGTTTACCGGCGACTGTCAGATCGCTTGAATCGTACAAGTTGCATAATAATGTTACCGTAGAACTCGGTGGTCAAAAAGCCATTGATGGCAAATGGGGTGCCCTGGTAGGTCTTCGAGCGGAGAACAAAGATATGGACGTGGATGCCAAGGTGAAGAACTACCACATGGAAATGATTCGCGGAGGCGAGTCATTGGAAGGGGTGTTCACAGGCTATGTGCAGACACAGGTGCGACAATGGATGATAACCCTTCCCATACAAGCTACCTACGATGTGAACGACAGAATACAACTGCGCATGGGACCGTATATGTCGTATCTACTTTCTAAAGACTTTGAAGGAAGCGTATATGACGGACACCTGCGGGTAGGAGATCCAACTGGGCCCAGAATCGAGATGGGAAGTGATCCTGGAACAAGGGGTATCTATGACTTTTCTGAACACATGAGACGCTTTCAGGTTGGCATATCGGCTGGAATAGACTGTCATATTTACCGCCGTTTCGGTTTATATGCCGATTTAAATTGGGGTCTCAACGGCATCTTCAAGCGTTCATTCAAGACGATTGAGCAGACTCTTTATCCTGTATATGGAACGTTCGGCGTAATCTACAGAATCAGCAAACATTAGGAATACAAGAAGACATGAAGTCATGCTACACTATTCAGTGTAGCTGTCGCCCTACAACCTCCTTGCAGGGCACGATAGACACATGAATTGAATGATTCTTCATATCAACAAAAAGAGTGAGCCTGGTATCGATATTTGGTACTGGGCTCTTACTTTGTAGAAAGTTCCATTAAAATATTGGTATTTAATGAATAATATTTAATTATAATTAGTAACTTTGTCAGCTGTAGGAAATTTTTCAAAAAAATATAAATATGCTTACACTTAAACTCATCAGTGAAGAAACTGAACGTGTGATCAAAGGATTAGAGAAGAAACACTTTGAGGGAGCAAGAGAAACTGTCAATCAGGTGCTCGCCATTGACAAGCTACGTCGGGAGTCCCAACAAAAACTTGACAAGAACAAGCAACAAGCTAATTTGCTCTCCAAGAAGATAGGTGGACTCATGAAAGATAAAAAATTGGATGAAGCCAATGAGGTGAAAGCGCAAGTTGCAAAGTTGAAAGAAGAAGCTAAAGGTCTTCAACAGTCAATGGAAACAGCTGAAAACGACCTCACTACCCTACTTTATACCATTCCTAACATCCCAAACGAAGATGTCCCAGAAGGAAAAGATGCATCTGACAACGTCGTTGTGAAAGAAGGAGGAGTGATACCTGAACTTGGTGAAGACGCATTGTGCCATTGGGACTTATGTAAGAAGTTTAATCTCATAGATTTTGACCTGGGTGTTAAAATCACGGGTGCGGGCTTCCCCCTATACATTGGAAAAATGGCTCGTTTCCAACGAGCGCTCGAAGCATTTTTCCTTGAAGAGGCTCGTAAATCCGGCTATCTTGAGGTACAACCTCCATTTGTTGTGAATCAAGCATCTGGTTATGGCACAGGTCAGCTGCCTGATAAAGAAGGACAGATGTACCATGTACAGCTGGATGACCTGTATCTGATACCAACTGCAGAGGTTCCTGTGACGAACATTTTCCGTGATGAAATTCTCGATGAGAAAGACCTGCCCATTAAGCGCTGTGCTTATTCAGCATGTTTCCGTCGTGAAGCAGGGTCGTATGGAAAAGATGTACGCGGACTCAATCGTTTGCATCAATTCGACAAAGTGGAGATTGTCCGAATTGACAAGCCAGAGCATTCTTATGAATCTCTCAACGAAATGCTGGAACACGTAGAGGGACTATGCAAGAAACTGGAACTCCCCTATCATATCTTGAAATTATGTGGCGGTGACATGAGTTTCACCTCTTCTATATGTTACGATTTTGAAGTTTGGAGCGCAGCTCAGAAAAGATGGCTGGAGGTTTCGTCCGTATCAAACTTCGAGAGCTATCAAGCCAACCGACTGAAATGTCGCTATCGTCATGCAGAAGACGGCAAGATTGAGCTTTGCCACACACTCAATGGTTCGGCATTGGCCTTGCCACGTATCGTTGCCAGCATCTTGGAAAACAATCAGACACCAGAAGGCATTCGTGTACCGAAGGTACTTGTCCCCTACTGTGGATTCGAGATGATTGACGATCAAAATTTCTAAGGAGAAGATAGTCGTGATGAGAAATTTCAAATATATACTCATCTCTTTTCTTCAGATCTTCTCCATGAACTGTGTTGCACAGCATGCAAAGGGCGTCACTATCATCAAACCGTATGGAGGAATGAGCTATGCGGCCATGTTCAACGGTGACCTTGATTTCAAGAACAGCATCATGGCAGGGGTTGATATGAAGAGGCGGCTGTCAAACATCTGGTTTACCTAAACTACCAATTTGAACTATAACAATCTATTAAAACATACTATGAATAAAATTATCCGAAAAGAACAGTTCTCTGAGAAAGTTTTTCTCTTTGAGATTGAGGCTCCGCTCATTGCTAAAAGCAGAAGAGCCGGCAACTTCGTCATCGTCCGTGTAGGTCATAAAGGTGAACGCATGCCACTGACCATCGCCGATGCAGACATCAAGCGCGGAACAATCACATTGGTTGTGCAGAAAGTTGGTCTATCTTCAACGAAGCTCTGCAACCTGAATGTAGGAGACTATGTTACTGATGTGGTAGGTCCTTTGGGCAATGCCACACACATCGAGAAGTTTGGCACCGTACTTTGTGCGGGTGGTGGCCTTGGCGTTGCCCCCATGCTTCCCATCATTAAAGCACTGAAGGAAGCGGGCAACAGGGTGCTGTCAGTATTGGCAGGTCGGAGCAAAGATCTCATTATACTGGAAGATGAAGTAAGAGCGAATTCTGATGAGACAATCATCATGACCGACGATGGCAGCTATGGTGAAAAAGGTGTCGTAACGGTGGGCATGGAGAAATTGATTAAGCAGGAACATATCGACAAGGCATTTGCCATCGGACCTCCCATCATGATGAAGTTTTGCTGTCTTCTTACGCAAAAATATAACATACCTACAGATGTATCTCTCAACACCATCATGGTAGATGGCACCGGTATGTGTGGTGCCTGTCGGTTGACAATTGGAGGCAAAACACAATTTGTGTGCATTGATGGTCCTGAATTTGATGGCGCATTGGTTGACTGGGATGAGATGTTCAAGCGCATGAACACATTTAAAGATGTTGAAAAAGATGAGGTAGAACATTTGCAAGACCATCTTAATGAAATAGAAAGTACACAGGAGAAGCACACGTCCACCATTAAAATGGATGTAGAGCCGACACAAGAGGGTATCTTGACGCTTACCGATCGCAATGCGGAATGGAGAAAGACGTTACGGGATTCCATGAAGCCGAAAGAGCGGAAAAGCATCGCTCGCGTGCAAATGCCAGAGTTAGATCCAACATATCGGGCAACGACCAGGACAGAAGAGGTAAACTTAGGTCTTACGAAAGAAATGGCCATGACAGAAGCCAAACGCTGTTTGGATTGTGCTAAACCTACCTGTGTGGAAGGCTGTCCAGTCAATATCAACATTCCTTCTTTTATCAAAAATATTGAGCGAGGACAATTCTTGGCAGCTGCCAAAGTGTTGAAGAACACCTCTGCCCTACCCGCAGTATGTGGCAGAGTGTGCCCACAAGAGAAACAATGCGAAAGCAAATGTATTCATCTGAAGATGAACGAGCCCGCTGTCGCCATTGGTTACCTGGAACGTTTTGCCGCTGATTATGAACGGGAAAGTGGAAACACCTCTATTCCTGAAATGCAACCAGACAACGGTATCAAGGTGGCTGTGGTTGGTTCAGGGCCTGCAGGCTTGAGCTTCGCTGGGGATATGGCTAAGCGAGGCTATCAGGTTCATGTGTTTGAGGCACTGCATGAAATTGGTGGCGTACTGAAATATGGTATTCCAGAGTTCCGCCTTCCTAATGCCATCGTCGACGTTGAGATAGAAAATCTCAAGAAAATGGGCGTTCATTTCTTAACAGACTGTATCATTGGTAAAACCATTTCTATTGAAGAACTCAAAGAAAAAGATTTCAAAGGCATCTTTGTGGGATCGGGTGCAGGGCTACCTAATTTTATGGGAATACCAGGAGAGAATGCCATTAACATCATGTCATCTAACGAATACCTGACCCGCATCAATCTTATGGATGCCGCCAATACCTCTGCTGACACACCCATCAATCTTGGAAAGAAAGTGATGGTCGTAGGAGGTGGTAACACAGCCATGGACTCTTGCAGAACAGCCAAACGCTTAGGAGCTGATGTTACACTGGTTTACCGTCGTTCGGAAGCAGAAATGCCTGCCCGACTTGAAGAGGTTAAACATGCCAAAGAAGAAGGCATCCATTTCATGTGCCTGCATAACCCTATTGAATATCTCACGGATGAAAGAGGTGCTGTCAGCGCTGCCGTTTTACAAGTCATGCAATTGGGAGAACCCGATGCCAGTGGTCGTCGCAGTCCTGTGCCAGTCGAAGGACAAACAGTCACGATAGAAGTCGACCAGGTTGTTGTGGCTGTCGGCGTATCTCCAAATCCACTGGTACCAAAATCTATCCAGGGACTGGAACTTGGTCGCAAAAACACCATTGTCGTCAACGACCAGATGCAGTCCAGCAGATCTGAAATCTATGCAGGAGGCGACATCGTACGCGGTGGCGCAACCGTGATTTTAGCCATGGGTGATGGCAGAAGAGCTGCTGCAAATATGGATATGCAACTAAGAGCTGAAAAGTGATAGATAAAGAGACAACTTGTAGGTTAAAACGGCTTCTTTACAAGTCGCTACATTTTTGCATTCTTTATGACTAACTTCATAAATAAATTTGTATCTTTGTCAAAATGACAAATATGAAGTATACATTATATTTATTGATATTACTGCTTTTTTCACCTCTTCCCATGCAAGCTCAAAAGCATGGGAAGAGGCCAGCTCATCCACAAGCCAACAAAACAGAGAAAACTCCTGCTGACAAATTATTCGAGACGATGGTAGAAGGAACTGCTAAAGTCATGTTCATCGATAGCATCGTGGTAGACAAGAAAAATTTCTTATCTAAAATTCCTATGAGCAAGGATGCCGGTACGCTTTCTGAACAAAATGGGCAATCCTCCTATACTAACGAACTTGGCAATCACCGTATCTATGCCGATGGTGATACCATAAAGGGATACCACCTGTATGCAACAGACCTACTGGGAGATATCTGGAGTAAACCAAAACAATTAGTAGAATTGGATGAAGAGGTAGACGATGCCAACTACCCTTTTCTACTTTCTGACGGTATGACCTTATTTTTTTCTGGTCAAGGAGAAAAGAGTTTGGGTGGTTATGACATCTTCATGACATTGTTCAACAATGAAGACGGAACTTTTTATAAGCCAGAGAATTATGGATTGCCATTCAACTCTACTGCTAACGATTATTTGTTGGCCATTGATGACATGTATGCCTTGGGCTGGTTAGTCAGTGACCGCTATCAACCAGAAGGTAAAGTGTGTATCTATACATTCGTGCCAACAATGCCGCGCCTTAATTTCAGTCAAGATAATCTTAGTGAAGAACAGCTCAAGTCTTTTGCCAAGATAACGAGCATTAAAGACACATGGGCTTTTGGAGACAGGGATGCCGCACTAAATAGATTGGAAAGTTTGAAGCAAAACTATCATAAGGCAAATTCAAAGCCAGGCTTTCTGTTCCCAATTAATGACAAGATTGTTTATACAAAGATTGATGATTTCAAAAGCAACAAGACAAAAGAATTGTACACTCAATTGACTGAAATGAAAGCGCAACTGGCACAGAATGAGAAAACTATGGCCAAAATGAGATATGATTATAGCGGAGCGTCCATATCTGAACAACAAAACATGCGATCAAAGCTGCTGAAGGCTGAAGAAACCATACAGCAACAAAGAATAGATGTGCAAAACTTTGAAAAGTCAGTAAGAAACGAAGAGAACAAATTGTTAACTAACTAAATCCCTACAATGATGGAAAAAAAATATTTTGCAGAATCAGAACTTATCATCAATGCCGACGGTAGTGTTTTCCATTTACATGTCAAGCCCGAACAATTGGCCGACAAGGTCATTCTGGTAGGCGATCCAGGCCGCGTGTCGCTGGTAGCTTCTCATTTTGAAAAAGTAGAGTGCGACATACAAAGTAGAGAATTCCATACCATTACAGGTTCCTACCAAGGAAAACGAATCAGTGTGGTAAGCACGGGCATTGGCTGTGATAATATTGATATTGTCATGAACGAGCTGGACGCATTGGCTAACATTGATTTTTCAACCCGTCATGAGAAATCACCTCTTAAATCACTCACCTTGGTAAGACTTGGTACCTGTGGCGGATTGCAAGAATATACGCCAGAAGGAACATACATCGCCAGTGAAAAGAGTATTGGATTTGATGGCTTGCTGAATTATTACGCCGGACGAAACGAAGCGTGTGACTTAGAATTTGAGGAGGCTTTCAAAAAACACATGGACTGGAATCCACAAAAAGGCGCTCCGTATGTCATTGATTCAGATAAAGAAACACTCAATCGCATTGCGGGAGACGACATGGTTCGTGGTGTGACGATTGCTTGTGGTGGCTTCTTCGGACCACAAGGCAGAGAGTTGCGCATACCTTTGGCCGACCCTAACCAAAATGAAAAAATCGAGAATTTCGAATTCAACGGTTACCGCATCACCAATTTCGAAATGGAGAGTAGTGCTTTAGCAGGCCTTGCTAAGCTATTAGGACACAAGGCTATGACGTGTTGCATGGTGATAGCTAATCGTCGTGCTCAAAAGGCAAATGTAGAATACAAAAATTCTATTGACGGGTTAATACAAATTGTACTTGATAGAATTTAACGAGCGACTATTTAACCTCATCTATACAAGGGACAATCTGAACGTTCCGATTGTCAGATCCATGATGTGTCGGGTCTGACAACTTGTTTTTATATTCAATCCAACATTAAATCATTCGATGCAATTTACTCAAAGTGACAACACGCACAATCTATCTTCAGTGGAAGCAAGTTCAACGATTTGCGCTTTAGCCACACCGGCTGGTGGTGCTATAGCCGTGATTCGTCTATCAGGTAATGACGCCATCAACATTGCAGACAAGGTATTTGTTTCCAAATCCAATAACAGACTAACTGAAGCAAAACCGCAGACATTGCATTATGGACATTTGACAAACCAAGATGGAGAAGTGATTGACGAGGTGTTGGTCTCTGTTTTTCGCTCGCCCCATTCATATACTGGTGAAGATGCGGTTGAAATATCATGTCATGGCTCACAGTATGTCATCTCACAAATTCTTAAAACCTTCATTCAGAATGGTTGCCGCCAAGCAAATCCTGGAGAGTATACGCAGCGAGCTTTCATGAATGGCAAAATGGATTTAAGTCAGGCAGAAGCAGTAGCCGATTTGATTGCTTCTACCAATCGTGCCACACACCAAATGGCCATGAGTCAATTGAAAGGCCATTTTTCCGATGAGTTGGCATTTTTAAGGATGCAGCTGCTGAAGATAACTTCATTGCTCGAACTTGAACTCGATTTTAGTGACCACGAAGAACTTGAGTTTGCTGACAGAACAGAATTGCTTGATTTGGCACAAACTATTGACCAACGATTGTCTACGCTAGCTCGCTCTTTTGAAACAGGAAAAGCTTATAAACAAGGTGTAGCTGTGGCCATTGTTGGCAAGACGAACGTAGGAAAGAGCACACTTCTCAATCAGTTGTTGAAGGAAGAGAAAGCCATCGTGAGCAACATTCATGGTACGACCAGAGATGTCATTGAAGACACGACCGAAATTAAAGGTGTCACGTTTCGATTTATTGACACAGCGGGCATTCGCTCAACGAATGATGAGATAGAGAGGCTCGGTATCGAACGCACCTACATGAAACTGAATGAAGCACGCATCATCTTGTGGTTGGTTGATGAACAGCCTAGTCGTAGCGAGATTCAAGAAATATTGGAGTATTGTGAGGACAAACAAGTGATTCTCGTTCAAAATAAGATTGATATCAGAACGATTCCTGACAATTTGTCAACAAACAACTTATCAACCATACAAATCAGTGCTAAACTAGGAACGAACATCGACCAATTAGAAAACCTTCTCTACCAAAAAGCAAATATTCCCGAAATCACGGAGAATGATGTCATTATCACGAGTGCTCGCCATTACGATGCCCTCATCCATGCCAAAGATAGCATCACTCGAGTAATCAATGGGCTAAAAGCAGACCTCAGCGGAGATCTCATAGCTGAAGATCTGCGTGTTTGCCTTGACCAACTGGCAGACATCACGGGAGGGCAAATCACTACACCAGAGGTACTTGAGAACATTTTCAAACACTTTTGCATCGGCAAATAAAGCAGAACATCAGTAACGCTAACAAAGTGTTTTGTGGGATTGGTGCAATCCTGTGAATAGACGTCAGGTCGTTCTCCGCCTGTCTCATTTGTTTTGCAATAATCATTTAAACGTCCTGGCAAACTCATTGACTTTGACCGCCAAACCCAATGGGTTTTCTTCCAATTGCATTAACTTTAGAACCCAAAGTTAGTGAGTCTGGCAGCCAATAGCATTCACTTTTGAGCGAAATGTCTACGACATTGGAAACACTATGCAATGCAACAAAAGCAATATCTCTTTTGTGGGTCAGAAAATTATGTATATCTTTGCACCTGACAGTGATATACACCCACTTCCAACATGGAGACAAGAACAGTACTGTCGTACAAAAAGACATGGCAACAATAGAAAGACTACAGAACATGAGAAAAGCTATTTTACTCTTACTCTTAATGCTTACCTGCATGGTCGGACGTGCTGCAAAGGCATGGAACCAGCCCATACAGACCCGGCAGAGTGACGGCTCGCCACTGACCATCTGCCTGCATGGCGACGAGTATTTCAGCTGGCGCACAACCCTAGACGGGGCATTGCTCGTCAATGTAGGGATGGACTATTACATCGCACAGATTGGCAAGGACGGCAGCCTGGTTGCATCAGCACAACTGGCACACAACAAGGAACAGCGCACAGCGTTGGAGCAAGGCATCATTGACCGGCAAGACAGGCAACGCTTCTTTGACACCCTCGCCAAACGCAAACGAAACAAGGCCATACGACGGGAACCGGTGCAGATGAATAGCTATACCTTCCCACATGAGGGTGAGCCGAAGGCCATCGTAGTCCTGGCCGAGTTCTCTGACTTTGGCTTCACCGTAAAAGACCCAAAGGCTACTTTCGAGGATTACCTCAACGGTGAGGAGCGACCCGTGAACCGAGGAACCTACGAGCACAAAAACTATGGCAGCGTAAGAAGCTATTTCAAAACCATGAGCTTTGGCAAGTTCAGCCCCCAGTTTGACATCATTGGCCCCGTGAGGCTGCCAGAAACCATGGAATACTACGGAAAAGGTGCCAATAGAAAAGACGGGCGCGTAGGCGAGCAGGTAGACGACCTGATCAAGCATGTCATGGAGCAGGTCAAGGACAGCATTGCCGATTTCGGCGCCTACGATACGGATGGCAACAAGATTATAGACTTGGTGTATGTGGTGTACGCAGGTTATGGCGAGAGCTATGGCGCGCCCGAGAACACGCTTTGGCCAAAGTCGTTCAACTCGTTATACAACCTGGGCAACGGATACACCACGGGAAGATGCGGCATCAGCAACGAGCTACTGCTATACCCCGGCGCCATATTCAACAAAGAGACCAATGACACCGCACCCAGGATATGCGGCATAGGGCTGTTCTGCCACGAATTCTCGCACTGCCTGGGACTGCCCGACTTCTACCCTACAGTGACCCCCAGGTGGACCAATCTGGACGACTACGACAACCAAGGCATGGAAGACTGGAGCTTGATGGACAACGGCGAGTACGTAGCCCTTGGATACTGTCCCACCGCCTACACGGCATGGGAGCGCGAGGCCATGGGATGGATGTCCATCGAGCCCCTCGCCGGCAAGCAGCAGGTAAAGCTGGAGAACATTGACAATGGCGGTAAGGCATACAAAATCATGAACGACGCACAGCCCAACGGCAGTGAATACTATGTGGTGCAGAACATCCAGAAGACCGGATGGAACAGCGGCCAGAGCGGCCACGGCATGCTGATGTACCATGTGAACTACGATCCTATAAAGTTCAGCCTGGCCAGAAATGCGCCCAACAACGAGAAAGACAAACCTCGCATGACCGTGATAGCCGCCGACGGCCTGCTGAACTCGTCATTCAAAAAAGGCGTGAAGACCAGTCAGGGAATCACTACAAAAATCTATAAGGAACAACTGGCAGGTGACCCGTTCCCCGGAACCAGCAACAAGACAGAGATCAACGACGGTATGGCCTATGTGAACTATGCCCCCTGGACTGGCGGAACCCTGGGTAAGCCCATCTACAACATCAATGAGGTGGAAGGTGTGGTTTACTTCGACTTCATGGAAAAGATTGCCACAACCGGCGTTAAGACAATCAGAACCACGCGGCAGGACGAGACCCACAGGCGCATTTACTCGCTTGACGGACGGTACATGGGCGACAGCGAACGGCTGCTGCCAAAGGGAATCTACATCAGGAACAGACAGAAGTTTGTCGTGAAATAAGCACGCGACTCTTAGTATTCCCTGCTGCCAAAGATGGCAGAGCCAATGCGGACCATTGTTGACCCACAGGCCACGGCGATGGGATAGTCGTGACTCATACCCCAACTCCGCTGTTTGAAAGATGGTTGGTTAGCGAAATAGCGCTCCTTTACTTCGTCAAAAAAGTCTTTAGCCATCAACATTTCCTGGCGTATCTGCCGCTCATCGTCCACGTTTGACGCCATCATCATCAGTCCGCAGATACGCACATTCGACAATTCACGCCATTCGCCGGCCTCCAAGAAATCTCGACAATTGGCTAAAGTGAAGCCATATTTGGTGGTCTCTTCAGCAATGTGCAATTCCAACAGCACGTCAATAACACGGTTATTGCGAGCTGCCTGCTTGTTAATTTCACGCAAAAGCCTCGGTGAGTCGACCGATTCGATCATGCTGATATAAGGAGCAATATATTTCACCTTATTGGTTTGCAGGTGTCCAATAAAGTGCCATTCAATGTCCTTGGGCAGCGCTTCCACCTTTTCAGCAAGCTCTTGTTCGCGGCTTTCGCCAAAAATGCGTTGCCCAGCTGCATAAGCACTCGTTATCATCTCTTTGGGATGATACTTACTGATGGCTACCAAACAAACGTTATCGGGCAGCCTTTTCTGCACGTCGTGCAAGTTTTTTGCTACATCAACCATGATTATGTAAAATTAAACGAACCACACTCCTATTCACTTCGGCCGTTTATACTTCAGGCTGGTCATCGTTTTCTTTCTTCAAATCGTGTTCAAAAACATCCATAATTTTGGTTTCTGAAACATTGGCCACCACGTAATCGAGCACGCTACTTGAGAACACTTCGCCGATATTTTGAAGGGCTCCTTCGATGTTCTTGGCCTGAACGAGATAACTCACGGCCGTACGTTTCTCCTTACCTTTCTCCTCATCAATAGTAATGAACATCAGTTTGGCTTTGTACCATTTATCATCGGTCTCTCTATCACTGAAGAAGATTTCACTGTAAACAGCCGGCGTGATGTTCTTGATGACAAATTCACCGCTTGAATAGCTCGCCATTTCTTTGGTGATCGCATCTTCTGCCTCACCAAAAGTAAAGGCGTCAACCACATAAGTTTCTCTTACCTTGGCGAAAAGTCCGTCTTCTGCCTGACGCTCATATTGTACATTTGTCTCAAACCAATTGGCATTTCTTGTTCTCATTATTATATCTTTTAAATGAAGTTACTATATTGCTTGAATGATGTGGATGCAAAAGTAGTAAAAATCAACAAATCCCACAAATGGAACGAGCGACTTATGAAGAACGTTTGAATAATATTATTTACTGTCAACCCACATATTTTATAGTCCCACTTCATGTAGCGTTCAGATTAATTTGTTATCTTTGCATCATACATACAGGCGAATTGTGGGTATGAATGATGATACGCACCAAACTCACTTGCACGATTGCCAAAACCAAGGGGAAAAGTCCATCAAGCAACTCCCCATAAGAATATTGTATTATATGCCAGAAATATCTGTTCGAGGATTAGAGATGCCGGAGTCGCCCATACGTAAGTTGACGCCTTTGGCGACAGCAGCAAAGGCACGCGGCATCAAGGTTTACCACCTCAACATTGGGCAACCCGACCTTCCGACGCCACAAGTAGGATTGGATGCACTTAAACATATCAATCGAACCATCTTGGAATATTCGCCCAGTCAGGGCTGCCTGTCGTATAGAGAGAAGCTCACCGGCTATTACAAAAGGTACGATATCAACGTTTCGGCCGATGACATTATTATTACATCAGGTGGCAGTGAGGCGGTGTTGTTCGCCTTTATGAGTTGCTTAAACCCTGGAGACGAAATCGTTGTACCTGAACCTGCCTACGCAAACTACATGGCCTTCGCCATCAGTGCGGGCGCCAAAATCAGAACTATCTCGACGACCATCGAGGAAGGCTTTTCACTTCCCAAGGTTGAAAAATTTGAAGAGCTGATCAACGAGCATACCCGTGCCATCTTGATTTGCAATCCCAACAACCCTACTGGCTACCTGTATACCCGCAGAGAGATGAACCAAATCAGGGACTTGGTGAAGAAATATGACCTGTTTTTGTTCTCCGATGAGGTTTATCGGGAGTATATCTACACCGGTTCTCCTTACATCAGTGCCATGCACTTGACGGGCGTTGAGGACAATGTTATCCTCATTGATTCGGTTTCCAAGCGATATAGCGAATGCGGCATACGCATTGGAGCGCTAATTACACGCAACATTGAGGTGAGAAAGGCCGTGATGAAGTTTTGTCAGGCACGTCTCTCCCCTCCTCTTCTCGGACAGATTGTAGCAGAAGCATCGCTCGATGCACCTGAAGAGTATTACCGTACGGTGTACGATGAGTATGTTGAACGGCGCAAATGCCTCATTGACGGACTGAATAAAATACCGGGCGTGTACTCTCCTATACCGATGGGAGCCTTTTATACGGTAGCGAAATTGCCTGTCGATGACAGTGAAAAGTTCTGCCGATGGTGCCTGGAAGAATTCTCATTTGAAGGTGAAACGGTGATGATGGCACCGGCAGCGGGCTTCTACACCACACCGGGAGCAGGAATCAATCAAGTGCGCATCGCATATGTTCTCAACAAACACGATCTTGAAAAAGCACTGATAGTGCTGCGTGAGGCATTAGATAAATACCCGGGAAGAGTGGATACAGAACGATTGTAACATAGGGTTGGTAAGGAATTTCCAAGCCAGTTCTTTCCACCAGTAATGCGTCAAATGACATCGTCCTATAACGACAGAACCAGAGATGAATTTACCTTTATTCATAGCAAGAAGAATTTACAGTGTAAACGGTGACAAGGTGGAGGTTTCCAAACCTGCCATTAGGATTGCTACCGCTGGCATTGCCATCGGTCTTGCTGTGATGATTGTTTCTGTCTGCGTGGTGTTTGGTTTCAAACATGCCGTCAGTGCGAAGGTCATTGGATTTGGAAGTCACATCCAAGTGGCTAACTTCATGACGCTGCAAACCTCAGAATCGTATCCCATTCAGATGACAGACTCCTTGATCAAGGTGCTGAAAAACACACAAGGCGTAGAACATGTTCAACGATTTGCAACCAAACAAGGGGTGCTGAAGACCGACTCCGACTTCCTTGGCGTAGTTTTTAAAGGAGTTGGACCCGACTTTGACTCCACCTTTATCCACCAAAATCTGATAGAAGGAAGTATTCCTGCCTTCTCTGACACAAAAAGCAGCAACAAAATATTGCTGTCCATGTCGATGGCAAAGAAGCTGAAATTAAAAACAGGTGACAGGATATTTGCTTATTTCATTGACCACGCTGGGGTCAGAGTGAGGCGATTTACCATTGCGGGTATCTATCAAACCAACCTGGCTCAATATGATGACATCACTTGCTTCATGGACCTTTACACGGCTGTGAAGCTTAATGGCTGGGAAAATGACCAGGTATCGGGTGCTGAAATCACGGTGAAAGACTTCAATAAGGTGGATGATACAGAAGCTATCTTCATCAATCGCTTAAACAGAACGGTAGATCAATACGGCGAAACTTATTCATCAAAGACCATCAGAGATATCAGTCCCCAGATTTTCTCATGGCTTGATCTGCTCGATCTGAACGTTTGGATCATTCTTGCTTTGATGATTGCCGTGGCCGGAGTGACCATGATTTCAGGACTTCTCATCATTATTCTCGAACGTGTTACCATGATTGGCGTACTGAAAGCCATGGGAGCCAAGAACGCGATGATTAGACATACGTTCTTATGGTTTGCCGTCTTTATCATTACGCGCGGTCTTCTCATCGGTAATCTTATCGGCATTGGGTTGGTTTTATTGCAAAAATACACAGGTTTAGTCGGTCTGGATCCACAAACTTATTATGTAACAACGGTACCTGTCGAAATCAATATCCCCGTTTTATTACTGCTAAACGTGGCTACACTCTTAATCAGTGTTGTGGTTTTAATAGCCCCAAGCTACCTCATTTCCCACATACATCCGGCCAAATCTATGAGGTACGAATAAGCACTTTCACTCATTTTACGCCACTTTCCACCTGTTACTTTAACATAACATTTTCGTGACGGCAGGCATGCTTTTATCTTTTATTGCCAGAAAGATAAGTTATCAAAACATTAAATATGTATTGAATATAACGAAAAAACATGCACATTTTTCTTGTACATGTGCAAATAAGACATTATCTTTGCACACATACTTAAATATTGTGCAATAGAATTATTTACACTGACACCGAAAATTTCAACTTAATGATTTTCACATCAGAAATAAAATCCAACTAAGATAAATAGAAAGAAGCATGAAAGAAATTCAGAGTTTTAATGCTCTCATCCAAAAGAGCATCATCGACCACTGGACTTTGGATGCCCTGACTGACTATAGAGGTATTACTCTACAGTATCATGATGTGGCTCGTAAAATAGAAAAGCTGCATATCTTGTTTGAGAACAGCGGTATTGAGAAGGGTGATAAAATCGCACTTTGTGGACGAAACAGCTCAGCTTGGGCATGCGCATTCTTAGCAACACTGACTTATGGAGCCGTTGCTGTTCCCATTCTGCACGAGTTTACTGCCGAACAAATACACAACATTGTCAATCACAGCGAGGCAAAATTGCTGTTCGTTGGCGACGTTGTAGCAACCGTCATCGACGAAAAAGAGATGCCAGACTTGGAAGGAATCGTTTATATTCCCGATTATTCATTGTTCGTTTCCAGAACAGAGAAGTTGACCTATGCCCGAGAACATCTTAACGAGATGTTCGGAAAAAAGTATCCTAAGTACTTCAGACCAGAACACGTCAACTACTATATCGAGCAAGATCCAGAAGAATTGGCACTGATTAACTACACAAGCGGAACGACAGGATTCTCGAAAGGCGTGATGATTCCCTATCGTGCCATGTGGGGAAACGTAGACTTTGCCCAGCACGAGTTAGGAGACATCATTCACAAAGGCGATCACGTGATGAGCATCTTACCCATGGCCCACATGTATGGCATGGCTTTCGAGTTTATTTATGAGTTTATTTCGGGCTGCCACATTTTCTACCTGACTCGTCTACCGAGCCCCGCTATCATTGCCCAAGCATACGCTGAAATCAAGCCTGCCTTAATTATTGCCGTACCGCTGGTCATCGAAAAGATTATCAAGAAGCGGGTCTACCCAAAGATACAGAACAACATGATGAAGCTGTTGCTTAACATGCCTGTCATCAACACCAAGATTCACGAGAAGATTGGACAAGAGGTTATCAACGCTTTTGGTGGCAATTTCCATGAAGTCATTATTGGCGGTGCTGCGTTCAACAAGGACATCGAGAATTTCTTGCAGAAGATAGGTTTCCCATATACTGTTGGATACGGCACAACCGAGTGTGCCCCTATCATCGCATACGCCGACCACAAGACATTTGTCCCAGGCAGTTGCGGACGTGCAGCCTGCCACATGGAAGTAAAGATCAACAGTAACGATCCGCAGAACGTTCCAGGTGAGATTTGGGCCAGAGGCACAAACGTGATGCTGGGCTATTACAAGAATCCAGAAGCAACGGCAGAGGTACTGGATGCTGATGGCTGGTATCACACTGGCGACTTAGGAACAATGGACGCAGAAGGCAATATTTTCATCAAGGGACGTTTGAAGAACATGCTGTTGGGTGCGAGTGGGCAAAACATTTACCCTGAAGAAATCGAAGATAGGCTCAACGCTATGCCCATGGTAAGCGAGAGTGTGGTGATTCAAGAAAACGACAAACTGGTGGGACTGGTTTGTCCCGACTTGGATGAAGCAGAGTCTATTGGGCTGACAAGGTCGGATATTGAAGAAGTCATGGAACAAAACAGACTGCAACTGAACAACGATTTGCCAGCCTATAGCAAACTGAGTGCTATCAGATTACATGATGAAGAGTTTGAAAAAACGCCGAAGAAGAGCATCAAGAGGTATCTTTATCAGAACGCACATGATGCATAAAGGCGTTTTTCACCCTTGCTGAATAAGAAGAATTTGAAAGTGAAAGAAAAGAGACAATCACGCTGGTGATTGTCTCTTTTTATATGATTCAAAGCGAAAGACAAAGCTATGCCTTATTCTGCTTTCCACAAACCGTGCAGATTGCAGTACTCACGTGCACAAACTTCCGTCGCACAGGTCTTAAACTCAGCCACTGGTTTGTCAGATGGTGTAAGATATTTGCGAAGAACTTCGGTCGGTGTAATCAGCTCAATCCACTGGATGTAGTGTCCCTCAGTCATCGGATGCTCTACTTCACCCACGGTTACACGGTAGCCACCTTCTATCTTTTCAATCACAGGAACGTGCTTTTCCGTCGCAGCGTCAACGGTGTTCTCCTTCAAAAGTGTCATTGGAGCACCACAACAGGTAAGTTCTCCGGTTGACTCATTCACTACTTCAACCATGTTACCACACTTTTCACATCTGTAAATTTCGTTTCTTTTTGTCATAATCTTAGTATTCTATAATGTTGATAACACAAAGATACAGAAAATAAAAGTATGGTGCAACAATAACAATGTGAAAAAAATACAATTTATACATCTTCTTTCATCTTGCCCTGATGCCTCTACCCTATTTCATTTTCCCTTTGTAAAAATAAGCATAACGACTGCTTATACTTGGTCTGATACCATATATAGTTGAGCAAAACGATAGCCCTGTTCCTGATAACCACACTAAAACGAAGATATGCCTCGAGCCACAAAGTCCAAGAAATGTACGATTTTTTAACCGTTTTTTGCCCTTAAAACGCCCCATGAAAACTTTCATTCTAGCAAAAAACGATAGGCAATGAGGAAGCAAACAATTGAGATTTGGTAGAAGAAAATTGGGTGTTGACAGGGAAAAGCAATGCTTTTATTGCACTACAAGCATCACTTTACCTGTCTATAGATATGTGATTGCCTCACAAGAGCATGCATATTAAAGCCCAAAAGCTATGCTTTTGGCAGGAAAGATGATGAAAAAGATGGGCGAAAGAGTACGATATTCGGGTAACGAATTGTATTATAGATACATACGAAATCTGCTTATATTTGGCTTATTTGCGATAACAGATAGATCTACTTGCAAATAAGCCAAGCACAGAGAAGTTGGTTGTCAAGAAAATTCATCATCTATCAGACACGAATCCAGTACCCACACAGGTTTGTATGCTTAATGGTAATGAGGTGTAACACGGTGAAAGGCTACGCGGCTGGATGACATAAAGCAAAAGAACGGTTTACGTCTTTCAAGCCGTTAGACCCAACAAAGAATTTTTAGCACAGCAACAAGAACTCTTATCTTACATTCTTTTAATATGTAACGACAAGCTGTACAGCCTTCTAAACAGGCGTGTCTTCGGGCCGTTCCGTAAAGATATCGTCGGCCGAGCTGATCTCATCAAGGTCGAACCACTGACTCATCTTTGCCTTGGCCTTTTGCTTGACCTCGTCAGAAACCTCCCCCCAAACCTTATGGAGTACGTAAATCAATACCGCCAAGTCGTCACTGAGACCTGCAATGGGGATGGCATCTGGCACCACGTCAAGTGGACTGATGAGATAGCCCAACGCTCCAATGATGATGGCTTTATCCCTAACCGACACCTTGTCGTTCTCTAAGGTGTAATAAAGAATGAGTGCGGCATAGACAAGCTTTGCACCCGCACGCTTTGCAATGCGTGATATTTTCTCGACAAAACCAGAGTTAGAGAACTTGTCTTTATACTTCATAAAATCTGGCAAATTCATTTCCATACGTTAATCCTTTCTACTGTTATAATGATGAAGCAGATTAAACTCAACAATCATTTAGTTTATAATTGGTTGGTAAGATACCAATACCTAATTAAATAACGGGTATTTTCACGCATTATTATTTGTTTGCATGACTTCTTGGGGGAATAACGCCCTGATTGGGACATCACGTAGCTGATCCAAATAGGTCTTGCGTAAGTCGAACAGATGCTTCCAATCCATTGAAGTGAGTTGCTCGTGCAAATCAAGTTGCATGTCCCACCGCCCCAATGCTTCCAATCTATCAACCATGTCGCCTACCGTTATATGATCCAACGTCTGTGCGGGCTGGTAGATTAAGTCGCCATCATGATCTTCATGGCAAACACTCGAATTGATGAGATTCACCTCTGTCAAATTGTACAACAAGTCGTTGGTGACGCGAATCGGAATATTTGTTTCCAATTTTAATTCAAGAGCGGTATAAGGTTTCTTCCCCTCAACGAATCGGTTGCATATCTTGCTGAGCAGCACGGCACTCATCAAGAGCCGATAGCGATGACTGATTTCATTTGGATTGGTCAGAAAGGCTAAATCTTCCAAGTTCTGATTGGTGTAGCACAGTTGCGCGCCAAACAAGCAAATGGTCCACGAAATCTGTACCCAGAGCATGAACAATGGCAGTGCGGCAAACGACCCGTAAATGGCATTGTAACTGGACAGCAGCATTTGACCATGGATATAAAACAACTGTAGCACCTGCATGGCCACACCGGCGAGAATGCCTGGCACGATGGCAGCGGTAATCTTGACCTTGGTGTTGGGCATAAAGATGTACAAACCGATGAACACGCACGACATGATAACGAAAGGCATCACCTTCAACCCTATCTGCAACATGGGTGCTAGCAGCATATAGCCTTGCGCACGGTCGACGAATGCGGTCATAAAGATGGAGATACCAGAAATCAAGACAATCAAGATGGGCATTAAGAAGACCATGGCAAGATAATCGGTGACGGTGCGAAACAGCGTGCGTTCGTGCTTTACCTGCCAAATATTGTTGAAAGTTTGCTCAATGGTTCGCGTCAACCGAAGAACCGTCCACAACATGAAGAGTAAGCCAACGCCAAGGATGACGCCACTCTGTGTGTGCACCAAATACGAATTGACGAAGCCAATAATAATTTCAGCGGCTTGTGACTGCCCTGACAAGGCATTACGGAACCACTGTTCGATGTACTTAGAAAAACCGAAACCTCGTGCCACTGCAAACACTACCGCACAGATGGGAACAATGGCCAACAACGTGGAATAAGTGAGTGCGGCAGCTAAATCGCCTGTTCCCTTGGTGAGGAAGAACTTGACAGCTAATGATAATTTTTTGACGATGCTAATGAGCAGATATTGCAAAGGCGACACGTCTTTGGGTGTGATGCGCCAGATATCTACTGTCAGGAAGCGCTGAACTTGCTGTATATACTTGTTCATAGGTTGTACTTCATTACAAAACAAAGCTCTAATGTCTTGTCTTGGTGATGCTATTTGATTTCATAAAAATAAGAAGTGTTCCTATAAGCCGGGTTCTGTAACCAACGATGTTGGCGCTCTGCCATTTATCTACTTTGGAAGTCGCCCTCCAACTCTAGCATTCTACCCTCCATTGTACGCGAACGTTTAGGCGGACAACCTTCAAACAATGGTATACGCGAACTTGCAACCTCCAGATGGCACAGCCTGATGATCACCCATCAGCTGGTGGTCTCTTACACCACCTTCTCACCCTTACCCTTGCGGGCGGTTATTCTCTTCTACCGACACCTACTGTCACCAATAGCTTCTAGTTTCAGAAGTGGAGCGTCCTGTGTTGCCCGGACTTTCCTCTCGCATCCAAAAGATACCAGCGGCAGAGCCGGAACACTTACTTATGAGCGCAAAGATAGTAAAAAATAAAGAGATGAAGAGTGGAAACAAAAAGTTTTTACTTCTAAACCATTGAAGTACATAGAGGAAGTACACCAATAGAAAACCATTATACACACGCGTCCAAATGTCTGACATGGTCATCGTTTAATCGTTTGGACGAGCCTAAATCTTTGAGGATAATTGAAAAACACAGGCCCTGGAATCTTCAATATTTGTAAAAACACATGACAATGACTTAAGAGCCGTTAATGTGTTAAATCAAATTGTTAAATTGGAATAAAGAAACTGGACAAAATGGCAGATTAACGTTTTTTGCGCTTAAATTTGCATCAGTTATAAACAAATGGCAGAATGTTGCTTGCCATCTATCAGGCAGAACATTCTCGATGATAGAAATAAAGAACAATTAAATCATATTTAAATGAAAAAGTATTCTAACTATTTGCTAACAGCAATGTGCCTCATCGCACTTGCTTTTTCTGCCGGCTCGTTTATTAAGGTGAACGCAGCTGGTGATCAAGTTCCCGCTGCAGGACAACCAGTAGACTTAACTTATGCTGCTGATAAAGCGTTGCCGGCAGTGGTTCACATCAAATATGTGCAGAACTCGAAGACCAGAACCGTGGAGGTACCTAGCAATCCATTCTCTGACTTCTTTGGCTTCCCATTCGATTTCTTTGGGCAAGGACAAGGTGGAACACAAAAGCGACAAATGCAAACTCCACCGAGGAGAGCAACAGGTTCGGGCGTGCTGATTTCTGATGATGGATACATCGTCACGAATAATCACGTAGTTGAGGGTGCTGACGAACTAACTGTCACATTGACAGATAACAGAGAATTCTCAGCAAGAGTGGTTGGTACCGATAAAACGACCGACCTGGCACTCATCAAGATTGACGGAAGCAAACTACCTACCCTACCCATTGGTGACTCTGACAAACTGAAAATCGGAGAATGGGTCATTGCCGTTGGCAACCCATTTGGACTAAACAATACAGTAACGGCTGGAATTGTCAGCGCAAAAGCTAGATCTTTGTATGCCAATGGTGTAGAAAGCTTTATCCAAACCGATGCAGCCATCAACGCAGGTAACTCGGGTGGCGCCTTGGTTAACGCACAAGGAGAGCTGGTAGGCATTAATGCCATGCTGTATTCTCAAACGGGTTCGTATGCCGGTTATGGATTCGCCATTCCGACAAGCATCATGAACAAAGTGGTGAGCGACCTCAAGAAATTTGGTACAGTGCAGCGTGCAATGCTCGGAATACAAGGACAAGACGTGCTGAACTACATCAACATGCAAAAAGACCAGGATAAAGATGTGGATCTGGGAACCAACTCTGGCGTATACGTTGCCAAGGTTGAGAGCGAAGGAGCGGGTGCTGAAGCTGGTCTGCAAGAAGGCGACGTCATCACCAATCTGGATGGCAAAAAGATTAACAAGATGGCCGAGTTGCAGGAAATCATCTTCAGCAAGCGTCCAGGCGAGAAGATAACCATTACTTATCTGCACAACAAGAAAAAGAACACCAAGACCGTTACGCTGAAGAACGCACAGGGCAACACTAGCGTTGTCAAGGTGGCAGACCTTGATGTGCTTGGGGGCAACTTCAGAGAGATTACCACAGCACAGAAGCAACAGATGCGCACGAGCTACGGATTGGAAGTGATTAAGATTAATAATGGAGCACTAAAAGAGGCTGGCATCTCGAAGGGTTTCATCATTCTGGAGGTGAATGACATGCCCATGAAGGCATTAGAGGACTTGCAAACTGCTGTAAAAAAGGCATCAACAAGTAAAGATCCCGTGCTTTACATCAAAGGAATCTGGCCATCTGGCAAGAGAGACTACTTTGCTGTGACAGTCAATCGATAAGCTTTCAAACAAAGTTAAGTATCTCCCAAAAGAGATATTAGATAAGAAGAGAATGCATGTTTCTACGCATGCATTCTCTTCTTTTTTATTTACATAGCAAATGTCTAATGTTAGATGCTTACCCTACTTTTCGCATTAACCAACCTCCACACCACTGTACGAGCCGTTCGGCATACGGCAATTTTGTGCTTTTACTTGAAGATTAATAATCGAAGTGCAAAACTTGTTGGTGTTTGGATAGTATTAAAACCATGAAAAACACTGCAGAGGTTTGTACTCCGATTATTAACCTTCACCTCTTTTGAGCCTTATTAAAAGAGTTGTGGCATAGTATGATGAGAGCCAAGTTTTTATTTTTCATCACCAATTCATCCTTCGGATTTGTAAAATAAAACATATTGCCTATTCGAAGAGTTGGTTACCTGGTTAGGATGTTATTAAGATTAATTAATATTTATTTTACATACTATTATTTTCCTCATGTGTATTCTATAAAAAAGCAGGCATGAAGAATACAAAAGATAGCGAGAGGCTATTTGAAAACATAGAGGACATGTTAGATCATGACATTGAGCAGCTTACCTATCATGAGGAAGGAGCCGACGAAGAACTTGATGCACCTGAGTTTGATATGGAAGGTGTATTTAATAACATCATGAGAGTAATCACGCAAAAGAAGCATCATCCAATTGCGAATGTCCTCAAGTGGACATCAGCAGCGATCATTGTCTTTATGCTCGGATTCAGTTCCTATTACCTCTTCCTCGATTCCAGCGTTAAACACCATGAAATCTATGCTTCAAAAGGTGAGAAGTTGCTCGTGGTTCTCCCTGATGGCACAAAGGTATATCTTAATTCTGACTCTAAACTTAGTTACCCCGATAGGTTTTATGGCCGACTCAGGGAAGTTGTACTCGAAGGTGAAGGATATTTCCAAGTCGCCAAAGATGCCAGGCATCCATTCATAGTCAGAACTTACGATATGATGGTGAAGGTTACGGGAACAAAATTTAATATCAAAGCCTATCCGGAAAACACAGATATCGTAACAACTTTAGATGAAGGACATGTTCTGGTGGGACAATCAGGTGAGGAACACACCTTACGGTCTATGAAGCCCAACCAACAGGCCATCTATGCACGTAGTACGGCATCATTTGCGATTAGGAACGTGTCGAGCAATAATGGTTCGTCTGATTGGAAAAACAACAGGCTGTCTTTCTTTAATACGCCGATGAATGAAGTGCTGCTGACGCTCGAACGGAATTTCAATGTCACTTTCATCATCAAAAAGAACGTTGCTAAAAAATACAGCTATACATTCAACTGCAGTTCGAACGATATCAAAGAAGTGATAGAAACAATGGAGACAATCACACCGATAAGAATTAAAAAGCAAGACGAACAAACATATATTATCAATTAATTTTAGCTATGAAGACAACAACTCAATTAAACATTGTCAAACGACTATGTGTGTTTTTTGTGGCAGCATTGTTACCTCTTTGGCTCTGCGCTCAAAGCCAGGTAATAAGTGTGAAGTTCAACAACATGCCCCTTGGAAAAGCGATGAAGCTTATAGGCAAGAAATCGAACCTAAAGATTGCCTATAGCAAGGAGTTTGTTGACGTGGATAAGCTGGTAAGCCTGTCTGCCAAGAATGAAAGGGTGGATAAGGTGCTGGATGCATTGTTCCAGAATATTGATGTGACATACAGCATCAAGAATGGTACCATTATGTTGTATAGGACAAACAGGCAGAAAAAGGACGCTAAGACCAAGCCTTCACCAACTTATGTAGCGAATGATGCACAGCCAGCTGTTTACGGAACGATAAAGGATAAAAATGGTGAACCTCTTGTTGGAGCAACTATTTCGACACTTGACCAAAAAGTTATTGCCATCACTGACCAAGAAGGACAGTTCAGCATTAAAGTAGATCCTGGCACAGTGCTGAAGATTAACTATGTAGGCTGTGAGGAGCTCAAGTACACAGTGAGGGGTGACAGGACAATATCCCTTGTGATGCAAGAAGATGCCACGGGGCTGGATGAGGTCGTTGTTGTAGGCTACGGCACACAAAAGAAAATAAATCTAACTGGAGCTGTTTCGATGATTAAGGGCGATGACTTAGAAAACCGTCCAATAGCTAACGTAACATCAGGTTTGCAAGGAATGCTGCCAGGAGTAACCATTGAGTCTTCAAGCGGACAACCTGGTGCAGTGCCCAGTATTAGGGTTCGTGGTATCAACACCATCAGCAGCAACACCTCGCCATTAATTTTAATTGATGGAGTGGCAGGAGGCGACCTGAACCTTTTGAATCCGTTGGACATCGAGAGTGTATCGGTGCTCAAGGATGCAGCCTCGTCAGCCATCTATGGTGCCCGCGCTGCAAATGGCGTGATACTAATCACAACGAAAAAAGGTAAGAGAAAAGAGAATGCCCATGTGTCTTACAGTGGATATGTGGGAATGCAAACCCCTACAGCCTTACCAAAGTTGGTTAATGGAAGGCAATATATGGAACTTTACAACGAGTCCATGGCAGCAGCTGGCTTCTCCAAACCATACGGCGAGGATGCGTTCCAAAAATATGATTCAGGAGAATATCCGAATGAATATTCCAACACCGATTGGGTGCATGAGATTTTCAAAAAGAATGCTTTACAGACTTCCCATGCAGTTAGTGTAAGAGGTGGTGGTGACAAAAGTGCATATTTTTTGTCATACGGCTATTTGAACCAAGATGGTTTGGTGGTTGGCGATGCATTCAATTCAAAACGTCATAATGCTCGTATCAATGTGAATACGGAAATAGGATCTCGCTTGAAACTGAATGGAACGGTTAGCTTCGTTGATTACAACCGCCATATATCTGGATTTTCAGGAACTGGTGGAGTATTTCGTCTGGCCCAGAGAATCTCACCGTTGTTGCCAATCAAGTGGAAGCAGAAGAATGATGCCGGACAATGGGAAGATACACCGTACTGGTCATTCGGATCGGTAGGCAACCCATTGTATGTCGCGTATGAAGGTGGTTCAGAGAAATCAAAGTCGAGAACGTTGAATGCCATCGTTGAAGCTAATCTTAAGATTGCCGACGGGTTATATTTGAATGGACAATACGCTGCAAACTACTATTTCCGTGAAATAGATGAGTTTTCGCCCACATTACTCAAGTTTAATGCAGATGGCGAGCCAAGCCCCGACAATAAAACGATGAAAAATTCAGTTCGGCAAAGTCATCAAGATGCATTGACGCAAAGCTTCCAAATCACGTCTACTTTCAACAAGATGTTTTGGAAGCACGATATTGGGGCATTGCTTGGTTTTTCACAAGAATGGTATGATAACAGCAATTTGAGTGGAAGTCGAAAAAACATTCTCGTGGATGATATTTATGTGCTTAGTATGGGCACTGAAGACATTACAAATAGCGGCACCAAAGGACAATGGGCATTACAATCTTATTTTGGCCGACTGAATTATGCTTTTGACAATAAATATTTGCTTGAAGCCAACATTCGTATTGACGGCACTTCTCGTTTTGCAAAGAACAACCGTTGGGGCTATTTCCCATCGTTCTCTGTTGGCTGGAATTTCTTCAGAGAAGATTTCATGAGATTCCTCGATTCCTATATGTCGATGGGAAAGCTACGTGCATCATGGGGAGAATTAGGCAACCAGAATGTAGGCAGTTCATTCTATCCTTACGTTACACCCATCGAACGTAGGGAAAAGGCATATCCTATCGGTGATACTAACAACGTTGGATTTGAGCAAAGGAAACTGGGAAATACAAACATCAAGTGGGAGACGATACGCATGCTGAATGTCGGCTTGGACTTGAACTTTATCAGCAATAGATTGTCCTTGACGTTCGACTGGTTTAAGAAGGAAAATATCAATGCGCTGGTGAAACCTATTTTTCCGACTATTGTAGGTGTTGTTGGTTCGAATAATCTTCCGTTTGAGAACATGGGACGCATAGAGAACAAAGGCTGGGAGTTTGGTGCTACTTGGCGAGACCATATCGGTGAAGTAAGGTATGGACTGAGTTTCAATATATCTGATTCGAAAAACAAAATTACTGATTTGGGCAATAGCGAACCAAGTCTTGGTAACCATATCCGGCGTGTAGGTGATCCTATCAATGCCTATTATGGGTATCTGACTGACGGTTTGGCTCAAACGAGCGATTTCGAAGGAAGAAACGAAGATGGAAAGTACATCAATCCTAAATTTGTTGTGCCAAACGCACATAAGTCTATTGTTCAACCAGGAGACATTAAGTATCGGGATGTTAGCGGTCCTGAGGGCAAGCCTGACGGTATGATTGACGAGTATGATAAGGTGGTGTTTGGCGAGCCATTCCCTCATTACACCTATGCAATCAAGGCCAATATTGCATGGAGAGGCTGGGATTTCAGCTGTTACTTCCAGGGCGTGGGGAAAGTGAATGGTTATCTTTCAGACGAAGCCCGTCACTGTTTCATCAATGACTATTCGGTTCCAAAAGTAGAACACTTGAACCGTTGGACACCCAATAACCCCAATGGAACTTATCCGAGATTGTATCAAGGACAGTCGCACAACCTCATGTTTTGCAATTATTGGCTCGAGGACGCATCATATCTACGTTTGAAGAACGTGCAGTTGGGTTATACTTTCCCTAACAAATGGGTGTCCAAGTTGGGCATGAATCATGTGAGGGCATATTTTTCAGCTGATAACTTGCTGACGTTTACCAAATATTTTGGTTCTTATGATCCAGAAGTACGTGAAACTTCTGGGAGTATATATCCACAAGTCAAAACTTATGTTTTTGGACTATCCGTTAACTTTTAAAATGATGTGTTATGAAGACTTTTAAATATTTTGGCATTCTGTTCATCGGTTTGATGATAACAGTTTCATGCAGCGATATATTAGATAAATACCCTTTGGATTCGGTTACCAACCAAACATATTGGAAAACAGAGGAACAGTTACGTTCGGCCTTGTACCCGTGTTATGATGCTTTTGACTATGAGACTCTAATCAAATGGGCCGAGGCAACTGCTGAAACGGTGTTGTGGGGTGACGTTAAAAGTGGATTGAGCAAGGTTTCCGGAGGTAAACACACCTATAGCGACGGGTTTCCTATGAGCTCATATTGGGCAAGGGCGTATAGCAATATATACACTTGCAATAATTTTCTTGACAACTACAACTCCGCCCCTATCCCGCAGAAAGTTAAAGATGTGTATGCCGGTGAAGTGAAGGTCATTAGAGCCTATGAGTATTTCATGTTGACCACTTTCTTTGGTGATGTACCATGGGTGGATCATGTGATAACATCCAAAGAGGCCTATATCGCTCGAACGAGCCGTAGTCAAGTCATTGATCATATCTTGGCAGATCTTGACTGGGCTGCTGAACGCTTGCCTGCGAAGAGACAGTTAGGAGTTAATGTTGGTCGCATTGACCGTTGGGGAGCCTTAGCCATGAAGGCTCGTATTGCCTTGCAGAACGAACGTTATGAGATAGCAAGAGATGCCTGTCGGGAGATTATGGATAATAGTCCCTATGGACTGTACGACTATACCAAGCTATACCAGCAGGAGGGAGACGTAGAGTCAAATCCAAAGAACAATGAATCTATTATCTTCAGCCTCTATGTGAAAGATGTTCGCATGCACAACACCTCGCGAGAAATATGCAGTCCGGTTGACTATGTGCGTTTTATGGCATCCAAGACTTTAGTAGATGCGTTTTTGTGCAAAGACGGCAAACCAGCTAAGGCAGGATTGGAATATTATCACAATAATAATGTCGTAACTTCTGATTTGTACGCATACCCCGAGAAACATTATTCTGACTATTTCAAAAATCGAGATCCTCGTATGAGGATGACACTCTATGCTCCTGGTGACAAGTGGCCTGGCGGCGACGATGGTGACAAGGATGTAGACAAAGCAAATCCTGTTTTTAAATTACCACGTTTTGCTTCGTTAAGTAACAACAACCGCAAGGGGGCTAACAGCTATACGGGTTTTTATTTTAAAAAGTACAGCATCATTAACAATATAGCTTATAGAAAAGGACATAACAACTATAACGTCATTCGTTATCCTGAGGTTTTACTCACTTATGCCGAGGCCTTGTACAAATTAAACGGCACCTTAACTCAGCAGGAGATTGACGAAACTGTCAATAAGTTGAGAAACCGGGTGGGCATGCATCCTATGAAACTCGACGAGTTGAAGAAATGGAACATGAATCTATGGACAGAATTGAAGCGTGAGCGCCGAGTAGAAATGAGTTTCGACGGTATGCGTTATGCAGATATTATGCGTTGGCACGAAGGTGAACAGAGATTTGGTCGTGCTATAACGGGACCTAGCTTAACTGTATGCATGAATGATTTAGGTCGGAATCCATATCCCGACAATGGTGTGGACGAATTTGGCGACATTGTTCACGAAAAGTCTAGAGCCGAAGGCGGGATCCGATATTTCGATCCCAAAAAGCATTATTTGTGGCCTGTGCCGTATGAGGAAAGGCTCAAGAATCCTTTATTGGGACAAAATCCAGGATGGGAGGAGTAATATATTCTCACATTAAACTTTTATAAGTATCAACATAATAAAAAATAAAATGAAAAATATAATTCTTATCATGGGTATTTTGATGGTAAATTTATCAGGATGCTCCAAAGCCAGCACAGACTTCAATACTTCTGGAGATGATGGTTGGGACCATCAAAAGAATAAAAATAATTTAACGGTAATGAGTTATAATATTCGTCACTGTTCCCCATATTTAGGTTCAGGTGTTCCCTCTCCGGCAGAAGTTGGCAATGTGGCTAAGGTCTTGAAGGATAAAAATGCCGATGTGGTGCTTTTGCAGGAAGTTGATTCCATGACCACGCGTGCATTGAATATTGATCAGACAAAAGAACTTGCCAAGCGAGCAGGGTATAAATATCACAAATTTTTCAAGCAAAAAGACTATCAGGGTGGAGCTTACGGCGCTGCGATATTGTCTAAATATGAAATGAAGAATATCATAAACCACCCTTTGCCCAAAATGATAGATGGTCAAACGATTAAAGGCAGCAACATTTTGGGTAGTGCAAAAATCGTGTTCGCCGGAAAAGATATTTACATTGCGACAATGCATCTCTCCGTTACTGAGAGTGAGCGGCTTAAGCAATTTCCCAAGTACTTAGAATGCTTGGAGCCATACGCTCATAAAATGATCATTATAGGTGGCGACTTCAACAGCCGTCCAACTGATGCATCTATAAGCATGTTGGAAGCAAACGGTTTTACTCGTACAAACAAAGATCCCAACAAGTTTACCATTCCTTCTGATAAGCCAAATCGTGAGTTGGATTATATTGCCTATAAACCATCAACAGCAGTAGAGGTTGTATCTCACACGGTCTTTACCGGGATTAACGCATCAGACCATTTACCAATAGTTTCAGTATTGAAGATTAAATAAAGTAAATATGAGAATTTTAATTTCATTTTACCTACTACTTATTTCGATGTGTGTAGGGGCGCAAGAACCACTCAAGTTAAGAGTCATGACGTTTAACTTGCGTTTTGGAGAATTGGCATCACTCGAGGAGTTGGCTTATCACATTAAAGCGTTCAAGCCAGACTTTGTTGCCTTGCAAGAAGTAGACTGCAACACTCATCGAGAACGTGCTCCCAAGCTGAACGAAAAGAACTTTATATCAGAATTAGCCTACCACACGGGTATGTTTGGTTTGTATGGAAAAACCATCGACTACTCGGGGGGCTATTATGGTATTGGTATGCTGTCTCGGTATCCATGCATTGACATGAAAAAAGTAATGCTGCCCAATCCCTCCAAGTCTGAGGAAAGAGCCGTTATGTATGCCACATACGAAGTAGGCACAGACACGCTCGTGTTTGCTGTAACCCATCTTGATATAAGCGGAAAGGGCGCCAGAAAGGAGCAAGCAGAATTTATCGTACAAGAACTTCAAAAGTGTAATTATCCGGTCTTGATTGGAGGAGATTTCAATGCTGGTCCTACCGAACCCGCTATAGAAAAGGTTATGGAAAAATGGGGACGCAACATGACAATTATGGATCAGACATATTCATCGACAACTCCAAAGATCAAAATAGACTATATATATGCTTATCCTAAGAATAGATGGGAGGTGAAAACAAGTCAAACGGTACGTTCATACTTATCAGACCATTTTCCAATCGTATCGGAAATTATTCTTAAAAGATAACCTTTGCTCAAGATATGAATCATGATGTTTAGGAAATACTTACTTTTATTGTTGTTTTTATTATTACCGCAAGTTTTTCTTGCCGCTGATAATGATATCACAGTGCCAGCAAAAAGAGTTCTCGATCGTATTTTAGAGGTTCCTGAAAACCGCATAGTATATAAGGTTTTACCACGTCAGGAGGGTCTGGATGCTTTCTCTATCAGTTGTGAGAACAATTGTCTAACACTCAGCGGAACAAGTACAACGGCATTGACTTATGCTTTTTACACCTATGTGCGCCATGCTTGCCACGTCATGGCCACATGGAGTGGAAATAATATAAAATTGCCTAAGCAACTTCCAAATTACCACTCTGGTGTCGTCAATAGTCCGTTCAAGCTCCGCTATTTTCTAAACGTATGTACATTTGGGTATACAATGCCCTATTGGGATTGGAAGCGTTGGGAAAAAGAACTCGACTTGATGGCACTTCATGGAGTGAACATGCCTTTGGCATCTGTTGCATCAGAGGCAATAGCAGAACGAGTGTGGATGAGAATGGGGCTTTCAAAAGCTCAAATACGGGAGTTCTTCACCGGACCTGCATATCTTCCTTGGCACAGAATGGGTAACCTCAACCAATGGGACGGTCCACTGTCTGATGCATGGCACAAGCAACAAATAACGTTACAACACAAAATCATATCACGCATGCGAGAGTTGGGCATGCATCCCATAGCACCAGCTTTTGCAGGTTTTGTGCCAAAGGCATTTGCCAAAAAGCATCCAGAGATTAATTTCAAACATCTCCGATGGGGAGGTTTTGCTGATTCCTTGAACGCTTATGTTTTACCACCTGAGTCATCATACTTCAAACAATTGGGCAAATTATTTATTGAGGAATGGGAAAGGGAGTTTGGTGAAAACACCTACTATCTTTCTGACAGTTTCAATGAGATGAAGCTCCCTGTAAATCCTAATGACGAGGAAGGAAAATGCAGACTATTGGCTGAATATGGCAAGGCAATCTATCAGTCAATAAATGCCGGAAATCCTCATGCGATTTGGGTAACTCAAGGATGGACCTTTGGTTACCAGCACGATTTTTGGAACCGAAAAAGTCTAAGTGCATTACTTAGCCAGGTGCCAAACGATCGAATGATTATCATTGATTTAGGCAACGATTATCCCAAATGGGTGTGGCATACCGAGCAAACATGGAAGCGTCACAACGGTTTTTATGGCAAACAGTGGATATTCAGCTACGTTCCTAACTTCGGGGGAAAGACGCTTCTTACAGGCGACTTGGAAATGTATGCTACCGATGCTTCTCTGGCTTTGTCGGCAGCCAACAAAGGTAATTTAGTGGGAATAGGATCTGCTCCCGAGGGATTGGAGAATAACGAGGTGGTCTATGAGCTTTTGAGTGATGCCGCATGGGCAGACAAAGGGATAATTCTTGATGAGTGGATTGCAAATTATTGCATGGCGCGATATGGCAAATATCCTGACAAGATGAAAGCAGCGTGGAACGGATTCAGAAAAAGCGTATACTCCTCCTTGTATTCATATCCAAGATTTACGTGGCAAACTGTCATTCCTGACACTCGGCGCAAGAGTAGACACGATTTGAATGAAACTTATTTCAAAGCTGTTGAGGACTTTTTGTCGTGCGCTGACAAGTTGGGTAAATCAAAATTCTACCAAGACGATGCGATACTTTTCGCTGCGCAATACCTTGGTGCAAAAGCTGATATATATTACGAGAATGCACTCCGCTATGACTCTCTCAACAAACATGTTGAGGCAAATAAGCAGCTCAGTAAGGCTATTGATTTGCTTCTGTTTGCCGATAAGATTTTAGCATCTCACCCTACCGACCGGCTTGATATTTGGATAGCAAAAGCCAGAAGTCAAGGCCGCACGCCTCAGGAAAAAAATCAATATGAAGCGAATGCCAAGCGATTAATTACCACATGGGGAGGTCACCAAGAAGACTATGCTGCCAGATGCTGGAGCGGACTTATCAAAGACTATTATATTCCAAGAATACAAATATATATTTCAAACCAACGGGAGATGCTGGATCAATGGGAGGAAAACTGGATAAACAAACATGGACAAACAGAAAAACAACTCCCCCTGGCCAACCCTTTGAAAGAACTGAGAAGAATCATATCAACAATAAACCATTAAAATTCTAACGTCAATGAGTGTTGCTAAGAAACTATTCCTTTTGGGTTATCTGTTATTCATACCATTTTATTGCAATGCAGAAGATCAAGATATTGTGTCGATTAAAGCTTTGGTAAGTCGAATTCTACCAAAGCACGAGTCACAATTCGAATTTACCAAAAGTAAGTCAAAGACAAAAGCAGATGCGTATACGCTTGAAAGCGGAAAGGATAGCAGGATTCATATTGCTGGGAACAATGCAAATTCAATGGCTGTGGCTTTGAATTACTATCTGAATAACTACTGCCATACCACCGTGTCTTGGTATGCTGAGGTTCCGGTGGTGGTTCCTGATAAACTCCCAGGCGTACCTACTCTCGTTAAATCGAATGCTAAAGTTGAGAGAAGATTTTTCCTTAACTACTGTACGTACGGTTACACGATGCCTTTTTTCAGTTGGAAAGAATGGGAAAGACTCATAGACTGGATGGCGCTGAATGGGGTAAACATGCCCTTGGCCATCACAGGACAGGAGGCTGTTTGGTATGCTGTATGGGCAAAAATGGGCATGTCTGACAGTGAAATTAGGAGCTATTTCACAGGGCCGACTTACTTGCCGTGGAATAGAATGGCTAATATTGATAAATGGAACGGTCCCCTTCCAATGTCTTGGCTCGAACAACAAAAAGAGCTTCAGCAAAGAATCCTGCTACGCGAACGCTCTCTGAATATGAAGCCGGTGCTCCCTGCTTTTTCTGGACATGTACCTGCAAAACTCAAGGAGTTATATCCCCAGGCCAATATTAAGTATCTGGGAAGATGGGCTGGCTTCAGTGATGATTACCGGTGTCACTTCCTTAATCCCGAAGACCCTCTGTTTGCCAAAATCCAAAAAATGTATCTTGAGGAACAAAAGGCTTTGTTCGGAACAGACCATATCTACGGAATCGACCCATTCAATGAAGTAGAGCCGCCCAGTTGGAAACCTGAATATTTAAAAGAAATATCACATAATATATATCGTACCGTTACATCTGTTGATCCTGGAGCCGAGTGGATGCAGATGTCGTGGATGTTCTACCATAACAATAAGCAATGGACACCAGAACGAATAAAAGCTTTGCTAACGGGAGTTCCACAAGGAAAAATGTCTCTATTGGATTATCATTGTGAGAACGTAGAACTATGGAAGACAACCAATAACTTTTATGGGCAGCCATATATTTGGTGTTATTTGGGAAATTTTGGAGGAAACACAACGATTACTGGTAATGTTAAAGAAAGTGGACAGAGGCTGAACGAGGCTCTGAACAAGAAGAACAAAAACCTGATAGGTATAGGCTCTACACTCGAAGGACTTGACGTCATACAATTTCCTTACGAATATATTTTGACACAAGCATGGACAGCAACACCTGCTGTCAAGGAGTGGATAGACAATCTTGCAGATCGGCATATCGGCTTTTCATCTCCTAAAATGCGGCAGGCTTGGCAGATATTGTTTAATGATATTTATACTCAAATCACGAGATCATTGGGCATACTGCCTGCATTACGACCCATATTAGGCAACAACCAGAAGCGTCGAACAGAAATTACTTACCCAACAAAACGCCTGGAAGAGGTTTGGAAACTTATGAGTGACGTTTCCGAATGTGATAGAAATGAATATCAGTTGGATCTTATTGCTGTTGGCAGACAAGTTTTAGGCAATAAATTTTTAAAGTTAAAGTTGGAACTTGATTCATGCTACGAAAATAAAGATTTAGTTGGCTTGCAACGTACGGGAAACACAATGAAAGAGGTTTTGGTCGACTTGGATTATCTCACTGCTGGCAACTCTCGCTGCTCCATTGGTAAATGGATTGATGATGCGCGTGCCTATGGAAATAATGACCTGGAAAAAACATACTATGAAAAGAATGCACGAAATCTCATTACAACATGGGGAGGCTCACTTAACGACTATGCCAATAGAACGTGGAGCGGGCTTATTCGAACCTACTACGTTCGTAGGTGGAGTATGTATATTGACGAGTTGACAGCATCTGTTATGTCAGGAAAGCCGTTCGATCAGCAACAGCTTGACAAGGCAATAGTTGAATTTGAACAAAACTGGGTTAACTCAACAGAAAAGATAGATTGTATCGAAACAAGTCATGTTCAGCAGTTCTGCCGTTATCTTATTCACAAATATGGAATATAGGTTCTTACCACCTGAAATTTCTTCTTATAACGTAAACTTCACCACATTTTAGCATATTAAAGTTGTTGATAACCATTCTTTTTTATAGATTTGTCATGTCATAAGCTGAAGAGTTAATTCGTCAGTAAATGTACATGAAATACCAGTTTTGCATGAATCAAGAAGACGTAGAATCGATAAAAGAACTCAAAAATGGCAGTCAACTTGCATTTGCTAGCATATATAAACTATATGCCAACCGAGCTTATCTTCTTGCATTTAAATATTTCGGCGACAAGTATATGGCAGAAGATGCTGTTCAAAATGCATTTATCAAGTTATGGAATAATAGAAAATCGCTTGACGAGTCTAGCCCCATCCAAAATTATCTTTTCAGCATTCTCAAAAACGACATCATAAATACTCTCCGCGACAATAAGAAGAAAATAGCAGGAGCTAACTTCTGGCTCAAAGAATTGATATCCGAAGATGATGGCGATGAGCTGCGATTCGCAAAAGAAAAACAGTGGAAAAAGGTGATGAGAGCTGTGGAAGCCTTACCGCCACAACAAAAGAAGATATTCAAACTAAAACTTAGCAATTATTCTAATTCTGAAATTGCCAACATGTTAAATGTTTCTGTCAATACTGTAAAATACATGTATTACATTTCGCTCAAACAAATAAGAACACTTGTAAAGGTTCTTCTGGTCGTCTTTGTTTTTAATCCGTGATGTTAGCTTATAAAAAAAATGAGACAGACCTCTTTGACAAGTTTGGCTTGTTAAATATCAAAGAGAAACCAACAGTTCTCGGATAGTTACAAACAACGCACAAGCCAGTCAAATCAAAAATCCCGATTGGTCAGCTGTGCGACCAATCGGGAATACATATAGATTTGCTTTACAGTGCAATTATATATCTAAAAATAATATCCACAGAAGAACATGGATGGGTGTAGGGCAATCAATAATGCGCGCAACACATCCCGCCACTTATTCAGCAGCCTCTTCAGCGTTTTCAGCAGCTGGGGCTTCTGCCTCTTCTGTTACTTCAGTTTCTGCAACAGGTGCTTCAGCATTTGCTGCCTCTTCAGCAGGTTCTGAAACCTTCTTCGTTTCAGATGCTGGCTCTTCCTTTGGAGCGTTTTCAGCTATTACTTTCACAGGAATCTTCACTTCTACTTCCTTGTGGAAGTGAATGACAGCCTCATAGTCACCTACCTTCTTGACGTCACGCATGGTGACAATCTTGCGGTCGATGTCGAAGCCTTTCTTTGCCAGTTCTTCAGCCACAGTAGCAGCGGTAACCGAACCGTAGGTAACACCAGTAGCAGAAACCTTGGCCAGTATTTCCAAAGCTACATTTTCCAATGCGGCAGCCTTCTTCTCAGCTTCAGCTTTCAAAGCAGCCAGCTTGTGAGCCTGCTGTCTCATGTCCTCTGCAAGAACCTTCTTAGCCGATTCTGATGCGATGACAGCCTTGCCGGTCGGAATCAAATAGTTACGTCCGTAACCTTTCTTTACGTTCACTATATCGTTCTTGTATCCAAGACCGATGATATCTTCTTTCAGTATAATCTCCATTCTGTTTCCTCCTCCTTATTTATTTCATCAAATCGGTTACGTAAGGAAGCAGTGCAATCTGGCGAGCACGCTTAACAGCCTGTGCCACACGACGCTGATACTTCAAAGATGTTCCAGTAATACGACGTGGCAAAATCTTGCCTTGCTCGTTCAAGAATTTCTTGAGGAACTCAGGATCCTTATAGTCAATATATTTGATACCGCTCTTCTTAAAACGGCAATACTTTTTCTTCTTAGTGTCCACTGAAGGTGGAGTCAAATAACGAATTTCTGATTTATTCTGTGCTGCCATAATTATGCCTCCTTTTTATTTGCATATTTCTGCTTTCTCTTCAATGCATACTCTGCAGCATACTTGTCGAGCTTAACAGTCATATAACGAATTACTTTCTCGTCGCGACGGAAGCCGGTTTCGAGCGTTTGTACCAATGTGGGCTCACCCTTGAACTCAAACAGGCAATAGAAGCCCGAGTTTTTCTTCTGAATTTGGTAAGCCAATTTCTTCATACCCCAGGCCTCTTCATTCAGAATTTCAGCACCATTGTCGGTGAGCAGCTTCTTGAACTTAGCGACCGTTTCCTTCATCTGTTCATCAGACAAAACGGGAGTCAAAATGAAAACGGTTTCGTATTGATTCATACTACTTTAAAAATTAATGATTAAATATTTTTTTGCAAATTGCGGTGCAAAGGTACTGTTTTTTTGCAAGTCTGCCAAATAATTTTCGTACTTTTGTCGACAAATACAGATTACTGATGAGAAATAAGTTATCTCCCTCGATTGCACTCTACTGCGTATACTTAGGGGTGTTTATCCTCGTACTCAGCCACGTTACTGGCTGGAACAGGATGAACGGTATATTGCTCACAGCTTTATTGCTCATTTTTTTGGGTATTGTCGGTTATATTCTCATCCAAAAGCATCAAGACAAATACTAAACTTCAGGCAGTTTGTTTTTCTTGTCCACACCTATCACTGCCTACCTTGTTTACAGGAACCTTGTTTACAAGTACCTTTCATGTCATTGAGTAGAATACTGTTAGTAGCTGTTTTGTATTATTATACAACTAAATGCTCAGCTCATATTTTCCCTCGAACGAGATGTTTACTTTAATTACATAACTTGTTGTAGTGTCGGGTATTGGCAGGTACGCTTTAAAATTCACGCTCTGTGAGGAATGATGATCAAAAACAATGTCTGAAAGAATACATTGCGTGTAAAATTGTTGCGGGATGAATTTTTGAAAGTCTGCTTTTTTGAAATCTCGTGAGAACAATTTATTGGCACCATTGTAAACACTGATGTGTACAATGTTATCATAGTAAACGTTGCCCACCTCAACACCTTCGTCGGTATAAGAATTCTTGATGATTTTATACGTTGTAGGGTTTACCTGAACATAAAGGTGGTAACGCTGTTTACCGGCATTGATGACAGTATCGCGTTTGATTAAACTATTTTGGTTTAAAGCCACAGGTTGTTTGCGCATAAAGGCAAATTCATTCTCCGGATTGTCACTCTTCACCAAACGAACCACGTCACCATACTGGTTTTTGAATTCAAAAAGATGCTCCGTCTGTCGGACAATAGCATATTTGACGGCCGACGAGCTTTGTAAAATCAGTGAATCTTGAACAATCTTGAAATAGACAGGGATGCTGGTTGAGTCAGGATAATAAATCGTATCCTCTTGAACTTTGAAAACAACATCTTCTTCGTCTTCATTCAACCAAATGCCTTGCAGGAGTTGCTTGGCCTTCACATCCTCTTGCGTTAATACTCTCTCGTCCCGCTTACTCTTATTTGCACAACTGGCAGCAAAGAACATAAGGACGAGTAGAATAACAGTTGTGGAGATAGATGTTTTCATCGCTACATAAAGACGTTTTTGTGTCAAAATCCTAATGCAGAATCAATCAAAAAGTTCGGCATCAGCTAAAGAGCACGCTTTTAAATCTTTTTCACTGGTCACTATCTTATCTTTGTCTATGGGCCAGCTGATATTAATCGTTTCATCATCCCAACGTATTCCAGCCTCTTGTGCTGGTGTATAGGGATTGTCCACTTTATAAGTAAAGATGGCCTCGTCACTCAATACCAAAAAGCCATGAGCAAAGCCGCGAGGAATAAACAGTTGACGCTTGTTATCCTCGCTCAACTCTACGCTGACGTACTGACTGAAAGTCGGTGAAGACTTACGAAGGTCAACTGCCACATCAAGCACACGGCCTTTGATAACCCTTACCAATTTAGCTTGCGAATACTCACCTTTCTGATAATGCAATCCACGCAAAACCCCAAAACTGGATTTCGATTCATTGTCTTGAATAAAATCAACCAGTCCAATCTGTTTCTGAAAATCAGCCTGCTTCCATGCTTCGAAAAAATAACCACGCGCATCCTCAAACACTTTTGGTTCGATGATCCATACTCCTTTGATTTTTGTTTCTGTGAACTTCATTATTGACTCTTCTGAACGTATTCTATAAAGCAAAGGTACCACAATTCAACAGAACTGCAAAGTTTTTGTTGCTTTTATTTATCACCGTTGCAATTTTCACGTTTTTAGTTGCTCTATTCGTAAAAAAACAATAAATTTGCAAACGTGATTGACTTGGAAAAACATATCGAAACGCTGCTCTTGGACAATGACTGTGTCATCATTCCAAATTTTGGTGGGTTCATGGCTCATCCCGTTCATGCTCACTATGAAGAGCAGGATGAGTTGTACTATCCCCCACTCCGCACCATTGGGTTCAATCCACAACTTACCATCAACGATTCATTACTGGCGCAGTCGTATGTAGACGTATACGATATCAGCTATCCCGAGGCTCTTAGGCGGATTGAACGTGAGGTTATTGAAATTAAAGAGCATCTTTCAAACGAGGGACAATTCCATTTGGCAGACATCGGCACGCTACATTATAATAATAGCGAGGGGATATTTACATTCATACCATGTGAGGCCGGCATCTTGACGCCCACCCTATATGGACTGAGTTCATTGGATATAGCCCCTATCTCAAGCGTCACTTCTACGCAACAAGCTACTCAAACAAGCTTTATTGAACAAGCTGAATCACAGCGCAATAAGACTGAACATGCAGATGCCTCAGAGCCATCGAAAGAGCAGCTCATGCCCACAGAAGTGAAGCTACCTGACACTGATGATGACACGAGCAAAACTATCCGAGTTAAAGTCAGCGTCATCAGAAACCTGGTTGCAGCTTGTTTGGTGGCTGTGGCGTTCTTTTTATTCCCGGCAACACTAAACCACCAGGGAAACAATGCCAAATTGTTTGGAAACATTGATACCAGCTTGCTGTATCATATCATGCCCAAAGACATTATCACGGGTTCTGTCGACTTACCAACCGATGCGCCTGAGAGAACCGAAGCAAAGCCCATTTTAAAAGAAACGAAAACGGCTGGACCTATTAAGAAAGAGGTTGAAGAGAAAACAACCGCCTACGTGATTGTTTTGGCTAGTAGGGTAACGGTCAGAAATGCAAATGCATACGTAGAAAAGTTACATCAAGCAGGCTATTCCCAGGCAAAAGTTTACACGAAAAATAAAAGCACAAAAGTAATCTACGGGCAGTATGAAACCGAACGGGCTGCATACAATGCTTTGAACAACCTTCAAAACCAAAAGGAATTTGCGGATGGTTGGGTTTTAAAACTATCCCCCATTTCCTCTCATTAACAACCAGTAACATTGAAAAGAGTACGCTGTCCCAAATGTGACAATTACATCACGTTTGACGAAACAAAATATTCTAACGGTCAATCTTTAGTTTTCCAATGTCCTGAATGCAACAAGCAATTCAGGATTAAGATAGGTTTATCCAAACTGAAAGAAAGACAAAAAGACATGAAAATCGATGAAAACGCTCATCAACAAGCCTACGGAGCTATTGTTGTTATTGAGAACGTTTTCCACTACAAACAAGTTCTTCCCCTTCAGCTTGGTGTCAATCACATTGGACGCTACGTCAAAGGCAACGACATACAGTGCCCTATCGAAACTACAGACCCCAGCGTTGACCTGACACACTGCAACATCACGGTGTCCAAAGACAAGCATGGCAAGCTGAAATACGAGCTCAGCGACGGCCCCAGCTATACCGGTACATTCGTAAACAACCAACTACTGGGCGACCGCGAACGCAGAATCATTCGAGAAGGATCGCTGTTTACCATCGGGGCAACCAGCATTATTTTACGAACGTCTGACCAGGATGATGAATAAAAAGCGAGTCACGTGCCATATTTTTTCAATATTGTTACATTCGCTATTCGTTATTTGTTCACAAACTCGTCAAATTGTTTGTTCACTTCAAGCATCCATTCGGGAAGTTTCGCTTTTGCGTTATCAATCAATTCTTTTGGCATGGTCTTGTAAAAAGCGTATGCCATGGGACCAGAAATGGCTGCCAAAGTGTCTGCATCACCGCCTAAGGCAATTGCCAACTTCAAACAGTCCGCATAATCTGTACTTTCTAAAAAGCAGATAAGGGCAGCAGGGACAGTCTGTTGGCAGGTCTCATCAAAATCATAGTTAGGTTTTATACCTTGATAGGTCAAGTCCGACCAATTTGGGTAGTATTTTTCAAGTACATGCTCTCTAATAAAATCTTTGTTTTTCCCTTGCATACCGTAGAATATAGCCAAAGCAGTTGCTACTGCTCCTTTAATTCCCTCGGGATGATTATGGGTAGGCATCGCTGTCTGTGTAGCCAGTTCTATACATTCTTTGACATCCTTAGCCATAAATCCAGCCGATGAAACCCTCATGGCACTACCATTGCCAAAGGAATTATACGGAGGTTCAATATCTTTTGCAATCAGCCATCTTGCAAATCGTCCGCCAAATCCACGATAAAAGTCTGCACGGCATCTCTTCCAAAGGTTTTCTGCCATATTCAAATTCTTTATCAGTGCTTCCGCACATGCAAACGTGCAAACAGTATCATCGGTATAAGTATTCGATGAAAGTAGTAAATCGACCGCATTATAATTTTTTGTTCGATTTTCAAATTCGTACGGCATTCCTGCGATGTCGCCAATTGCGGCGCTTAAAAGTAGATTCTTCATAGTCAATATTTTTTTTGTTTAGCATTCAAAATCCTTGCCATCAATGGCTGAATTTCTCTCCAGAGTCGAGGAATAATAAAAATCTCTTTTGCAACACCTAATTATGTAAGACTCACATGGTTAATTTTACGGAGCAAACACACTCTCTTCCTCTCAATTGATAGTTATAGGTAAATGTATTAACAGAGTTGTAGATGGTATATCCATATTGTTGTTGGTTCAGAATGTTTCTGATGTCAAGGGAAACCTTGACAGCTTTTTTTCGATAGGATAATCCCATATCCAATAAGCTCATTACCTTTGTTACATCTTTCGTCAATTCATTCTTGACAATATCAGCAGAGGTGTCGAATGTGAAGCCATCGAGAGGCATGATTTTCAAAGACACCTTGTGCTGTTGGCTCAGATAGCTGTTGCTCTGATACTCTGTAGAAAGATAAGTCTTGGCAAACATGCCATGATAATCTAACTCCACATACTTACAGGGTTGTGAAGTTAGTTTTGGAGCGAAAATCCAACTTTTCCAGGTATATTTCTGCTGAACATCATTCTGCAAAGTCGTTTGTCGTTTCCATTGGTAAACACCATTTAATGAAATTTTGGTCTTGATAGGCTCTATAAATTTTGTTATACCGATTTGCTCCATCAAACTTCTTCCTGTGTTTGGGGCGTATATTTTCGACATGGTGACGAGCTTCGAGCTTGCGTTTTGGCTCAAAAGCAAGTTGTTCTTTTCCTGATTATAGAGAAAATCTACATTGAGGAACCACATTTTCAGTGGTATTTTATAGTCGTAATGTAGCGAGGCATTCCAACTTTTGTTGTCTGCCAGTACACCAGATCCAATTTTCAGCGAGGTATCATTGATTCTGACAGGTGCTTTCAAAAAGTCCAGAATGTCGCCAAAGTTACGGGAATAGAATAAATTGGTACGCAATACAGAACGGGAAGTTACCTTATAATTGCCATACACGCTTGGACAAATGGAATAATACCAAGAGCCAGACGATGATGCCGACTTGTGGTCTCTATGCGCTATATAGTCTAAGCGCATCGGCATTTCCAATCGAAAGACATATCTGTATTGCGGATGCGAATATTCATATTGTGGTGCCAACGCCATTTTAAAGTGTTGCATACTCACGTCGTTGCTTTTATCCGTGGGCTGCAAGTTCGTCTTCACCTTATTAATATAGTAGTTCAACAACAATGGTAAATAGATACGAGAGTTAAGATGCCTCTTCGATACAGAGATAGTGTTCTCTGTTCGAAACGTTTGTCCATTGGTATTTTGCACCACATCACCGACAGTTTCCTTGTCAAGCATTATCTTTCCCATAGGCGAACCTTGATATGACAATACAGATGTAACCGACCAACGCAAATCCTTGTGATTCCACAAGGTAGAGAACTTGTTGTTCACATGAAACTCTCGCATCTTCTGTTTCTGGTTAAAGAAAGATTCATTCTCTTTAGTTGGCAACTCAGATGTTAGAAAAGAACCAGTGCCAGACAAAGTGTTTCTGAGATAAGTCCTATCCGAATTGTCTTTATATTCCAACAGAATGCTGGGGCGATGCACAGTTAATAGAGGTGAATACGCTTGGGCGATGATGATATGATGGTCTGCATCCGCATAACTTCTCGTCAAACTATAATCGTACTTACTTTTGGCATAGCTATAACCTATATTCCCTTTTAAGGTAACATCCTTTTGAATCTTTTTCAATAGGTTGAACGACACCAACCTGTCTGTTGGTGAAGCATATCTGTCAACGTCAATAGGAGGTGTAGAAGCAGAAAGATTCCCCAATAAATTAGATACTGTAGATGACGTCTCTTGCTTGGCAAAGTGATTGGTTCCATCTGTCAAAGCAAACTGATTGATGTTGCCTGCCTTTAGTGAAGCCAACATTTGGAAGTTTGACATGAAGAGCATTCCTGCACCATTCAGTTCATACAAAGTATGCTTGCCCACACCAAGCGACGCACCATAAGAGCCAACTGGTTTGAACTTTGCCTTGTTGCTCATTTTTACATTAATCGCCACGTTGTCGGAAAAGACATCCTTTTTGGCTTTCACCGCTTGATGGTTGCTCAGCACTTGCACGGTGCTTACTAACGAAGCAGGAATGTTAGTGGTTGCTATGTTATATCGTCCACCCAACAAATCCATGTTATCAATGTAAAAATTAGAAATCTCCTTGCCCAGATATTTGATGGAACCTTTGTCTTCTACTTCAATGCCTGGGAGCTTCTTCAAGGCATCTTTCAAAGTGTAGTCATTCTTTCCTATATACGAGGCTAAGTTGTAAGACAGGGTGTCACCTCGTTGGTAGATGGCAGGAGCTTTTACCACAACTTCTTTCAATGCAGTTGTTTTCTCTTTCAGGGTGAAGTCGCACTTCTGTGAGATATTCTTGATTTCTCTCTTAGCTTTCTCATATCCAATGGTTTCGGCTGTGATGATGAGCTGTTTGGCATCTGTCTTCAGCGTTAACTGATAAGTCCCCTTTTCTGATGTTCGTGCAAAAGCTAAAGTTGCTTTGTCAGCAGTAGCCTTTACGATGACTCCTTCCAAAGCCAAACCAGTGGTATCACGCACTATTCCTGTAACTACACTTTGGGAAAAAGAGGAGTTACAGAGGTAAGTCAACAGCATGAAAATCAAGAATATTCGCCTATTCATCAATGTGCACTGTTTACTTCATTTCCAGTGGAACATATCCATTAGGGCGAACTCTCAGCACCACACCATTGATCAAGGTACGATGTCCGCCATCCTCATATTTCTGAACGCTCATCTCGCTGATGGCTTCCGCAGGGATGTTGCCCATCGGATTTATCTCAAACTTGTTCTTCGCTTTAATAAATTGCTCTCTTGAAATATTGATGGTGTTATCGTATGGCTTCAAATTCATCGGAGTGTTGGATTTTCGGAATGTGATTGCCTTGAACTGATGTATGTTTTCGGCATCGTTAGCCGCCAATACCAATCCTGGCAAACCGCAAAGTTTCCAAGGTCCAAAGGACACTGGTATCTCAGAAGAATACCAAACCGTCCACGTTCTGCCACCATATTCTCCCACTGCCTTTTGACAAGTGTATCCACAGACTGTGTCAGTTTCCTCTGAAAGGTTCCAATTGATGGGTGTGGCACTCTCGGTATAACTGTAGTAATTTGGTGTGATGACACTATAAACCGTTAACTTACCTTTAGGTTCATTTTGGGAAACAGACTGGTCGAAGAGCATATCGTTTCTCGTTTCTTGTGCCTTGAACTTCTGGATGTCCGCTTCGGGAGCCTTGCAAGCTATGGCAGAGTCTGCTTGAAAGGTGGTATAATCAGAAAACTTTGCTGTGTTTCTGCCGATTTGAAGAATGGTAGAGGTTGCATCAATAGAACCTTTGGAGTTCTTTACTTGATACTCGTAGATGCACTCGTATTCATCTATGGGAGAAGAACTTGCATTCTGCCCGAATGCTACAGATGTTAAGCTAACAGCAGCTGTCAGTAAGACAAACTTTTTCATATTCTATGTTTTTTATAGTTGTTACTCATGTAATTTCGCTTGGCTCATGGGACAAATTATCTATGTGGAAGAGTCTACTCTTGAAATAGATTGATACATCCCAACCCAGTTGGTCGAATTTATTCAACCAACACATATTTGAATATATGTCATCATTGCTGCTAAATTACAATAAATCTTGAAAAATCGATGACATTCTACCAATCGTTTTAGGAAAGATTGCTCAACTTAACAAATTTTAAACTCCGCAAGATGATACGGTAACTATTCAGCAATCATAGGCATTGAATATCAGCAACTTGCAGACTTTCTATTATAGTAGAATACTCAAAAATGATACTATTTGCCAAAATTCTCATGTGTTTATTCTTGTAACTCACTGATTCTCAACATTACTCAATAAATATTGATTGCTGAATAGTTACGATGATACGTCAACCCACGGCTCTTTCATTGAAACAAGGTTGTTTGGTGTAAAAAAAACAGCATGCCTTTCTGAATGAAGACGAATGGAACTGCCATTTACGATACGATGTGAAAATAATAATGGATGTCAATCAACGACACACCTCTGTTTGTTAACAAACCTTTCGTTTGTTAAACCGATTCGTTTTCTTTGACAAAATAAAATTGAAAAATAGACAAAAGTGGGAGTTATTTTAGGTATTCAAACCCTTAAACGCATCATATTGTACCCTATTCACATGGAGTAAAGCAGCAATTAACATGCTTTTACCGTTCAATTTGGATGCTTTAGCCGCCCAATCTCAATCCTATAAAAGGTCTTTTTTACACAAAATAGAGCGTTTTATGCCCCAAACACATTGCTTTTTGATTTCTCTTTGGGACTAAAAATCACATAAGATACTAACAGTCAAACAGATAACAAAACTCTACCATAATGCGCTTATTTACAACACTCGAACAAGTTGCTTGAAAAAACGTGCAGCATTTGTGTTAAAAAGACGTTGCGACAGAAGACATTTCACAAGTGAACCACCCGTTCGATTAAATAACAAAAAACGAAAAGTAACATGGTTAAATAATAGAGCCATGTACGCCAACCAACTCTTTTCCACCCCGAGAGGCGCATAATTCGGAAAAATTGCCTAAATTTGCATCATACTTCAAGCGTATAAAATGTTTCGTTTAAAAGTAAGATGACCAACAACGACCTCATTTGTAGGACAACCATTCTTGGCTGTGGCATACCCCAACTGGCATTAAACAAAATCATCAAAAGGAAAAATCAGATATGTTAGTAGATTATCAAAAAGTTCAAATATTTCAAGCAGACAATCACATCTTGCAAGACGTTGACTTCAAAGTAGACGAAGGAGAGTTTATCTATATCATCGGGAAGGTAGGTTCTGGCAAGAGTTCGCTGCTTAAAACCATGTATTGCGAATTGGATATTGAAGGCGATCCAGATACAAAAGCTGAAATCCTTGACAGAGACATCATAAAGGTAAAACGCAACGAAGTGCCTGCGTTGAGAAAAGAAATGGGGATTATCTTTCAAGATTTCCAGCTTCTTCATGACCGGGATGTTTACAAAAACTTGTATTTCGTCTTGAAAGCAACAGGGTGGAAAGACAAGAACGAGATTAACCAGCGAATTGATGAAGTACTCAATGATGTGGGTATGATTGAGAAGAAGCACAAGATGCCTTACGAACTCTCTGGCGGTGAGCAGCAACGTATAGCCATTGCGAGAGCTTTGTTGAACAAGCCGAAGATCATCATCGCCGACGAGCCTACGGGTAATTTGGATCCCGAAACGGCAAGTCACATCGTGAAGCTACTGAAAGACATTACTCAAACGGGAACAGCGGTGGTGATGTCCACGCATAACATCCCCATGTTAGACAAATTCCCTGGTATTGTGTATCGTTGCAAAGATGGGCGCATCGAAGACATTACGAACGAATACAACAAAATAGACTTGCAAGAAGAAACCGAGAGCGACTCGCAACCGTGTCCATCGGTTGAGTAATAGTCAATTCTTATACGAAGCAAAGTAAATATAATCATGATGAAGGTGATGAAATTTGGGGGAACCTCTGTAGGTTCTCCAGAACGAATGAAGAATGTAGCTTCACTCGTAACACGGTCAGGTGAGCAGACATTTGTTGTCCTGTCAGCCATGTCCGGCACTACCAACACGCTGATAGAGATAGCCGATTATCTCTACAAGAAGAATCCGGAAGGCGCCAATGAGGTAATTAACACATTGGAAGAGAAATACATGCAGCACGTAGACGAGTTGTATGCGACGGATGAATACAAGTCGAGGACCCGCCAGTTCCTGGTAAGCGAATTCGAATATCTTCGTTCGTTTACTAAAGATCTTTTTACATCGTTCGAAGAGAAGTGCATTGTAGCGCAAGGCGAAATCATGAGTACCAACATGGTGGTCAACTATTTGCAGGAACAGGGTGTTCATGCAGTTCTTCTATCGGCTTTGGATTTTATGAGAACAGACAAGAATGCTGAACCAGACCCACCCTACATCAAGGAAAAACTCTCTGCCATCATGGCTGACAATGAGGGTTACCAGATTTATATCACCCAAGGTTTTATCTGCCGAAATGCTTATGGAGAGGTAGACAACCTACTGCGTGGCGGTTCCGACTACACAGCTTCTTTGATTGGAGCAGCGCTGAACGCTGAAGAAATTGTCATCTGGACCGACATCGATGGCATGCACAACAACGACCCACGCATTGTTGACAAGACCGATGCCGTGCATCAACTTAACTTTGAAGAAGCTGCCGAGCTGGCTTACTTTGGGGCCAAAATCCTCCACCCTACTTGCATCCAGCCTGCCAAATACGCAGGCATTCCCGTTCGACTGAAGAACACGATGGAACCCGATGCATACGGCACGCTCATTGACAACGTGATAGTTCGTGGAAAAATCAAAGCAGTTGCGGCCAAAGACAACATCGTTGCCATCAAAATCAAATCGTCCAGGATGTTGCTTGCAACAGGGTTCCTGAGAAAAGTGTTTGAGATTTTTGAAAGCTATCAAACGCCCATTGACATGATTGCCACCAGCGAGGTGGGCTTGTCCATGAGCATTGACAACGCCACGCATCTGGATGAAATTGTTGATGAATTGAAGAAATACGGTACTGTGACCGTTGATACCGACATGTGCATCATCTGCGTCGTTGGTGATTTAGACTGGAGCAATGTTGGATTCGAAACACTTGCCTTGGATGCCATGAAGGATATTCCGGTTCGCATGATTTCCTATGGTGGCAGCAATTATAACATTTCTTTCTTGGTGAGGGATGCTGACAAGAAGCGAGCGTTGCAAAGTTTGAGTGACTTGCTGTTTGAAACAACCTGCGCGAACGGTAATTAACAGGAAGCTATGCATCAGTTGGTTTCATTAGACAAACTTAGCACCAAGCAAACGCCGTTTTATTACTATGACACGGCTTTGCTGAAAGAAACGATTCTGGCCATCAAGACTGAAATTGAGCCTTATGAACGTTTCCAAGTTCATTATGCCGTCAAGGCAAATGCCAACGCAAAGTTGCTCAACATCATCAATCAGGCCGGATTAGAGGCTGATTGCGTGAGTGGCGGAGAGATTCAGGCTGCCATTGATGCAGGCTTCTCACCCAACAAGATTGTTTATGCTGGCGTTGGGAAAAGTGACTGGGAAATCGCTTTGGGCATTGACCAAGAGATTCTTTGCTTCAACGTTGAGAGCATTGCCGAGCTTGAGGTTATCAACGAGATTGCTGAAAAGAAAGGTAAAATCGCACGCATTGCTTTGCGAATCAACCCAGACGTGGAAGCTCATACCCATGCGAACATCACGACAGGACTGGCCGAAAACAAGTTTGGTATTGCTCTGTGCGAGATGAAAACTGCCCTTGAGGCGTGTTTGCGGATGGAGAATGTGAGGTTTACCGGTCTACATTTTCATATCGGTTCACAAATTCTTGACATGCGTGACTTTGTTTCTTTGTGCGATCGAATCAATCAATTGCAGGAAGAACTGCATCAACATCATGTTCATGTTGAGCGTATTAACGTTGGCGGAGGATTGGGTGTGAGCTACGAACATCCTGACCAGCAACCCATTCCTGATTTTAAAGCATATTTCCAGACATACGCCCAGCACTTGAAGTTGTACCCACATCAAACACTACATTTCGAACTTGGCCGCTCTGTCGTTGCACAATGTGGAAGTTTAATCACCAAAGTGCTGTATGTCAAACAAGACGTACGCAAAAAGTTTTGTATCGTTGACGCCGGCATGACCGATTTCATCAGACCCGCTTTGTATCAATCGCGGCACCAAATAGAGAATCTTTCCAGCAAAGACGCTCATGAAACCTATGACGTGGTGGGACCAATATGTGAGTCGAGTGACGTGTTTGCCAAAGCCATTGATTTGAACCAATGTCATCGCGGCGACCTGATGGCCATCCGGTCTGCCGGTGCTTACGGCGAAGTGATGGCCAGTCAATACAATTGTAGGAAACTACCCGAAGGTTATTTAACAGAGGATTTATAATATTGTAGAATCATTTGCGTCTATGTTTTTTGACCAGTTGACCATCATATTAAGCACTATCACGCTGCTGCTTGCAGTGGCTGCTCCTTTTTGTTCTCCCTTCTATCGGTTTAGAAAAATCGTAAAGAGGCTTCTATCCTCCCACCTCCAGGAGAAAGAATCTGCTGCCTTGAACAGCTTTCAAGATGAGAACTCTGCCCAAGAGCAATCAACCGTCTCCTCAATTCCTGCGAAAACATCAGTTCCCATCACCATACTGCTTACCGTACACGACCAAGCCAAGGAGCTGGAGATGCACCTATCTTCATTTCTTTCACAAGAGTTTGACAACGATTTTCAGGTCGTTGTCGTAGCCGAACAAGGTGACAGCGAGACGGAAGACGTATTGAAGCGGTATGAAAACGATTCGCATCTTTACGCAACGTTCATCCCTTCATCCTCGCGCTACATGAGTAAAAAGAAGTTGGCTGTTACCCTTGGAGTAAAGGCGGCAAAGTATGAATGGATCATCATGACCGATGCCGGTTGTACACCCGCATCTCCTTATTGGATGCAATGCATGTCGAAGGCTTGCAATGAGAACAACAAACTGGTGCTGGGGTATAGCAACTACACGGCGGAAACAGCTGACTTTCGCCGACTTGAGCAGCTGTATACAGAACTATACCTTATGAGGAAAGCTGAGAACGGTACTGCCATTCGCACCAATTCTGCCAATTTGGCGTTTCGAAAAAGTATGTTTCTACAAGGAGAAGGCTATCGAGGCAACCTTCACCTGCTACGCGGTGAATACGATTTCATCGTCAACAAATATGCGGAAAAAGGCTCATCCGCGCTCATAATGGAGCGAGATGCCTGGATCATAGAAGATGAACCACTGCAAAAGAATTGGCTCAACAAGCATCTTTTCTATCAAGAAACACGCAAATACCTCAACCGGTCAACGTCCATGCGCATGCAGTTCAATCTGGATACGATACTCTTGCATACTTCCTATCTATTCATCTTGGCGATGATGGTATATGGTGGTGTACTCATGAATTATACGTTACTCGTGACAGCCGTGGTTTCTTTGCTCCTTACGGTCATCCTGCGTGTACGATTCGCCAAGAGAACGCTTGCATATTTCTTGGAAGATATCGCACTTTGGAAGGTCATACCTTTTGAAATCAGCATGATGTGGAGAAATCTATCTTACCGTTTGAGATACGTCAGAGCAGACAAAAACGATTTCACCAGCCATAAACTATAGTGATGAGAGTAGAACTATACATGTCCAAGAAGGCAGCGGGCAGTCCCGACTATCAAGCTCATCTGTCGATGATTCAACAGTATCTTCAAAGATACGACGAGATAGAGCTGTCTCATGAGTTCCCCGACATCGTGCATGTTTTCGGGGCTTGGGATGCTTCGGCTCATAAGAAATTGGAACAATGTCACAGATTATTGATTCCAACAGTCTTCTCTTCCTTGGGACAACTGGCTCCGTGGCATTTCCCAAAGCACCCAACTCCCTCCCAAGTTTTGCAGACATCTGCCCAGAAAAAAGCAACCCAACAGGCTTCGGCTCTCATCGTTTGGGGAGGAATTGAAAAGCAGGAAATGGAAAAGAGGAAATGGAATGAGCAAATCCACGTCATACCCAATGCCGTGACTACCTCCATGATTTCGCCCGAAGCAATGGCTCATGAAACGATGAAGCTGTATCACGAGATACTCGAGGCACACGACCGGCTGACACACCAACGCATCCAGGAGAAATTAAACATCTTTCCCAATGACGACAGTCCTGAAAAAGAGGTCTGCCATGCCCTTCTCTATCTGCGTTATCAATATCACCGTCGCAACATCAAGAAACAGACATTGCAGGAACTGAACGATACGCTGAACAGCTTGGAATACGATGAAGACGTACTTAACAACATGCTGGAGCAACAGAATGAAGCACAATTCGCGGCTCGTATCATGCAAGTTTTGAGTGAAGATTACAAACTTACAGAAGGGTTCATGCCGTTAAGTCCTCTTGATGACAAGCACACCAAAAGGCTAAGAGAAGCCGTCAATACAACAGAATCGAATACAATAAAATAAATGGAAATGGAATACAAGCACCCTACTCTACAAGATTTAAGATATTTAGAATTACTGTCACAGTCGTTTCCCACAATCGCCGATGCAAGTACCGAAATCATTAACTTGCAGGCAATTCTGCATCTACCCAAGGGAACAGAACACTTTTTGGCAGACATTCACGGAGAGAATGAGGCTTTTCAGCATGTGTTAAAGAATGCATCTGGCAACATCAAGCGCAAAGTGAGCGAACTCTTTGGCAACACCTTGCGAGAGAGTGAGAAGCGAGAGTTATGCACACTGATTTATTACCCAGAGCAGAAACTGCAATTGGTCAAGGCTGCCGAACAGGATATTTATGATTGGTATCATATTACCCTGCACCAGTTGGTAATGGTGTGTCGTGATGTGTCCAGCAAATATACGCGCTCGAAAGTGCGAAAAGCACTGCCCAAAGATTTCAGTTACATCATTCAAGAGCTCTTGCACGAGAATGCTGGCGTTACGAACAAGGTGGCTTATTACAACGTTATCCTTGAAACCATTATCTCTACTGGACGTGCCGATGATTTTATCATTGCTTTGGCACACGTCATTCAACGACTGGTGATAGACCAACTGCACATCTTGGGCGATGTGTACGACCGTGGACCGGGTGCACACATCATCATGGACACCATGGAACACTATCACAGTTGGGACATTCAGTGGGGAAACCACGACGTGCTATGGATGGGGGCATGTGCAGGAAACAATGCGTGTATCTGCAATGTCATCCGTTTGTCGCTGCGATATGCCAACCTCACCACCTTAGAGGAGGGGTATGGTATCAACTTAGTGCCATTGGCTACCTTCGCTATGGAGACCTATGGAGACGATTCTTGCGAGGTTTTTTATCCCAAACTCAGTGGGGGTTCCAAAGAAGTTGCAGAGAAGACGCTGCGCCTCACAGCACTCATGCACAAGGCTATTGCGATTATTCAGTTCAAGGAAGAGGCACAACTCTATGAACGTCATCCCGAGTGGAAGATGCAAAACAGAGCACTCTTCAACTTCGTGAACTATGAGGAAGGTACTATCACATTGGACGGAAAAGAATATGAGCTTCACGATCATTATTTCCCCACAGTAGATCCTAAGCATCCCAACGAATTGACGCCCGAAGAAAAGGAACTGATGCAACGACTTCGCCATTCGTTCATGGTCAGCGAGAAACTGCACAAGCACATGCGATTGCTTTTGCAACATGGGTGCATGTACGCCATCTTTAACGGCAACTTGCTGTTTCACGCCTCTATCCCACTCAACGAGGACGGCACATTGAAAGAAGTAGAGATTTATCCCGGACGTAAATATGTGGGAAGACAATTGATGCACCAGACGGGCATGATGATACGTACCGCCTTCCAACATGACGCTCCTAACGAGGAACACCAATATGCCATCGACTATTTCCTCTACCTGTGGTGTGGTCCCGATAGTCCTTTGTTCAACAAGTCGAAGATGTCTACCTTCGAACGGTATTTCATTGCCGACAAAGAGACGCACCACGAAGAGAAGGGGTACTATTTCAAACTGCGTAATCAAGAAGCGATAGTAGACCAAATCTTGGATGCCTTCGACGTAAAAGACCCCAATCGACACATCATCAACGGTCATGTTCCCGTTCATGTGATGAATGGTGAGAATCCTATCAAAGCCAACGGAAAGCTCATGGTGATTGACGGAGGCTTCTCACAAGCCTACCACAAAGAGACTGGTATTGCTGGCTACACCTTGGTGTACCATAGTAGAGGTTTCCAATTGGTGCAGCACGAGCCTTTTACCAACACCGAAGATGCCATTTTGCAAGGCACAGACATCATCGGAACGACGCAAATCGTTGAGATGAGTGCACACCGCATGCTGGTGGCAGACACGGACAAAGGTGCAGAACTCAAACAACAAATCAAGGACTTGGAAGCACTGCTCGATGCTTATCGCCATGGTGTGTTGAAAGAGAGAGACCGTCAGATGCGAAAATAACACGAGGCTACCATCGAAAAAACGCTCAACAACAATAAGGTTGAGCGTTTTTTCGTTAAGAAAGGGGAACAGAGAAGAAGGCAAACGAACGGGTTTGAATCCAGAACATCTGCCAGTTTTCTACAAAACTGTTTGTGGAATGTACTCCTCGCCCCGCAAAAATATCCTGTCCACAATTGGTGTGGTGTAAGCATAAGGAATAAAGTCAACCGACGGGATGGGCTTCGTGATGTAAAAATTCGCAACCTTTCCCTTCGTGATAGAACCGTAATCCTTGCTCAATCCCATGGCGTATGCGCTGTTCATGGTACCAGCATTGATGGCTTCTGCTGGTAAGAGACGCATCTTGATGCACGCCAAGGAAATGACAAACTTCATGTCGCCCGATGGTGTCGACCCCGGATTGTAGTCGCTTGCCACCGCTAAAGGCAACCCCTCGTCAATGACTTTACGCCCCAACGCAAACGGCATGTTCAGGAAGAACGATGTACCGGGAAGGGCGGTAGGCATGGTTTCGCTGCCACGTAGTGTCTCTATCGTTTCTGCGGTCATACTCTCGAGATGGTCTACCGATAGGGCATTGCATCTAACTCCTACCTCTACCCCACCAGAGGACGCCAACTCGTCGGCATGTATCTTGCCTCTCATGCCATATTTTGCTCCAGCTTCAAGAATACGTGCGGTCTCTTCGGGCGTAAAGAAGCCCGTATCGCAGAACACATCAATGTATTCTGCCAAGTTTTCTTTGGCTACAGCGGGAATCATCTCATGGATTACCAAGTCGACATATTCACTTTGCTTGCCTGCATATTCGCGCGAAACAGCATGCGCACCCAAGAAAGTGGCAACCACCTTGAGCGGTGTCGTCTCTTTGATGCGCTTGATGACGCGCAACATCTTCAGTTCGTCAGCGGTGTTTAAACCGTATCCACTCTTGATTTCTATGCACCCTGTTCCTTTTCGGATGACTTCGTCTACTCGACGCATCGCCTGTTGGTACAGTTCGTCTTCGGACATTTCGTGCAACTTGTCGGCAGAATTGAGGATGCCACCGCCGCGTTTGGCGATTTCGGCATAGCTCAAACCACGTATCTTGTCTACAAACTCCTGCTCACGACTCCCTGCAAAGACAATGTGTGTGTGCGAATCGCACCACGAGGGCAGCACACTTCCGCCTTTGGCATCTATCTGCTGTACATCAGAAGGAAGGTTGCATTTCGCTAAATCGCTCATGGCACCATACGAATGGATGCGCCCGTCCTCGACATAGAGAAAGGCATTCGCTATCGTTTCGAGCTGAGCCATCTCCTTACCCTCCAGTCGTAGCTTGTCCGTGGGTTGGATGCCTGCCAGAAAAGCAATGTTGGTTACTAAAAGTTTCATATCATGTAACAAAATGAAAATCCCACTCCTCCTGTCCGAAGAGAGTGGGATTGATGATTTATTTCCTTAAAAATTCTACCGATTGCGCAATGTGTGGCGACATAAACTCATCGTTTTCGATGAATGGTACCACCTTGCGATAAGCCGCATAGATAGCCTCAATGACTGGTGACGACTTCAATGGACGACGGAACTCGAGTGCTTGGGCTGCATTGAACAGCTCGATAGCCAGCACTCGCTCGGTGTTGAGCACTACCTGATACAACTTTGTGGCTGCATTGGCACCCATACTTACATGGTCTTCCTGCCCCTGTGACGACGGAATGCTGTCGACCGAAGCTGGCGTGCTGTACATCTTGCTTTGACTGACAATAGACGCAGCGGCATATTGTGGTATCATGAACCCACTGTTAAGACCGGGCTTTGCCACCAAGAAACTGGGCAGATTGCGCGTACCCGAAATCAACTTATAGATTCGTCGCTCGGAGATGTTGCTCAATTCACACAGGGCAATTGCCAAAAAGTCCATAGGTTGGGCGATAGGCTCGCCATGGAAGTTGCCTGCAGAGATCACCAAGTCGTCGTCAGGACAAACAGTTGGGTTATCGGTTGCTGCATTCAACTCTATTTCAATGACCGATCGCACATAAGCCAACGTGTCTTTTGATGCGCCATGCACCTGTGGCATGCAACGGAATGAATAGGGATCTTGCACGTTCACCTTTGGTTGCTTGATGAGTTCGCTGCCCTCTAACAGCTCTCGAATATGTGCAGCGGTGTCTATCTGTCCCTTGTGTGGACGGACAGCATGCACAGCATGCGTGAACGGTTCGATACGTCCGTCGTAGGCTTCCAATGACATTACGCCAATCTTGTCTGCCCAATCACAGAGACGCTCGCTCTGCAACACTGCCCAAACGGCATAGGCATTCATGTTCTGCGTACCATTGAGCAGGGCAAGTCCTTCTTTGGAAGCCAACTGTATGGGTTCCCAGTTCATCTTTTGCAATAGCGCCTTGCCGCTCATTCGTTCACCTTTATACTCTACCTCGCCCATTCCTAACAATGGCAAGCAAAGGTGAGCCAACGGAACAAGGTCGCCCGATGCACCCAGTGAGCCTTGCGTATAGACCACGGGATAAACATCATTGTTGAAGAAGTCGATCAATCGCTCAACTGTCTCTACCTGACAGCCAGAATAGCCATAACTCAAAGACTGCGCTTTGAGGAAGAGCATAATCTTTACAATGTCATTTGGCACCCTACTGCCCACGCCACAAGCGTGCGACATGATGAGGTTTACTTGCAACTGAGCCAGCCGGTCTTTGTCTACCGACACGTTGCACAATGAACCGAAGCCTGTGGTAACGCCATAAATAGGAACGTCCGACTCGGCAATTTTCTTGTCTAAATATTTGCGACAGCGCACAATTCGTTGACGTGCGTCATCAGATAATTCTAAAGTAGCATGGTTTTCTAAAATCGCTCCCACCTCCTCAATCGTGAGGTGTGCCGCGCTAATTTTGTGTATCATAGTGTGATTGTTAATGTGCCAAGTCGCAACGCCTCTCGCTCAAAGAAGTGTTTCGCGTGAAGCATTGCGACTGGACGTTGATTTAGAAGTTAAGTTTCTCTATTTCGCTATCATCCACGAAGTTGGGTAAGGTTACCTTCAAGCCGGGAGTGCGTTCCATTTCTCGTTGAATGGCATCGATAGAACCCTTGTTGCGAGCCCAGCTACGGCGTGCGATACCGTTGTTGACATCCCACAGAAGCATCTCGCGAATGTGGCGATTCGCATCTTCGCTGCCATCAACCACCATACCGAAGCCTCCATTGATGACTTCGCCCCAGCCTACGCCGCCACCGTTGTGAATGGAAACCCATGTGGCACCACGGAAAGCATCGCCGATGACATTTTGAATGGCCATGTCGGCACAGAATTGCGAACCGTCGTAGATATTACTGGTTTCACGGAAAGGAGAGTCCGTACCAGAGACATCGTGATGATCACGACCAAGGACAACGGGCTGACTGATTTCACCTTTGCGCACTGCCTCGTTGAATGCCAACGCAATCTTGGTTCTGCCCACACTGTCTGCATAGAGGATGCGCGCCTGAGAGCCTACGACCAAATGATTCTTGCCAGCTTCCTTAATCCAGTGGATGTTGTCATCCAACTGACCGATAATATCTTTTGTGGCAGTTTTCCTCATTTCTTCCAGCACCTCAGTTGCCAAGCGGTCGGTCACCTCCAAATCCTTCGGGTCGCACGATGAGCATACCCAACGGAATGGACCGAAACCATAATCGAAGAACATCGGTCCCATGATATCCTGCACATACGAAGGATAACGGAACTTACCGTCCTTGCGAAGGATGTCAGCACCTGCACGACTTGCCTCCAAGAGGAAGGCATTGCCGTAATCGAAGAAGTACATTCCCTTTGCGGTGAGCTTGTTGATGGCATCTACCTGTCGGCGCAATGACGCCCGAACCTTTTCCTTAAACTGCTCAGGAGCTTCTGCCATCATGCGATTAGACTCCTCCAAGCTCATGCCTACTGGATAATAACCACCTGCCCAAGGGTTGTGCAAAGATGTTTGGTCGCTACCCAAGTCCACACGGATATTCTCTTCGGCAAGACGTTCCCACAGGTCAACGATGTTACCCACATATGCCATGGACACCACGCGCTTCTCTTCGACAGCTTTTCGGATAGCAGGTATCAGTTCGTCAAGGTTGTCGTGTAGCTCATCTACCCATCCTTGTTCGTAACGTTTGTTAGCAGCCAAGGGGTTGATTTCAGCAGTCACACTCACCACGCCAGCGATGTTGCCAGCCTTTGGCTGTGCGCCCGACATGCCACCAAGACCTGCCGTGACAAACAGTTTCATGTTGTCGCCACCTACCTTGCGTGCCGCATTGAGTACAGTAATAGTAGTGCCATGCACAATTCCCTGCGGACCAATATACATATACGAGCCTGCAGTCATCTGTCCGTACTGACTCACACCGAGTGCATTGTCTCTCTCCCAATCGTCCTGCTTAGAGTAATTGGGAATCACCATACCGTTCGTCACCACCACCCGTGGTGCATCCTTATGCGAAGGGAACAAACCAAGCGGATGACCAGAGTACATCACCAATGTCTGCTCGTCTGTCATCTCGCTGAGATACTTCATCACAAGTCGATACTGCGCCCAGTTTTGGAACACGGCACCGTTGCCTCCGTAGGTAATCAGTTCGTGTGGATGTTGCGCTACTGCCTTATCCAAGTTGTTTTGTATCATCATCATGATAGCGGCAGCCTGCTTGCATTTGTGTGGATATTCGTCAATGGGACGAGCGTGCATATCATACGTAGGACGGAAGCGATACATATAGATGCGTCCATAAGTCTTCAACTCGTCCAAAAACTCTGGTGCCAATGTGGCATGAAACTTCTTTGGGAAGTAACGCAATGCGTTGCGCAATGCCAACTTCTTTTCTTCTGGTGTAAGAATGTCTTTTCTCTTAGGTGCATGGTTCACCGTATGGTCATACGGTTGTGGATCGGGTAAGGTGTTAGGAATACCTGCCCGAATGTCCGCCATGAATTCTTCGTGCGTCATTTTCTTTATCTTTAAGGTCTTATAATTTACTTTCTACTATTTTCATAATCTCTACTTCGGCTTGGTTTGCCTTGTCAATGAGTTGATTAGCCTCGCCCACCAACTGGTCGGCTACCTCACGATTTTTCAGTCCAGAGGCGTTAATCTTGACATTGAGTCCTGCTCCTAAAACGGCAGCACGGGCAGCCAACACGCCCACACCAGCATCCGAAACGCTGTTAGGGTTGCCTTCTTGTGCCATCGCCTTACAGAGTTCAAACACTTTATAGGCAGCCTTCATAGTGTGAAGAGGTACCTGTGTGGCATAAAGGGTGGCGTCTTGAATTGCTGCAGAACGGGCTGCTTTGTCCTCGTCCGTTTTCTTAGGCAAGCCAAAGGCAGCCATGATGCGGTTGAAAGCCTCGGTATCCTCGTCAACAAGGTGCATCAGCTCTACCTTGATTTCCTGTCCTTTGTCTGCCCAGTTACTGAATTCTTCCCAGCGATCATCCCATCCTGCCTTGTGACTTGACAGGTTGGCAACCATCGTTCCTAAGGTAGCACCTAATGCACCCATATAAGCGGAGATGGTTCCACCACCGGGAGCGGGAGACTCGCGCGAAGTCTCATCGGCAAATTCCTTCACGGTAAGGTCTATCAGTTTGGCTTTCTTGTTATCGTCCTCCAACAGGTATTCAATGACCTTCTCACAAGGATTGAATGGTTTGAGGTCGTCTAATCCCAACGACTTGATAGCGATGGTCAAGATATCTTCTTCTGGAATACCAGTAGAGCGGTTCTGTTTCCGCAAGAAGTACTTGCCTGCATCTATCAATGTTCGCTTAGGAACCAGTCCTACTATCTCTGTTCCCGTGACACGGATGCCTCGGTTCTGCGCACAACGGCAAACCTCATCAAAGGCAACGTGCAATGGAGTGGCGTTGATATCCGTGATGTTCATGGACACTTGCGCAATGGCGTATTCGTCAATATACCACCCTATCGCCTTTGTCCCTTTCAAGGTACCCGGTATCATGATGGTTTTGCCCTGCTCATCCTTCATGGGCTTACCCACAGGAGAGTTGCCCTCTCGGCGTGGACGTCCCTTCTCACGCACGTCAAAGGCAATGGCGTTGGCGCGACGCGTAGAGGTTGTATTGAGGTTGAAGTTGGTAGCAATCAGAAAGTCACGTGCGCCAACGGCAGTACATCCTGTGCGTGCCACACCTTCGTCAAAGGGGCGAGCCCCAAAGTCGGGTGCCTTAGCAGGGTCATTCATCTTCTCTGGCAGCGCCTCGTATTCTCCTGCACGACAAACAGCCAAGTTCTTACGCTCGGGCGTCCGTGCTGCAGCCTCGTAACAATAACAAGGTACGTTGAGTTCGTTGGCGATCCGCTCCGCCAACTGCTGTGCGAGTTTTGCACATTCTTCCAATGTAATGCCAGCCACTGGGATGAGTGGACAAACATCTGTAGCACCCATTCGTGGATGCGCTCCATGGTGATTGCGCATATCAATGAGCTGGGCTGCCTTCTTCACGGCTTGGAATGCAGCTTCTAATACATTATCGGGCGAACCGACAAACGTCACCACCGTTCTATTGGTAGCCTCACCCGGGTCTACATCTAATAGTTTAACACCCTTCACGCGCTCAATCTCATCTGTAATTTGCTTGATTACATGCATGTTGCGACCCTCGCTAAAATTAGGGACGCACTCTACGATTTGTTGATTTTTTGTCATTTTTAATATGATTAGGTTTAAGTTGTTTTTCGTTTGATGTGGTAAAGGTATAAAAAAAGAATAAACCTGCAAAAAAAATATATCTAAAGGATGATAAACATGACCTTCTTTTTTTTTTGAACGATGGGAAACACCCCACCCCTTGGACCTCACAGAATTGAATGTTAAGGACGTAATGATGATTTCCCCACAAGCTGTTTATCTCATTCTCGACTGGTAGGGTGAAAATGATAAAAAATATTGACTACCCTCTCCAATACTCGCGTATTTGCAACCAGACGCATGATGGCACGCAAATACGCGAATTTTGCAGTATACTATGTATCAACAACTTAGGCATTCCTATGCCTGATGAAGATTGTCAACATCAATGCTTTTACACCCGAAAAACAATGACTTTCAATACAAAACCGATTGCTTTAACATGCCAAACTGTACATCTAGAAGACCAAAAGCAATGCTTTTAGGCTGACAGACGCTAAAAACGACTCGAAAACAACCGCGTGATGGCGAATATTTTTCTAGAATGAGAATTTAAAATACTGAAATAACTCAACAAAATGCGCTCTGCATACGCTATCCTTCCCTTGCTATGACAGCACCTTGAATCGGGCGAACTTCAATAGCAACTGCTTGGTTCCCGCATTCCTGAATGCCACGGTGGCTTTTCGGTTCTCACCCTTGCCCTCCAGACGGAGTACGGTACCAATGCCGAAACGCTGGTGCTCAATGGTGCAGCCCTCTTGCAAGCCTGCGGCATCAGGACTGGAAGAAGAGGCAGCCACTGTTCGTCCACCGTTGGTCATGGCATCAGTGACACGCTTAAAGTTTCCACCAGCCTGTTGGAGTTGGTGCTTAAAGGAGGATGAGAACGGGTCAACCGCCTGCTCGGGACGCCGCGGAGCGGTGATTTTCTGCTTAGGGTCGGCTTGGAATTGGCTGGCCACAGGCCGAGAGTTCTGCATACGGTCACTATATCGACTATAAACATCACCCGAGAAGGAGCTTCCACTGTAAGGCGTATGGAATGAATCATCGGACGCTTCGACTTCGGATTCGGATTCTATGTGTATAAAACGTGAATCAATGTCTTTGATAAATCTACTTGGCGTATCAAACTCCATCTTTCCATACCGCCATCTGTTCTTTGCCGCTGTCATGATACAATGCTTCTCTGCCCGGGTGATGGCCACATAGAGCAAACGGCGTTCTTCCTCCATCTCCCGCATCGAGCCCATCGACAGGGGACTTGGAAAAATGTTTTCCTCCAGTCCAACAATGAAGACGGTGGGAAACTCCAGTCCCTTGGCGGCATGCACAGTCATCAGTGACACCCGACTCCCCTCACCATCATCGCTGTCCAAATCAGTGAGCAAAGCAACCTCCTGAAGATAGTCGGTGAGATAAATTTCGTTTTCTCTACCCTCTTCTTTCTTGCTTTCACAGAAATCTTGCATACCCGCCAGCAGCTCTTCTACATTCTCTTGTCTGGCCAGTCCTTCCGGATCGCTGTTGGAATAGATGTCGGCAATGAATCCACTTGTCTTCATAATCTCATTGCCCAACTGATATACGTCTGTGTTAGAGGCTTTTAAGATATATCCCTCTATGAGCTCTTTAAATCGATTGATTTTGCAAAGTGTGCCTTGATTCACCCCCTGGAGATATTGTGCAGGATTGGAAATGACCTGCCAGAAACTCACTGCATGGTTGCGAGCCGAGTCGGCTATCTTTTGGATTGTCACATTCCCGATACCCCTGGTTGGATAGTTGATGATGCGCTTGAAAGCCTCTTCATCATCAGGATTGACGACCAAGCGAAAATAAGCGATGATGTCTTTAATTTCCTTGCGCTGATAAAAGCTCAAACCGCCATAGATTCGGTATGGAATGTTTTGCTTTCGCATCTCCTCCTCGAAACTTCGGCTTTGTGCGTTGGTTCGGTACAAGATGGCAAAGTCGCTGTAGGGTGCATTCTCTTGCCTGGCAATTCGTTTGATGTCCTTGCAAACCACGAATGCCTCTTCCTTATCTGAATAAACGGGTTTAAATATAATCTTCTCCCCCTCATCGTTCTCACTGAACACGTCTTTGGGTATTTGCCGTTCGTTGTGCTTAATCAAACTGTTGGCTGCCTGCACGATTCTCTGTGTAGATCGGTAGTTTTGCTGAAGCTTGAAGAGGCGCGAACCTTCGTATATCTGTTGGAAATCCAAGATGTTATCAATGTTGGCTCCACGAAATCCGTAGATACTTTGTGCGTCGTCGCCCACCACGCAGATGTGACGATGTTCTTTAGTCAGCAGCCACACGATGCATTGCTGTGCGTAGTTGGTGTCCTGATATTCATCAACCAGCACATACTGAAAGCGCTGGCAATATTTTTGTCGGATGTCTTCATGCTCTTTCAGCAACTGATAGGTCAACACTAGCAAGTCGTCAAAGTCCATGGCATTAGCCTTACGGCATCGCTGCACATAAGCCTCGTAAACAGAATGAAGCTCGGGCATGCGACTGTTTCGGTCGCGATTCATGAATTCTGACCTACTGAAATAATCGCGAGGCATGATGAGTTGGTTTTTGGCTTTGCTGATAATGGCATGTACGCCGGCTGGCCTGTACACTTTGTCGTCGAGCCCCATTTCCTTGATGATGGTCTTGAGCAGCGACCGGGAATCACTTTCGTCATAGATGGTAAAGCCCGAAGTGTAGCCAATAGCATCGGCCTCGATGCGTAAAATGCGAGAAAAAATGGAGTGAAAAGTCCCCATTTGGATGTATCTGGCTGTCTCTTGCCCAATCAACTGTGCGATGCGCTGCTTCATCTCGTTAGCCGCTTTGTTGGTAAACGTCAATGCTAAGATGGACCAGGGCTTCATACCTTGTTGAACCAAATAAGCTATTTTGTAAGTCAACACACGCGTCTTGCCCGACCCAGCACCTGCGATGACCAGCTGTGGACCGTCGTTATAAGTAACAGCCAAGCGCTGTTCTTGGTTTAATTGCGACAATAAATCTTTCATCTTTTCTTGTGGTAGATGCCTCCTTTGGTGGTGTTTGGATCAATATCCTCTCCTTCTTTTGGGAATGATGGAATGAATTTCATCTCATGTTCTATCTTTCTTTGTCTTAACCGGACATACCCACTGGGGGCTTTACTGCTGAACCGAATGGGGTTTGGCAGTGTTGCGGCGATGAGTGCGCATTCAGATCGGGACAACTCACTGGCCGTTTTACCAAAATGATAGCGTGCTACGGCATCCACGCCATATATCATGTCCCCCATTTCGATGGAATTTAAGTACACTTCCATGATGCGTTGTTTGCTCCATATCAACTCGATGAGTGCGGTGAAGTAAACTTCAAAACCTTTTCTAACCCACGAACGGCCGGGCCAAAGAAATACGTTTTTCGCCGTTTGTTGCGTAATCGTACTTGCTCCGCGCTTCTTTCCCGTCTTGTTTTTGATATTATGAACGGCAGCTTTCTCTATGGCTTGGAAGTCAAAGCCGTGGTGCAACAGAAAGCGTTGGTCTTCACTTGCCATCACCGCAACGGGCATGTGTTTGGAGATATGGTCGAGGGGCACCCAGTGGTGTCGAATCTTCAACTCGCCATGCTGTACACATCGTATCACCATTAACGGGGTGATGTACACAGGAATGAAGCGGTAAGCCACCACTACTAAAATGGTGGAGGTGAAAAACAATACGATGATTCTTCGTAGAAAACGTCCTATAATGCTCATCATTCAAACAAAAAGGGGCACCAGTAACAGCACCCCTCCTCAATGTTTTATTATAATTTTAGTTGAGTTTACCGGCGTTAGCCTTCTCTACCATTTCAGGACTTGCGTACAGATACACTTCAACGCGGCGGTTCTGCTGACGTCCAGCCTTGGTAGCGTTGGTAGCTACAGGTTGTGAGCTGCCCATACCCGACACGTTTTGGAACTGACTGGAAGAGACACCACAGCTCTTGAGGTAGTTCACTACGCTCTGTGCACGGTCGTTGCTCAATGGAATGTTGATGCCGTCGTTACCTGTAGAGTCGGTATGACCTAAGATATCAACGTGGCAGTCTCTGTTCTTCTTCAAGACAGTAGAGAATTTAGCCAATTCGTTTTTGCTGGCTTGGTTCAAGATAGCCTTGCTCGAAGCAAACAAGATACCGCTATCAAAAGTGACCTTCACAGCCTTTAAGCCGTTCTTATCGGTTACCTCTTCTACTTTAGCATTCTCTACTTGAGCTGCGGTTTCAGCAGCTACTTTATCCATGTGACGCCCAATAATGGCACCAGTACCTGCACCAACAGCTCCACCAATGGCAGCTCCTACGCCTGCATTACCTGCTATCTTACCAATAATCGCTCCCAAAACAGCACCGCCTCCAGCACCTGCTAAAGCTCCTGTGCCTTGTTTGGTAGAACAACTAAATACGGTCATGAGACACATTGCCAGTGTCATTGCTTTCAATTTCTTCATAATGTTACGTTTTTTAATCGTTTATTTATTGCAAAGATAATTCTTTTTATGTCAATATTCACCCATATCAACATTTTTTTGTACTTTTGCGACAAAATTAAGCAATCACCGAATATTCCACAACAGGATATTCCTAAGATATTTATGGATTTCCCTATTTTTGTGAGGGGCTAATTATTCATCAAACAGAACATGGCAAAAGAATTAAAAGAGTTGACTAAGCGCTCGGAGAACTATAGTCAATGGTATAACGACTTGGTTGTTAAAGCCGATTTGGCAGAACAGTCGGCTGTACGCGGATGTATGGTCATCAAGCCATACGGCTACGCGATATGGGAGAAAATGCAACAGCAATTAGACAAAATGTTTAAGGAAACGGGGGCACAGAATGCCTATTTTCCTCTGCTGATTCCTAAATCCTTCCTTAGTAAGGAGGCGGAACACGTCAAAGGGTTTGCGAAAGAATGTGCTGTAGTGACCCACTATCGCTTGAAATCCTCCGAAGAGGGAACGGGTGTGGAAGTAGATCCAGCAGCAAAACTCGAAGAAGAGTTGATTATTCGCCCTACTTCTGAAACCATTATCTGGAACACATACAAGAACTGGATTAAGTCTTGGCGCGATCTGCCTTTGATGTGCAACCAATGGTGCAACGTGATGCGTTGGGAAATGCGTACACGTCCATTCCTGAGAACCTCAGAATTTTTATGGCAGGAGGGTCACACTGCCCATGCAACGCGCGAAGAAGCTGAAGAAGAAGCTCAGAAAATGCTCAAGGTATATGCCGACTTTGCTGAACAATGGATGGCCGTTCCCGTGGTGCAGGGCGTAAAAAGCGAGACCGAACGCTTTGCTGGAGCCTTGGATACTTATACCATTGAGGCCATGATGCAAGACGGAAAGGCATTACAGAGCGGAACCAGTCATTTCTTGGGTCAGAACTTTGCCAAATCATTTGATGTCACCTATTTAAATAAGGAGAACAAACCAGAGTATGTATGGGCGACAAGTTGGGGTGTATCTACACGACTGATTGGCGCCTTAATCATGACCCACTCTGATGATAATGGTTTGGTATTGCCTCCAAAGCTGGCCCCCATACAGGTTGTCATCATTCCTATTGCTAAGAATGAGGAGCAGCTCAAGGCCATTTCTGATAAGTTGAATCCATTCATGGATGACTTGAAAAAGCTTGGCATCACCGTGAAATACGATGACAGCAACAACAAACGTCCAGGATTCAAGTTTGCGGATTACGAGCTAAAAGGTGTTCCCGTTCGCCTTGTTATGGGTGGCAGAGATCTTGAAAACAACACGATTGAAGTGATGCGCCGCGACACTTTAGAGAAAGAAACCATCCCTGTTGAAGGATTGACCGATTACATCCACAAGCTGCTTGACGACATTCAAGCAAACATTCTGAAGAAAGCCAAAGATTATCGTGATGCTCGTATTTATGAATGCGATAACTATGATGAGTTTAAAGAAAAGATTAAAGATGGTGGATTCTTCCTTTGTCACTGGGATGGAACCGAAGAGACCGAGGCTAAGATTAAAGAAGAGACACAAGCAACCATTCGCTGTGTCCCATTTGGCTTTGAACAAACATCAGGTGTAGACATGGTTTCAGGTAAACCAGCTAAACATCGTGTCATCATCGCTCGCAGTTATTAATTATAAAACCATAAAAATGGACTGGATAATTGAATTGTTTACCAACAACGAGTCTGTTGCACACATTGTTTTACTCTACGCAAGTGTCATCGCTGTTGGCGTTTTATTGGGAAAAGTCAAGATTGGTGGCATTTCCTTGGGCGTTACCTTCGTGCTCTTTGCCGGCATTGTTGCGGGGCACATTGGGTTCACCGCACCTGTCAGTCTGCTGACATTCATTCAGGATTTTGGTCTGATTCTATTCGTTTTCTGTATCGGATTACAAGTAGGTCCTGGCTTTTTTGAAAGTTTCAAGCGTGGGGGTGTCACCCTCAACATGCTTGCCACAACGGCTGTTTTGCTCAACATCGCCGTGATGTTTGCCTGTTATTTCATCTTTTTCGACACCTCTGATGCGACCAATCTGCCTATGATGGTAGGAACACTTTATGGTGCCGTAACCAATACCCCAGGCTTGGGTGCTGCTAACGAGGCACTCACCTCTGTTTTTACAAATGGTAACGTTCCACAAATAGCCAGTGGGTATGCCTGCGCTTATCCTCTTGGCGTGTTGGGTATCATCGCTGCAACCATTGCCATACGCTTCATTTGCAAAATAAACTTGAATGAAGAAGAAGACAAACTGATGCAAACAGAAGAAGAAAACACGTCTGTCAAACCGTGCCAAATTCGTCTTAGCGTGGACAACTCCTACATCGAGGGACGGTCGTTGCATGAGATTTCAGAATTTCTGAATCGAGAATTCATCTGTTCGAGGTTGAAACATGATGACGTCATCCAGATACCAAATGGCGAAACCGTGGTACACAAAGGCGACGAGATGCTCATCGTTTGTGCTGAATCAGACGCAGAGGTCATCAAGAGCTTTGGACATGTTGCAGAGTTGCCTTGGGTTGAAGAAGAAAAGAAACAACCGATGATTTCTAAACGAGTAGTCATCACAAATCCGTCGATGAATGGAAAAGTACTGAGCAAGATGCATTTCTCCAGCATTTACGGTGTTAACATCACGAGAATCACCCGTCAAGGCATCGACTTGTTTGCCAGTCACGACCTTCACCTGAACGTAGGCGACCGTATCATGATGGTAGGACATGAAGAAAACGTTAATCGCGTAGAACGCATGATGGGCAACTCCATGCGACGACTCAACGCACCTAACATTGCAACCATCTTCATTGGTATCTTTATAGGAATCCTCTTTGGTAGTTTCCCCATTGCCATTCCTGGGATGCCTGTTCCCTTGAAACTGGGTCTTGCAGGCGGTCCACTAATCATCGCGATCTTAATTGGGCGCTATGGTTATAGAATGAAGCTAGTAACTTATACCACAACATCGGCCAACATGATGCTGCGCGAGATTGGTTTGGTTCTTTTTTTAGCCAGTGTTGGTATCAAAGCCGGGGATGGATTTGTTAACACCGTTGTTCAAGGTGACGGATTGAAGTACGTCTACACAGGCGTTCTCATAACGGTCATACCCATTCTTATTGTTGGCACCATTGCTCGCTTGAAGTGCAAATTCAACTATTTCACCATTATGGGCATGATAGCAGGTACTTATACCGATCCACCTGCACTGGCATACGCCAATCAAGTTTGTTCGCATGACGCACCATCAACGGGCTATTCCACCGTGTATCCGTTAAGCATGTTCCTCCGAATCTTCACAGCTCAGCTCATTGTTCTGTTCTGCTGCGGATGATGTAAATTTGGATATTACCGTTTGTGGAATTAATTTAGCATATAAGTCAGTCTGCAAGATGTAAACTTCATCACCAACAAATCTTTGTGCAGAATGATTGATATGCTAAATTAATTTCACTCGTTTAACTTAAGTTATCATGATGGGAACTATCAAGCTATCATATAGCTCGCATGTATCAACTAAGATTAGCTTAACCGTCAGGTAACTTTCAATACATTTTAAACTAGCCTTCACTCAATCGAAGCCAACATTGTTGAAGAGAATATGCGCAAAAGTTGGTTCACTTTTTTTATCACAATATTTCCAAAAGACGGCAATTAAAAGCTTTCAGTATAGAAATAAGAACAAAAGAATAACATTGCAGTTTAACTTTTTCAAATTTTCATATATAACTTAACCACAGAGAGTTATTAACACAAAACGGAAAGATGCATGACATCTTGCCGCTTTTATATTTTTCATGCCTGCCAATAGCATTGAGTTTGACTTCCAAAGTCAATGCTTTTCAAGGTCAAACTCATTGACTTTACACGCCAATCTACATGCTATTGAAAAGATATAGATGATAGGCTTGATAAGAACATGAATTTTGAGATGGTTAGCCAGTTCAATTGTTCTTCAAGAAAATATTATCAAATTGTTTGGACAATTAGAGATTTTAGCTTAATTTTACCAACCAAAACAAGCAAGATGTCAAGAAAAAAGAAGCCTTTACCCTTATTAGAAAACATCCTGATAACGGACGTTGCCGCCGAAGGAAAGTCGTTGGTACGCATAGACGACATGGTCATATTTGTGCCATTTGCAGTACCTGGAGACGTGGTAGATTTACAGGTGCGCAAAAAAAAGCACCACTATTGTGAAGCCGAGGTGGTACGTTTCATCAAATACAGTGATGTGCGACAAACGCCAGCATGCCAACATTTTGGCATCTGTGGTGGATGTAAGTGGCAAATGTTGCCTTACGAAGAACAACTTAAGGCTAAACAAAAGCAAGTACACGACCAACTGGAGCGAATCGGTAAGATAGAATTACCCGAATTCAGACCTATCATGGGGTCGGAAAAGACGTATGAATACCGCAACAAACTGGAGTTTGGTTGCTCCAACAAACGATGGCTAACCTGGGAAGAGGTGACCGGTGGGGTGAAATATGACCACATGAATGCCATTGGTTTTCACATCACAGGAGCCTTTGATAAAATCTATCCCATTGAGAAATGCTGGCTCATGGATGACCTCTGCAATCAAATCAGAAACTGCATTCGCGACTATGCCATCGACCACGACATCAGCTTCTTTGACCTGAGAGCACAAACAGGACTACTTCGCGACATCATGATACGCAGTGCGAACACGGGTGAGTGGATGGTACTGGTTCAGTTTAAGTTCCAGGAAGAGGGCGACGAGCAACGTGCGCATGGGCTATTGCAGCATGTGGCTGACACCTTTCCACAGATAACTTCCCTACTTTTCGTGGACAACCAGAAGTGTAATGATACCTTTGGCGACCAAACGGTTGTGGTGTTCAAGGGAAAAGATCATATCACGGAGACCATGGGCGACCTAAAGTTCAAAGTGGCAGCCAAGAGTTTCTATCAAACTAATACCAACCAGGCTTACCATCTATACAGCGTGGCGCGCGAGTTTGCCCAACTTACCGGTAAAGAGCTGGTTTACGACCTATACACGGGAACGGGTACCATTGCTAATTTCGTGGCCAGAGATGCCCGACAGGTCATCGGCATTGAATATGTAGAAGATGCCATCAAAGATGCGAAAGTCAATTCGGCAACCAACAACATACCCAACACCCTGTTCTACGCAGGCGACATGAAGGACATTCTTACCGAGGAATTCATTACCGAACATGGCCGTCCTGATGTCATTATCACCGATCCTCCACGCGCAGGCATGCACCCAGATGTGGTTCGAACCATTCTCGGAGCAGCTCCCCAACGCATTGTTTACGTCAGTTGCAATCCTGCAACACAAGCGCGCGACCTGCAAATGTTGGATGAGCAGTACAAGGTAATGGCCGTTCAGCCAGTCGATATGTTCCCCCACACGCCGCATGTTGAGAACGTGGTACTGCTTGAGCAACGCTAAGACAGAGTCTAAAACAAATCTACTATGAAAAGAACAAACAAAGTTTTACTAATCTACACCGGTGGCACCATCGGCATGGGGCAAAACATCAAGACTGGTGCTTTGGAGCCTCTCGACTTCCATCATTTGGTTGAGAACGTGCCGGAGTTTGAATTGATTCAGACAGATGTTGACGTTTATCAGTTCACACCGCCCATTGATTCGAGTGACATGACACCCACCATGTGGGCAAAGCTGGTGACCATCATCAGCGAACGCTATGAACATTATGACGGATTCGTCATTCTGCACGGAACCGATACAATGGCCTATACCGCCTCTGCCCTATCATTCATGCTGGAAAATCTCACAAAGCCCGTTGTGCTGACAGGTAGTCAGTTGCCAATTGGGGTGCTGAGAACAGACGGAAAGGAAAATCTCATATCAAGTATCGAACTGGCTTCGGCTCATCACGAAGACGGAACGGCCATCGTTCCAGAGGTGTGTATTTATTTCAATGGCCGTCTGTTGCGGGGCAATCGCAGTACGAAACAGAATGCGGATGGATTCAATGCCTTCGATTCTTTCAACTTTCCACACCTCTGTGATGCGGGCGTGAACTTCAACTATCATGAACATCTTATTTTGAAGCCCAACTTCAAGAAGCCTATGGTTCCCCATACACACATGGATCCTCATGTAATGGCGTTATCACTGTTTCCCGGTTTACAGGAAGATATTGTGCAACAAATTCTTGAAGTACCCAACTTGAGGGGCATTGTGATGCGCAGTTACGGAAGCGGGAATGCGCCTCAGACGTCATGGCTCACCCAATTGCTTAGTCAAGCAGCGGAAAGAGGTGTCATTGTCGTTAATGTTAGCCAGTGCGTATGGGGCAATGTGGAGATGTCGCGTTATGACAATGGGTATCAATTGCAAAATGCTGGTGTTGTAAGCGGTTACGACAGTACCGTTGAAGCCGCCCTTGCCAAGCTGATGTTTTTGCAGGCTCAATATGATGACTATAATACTATCTGCCAAAAGATGAAACAATCGATAGCAGGTGAGATTACCCTTCCTCCAAACGTCATCATGAACTAACTCTTTATTCTCCCAGCATAAACATGGGTTACCCCAGTTAAAGGAATGGCTATAAACGAGTTGAAACAGCTCAATTGTTTTTAAAGCCTACCTCTAACTGGGGTAAATCATTCATTCTAAACAGCTGTCTTTCATGCTTCGCAAATACCTTTTCTGCCGGAAAAGATATTTGCTTGCATTCAATCAGACGAAAAATTTTTACCTACACTTTATACTCTACAAATGCCTCCATGGCTTCGTAGCATGCCAACCCCAGACTATCGTAAAGGGCTGCGGTAGCATGATTGCGGTCTTCTGATCGCTGCCAGAACAAACGTTCATCGTTGCCAAGGAATGGAGCACTTTCCATTTGACTCTGGTGTTTCAAGATACTGTTGCGCTTAGCACGCAGCTCTTCTGGACTCATGGGTACACACATCTCAATGTTTTCAATTTCCCATTCAGCCCAAGCACCACGATACATCCACACTCTACATTCTTTCAGCCACTCTGCTCCATCTTCTTTTTCAAGTTCAAGAGCTGCCAACACGGCATCAGTGCATTTCTTATGAGTACCATGTGGGTCGGCCAAGTCGCCAGCTACGTATATTTGATGCGGTTTAACCTCTTGCAAGAGTTGACGCACAATCTCAACATCCTTTTCTGTCATCGGCAGTTTTTCAATCTTACCCGACTCGTAGAAAGGTAAGTCAAGGAAGTGAACATGGTCTAATGGCACACCATTGTATGTACAAGCCGTGCGTGCTTCGCCACGCCGAATCAACCCTTTGATGGTGCGCACATCTAAGGTGTCGATGTCGCCATCCTTCTTGTTTGCCAAGAATTTCTTGATTTCACTATACTTTTGCTTAATCACCTTATCCTTTTCTCCATCGAATATCTGATTAAATCCATTGATGAAGTGCATGAAGCGCGTTACTTCTTCATCGCCTACTGCAATGTTTCCACTGGTTTCGTAAGCCACATGAAGGTCGTGTCCCTGCTGAACCAGTCGGCGTAAGGTGCCACCCATGGAGATCACATCATCGTCGGGATGTGGGGAAAAGACAATTACTCGCTTAGGAAATGGTTTCGCACGCTCCGGACGGTATGTGTCATCAGCATTCGGTTTGCCACCTGGCCAACCCGTAATGGTATGTTGTAAATCGTTAAAAATCTTGATATTGGCATTGTAAGCCGAACCATAAAGTGCCAACAACTCGCTCAAACCGTGGTCGTTGTAATCTTTATTTGTCAACTTCAAGATGGGTTTTCCGGTGAGCTGGCATAACCACACCAACGCTGAACGCACCAATTTATCGGTCCATTGGCACGATTTTACAAGCCAAGGATGCACAATACGTGTCAGACGAGATGCGGCAGGCAGGTCGATAACCACCTCAACGTTGTTGTGAGTTTGTAAGAATGAGGCAGGAAGTGCATCGGTAATCACACCCTCTACGGTCTTTTCAATAACCTCAGCCTTTTCCTCGCTCCAAGCTGCAAGAAATATTTTCTTTGCTTTCAACAGGGTTGCGACACCCATGGTGATAGAGCAAGGAGGGACTTGTTCATTCGTTCCAAAGCTCAAAGTCATTTCTTGTCGCAGCACATTGTCTACTAAGATAATGCGCGAGTTGCTGGTAACTGTTGATCCTGGCACGTTGCAGGCAATGTTTCCACTACGTCCAATACCTATCAACATCACGTCAATACCACCAAATGTGTTGATACGTTCCTCGTATAAGCGACAATGATTTTGCACATCGTCTTGCGAAATGCTACCATCTAAGGTAAATATGTTTTTCTTGTCGATGTCTACATGGTCTAAGAAGCGTGTACACAACTGACTAATACTGCTGTTTTGCGATTTGGATGTGAGTGGAAAATATTCGTAAGCATTGAATACAACAACATTGTGAAAGCTCAACTGTTTAGCTTCGTACATGCTAATCAGCTCTTTAAAAATAGGTGTGAGCGACAAACCTGTACCCAAACCAAGTACACAAAACTTGCCTTCTTTTTGCTTGCTCTTGATGATGGCGGCTATATTTTCTGCCACATGCTTCGCACCCTCTTCCTCTTGGGCAAAGATGTTCGTGTGAATTTTTTCGTAACGAGTTAATTCCGATCGGTCTATAGCCGTTTTAGGCCGATAGATTTCAACTGGGATTTTGGTTAATACAATCTCAGAACTTAAATTTAGATTCATGTTTTTACATCAATAAAAAAGGGCTAGTAGTTTTTATACGCTACTCGCCCCTTGAGTTGTTAAATGTTATCTTTTTCAATATCTTTAAAGTAGCGATACGTTCCAACTTTCAGTTCGTCGGTCGCAGGTTCATCACAAACGATGATTCCATGCGGATGTTGCTGAAGCACACTGATTGTCCAATAGTGGGTAACCGGTCCTTCTACCACAGCTTGTAAGGCGCGAGCCTTGTGATGACCATTACAGAGTATCATTACTTCTTTAGCATCCATCACGGTTCCTACACCAACCGTCAATGCGTGTTTTGGAACTTTGTTAACGTCGTTGTCGAAGAATCGACTATTGGCGATAATCGTGTCACTGGTCAATGTTTTGATGCGCGTGCGAGAAGTCAAAGACGAGCAGGGTTCATTGAAAGCGATATGACCGTCGGGACCAATGCCGCCAATAAATAAGTCGATGCCACCAGCAGCTTTAATCTTCTCTTCGTATACCCTGCATTCAGCTTCCAAATCCTTCGCGTTACCATCAAGAATATGGATGTTCTCCTTTGGACAGTCGATATGGTCAAACAAATTCCGCGCCATGAATGAGTGATAGCTTTCAGGATGCGATTCTGGCAAACCCACATACTCATCCATATTGAAAGTCAACACGTTTTTAAATGACACTCTACCCTCTTGACAAGCCTTTACCAAACGGGCATACATACCTTCTGGCGACGAACCGGTAGGCAATCCTAACACGAAAGGATGATCAGGTGTTGGGTTGAACTTGTTAATACGCTCAATGACATGTTCGGCTGCCCAACGTGACAGCGACTCGTAATTTTCTTCAATAATTACTCTCATCTTCAATTAATTTATTAATGATTATTTCTTCCAAAGGTGCTTTGCATATACATAGTCATAGAGGTCATAGAATCTAACGAATCTGGTAAGACGCTCTTTAAACTCCGGAAAATCTTTCTTCTTGTCTGACCATTGGATTTCAGAAATGGCTGCAAGGCGTGGAAGCAACTGGTATTCTGCTAAATTAGGATAGGCGACGTACTCTGTCCACAGATTGGCTTGCACGCCGATAATATGGTTACGCACGTCAACCGACAGGGTGTCTGGCAAGGGGTCAAAGCTGTAAGTCTTTTCGATGGGGAGATTCCCTCCAATCAAAAGCGGTTCCGAAGCCTTTTTATCTGTCTGGTAGTAATCAAAATAAGCATAGGTGGTTGGTGACATCACGACATCATGACCTCTCTTGGCAGCTTTGATACCAGGAGCTACTCCACGCCAACTCATGACGGTAGCGCTCTGATTGATATCACCGTCCAGGATTTCGTCCCATCCGATGATGCTTCTACCTTTGCTGTTGACAAACTTTTCTATGCGGTTGGTGAAATATCCTTGCAGCTTTTTCACCGGTAGGTTGTGGTCTTTCATGACCTTCTGACACTTAGGACATTTCTCCCAACGCACACGTGGAGATTCGTCACCACCGATATTAATCAACTTAGAGGGGAAGATATCGATGAGCTCACCCAGCACATCCTGGCAGAACTGGTAGGTCTTTTCGTTACCCAAACACAGCACATCATCGAAAACGCCCCATGATGTTTGTACCTTGTAGGGACCACCTGTACATCCCAGTTCAGGATAAGACGCCAACGCAGCAAGCATGTGACCGGGCATATCGATTTCTGGAATCACCGTGATATATCTGTCAGCAGCATACTTAACGATTTCACGAGCTTGGTCTTGAGTATAGAAACCGCCATGAGGCACGCCATCATAAACATCGGAATTGTGTCCGATGACCGTCTCTGAACGTACCGATCCAACTTCTGTCAGCTTAGGATATTTCTTAATTTCTATACGCCAACCTTGGTCTTCGCTCAGATGCCAGTGGAAGACATTCATATTGTGAAGCGCCAACAAATCTATGTATTTCTTGACGAAATCAAGTGGGAAGAAATGACGGCCGCAGTCGAGCATGCCTCCTCGATAACCAAAGCGAGGCGCATCTTTAATCACAACGCCCGGAAAAGTGATTTGGCTTTCGGTTTTCTGTGTGGGCAACGACTTGCGCAGGGTTTGTATTCCATAGAAAATACCATTAGGTGTCTTTCCTGTAACAGTAATTCCTTTGTTTGTCACAGTGATAAAATACCCCTCGTCCTCCGTAATTTTCTTGTTTAATGACAGGGTGATGGCATTCTTAGATTTACTCGTGGTAGTTGACACCTGAATGCCAGTGACCTCGCGAATATATTGTGCCAGGAATTCGGCATTACGCTTCAAATCTGCATTTCCCTCTGGATAAACGATGGGAGTGGCAGCGGTCAACATAAAATCTTTTTTAGCCGTTGTAGTAATCTCCCTCGGCATGGGAACTACCTTGTAATCGGCTACTGAACTAGCTGTCATAGATTGGTTAGACAGCACACTTAAAAATAGTGCTAACATTAAAAGTTTTACTTTCATGATGAATATGGTTATTTATGACACAAAGTTATCATAATTTATTGAAATGACTGCCATGATTTCTTAAAAAAAAGGTTTTCAATCCATTTTTATAGTTTTGTTAACAAATGACCTACTATTTGAAACGCAAAATCCGCACTATTTTTTGAGTTTTCATACTTTTTACAAATAAAAAAAAATCATCTCGCATCTCGTCAAATTTGTAAGATATTTTATCAAAAAATTGGGCAAAAAACGGTGCTTATAAACTTCCAATCTAGAAAAAATCGATAGGCACAGAGGATGCAAAATAAGCTATTTCGGTACCCTGTTAATCGACTTGATGACGTTAGAGCATTGAGTTTACTCGACAAGAAGCATTACTTGATGGCGTAATATGCATGTTGTTGACCAGCAAAAGCATATCTATTACGTACAAAAAGCATTGCTTTTGATACAAAATAGTCTGAAATGCAGACGCATAATGCAACCATACATCTATAAAACATTGTGGCATAAGTATTTGCAAACATCGCAAATTCCTTGGCGTATTTACAAACTTCAACGACGGAGTTTGTAAATATGCCAAGGATAAGAGAGGACGCTGTCAAGAAAATTCTTAATCTATCAGCCTCATGTTTTTACGCCCTGTCCATCAAACATCGAAGAAATCTTGACATTGTAGATGAGCTGCTATTGGGTTGAATTGGCCTCCGAAACAAAATAGATGTTTTTATTTTGTCATTTTATCGCTTTATTGTAACTTTGCAATCACCATATTTATATACCGAATGAAAGAATTTGTCATATCAGAAGCAAAAGCCGAAACAGCCATACTCGTAGGTCTCATCACTCAGGATCAGAACGAGGAGAAGACCAATGAATATCTTGACGAGTTGGAATTTCTGGCAGACACCGCAGGCGCAGTTACCGTCAAAAGATTCACACAGAAGCTGGGGGGACCCAACATGGTGAGTTATGTAGGTAAAGGCAAATTGGAAGAAATTAAGCAGTATATAGAAAACGAGAAAGAAAATGACCGCCCTGTTGGAATGGTTATTTTCGATGATGAGCTTTCTGCCAAGCAAATCAGAAACATAGAGAAAGAGCTACAGGTCAAAATCTTAGACCGAACCTCTCTGATTCTCGACATTTTTGCCATGCGGGCTCAGACAGCCAATGCAAAGACACAGGTTGAATTGGCGCAATACCGATACATGCTACCTCGCCTGCAACGCTTGTGGACCCACTTGGAACGGCAAGGTGGCGGCTCTGGTTCTGGTGGTGGAAAGGGCTCTGTTGGCCTGCGTGGTCCGGGTGAGACGCAGCTTGAAATGGACCGTCGCATCATTTTACAGCGCATCACGCTGCTCAAGCAGCGGCTCATCGAGATTGACAAGCAGAAAACCACACAACGCAAGAACCGCGGAAGGCTGATTCGGGTGGCTTTGGTGGGTTATACCAACGTGGGTAAGTCTACCTTGATGAACCTGCTGTCCAAGAGTGAGGTGTTCGCAGAGAACAAACTTTTTGCCACGTTAGACACCACAGTACGCAAAGTAGTGATAGAAAATCTCCCCTTTCTGCTGGCCGATACGGTGGGATTCATTCGGAAATTGCCCACCGACCTTGTTGATTCGTTCAAATCAACCCTTGACGAAGTGCGCGAGGCCGATTTGCTGCTGCATGTCGTAGACATTTCGCATCCCGACTTTGAAGAACAAATCAGAGTGGTTGACAACACGCTGAAAGAATTGGATGCGGCAGATAAGCCGACCATGATCGTCTTCAACAAGATAGATCAATACAGATGGGTTGAGAAAGCCCCTGATGACTTGACACCTTCTACACCAGAAAACCTTTCGTTAGAAGACTTGAAACGCACCTGGATGGCTAAGTTGAATGAAAACTGTGTCTTCATATCGGCAAAACAAAAGCAAAACATTGACGAATTCAGAGAAACGTTGTATAAAGCCGTACGGCAGTTGCATGTGCAGAAATATCCGTACAACGACTTTTTATACCCAACAGATTAATTGAAAAAGATGAAAGAGTACAGACAATTAACAAGTGAAGAGATAAGTGCATTAGAAAATCGTGGTTGCTGGGCAGAAGATTGGTCTTCTGTTTTGGTGGCCAATGGATTTAGGCCTAACTACTTGAGTCGCGTCCTATTTTATGGCGAGAATCGTCTTGGTGCCTTTGAAGAAACGTTGGAGGTAACGAAGGGGTTTTTCAAGCATTCGGGCATTTTCAACGCCACACTGAGAAACGTAACCGTAGGTGACAACAACCTGATAGAGAACGTCGGCAATTACATCAATAATTATACGATTGGCGACAGTTGTTTTATTTCAAACATTTGCACACTCGAGACTACCGAGGGAGCCACTTATGGTGAGGGCAACACCATTTCAGTATTAAATGAAGTGGGCGATGGTAACGTCGTATTGTTCAGGGAATTAAACAGCCAGTTCGCCGCCTTCATGGTTCAACACTTTCAAGACAAGGCTCTGAAAGATGCCGTTCTTCGCCTCATCAAGGAAGGCATTGCGTTAAACGAGTCAGACCAAGCATGGATAGGCAATCGTGTGAAAATCGTGAACACAAAAGAAATCACCAACACCATCATCTTTGATGATTGCGAAATCAACGGTGCATCACGCCTGAGTGACTGTACGATTCTTAGTTCAGAGGCCGCCAGCGTATATATTGGAACGGGCGTAATTTGCGAAAACTCCATCATCTCTTATGGCTCATCCATTATCAACAGTGTGAAGATGCAAGACTGCTTTGTAGGCGAAGCCTGTCAGATAAGTAATGGGTTTACTGCATCAGCGAGTGTGTTTTTCGCCAACAGTTATATGTCCAATGGTGAAGCCTGCGCCGCCTTCTGTGGCCCGTTCACAGCCAGTCACCATAAGAGTAGTCTGCTCATTGGTGGCATGTTTTCGTTTTATAATGCAGGCTCTGCCACGAACTTCAGCAATCATGCTTACAAAATGGGACCAATGCACTATGGCACTTTACAACGAGGATGCAAGACAGCCAGTGGTGCTTACCTGCTAATGCCAGCCAACATTGGCACTTTCTCGGTATGTTTTGGCAAACTGATGTACCACCCCGACACCAGTTGTCTACCTTTCTCCTATCTCAAAGCTTATAGTGACATCATGTATCTCTCACCTGGACGGAATATCACCACGGTGGGTTTGTATCGTGATATTAGAAAGTGGCCCAAACGAGACTTAAGACCGCAAGGCACACAGAAAAGTATTGTCAACTTTGACTGGCTCTCTCCTTACTCTGTAGGTGAAATAATAAAAGGAAAGAAAATATTGGAAAAGCTGCAAGATGCCTCTGGCAATGAAGTGGCACTGTACAACTACTATAACTATGTCATCAAATCCAATTCGCTACAAAAAGGTATTGAGAATTACGACATGGCACTTCGCATCTACATGGGTGCCGTATTGAAGCGCGTGCGAAAGCGAGATGCCAACCTAACTCCACCCTCCAGCAGTGTGGGAACAGGACAATGGACCGACTTATCCGGATTACTTCTGCCCGTTTCTGAAGAAGAACGACTGATTGAGGATATCAAAACCGGCAACCTAGAGTCTATTCAAGACGTGCTACAACGCTTTGAGGATATCAACGAACATTATCGAGATTACCAATGGGCATGGACTTATCAACTCATTTTGGACTATTATCATTTGAACACCATTACCCCACAAGACGCCGATCGCATTCGAGAAGACTACATCCAAGCACGTCGTACTTGGATTGCTGCCATTCGGAAAGATGCTGAAAAAGAGTTTGCCATGGGCGATGTTGAGCAAAATGTCTTAGATGATTTCTTAAACAAGCTCGATCATGAAGTGGATTATGAAGAGTAAGTATCACTAAAAAGTTAAAAACTCAACCACTCACAAACTTAAAAACTCAACAACTCAATAAATTCAACTCAATAACTCAAGAACTTAAAAACTCAATAACTCACCCAATGAAAATAGCAAAATTCACGCTCAGTTTGGCTTTGTTGCTCATCACAAGCATCGCATCAGCCAAGTCGTACAACTACAAAACGGTGGCTGGCGACCCCATGAAAACCCGCATTTACACCCTCGATAATGGACTGAAAGTTTACCTGAGTGTCAACAAAGAGAAACCACGCATTCAAACTTACATTGCCGTTAAGACAGGAAGTAGGAACGATCCGGCTGAAACTACAGGGTTGGCTCACTATCTTGAGCACCTAATGTTTAAGGGAACCAAACAGTTTGGCACTACCAATGCAGAGAAAGAGGCTGCTTATCTGCAAGACATCACACAGCGATATGAGAAATATCGCTTGCTGACCGATGCAGCCGAACGCAAACAGGCATACCATGAAATTGACAGTATATCACAGTTGGCTGCCAAATACAACATTCCCAATGAATATGACAAGCTGATGGCGGCCATCGGTTCTGAAGGTTCTAACGCCTTTACGAGCAACGACATCACCTGTTATGTAGAAAATATTCCGGCCAATGAAGTAGATAATTGGGCCAAGATACAAGCCGACAGGTTTCAAAACATGGTGATCAGAGGCTTTCATACCGAATTGGAAGCTGTGTACGAAGAATTCAACATCGGGCTTTCGAACGACGGAAGAAAGCAGTGGAACGCACTCAATGCCAAACTGTTTCCTACACATCCCTATGGCACACAGACCACGATTGGTACACAGGCTCATCTTAAAAATCCATCTATCGTAAACATTCAAAACTATTTCAAACGCTACTATGTGCCCAACAATGTGGCTATCTGCATGGCAGGCGACATGAATCCAGATGAAGTGATAGCCATCTTGGACAAATATTTCGGAGCATGGAAGAAGAACCCAACACTATCCTATCCTACCTTCGCACCGCAACCCGACCTGAAAGCCAGTGTAGACACCACGGTAGTGGGATTGGAAGCCGAAAATGTGTTACTGGCCTGGAAGTTCGATGGTGCCGCATCACTGCAAAATGACACACTCACCTTAGTGGATAAAATATTGAGCAACGGGCATGCTGGATTGTTAGATTTGAACCTCAATCAAAGCATGAAGGTTTTGGAAAGTGGTTCGTTCGTTAATGCCTTGGCCGATTATTCTTCCTTCTGCATGGAGGGATTACCCAAAGAGGGACAATCATTGGAAGATGTCAAACAGCTATTATTGGCTGAGGTTGACAAACTAAAACGGGGAGCATTTGCAGATGACTTGCTCTCGTCAATCATCAACAACACCAAACGCGATTATTACAAATCGCTACAGTCAAACCGTTCGCGGGTTTCCATGCTGACCGATGCCTTCATTAACAATCAGAGATGGGAAGATGTGGTCAACCGTTTGGATAGATTGGCAAAGATTTCAAAACAAGACATCATGGCCTTTGCCAACAAACATTTCAAAGACAACTTTGTTTGTGTGTACAAAAAGCAAGGCGAAGACACCACACAAAAGAAGATAGACAAACCGCAAATCACCCCTATCCCCAGCAACCGCAATGAGAGCAGTGCATTTTTGCGTGACATAAAAAATGCACACGCTACGCCCATACAGCCGCAATTCCTTGATTTCAAGCGCGACTTAACCTTCACGCAGACTGAAAAGAAGCTACCTATTGTGTACAAACACAACAGCGATGACGGACTTTTTAACCTGGTTTTCAATTGGGATTTCGGCACAACTGCTAACAAAGAGTATGCAGTGGCGTGTGATTACATCAACTACCTGGGTACCTCTAAGAAATCGGCAGAGGACATCAAACGCGAGTTTTACAAACTGGCCTGCAGCTTCAATATCATAGCCAATCCGCGCAAGATCGCCATTTTGTTGTCAGGATTGGATGAGAACATGCCCAAAGCGGTAAAACTGCTCAACGAACTGATGACCGATGCGAAACCCGATGCAAAAGCGTACGAAAAATATGTTGCGGTGACATTGAAAGCAAGGCAAGACGACAAGAATGATCAACGCAAAAATTTCAATGCTTTAAGAAGGTATGCGATGTATGGACCCTATAACCAAGTGCGCAATATTGTAAGCGAACAAGAACTGAAAGCCCTACAACCACGGCATTTGGTTGATTTGTTTCAATCGCTCAAACAATACGAACAATCCGTGCTATACTACGGTCCAACGAGTACAAAGCAACTTTCTGCCTGCCTTGACAAGCTGTATGAGCCTATCAAAAACAGAAAGCCAGCTTTGAAAAACAAAGAATATCAAGAGCAAACCACACCTCAAAACGAAGTGTACATTGCTCCCTACAATGCTAAAAACATTTACATGGTGATGTATCACAACGAGAACAAACCTTTTGATGCCAAGCAAGTAGCAGTAGGAACTCTATTCAATGAATACTTTGGCGGTGGTATGAACACCGTTGTTTTCCAAGAGTTGCGTGAAGCTAGAGGGTTGGCTTATAGCGCATCAGCATTTTACAACAACAGTCCGTTGAAAGGTCATCCTGAGTATGCACAAACTTATATCATCACTCAAAACGACAAAATGATGGATTGCATCAAGGTGTTCAACAACATCTTAGACACCATTCCACAAAGTAAAGCTGCCTTTGACATTGCCAAACAGGGTTTGACGAAGCAACTGGCCAGCCTTCGCGTCACACGCAGTGGTGTACTACAAGCGTATTTGGATGCCAAAGAAAGAGGCATTGATTATGATGAAAACGAAAGAATTTATCAAGCCTTGCCCAGCATCACCATGCAAGATATTGTTAACTTCGAGCAAAAAAACATGGCACGCAAGCCCTATCGTTACGTCATCTTGGGCGATGAGAAGAATTTAAACATGGAAGCACTGCAGAAAATTGGCAACATCAAACGTCTTTCTACCGAAGAGATATTTGGATATTGATGGCGCAAATAACAATAAAATACGTTTAGAATAACAAGATAATAACAACAATAAAAACATTATGGCACAAACTCCTGAATTTAAGTATGCGCCCATGTTTCAAATGGGCAATGACGAAACTGAGTATTATTTATTAACAAAAGAGGGTGTATCGGTTAGTCAATTTGAGGGAAAACCGGTCTTGAAAGTGACTCCGGAAGCACTCACCATGCTCACCCAACAAGCCTTTCACAATGTGAGTTTCATGTTGCGCCGCGCTCACAACGAACAAGTAGCAAAGATTTTAACCGACCCTGAGGCTTCGGACAATGACAAGTATGTGGCACTCTCCTTCTTGCGCAATGCCGAAGTAGCATCAAAAGGCAAACTGCCACTTTGCCAAGATACGGGTACCGCTATTGTTCACGGTGAAAAGGGACAACAGGTATGGACGGGCTTTTGCGATGAAGAAGCCATCTCTCGTGGCGTTTACAACACCTACACACAAGACAACCTACGCTACTCACAGAATGCACCCCTCAATATGTACGACGAGGTGAACACCAGATGCAACCTTCCTGCACAGATTGACTTAGAGGCAACCGAGGGAATGGAATATCGATTCCTGTTCGTTACCAAGGGAGGCGGCTCTGCCAACAAGACCTATCTGTACCAAATGACCAAAGCCATTATTCAAAACCCTGGCACCTTGGTTCCTTTCTTGGTAGAGAAAATGAAATCATTGGGTACAGCTGCTTGTCCTCCTTACCACATTGCATTCGTCATCGGCGGCACCTCGGCAGAGAAAAACCTGCTTACCGTGAAGTTAGCGTCTACTCATTATTATGACAACCTGCCCACCTCAGGGGATGAGACAGGACGTGCTTTCCGCGATGTGGCACTGGAGAAGGAACTTTTAGAAGAAGCACACAAGATTGGACTGGGTGCTCAGTTTGGTGGTAAATACATGGCTCACGACATTCGGGTGGTACGTTTGCCACGCCATGGAGCATCGTGTCCCATCGGAATGGGCGTCAGTTGTTCGGCAGACCGCAACATCAAAGCCAAGATTAACAAAGAGGGTTTGTGGATTGAGAAGTTGGACGAGAATCCCGGTTCACTCATTCCAGAGGAATTACGTCAAGCTGGTGAAGGCGATGTGGTGAAAATCAACCTCGATCAACCCATGGCAGACATCTGCAAAGAGCTGTCGCAATATCCCGTATCTACACGTGTGAGTCTCAACGGTACTATCATCGTGGCACGCGACATCGCACATGCCAAGCTCAAAGCACGTCTCGATGCAGGCGAAGAGTTACCCGAATACTTCAAGAACCACCCTATTCTCTATGCTGGTCCGGCCAAGACTCCGGAGGGAATGCCTTGTGGCAGTATGGGTCCTACTACCGCAAACCGCATGGACCCTTATGTAGACGAGTTCCAAGATCATGGCGGTTCGATGGTGATGATTGCCAAAGGCAACCGCACACAAGTGGTGACCGATGCTTGTCAAAAGCACGGAGGTTTCTATTTGGGTAGCATTGGCGGTCCTGCTGCTGTACTGTCGATGAACTCTATTAAGAGCATTGAGTGCGTGGAATATCCCGAATTGGGCATGGAAGCCATTTGGAAAATTGACGTTGTCGACTTCCCTGCTTTCATCTTAGTAGACGACAAGGGAAACGATTTCTTCAAACAACTGAAACCTTGGACGCCTAATTGCACAAAATAACAGACCGCAATAGCCTCTCATGGTTATGGCATAACCGCCAGTTTTGAATATGCAAAGCTGGCGGTTGTTCATTGTAAAGGTAAACAAGGAATTATTTTGAGTGTATAACTCGCAAATAACAAGTGCTGCTACCCACGAGTATGTAAAATACTCAATGCAAAAAATAAATCAATTATTTGGGAGTATCAGATTCTTAATTTACCTTTGCAATTGATTATGATACTATTAAGAAGACTTAAAATATTATTCTTATCCATATTCGCCTCAACGATTTTGTCTGCTCAAACGCCCATCGCAAACCGTGTTAACGAGGCGGCCAGACATGTATCAAAAGATGCCTCTGTGGTGGCGAAGTATACGGATAACAAGCGTCATAGTCTGTATTACATACGCAAAAACAAGTTTTTTTGTCTGGATGTAGTGCTCAACATCAATGAAGAACTCAACTTTACGCCACACAAATATGATAAAATTTTATCTTCCTACCTCAGTGCTGACGGTGAATACATGTTCATCTGCCTGGACAAAGGGAACAAATCTGGATGGGTACTGGAAGACAGATTCGAACTATGGCGAATCAACTCATATAACAGAAAATCCAGACGCATAGCCTCTGGGTTTACCATTGATAGAACAAAAGAAGGTTTTCTTCTTCGCAAAACCTCCAGGTGCTTAAATCCAAGAGCACCGAAATCACGACAAAGATGGATGATCAGGGATCATCATTTCGACATGATGGGGCAAGCTACCGTCACCTTGCCTGAATACGAGTACCACTTTTAACCTATCGTGTCGTGACGTGAAAGCATCCTTGGTGTATTTCGTATTTCACATAGCAGCGGTTAAGATTGCGCAAATCGTTCAGCACTTCACTTAACACCCACTTCAAGCTATCGTTACGAACCTGTCGACGGGCAGGTCCATCAGGGTCTTGTACAGTAATATAACGATTATAACCAATGTCGAAAGTTGTTCCATAAAGATGGCAACTGTTTGACTTAGCATTGCCATTATGGCCTCTCAATCTCTCAATATCCTCACGACTTCGCATCACACTAGTGACAATAATTTTATGAAGGGGAATTCCTTTCACTTGCAAACTGTCAAAGAAATTGCGCCCAATATCTTGAAGCAAGACGGCAGCCTGTGGCACCAAATAAGGAATACTGCTTTTTAAGCGATCAACATAGAAATAAGGATTCGCACCAATATACACCAACTCAGCCTTCCTACTTTCAGCTTCGGCGCGATCAAGCACAGGTTTTACCCCCAATTTGTTGGCGGCAACGAGCTGAACATCATTCTGATCAGGAAACGATTTGGAAAAATTCTGGACGCTATAAATTCGGTTTTTAACAAGTGAGCCATCTGCATTGAAAAATTTTGAGCGCATGCTGGGACGAGCTTCAGGGTTATTCGCAGCAACGGATTTAACAGCATGATCTTCATGAAACTTGGCTTTCAGCGTCAGCGAATCAAAATGATTACTCGGAGAAGAGATATCTTTTGCAGTCCTATTGCCCGCAACATCAGGAAAGACGCAACGCACCATGCCCAACAACACAACGCAGAGGGCAAAACCTTGTAAGTATCTCTTTTTTGAAATCTTCATCAATACAGCTTCTGAGCGACAAAGTTAATAAAAAGAAAACAGTTAATCCCTGTGCCAATCTTTTTTTTTCACTTTTATGAAAAAACTCCAATACCACATCTTTAAAGTCTAATCTTTTTCGTACATTTGCAACAATTATTTAAACTTATACATCACATTGATTGAGAAGCATATTGTTCTGGAAGACATAGACCCTGTTACATTCTATGGGGTTAACAATGATCATTTGCAGATGCTCAAGTCGCTGTTTCCCAAATTGCGAATAGTTGCCCGTGGAAACGTCATTCGCATCTTGGGCGACGAGGAAGAGATGGCCAAGATTGAAGAGGACATCGAACTGATGCAGAAACACGTCTTGAAGTACAACTCCATCACGGAAGAAGACATATTAGACATCGTTCATGATCACAAGACAAAGGACGATGCCATCAAGGATGTTGTGGTGTATAGTATTTCGGGACGCCCTATCAAGAGCCGAAGTGAGAACCAACAAAAGCTCATCGAATCATACAATACTTCGGACTTGGTGTTTGCCGTTGGTCCGGCAGGCACTGGAAAAACCTATCTCAGCATTGCTTTAGCCGTAAAAGCCCTGAAAGAAAAGGCTGCCAAGAAGATTATCCTCTCCCGCCCAGCCGTGGAAGCCGGAGAGAAACTTGGTTTTTTGCCTGGAGATATGAAGGACAAGATAGATCCATACCTACAACCTTTATACGATTCTCTTGAAGACATGATTCCAGCCGTGAAGCTGCAAGACATGATGGAGAAACACATCATTCAAATTGCCCCCCTGGCTTTCATGCGCGGCAGAACCTTAAGCGACGCTGTCGTCATCCTTGATGAAGCGCAAAACACCACCCCAGCCCAAATCAGAATGTTCCTCACCCGCATGGGATGGAACACTAAAATGATCATCACGGGCGACATGACCCAAATAGATTTACCGCACGAACAAAAGAGTGGATTAAAAGAAGCACTGAGAATATTAGGCGATGTTGAAGGCATCTCTGTGGTTGAATTGGACAAGAAGGACATCGTTCGCCACAAATTGGTCACGAGAATAGTGAACGCCTATGAAGCTTACGACAATGTCAGGAACCAAGAAAAGAAACTCGAGTTTAAAGATTAAACATACAACAATGAAAGCATTAACAAAAACTGATTTCCATTTCGATGGACAAAAGAGTGTTTACCATGGCAAAGTACGTGATGTTTATAACATCAACGATGACTTGATCGTGATGGTTGCAACTGATAGAATCTCTGCATTCGACGTGATTCTACCCAAGGGAATACCTTTCAAAGGACAGGTTCTCAATCAGATAGCTGCCAAATTTCTTGACTCTACCAAAGACATCTGCCCCAACTGGAAGATTGCCACACCAGACCCAATGGTGACGGTAGGTGTAAAATGTGAAGGCTTTCGTGTTGAAATGATCATCCGGAGCATTCTGACGGGCAGCGCTTGGCGCGAATATAAGGCAGGAGCCAGAGAGCTTTGTGGCGTGAAATTGCCCGATGGCATGAAGGAAAACGAACGTTTCCCAGAGCCTATCGTCACACCAACAACCAAGGCTGACGAAGGACATGACCTCAACATCTCAAAAGAAGAAATCATCAGTCAGGGGATTGTTTCGGCAGAAGATTACGCCATCATCGAGGATTACACGCGCAAATTGTTCGCTCGCGGACAGGAAATTGCAGCCAAACAAGGACTGATTCTTGTTGATACCAAGTATGAGTTTGGCAAAAAAGACGGTAAGATTTATCTCATTGACGAAATTCATACCCCAGACTCCAGTCGTTACTTCTATGCCGACGGCTATGAGGAGAAGCTGGCGAAAGGTGAACCACAGAAGCAATTGTCAAAAGAGTTTGTACGTCAATGGCTCATCGAACACAACTTCATGAACGAACCTGGTCAGACCGTTCCAGAGATTACGGACGAATATGCTGAAAGTGTAAGCGAGCGTTACATTGAATTGTACGAGCACATCACTGGCGAAAAATTCAAGAAGGCGACCGAACATGATGATTTGGCCGCACGCATTGAAAAGAATGTCAGCGATTATCTCGCTTCACTAAAATAAAAAAAGACAATTCATACAACAGCGTGTACGGACAAGAAAAGATAAAGCCGTATGGTCAGGAGGGTGAGAAGAAACAGCAAGTAGAGCGAATGTTCGATCGCATTGCGCCCACATACGATGAGTTGAACCATCGCTTGTCATGGAACATAGACAAGGGATGGCGCAAAAAAGCCATCATGCAGCTGCAGCCTTTCGCCCCCCAAACCATACTGGACATAGCCACCGGTACCGGTGATTTCGCCATTTTGTCAGCTAAAATGCTGCAACCCAAACAACTGATTGGTGCTGATATCTCGGTTGGCATGATGGAAATAGGCAAACGAAAAGTTGCTGCAGCGCATTTAGACCACATCGTTTCCTTTCAAAAAGAAGACTGTCTGGCCCTATCTTTTGCAGACCATTCGTTTGATGCCGTCACAGCTGCTTTTGGCATTCGTAATTTTCAGGATTTAGATAGCGGACTAAAAGAAATCTACAGGGTACTGAAACCGGGTGGACACCTGAGCATTGTTGAGCTGACACAACCTGTGTCGTTCCCGATGAAACAATTGTTCAAGGTATATTCGCACACGCTTCTACCCTTTTATGGCAAACTCCTTTCTAAGGATAAAAGCGCCTATAAATACCTCACGTCAACCATCGAAGCCTTTCCACAAGGTGAACAGATGGTTGAGATTTTACAGAAAGCAGGCTTTTCCAACGCAAAGTTCAAGAGATTAACATTAGGTGTCTGCACGATGTATTTTGCAGAAAAAGAATGATTTAGAAGAACTACGCTAATGGATTTGCGTGCAATAACGACATGAATATGGACAAATACGGATTGATAGGCTACCCCCTTGGGCATTCATTCTCGATAGGTTATTTTAATGAGAAATTCCAAAACGAAGGAATCAATGCCAGGTATGTGAATTTTGAGATTCCCAATATAGAGAATCTTCAAGAAGTGTTGGCATCCAACCCCGATCTCAAAGGATTAAATGTCACGAGGCCTTACAAAGAAAAGGTCATCCACTATCTGGACGAACTCAGTCCGGAGGCCAAATCTATTGGTGCCGTTAACGTAATCAAGGTCACACACAAGGGCAAAAAAACCATATTGAAAGGCTACAATAGTGATGTCATTGGATTTACACGCAGCATCGAACCGCTGCTCGACACGTTTCATAAAAAAGCACTAATCTTAGGTACCGGAGGGGCTGCAAAAGCAGTAGATGTGGGGCTAAAGTCATTGGGTATTGAAACAAAGTATGTCTCTCGACAAAACCTTCCAAACGTATTGCGATATGATGACATCACTCCCGAAATCATTCAAGAATACAATGTCATCGTCAACTGTACGCCTGTAGGGATGTATCCACATGCCGACGTTTGTCCCCAGCTGCCTTACGAAGCAATGGACAGCCATCATTTGCTGTACGATTTGATATACAATCCAGATGAAACGCTTTTCATGAAACAAGGAGCCAGGCAGGGAGCAACGGTCAAAAATGGATTAGAAATGCTGCTGTTGCAGGCTTTTGTTTCATGGGAGTTTTGGCACGAAGCCTAGTTTCTCTTTCCCAAACCCTCTCAAGAAATGATGTGTTTAGACAAATGGCCACAGGAAGGACAGAGTAGTTCATGCAGCTGTTTGTCATCACATCAACGGTTTACTCACCAAACTTAAAAAACATTGATACACATGGATAGATATATGATGCGCGGTGTTTCTGCCGCAAAGGAAGATGTTCACAACGCCATCAAAAACATCGACAAGGGCATTTACCCACAAGCCTTCTGCAAAATCATTCCCGACATACTGGGAGGCGACCCTGATTATTGCAATATCATGCACGCCGATGGTGCCGGAACCAAATCATCCTTGGCCTATATGTACTGGAAAGAGACGGGTGATCTCAGCGTATGGAAAGGCATTGCACAGGATGCCATTGTGATGAATACCGACGACTTGCTGTGTGTGGGTGCGGTTGACAACATCTTGGTATCGAGTACCATTGGGCGTAACAAGCTCTTGATACCCGGTGAAGTCATCTCCGCCATTATCAACGGCACGGATGAATTGTTGCAAGAGATGCGAGACATGGGCATTGGCATTTATCCCACAGGCGGCGAAACGGCTGATGTAGGCGACCTGGCGCGCACCATCATCGTCGACTCAACCGTGACCTGCCGTATGAAGCGCAGTGACGTTATCGACAATGCCAACATCCGTCCAGGCGATGTCATTGTCGGATTGAGCAGTACAGGACAGGCTACCTACGAGAAAATATACAACGGAGGCATGGGAAGTAACGGTCTGACCAGTGCTCGTCACGATGTTTTTGCCAAGTACTTGGCAGAAAAGTTCCCCGAAAGTTACGATAATGCCGTGCCTGATGATTTGGTGTATAGCGGTAAATATCAACTCACCGATAGCATAGAAGGCGTGGAGATTGATGCCGGTCATTTGGTTCTCTCTCCTACTCGCACCTATGCACCTATTATAAAGAAGGTGTTAGATGCACACCGAAGTCACATTCATGGCATGGTTCATTGCACGGGAGGCGCACAAACCAAGGTGCTTCACTTTGTCAGCGACAATTGCAAAGTGGTAAAAGACAACATGTTCCCCGTTCCTCCCTTGTTTAAAGTGATACAAGAGAGCAGTGGCACCGATTGGAAGGAGATGTACAAGGTGTTCAACATGGGGCATCGAATGGAGATATATGTAGCTCCTGAGCATGCACAAGAAATCATCAACATCAGCAAAAACTTTAATGTTGACGCACAAATCATCGGTCATATCGAAGAGGGAGCACGCGCATTGACCATTCAATCAGAATTTGGAACATTCGAATATTAATATATATGATAGAAAACAACAGCATACTGAACAAGCTCGATGGATTAGAGGCAAGGTTTGAAGAAGTATCTACCTTGATTACCGACCCAGATGTCATAGCCGATCAGCCACGCTATGTGAAGCTAACCAAGGAATACAAAGACCTTGGCGACATCATGGACATTCGCAAACGATACATTGCATGCCTCAATGCCATACGTGAGTCGAAAGATATTCTTGCCAATGAAACGGATGCCGATATGAAAGAGATGGCTCGTGAGGAATTGCAGACCAACGAAGATATGCAGCCACAGTTGGAAGAAGAAATAAAATTAGCATTAGTGCCAAAAGACCCTGAAGATGACAAGAACGTACAAATGGAAATACGTGCTGGCACGGGAGGAGATGAGGCAGCTCTGTTTGCTGGCGACTTGTTTAACATGTATAAGCATTACTGTGACTCGAAAGGTTGGACGTTAAGTGTCACATCGGTCAACGAAGGCTCGGTGGGTGGTTACAAAGAAATCGATTTTGCTGTGAGTGGCGATAATGTATACGGTACATTGAAGTACGAAAGTGGTGTACATCGTGTGCAGCGCGTGCCAGCCACAGAGACCCAGGGACGCATGCACACATCAGCTGCCACGGTGGCTGTGTTGCCAGAAGCAGACCAGTTTGAGGTGAACATCAACGAAGGGGATATTAAGTGGGACACGTTCAGAAGCTCTGGAGCAGGTGGACAAAACGTCAACAAGGTTGAATCGGGTGTTCGTCTTCGCTATCCATGGAAGAACCCTAACACTGGCGAAGTGGAGGAAATTCTCATCGAATGTACCGAGACACGCGACCAACCTAAGAACAAGGAACGTGCGTTGTCGCGCTTACGTACCTTTATCTACGACCGTGAGCATCAAAAATACATTGATGATATTGCCAACCGACGCAAGTCATTGGTATCTACTGGCGACCGCAGTGCGAAGATTCGTACCTACAATTATCCACAAGGACGTGTCACTGACCACCGCATTGGCTACACCACTCACGACCTGCAAGGCTTTGTCAATGGTGACATTCAAGCAATGATAGATGCGCTGACAGTAGCAGAGAATGCGGAAAAGCTCAAAGAGAATGAACTTTAAACAATAAGGCATCGTTTAATTCTGAGGGGTAGATCATTAAGACAAGAAAAATTGTTTCAAACAAATAATTACCATAAGATTTCTATAACACACAAGGACTCTATTAACCCATAAAACACTGAAATACAGTTTGTTATAAATAATCTCAAAACAAGCCATTTAAAAGCATTGAGATTGGGGTCCTAAAGCATAGAGATTGAATGGCAAAGGGATTGAGATTGGCGCCCAAAAGCATAGAGATTGAAATTCACCCACCATTCGTTGGGTGAGCGATAGCCAAAGACAACGGTGCAAAAGGGAATAACGTTAATATAAATTCACTACTTTTATATTCACGGATAGTATATGAACAGACAACAACTTATAAAACAGATTTTCAAAAAAAAATCTTTTCTATGTGTAGGATTGGATCCCGACATCAAGAAGATACCGCCACACTTGCTGCATGAAGAGGATCCCATTTTTGCTTTCAACAAAGCCATCATCGACGCTACGGCACCCTATTGTGTGGCCTACAAGCCAAATTTGGCGTTCTATGAATGTAAAGGTATTCAGGGCATGACTTCTTTCGAGAAGACCGTTAGCTACCTAAAAGCGCATTATCCCGACCATTTTATCATTGCTGACGCCAAACGGGGCGACATCGGAAACACATCCGCCATGTATGCCAAAACCTTCTTTGAAGAATACGATGTTGACGCATTGACAGTAGCTCCGTACATGGGAGAAGATAGCGTGACGCCTTTTCTCGAATATGAAGACAAGTGGGTGGTTGTATTGGCACTGACGAGCAACAAAGGATCGCATGATTTTCAGTTGACGGAAGACAAGAACGGTAAGAAGCTTTTTGAGAAAGTTATCAAGACTTCTCAATCGTGGGGGACCGATCAAAACATGATGTATGTGGTTGGTGCAACGCAAGGCAACATGTTTGAGGCAATCAGAAAGGTGGCTCCTCATCACTTTTTGCTAGTACCTGGCGTGGGTGCGCAGGGAGGAAGCCTGCAAGACGTCTGCCAATATGGAATGACGAAGGATTGCGGGTTGCTCGTCAACAGTTCGCGCGGCATCATCTATGCCAGCCATGGAGAGGACTTTGCTGATGCAGCTGCAAAGAGTGCGATGAACCTTCAGCAAGAAATGGAAAAAGAATTAGAAAGGTTATCATCTTGCAAATAACAAATGGCCCTCTTTTTACTCGACTCTCATTGCGCACCGGTACCCATAAACAGTGAGGGAACACCTGCCCCATTGGGGGGTCAATAGCGTTAGACGCACCGTGAAAGAAATAAATGTTTCAGTGAAAAAACGCAAATATTACATTCGTCAGTCAAAAGTCTGAGTAAAAATAGGTATATTTGCAAAATAATCAATTGAGATACCTAAAGTATGGAATTTACTGCCAAGCAAATAGCACAATATATAGGAGGCAAAATTGAAGGCAATGAAGATGCAACCGTCCACACCTTCGCAAAAATAGAAGAAGGTACCTGTGGGGCGATTTCATTCCTTTCTAATCCAAAATACACACATTATATATATAATACACAATCGTCGATTGTTCTCATTGATGAGGATTTGAAATTGGACAAACCCGTCCAGACGACTTTGATACGCGTGAAGAACGCATACGACAGTGTCGCCAAATTACTTCAATTATACGAGTCGACTAAGCCCCGAAAGACAGGCATCCACCCCATGGCCCACATCGCAAAAACGGCTAAGATAGGTGAGAATGCATACATTGGCCCATTTGCTTACATCGGTGAGAATGTCGTGATTGGCAACAACACACAGATATTCCCACACGCAGTGGTATTGGAAAATGCCTCAGTAGGTTCAGAATGTATCATCTATCCACATGCAACTGTATATCACAATTGCAAGATAGGCAACCGTGTCATTCTGCATGCAGGCTCTGTCATTGGAGCCGATGGCTTCGGATTCGCTCCGTCCAAAGACGGCTACGACAAGATACCCCAAATTGGTATCGTGACCATTGAAGATGATGTAGAGGTGGGTGCCAACACTTGCGTTGATCGTTCGACCATGGGTAGCACCTATGTTAGGAAAGGAGTGAAGCTAGATAACTTGGTTCAAATCGCCCACAATACCGACATTGGTGAGCATACCGTGATGAGTGCACAGGTGGGTGTGGCCGGATCGACAAAGGTTGGACAGTGGTGCATGTTTGGTGGACAAGTGGGTGTAGCTGGTCATATCACCATTGGCAACAAGGTGTTCCTTGGCGCACAGTCGGGTGCGCCTGGTAGTATCGAGGACAACCAGCAACTCATTGGCACGCCACCCATGAAGGAGAGACCCTATTTTCGCTCCCATGCCATCTTCCGGAAACTTCCTGAACTATATAAAGAAATCAACAACCTGAAAGAAGAGGTGGAGCGATTGAAAAAGAACATCAAATAAGACTATTGCACTCGATAAATAAATCATAGAATGGATACAATCAAACAGAGAACACTAAAAGGTAGTTTTTCCCTGTGTGGCAAAGGATTGCACACGGGTCTGAACTTGACTGTTACCTTTAACCCTGCTCCTGAAAATACTGGATATAAAATTCAACGAATAGACTTGGAAGGACAACCCATCGTTGAGGCCATTGCCGAAAACGTGGTTGACACGCAGCGCGGCACGGTTCTGGCGCGTGGCGACGTGCGCGTTTCTACCGTTGAGCACGGTCTTTCTGCCCTGTATGCAATGGGGATAGACAACTGTATGATTCAAGTAAATGGACCAGAGTTTCCTATTTTGGATGGCTCTGCCGGCATCTACGTGAATAGAATCCAGGAAATTGGTATCGTAGAGCAAAATGCGCCGAAAGATTTTTATATCATTCGCAAGAAAATAGAAGTCAAAGATGACGAGACAGGTTCGTGTATCACGATACTTCCTGATGACCAGTTCAGCATTACGGCCATGTGCTCATTCGAGTCAAAATTCATCAATAGTCAATTTGCAACACTCGACAATATCGATGATTACGCGACAGAAATCGCACCTGCCCGTACTTTTGTCTTCGTCAGAGACATCGTCCCCTTGCTCGAAGCAAACCTTATCAAAGGGGGTGACATGGACAATGCCATCGTAATCTACGAAAGAGAAGTGTCGCAAGAGCAACTGGACCAACTGGCAGATATCTTGAAAGTGCCACGTATGGATGCGACCAAGATAGGTTATATTCAGCATAAGCCCTTGATGTGGGAAAACGAGTGCACACGTCACAAATTGCTGGACATTATCGGTGACATGGCCTTGATAGGCAAACCCATCAAAGGACGAATTGTTGCAACACGGCCAGGACACACCATCAACAACAAGTTTGCCCGCCTGATGCGCAGAGAGATTCGCAAACATGAAATACAGGCACCGATTTACGATCCCAATGAACCACCCATCATGGATAACATCAGAATCAGGGAACTGCTCCCCCATCGTTACCCTATGCAGTTGGTAGACAAAATCATCGCCATCGGTTCTAACTCGATTGTTGGGGTAAAGAATATTACAAGCAACGAACCCTTCTTTACAGGGCATTTTCCGCAAGAGCCAGTCATGCCTGGAGTGTTGCAGGTTGAAGCCATGGCACAGTGTGGAGGATTGTTGGTTTTAAACCAAGTAGAAGAACCTGAACGATGGTCTACGTACTTTCTGAAGATTGACAGCGTGAAGTTCAGACAGAAAGTGGTTCCTGGTGACACGGTTATCTTTCGCGTGGAAATGATTCAACCTGTACGACATGGCATCAGTACGATGAAGAGTTATGCCTTTGTTGGCGACCAAGTGGTATCTGAAGCAATGTTTACTGCACAGATCATCAAAAACAAATAAACAGAAATGTCACTCGATGTTTTTCATCATCATAAAGTCATCATTACCCTATGAATCAAATAAGCCCATTAGCGTTTGTACATCCAGAAGCGCAACTCGGTGACAATAATGTCATTGGCCCTTTTTGCTATCTTGACAAAAATACAGTACTGGGCAACCATAACATCCTACAAAATAGCGTCACCATCAATTATGGAGCACGAATAGGCGATGACAACGAGTTTTTTCCCGGTGCCAGCATTAGCACTAAGCCGCAGGATTTAAAGTTCGTTGGCGAAGAGACAATATGCGAAATTGGTGACAAAAACAGCATCCGTGAGAATGTTACCATTTCAAGGGGCACCGCATCAAAAGGAACGACCAAGGTAGGAAACAACAACTTGTTGATGGAAAACATGCACGTTGCACACGATTGCATCATAGGCAGCAATGTAATTATTGGCAATTCCACCAAGTTTGCCGGTGAAGTGACGGTGGATGACTACGCCATCATCAGTGCAACAGTTTTATGTCATCAATTCTGTCACATCGGTGGTTATGTCATGATTCAAGGTGGAAGTCGGTCTTCACAAGATATTCCACCCTACGTCATGGCGGGCAAAGAGCCCATCAAGTATGCTGGCATCAACATTATCGGCCTGAGACGAAGAGGATTTAGCAACGAGTTAATCCAACTGATTCACCAAGCTTATCGATTGCTTTATAGCAAAGGTGTTTTGAAAGAAGGAATCGAAGAAATCAGAAAGAACCTGACAGTTACCCCTGAAATTCAATACATCATTGACTTTGTAGAAAGTTCTCAACGAGGCATCATCAGATAAATGAACACACTTGTTGTGCTTTTAGGCCCTACTGGAGTGGGAAAAACAGAGGTAGCGTTGCAAATTGCTGAACATTTGCAATCGCCTATCATCAATGCCGACTCTCGACAGCTATTTGCTGAGATACCTATTGGTACAGCAGCCCCAACCAAAGAGCAGCAAGAACGAGTAAAACATTATTTCGTCGGCACGTTGCATCTAACAGATTATTATAGTGCAGCCAAATATGAAGAAGATGTTTTGCAACTCTTAAACCAGCATTTCAAGCATCAACAAGTGGCTTTGCTGTCGGGCGGCAGCATGATGTATATCGATGCTGTATGCCAAGGTATCGACGACATACCAACGGTTGACGAGGCGACAAGGAGGCTGATGAAACGAAAACTGGAGACTGAAGGCTTGGATGCTCTCGTTGCAGAGTTAAAAGTTCTGGATCCAGAACATTACAAAATTGTGGATTTACATAATCCCAGACGCGTGATTCATGCGCTTGAAATATGCCACATGACTGGGAATACCTATACTTCCTATCGTAAAAACACAAAGAAGATACGACCTTTCAACATCGTAAAGATTGGACTCAACCGTCCTAGAGAAGAGATGTATGAGCGAATCAACAATCGTGTTTTGGAAATGATGAACCAAGGATTGATTGAAGAAGCCAAAGCGGTATATCCACAGAAGGGCCTAAATGCTTTGAATACGGTAGGTTATAAAGAATTTTTCGCCTATTTCGACGGTGACATCTCACTGGATGATGCCATCTTAAAAATACAGTCTAATACAAGACAATACATGAGAAAACAAGTCACGTGGTTCAAACGTGACAATGAAATCAAATGGTTCTCGCCTACGAACATTGAAGAAATCATAAATTATATAGACGATCAACGATAGAAATCAAGTAATTCGCTATCTTTGCAAATCAATTATTTCCATTATGCTTCACAAGATAAAAAGTTTTTTCAGCAGGTTGTGGGTCAAACTACGTGGCGTATGGCCATGGTATAAAAGCCTGTATCAAGGACGTCCTTGGTATGTAAAGACGGGCATGGCTTTGCTCTCAGGGCTGATAGCACTTATCATCTATCTTGGAGCTGTTGATCTTAATTTCCTCTGGTTGTTTGGCAAATCACCAGGTTTCGCCCAGATTAAGAATCCTAACACCTCCTCGGCTTCAGAGATTTATAGTGCAGATGGGAAGCTCATAGGAAAATATTTTAATGAAAACAGAACCCCCGTCAAGTATGAAGAAGTGAATCCGCAGTTCTGGAAAGCGCTGATTGATACGGAAGACGAACGATTCTACAGACATATTGGCATTGACTTTCAAGGACTCTTTGGTGCGGCCAAAGATGCTTTGGTTGGAAATGATGCCCGTGGAGCATCAACGATTACGCAACAGTTGGCCAAGAATATGTTCCGCGTACGCACGCAATATTCCACTGGATTGCTTGGTAAGATACCAGGTATCAAGATACTAATCATGAAAAGCAAGGAATGGATTATTGCCTTAAAGCTTGAGATGTTGTACGAAAAAAACGACATCCTTACCATGTACGCCAACACAGTTGACTTTGGATCGAACTCGTATGGAATCAAAACGGCCAGTAAAACCTATTTCAACACAACACCCGCGAATCTCACAACTGAGCAAGGTGCCGTGCTGGTAGGCATGCTTAAAGCCACAACACATTATAACCCGATTGCCAATCCCAAGAATAGTCTCAGACGTAGAAATGTTGTTTTGCAGAACATGGTGACCAAGGGCGACCTGTCTAAAAAGCAATATGACAGTCTGAGCGTCATTCCTATCAAGCTTAGTTATAGCGTAGAATCTAATTATGACGGTCAGGCATTATACTTTAGGGAAGCTGTCGCCAACTATTTGAAGGATTGGTGCGAGGAGAATGGGTATGACTTGTACAGCAGTGGTCTGAAAATATACACCACAATTGATACCCGCATGCAGAAGTATGCTGAAGAGGCTGCACGTAAACAAATGAAGCAAATTCAACGCAACTTCAACAATCACTGGGGTAAAAATGACCCATGGATTGATGAAAACGGAAAGGTTATTCCTGGATTCATTGAGCAAATTGCGCAAAGACAGCCCGTGTACAAATACCTTGCCGCCAAATATCAAAACAATCCAGACTCCATTACCTATTATTTGAACAAGCCCCACAAGGTTAAATTGTTTGATTATGACGAAGGAACAATAGAGAAAGAAATGTCAACGATGGACTCCATTCGATACATGGTGCGCTTCATGCACTGCTCCATGGTTGCGATGGAACCACAGACAGGAGCCGTAAAGGCTTGGGTAGGCGACATCAACTTCAACTCATGGAAATATGATAAGGTAACTGCCATGCGCCAACCGGGGTCTACCTTCAAGCTCTTTGTTTATACTGAGGCGATGAACCAGGGACTGACACCTTGTGACAAACGCCGGGATGAATACATCTCCATGAAAGTATATGATAAGAAAAAGAAAGAAGAGGTTACATGGACACCGGGAAATGCCAATGGACGTTTTTCCGGAGACTCCATCCCCTTGAAAAGTGCCTTTGCGAGAAGCATCAACTCTATCGCCGTGAGACTCGGACAAGAGATGGGAATCAAACGAATCATTGACACGGCTGAGAAGATGGGAATCAAGAGTCCACTGCAAGACGAACCATCCTTGGCGTTAGGGTCATGCGATGTCAACCTGCTGGAAATGGCAAATGCCTATAGCACTGTCGCCGATGATGGAAAGCATCATGAGCCTATCCTGGTTACCCACATCGTTGATCGTGATGGGAGACAAGTCTACATAGCACCCAACAAGACCGAACAAGTAATTCCCTACAAGAGTGCGTTCCTCGTCCAACAACTATTGCTGGGTGGCCTAAAAGAACCAGGCGGAACGTCACAAAGCCTATGGGGATATGTGGGAAAACACAATGATACGGAATGGGGAGGTAAGACAGGAACTTCCAATAACCACTCAGATGCTTGGTTTATGTGCATCAGTCCAAAACTGGTGGTAGGCGCATGGGTAGGCGGAGAATACCGTAGCATCCATTTCCGCACTGGTGCTTTGGGGCAAGGATCAAGGACTGCCCTACCTATATGTGGCTACTTCTTACAAGCAGTATTGGATGATCCAAACTTCAAACAATATCATGCCAAATTTGGCAAGCCTAAAGATAAAGATATTACCAGCGACATGTTCAACTGTCCGAGTTATTACCAGCAGGCGCGAGTGGACACAACTGCAACAGATAGCCTGAACTCTATCTCTGAAGAAATCATTCTTGACGAATTTGGCAACCCTGTTTCCAAACCCATCAAAGACGAGAAGGAGAAACAAAAAGACAACTCGGTAAATTCTAATGAGAACCATACGCCTACAGAAGAGGTAATCCATTTGGATAATCTATAATGGGTATGGCTAAGGAAACTGACATCGAACACATTGATCTGAATAATCTGGAGTTGCAAAACGCACTGCAGATTATTCAGTATACTCACCGCTCATTATTCTTAACAGGGAAAGCTGGAACTGGTAAATCAACGTTTCTTCGATATATCTCACAAACAACCAAGAAGAAACATGTCATTCTTGCACCAACGGGCATTGCTGCCATCAATGTGGGAGGAAGTACTTTGCACAGTTTTTTCAAACTTCCATTCCATCCCCTATTACCTAACGACAACAGGTATAGCGTACGAAACCTTCGGAAAACGCTCAAATATAACAGCGAGAAAATCAAACTCATCAAGGAAGTAGAACTGATCATCATCGATGAAATCTCGATGGTAAGAGCCGACATCATTGACTTCATTGACAAGATACTGCGCGTTTATGCCCAGAACATGCGCGTTCCTTTCGGAGGAAAGCAATTATTACTCGTCGGCGACATGTATCAATTAGAGCCGGTATTGAAGGAGGATGAGCGCGCATTACTGCAACCATTTTATCCTTCAAAATTCTTTTTTGAAGCTCATATTTTCAGGGAGATGCAGTTGATTTGTATCGAACTACAGATAGTTTACCGACAAACTGACCCGCTTTTCATCAGTATATTAGACCATATCAGAACGTCCAACACATCGCAAACCGATTTGTCCATTCTCAATCAAAGAGTAGGAAACGCCTCTCAACAAAATCATGACGGACTGGCAATCACCTTATCTACTCGAAGAGATAGCGTGGACTACATCAACCAACAACACCTTCAACAATTACCAGGCGAACCCACTGTCTTCTATGGCATCATCGAAGGCGAGTTTCCCGAAAACAATCTGCCCACTCCCATGAAACTTGAAATCAAAACAGGTGCGCAAGTTTTGTTTGTCAAGAACGACAGGGACAAGCGATGGGTGAATGGTACCTTGGGCACCGTCATTGGCATGGGAGATGAGAGCGATGGCTTAATTTACGTGAGGACTGAACAAGGTGAGGATGTAGATGTAGAACAAGACATTTGGTCAAACGTTAGATACACCTACAATGAGAAAGAGCAAAAGATTGAAGAAGAAGTAATTGGAACTTTCCGCCAGTTCCCCATTCGGTTGGCATGGGCCATCACTATTCATAAAAGTCAAGGACTAACCTTCAATCAAGTTAACATCGACTTATCGGGAGGCGTGTTTGCTGGAGGCCAAACTTACGTTGCCCTGTCACGTTGCCGCTCGTTGGAAGGCATTAACCTTGAAGCCCCCATCAAGAAAGAAAATATTTTTATCAGTCGAGAAATCACAAGTTTTGCAAAGACTTACAATGACCAGCAATCTCTCGACAAAGCCTTACAACAAAGTAAAGCCGAAAAACAATATCATGATGCTGTGACGGCATTCGGCCAGGGGGACATGCAATCGGCCTTGGATAATTTCTTTCTGGCCATTCACAGCAGGTATGAAATAGAAAAGCCTGCGGCAAAACGCCTAATCAGGCGAAAGCTCAACCTCATCAACACGCTTAAAGAAGAAAATCAACGCTTACGAGACAAGCAAAAAGAAAAAGAAGATTTGCTAAAACGGCTCGCCGTTGAATATGTCATGATGGGCAAAGAATGCGAAAGAGAGGGAATGAAAGAAGCGGCTTTGCGGAACTATCAAAAGGCATTAGAGCTCTGCCCAGAGCATCCAGAAGCCATCAGAAGAATCAAGAAAATAAAGAAGATAAAGAATCAATAACACTGTCACTGGCTCGCATCACAACCCAATTGAGAAAAAAAATACGATAGGGAGATAAAAAAATAAATGAGCCCAAACTATTTTCGAGCTCATTTAATTTTCCTGTTTGTCTAACAAGAAAGTATGATATTGCACCCTCATAATCGGAAAAAGCCGATAGCAAGGAGTTGCAATTATGCCAAAGTAAACAGATTCTCTGAATCCTTAATTTTACCTTCTTTGAACAGCCATCCTATTCCCAGATAGACTTCTTCTGTTCCAATTTTAGCAGCCTTAGCTATTTCAGCAACGCTCAACGCTTTGTCTGCTGCGGCCAATGCTTGATAAACATCACCAGCACGGAAGCCAACGCTTTCAGCATTTACCACAAGAGTAGGTTTCTTTGCTGAAGCTCTCTTTGTAGTAGTGGTCTTCTTGGGAGCCGCAACCTTCTTTGGAGCTACTGCTGCCGTTACTTTCTTTTCTGTCATAATCAATAAAATTTTAATATACTTTGCACCTCAGATGAGGTAAAATATCTCATTAACGAAGCAAAGGTAGCCATTTTATTTAAAAAACACAATTATTAAACATCAAAAAGTAACACATTTATGGGTTAGTTGAACTAAAGAAGCGTTTTATTGATGTATGTCAAGTTTTATCTCTAATTCATCCAGTTGTTTCTGGTCAATGGCAGACGGCGCATCAAGCATCACATCACGGCCGTTGTTGTTCTTTGGGAAGGCAATGCAGTCGCGAATGCTATCCAAGCCGGCCATGATACTCACAAACCGATCCAAACCAAACGCCAAACCTGCATGAGGGGGTGCACCATATTTAAATGCATTGATTAAGAAGCCAAACTGGGCCATTGCCTTTTCAGGTGTGAAGCCCAATATCTCAAACATCTTTTGCTGCAACCGTCCATCATGAATACGCAGGCTCCCCCCTCCTACTTCAATACCGTTGCAAACAAAGTCGTATGCCTTGGCACGAACTCGTTCTGGATGCTCATCAAGCAAGGGGATATCGTCTGGATTTGGCATGGTGAACGGATGGTGCGTTGCCATGAGCCGCTGCTCCTCGTCACTCCACTCGAACAGGGGGAAATCAACAATCCACAAACACTCAAACTTGTTCTTGTCACGAAGACCCAGTCGCTCACCCATCTCTAAGCGAAGCGTACACAACTGCACACGCGTCTTGTTGGCGTTGTCTCCACTCAAAATCAATACCAAGTCACCGTCCTTAGCTCCCATTCGCTCTTTCACTTCCAGCAACTGTTCCTTTGAGTAGAACTTATCAACAGAACTCTTAATCGTTCCATCGGCATTATACTTAATGTATACCAATCCCTTAGCACCTACCTGCGGACGTTTAACAAAGTCGCTCAGTTCGTCCAATTGCTTACGACTATAGCTGGCGCATCCAGGCACACAAATGCCGCCAATATAGCTTGCTTCATTGAAGACACTAAAATCTGCCTTGCCTTGGAACGCATCCAAAAGTTCAACGAACTCCATGCCGAAACGCAAATCTGGCTTATCACTGCCGAAACGTCCCATCGCCTCATGCCAAGTCATTTGTTGCAACTTCTCAGGCAGCTCCACTCCTCGAATCTCTTTGAAAAGGTGACGACACAGATTTTCAAACAAGTCAATTACATCATCCTGATCTACGAAACTCATCTCGCAGTCAATTTGAGTGAACTCGGGTTGACGATCGGCGCGCAAGTCTTCGTCACGGAAACATTTAGCGATTTGGAAATAGCGGTCGAACCCACTCACCATCAACAATTGTTTGAGCGTTTGTGGGCTTTGTGGCAATGCATAAAACTGTCCGGGATTCATGCGCGAAGGCACCACAAAGTCGCGTGCACCCTCTGGAGTAGAGCCAATCAATATGGGTGTTTCTACCTCTATAAACTGCTCATTATCAAGGAAATTCCTAATCAGAATCGTCATCCGATGGCGCAATTCCAAATTCTTTCTAACCGTTGGTCGGCGCAAATCTAGGTATCGATATTTCATTCGCAAATCATCACCCCCATCAGTTTCGTCTTCTATTTTGAATGGAGGCGTCAAACTTTCACTCAGTACGTTTAGCCGACTGACCAAAATTTCGATATCTCCGGTCGGCATCTTGGCGTTTTTGCTCTGTCGTTCACTCACCTTACCTATTGCCTGAATACAGAATTCACGCCCCAGTTTATTGGCCTGCTCACACAAAGAAGCGTCGGTTGCCTCATTAAAAACAAGTTGGGTAATGCCATATCGGTCGCGCACGTCAACAAATGTCATTCCACCCATCTTACGTGTACGCTGCACCCATCCAGACAGGATTACCTCCTTGCCCTCATCGGAAAGTCGTAACTCCCCGCATGTATTCGTTCTATACATAGTTTGAAATTTATATCTTATCAAACGCAAAATTATACAAAAAAGCCGAAACAAGCAAAGCCTGTATACAAAATGTAGGTGATGCGATGACAAATTAATCTGTAATCCGTTTCGGCACAGCTCATTCATTTTCGAATATTGCACTGTGCTTGTATCCTATTGTATGGAGCGTTCTTCGGTGAAACAGCTCCCGTCACAACAACTTTTTAACACAAATGCTGGGCGTTTTATCCATCAACATACTCATTCGCCGAAAATATGCGAAATATAGAAGTATTTCATTATTTTATTGATTTATAATAAGTTATACGGTTTACAAACCTAAATCACCATGAAAAAGAGATGTGTTTTGAGGATGAAAGCACTTGTTTTTGTACAAAAAGGCGTGTTATATGATGTAAATTGGGGTGTAAAAGCATGCATATTGAGGAGCAAGAGCATACATATTGGACTGCAAAAGCATGCAGATTGCCGGTTTATTCAGCGTAAATGAGGTAAAAGATGATGATTTCAGGATTTTGAACTCCTAAAACATTCTCCTATTTTCTCTATTTTGCGATTTTATTTTGTCAAAGAAAATGAATTGATTTAACAAACAAAAGGTTTGTTAACATACGCAGGTAGCGATGGCGAATATTCAGCCATCAGTCCAAACATAGTCGTCAAAGGTTGTTTTATTCCTAATAATCGTTGTTTATACAAATATGTGATATTCAATCTTTCGCAACCAACAACCTTTCATAAATGAAAGAGCCGTGGCCATTAAGATAAATTATTTCTAAATTTGCTTGCTGTGTTCGCAAAAAGAATTATATTTGCAGGGTATAATCGAAAGGACCTACTAATGAACGCAACCGAACAAGTGTACAAGCAGACTGAGTATGCTATTCGCAAGATAGCACAAAAGTTCACGTCAGATGAAAACCCATCACTCGTTACGGATATTCACATCCGAATCTATCAAGACAGTGGAGAATTACGAGCATTCGATGACGATGAAACCGAGATTACCCGTTGCGTCGTTGAAGAATGGATAGGCAATACGGAAGAGAAGTTCTACGAACATGCCGCTGCCATTCTTCGCAAAACCTTGAAACAACATCATGAAACGGTTGATCAGATGAATATTCTCAAGCCATTTAGCTTTGTTTTAGAGAATGATGAACAAGAGAATATAGCCGAACTGTATGTCGCAGACGATGACACCGTGATTATAGGAGGCGACTTGATGAGCGATTTAGACAAGGACCTGGATTCTTTTTTGGCAGATCTTCTGAAAGATGAGAGTAATCAGAACGAAAAGGATAATCTTCAGAAATAAAATTCTGCTTATCACTTTTCAACCATGTTTTCACCAATTCGGGAATGATTTTGTAAACAACGATTGACAGCAAAGAAGCAAATTTTCCACAAAGATACACGCTGACTTTATTTTTTTTTAGACAACCGGGCGTAAAGATTCTGTTTTTTATGTATATTTGCAGATATGAAAAGAATCGTTTCATGCGTGATTACCCTATTCTGCATATTGGCTGTCCATGCCCAATATTTTGACGTACAATGCGAAGACACATGCTCGCATGTACATGGCATCGACTTGAGCCACTACCAAGGAGAGGTGTTTTGGGAAACAGTAGGTGAAAACACCAAGAACACATACGTCTACCTCAAAGCCACTGAAGGCGGTGACAGGATAGACCCTACCTATCAAATCAACATCGAGTTGGCGCATCGCTATGGCCTGAAAGTGGGTTCGTACCACTTTTTCAGACCTAAAACCAACTTGACACTCCAACTACAGAACTTCATGACACAGTGCCGACCTGGTGACCAAGACCTCATTCCCATGATTGACGTAGAAACACGTAGCGGCTTGTCAACAGAAGCTTTTTGTGACTCTTTACACAAATTCCTGCGCATGGTGGAAGAAGCTTATCAACAAAAACCACTCATCTACACGGGTGCCAACTTCTATGACCACAACCTGCAGGGACAACTGGACAGTTATCAAATCATGATAGCGCAGTATACCGACCGAGAACCGGTATTGGCAGACGGGCGAGACATCACCATGTGGCAATACACGGGTAAAGGTAGAATCAACGGAATCAACACCTTCGTTGATAAAAGTAGAATGATGGGAAGGCACGGACTCAGAGAAATCAGATTCCGACGAAATGCCACGAACACGAGAAAGTATACATGGATACATTAACAAACATATACTACACTTTGACAATATGGCGATAATTAGATGTCCGGAGTGCGGCCACCAAATCAGTGACCGAGCACCCGTTTGTCCCTCTTGCGGGGTAGAAATTGCTGATAGAGTGACCCGTTGCACGCAATGTGGTGAAGTTTTTTTTAATGATTTGCACGAATGTCCAAACTGCCACCATGCCAATATGAACTATCGTGATGATACATCTCCGGTTCATGAACAGGCTATAGAGCTGAAAGAAGAGCCTACAACCATGGTGGACACAACGTCTCCCGCCCCCAACGGAGACATGCAACGTCCCAAGAAGAAACACACCACTTTAATAATAGCTTTCATCATAGCCATCATTGCATGTGGAGTGGGCTATTATTTCTATCACAATGCACAAATGAAAGAAGAGTTGGAGGCTTACGAGTTTGCCACCAAGAGCGAAGACCCCATCGTGCTTCAGGACTATCTTGACCGCTTTAAAGACGCCCCCATGGCACACAGAGACTCCATACACGTTCGTTTGACGGCCATCCAGCAAATGGATAGCGAATGGACCGATGCTTGGGTAAGCAACTCGAAGACGGCTCTGGAAGATTATCTTAACAAGCATCCCGACTCAGAACACCGTGCAGAAGCCATGCGCAAGATTGACTCGTTGGACTGGGTGGCAGCCAGCTCGGCCAACAGTGTGGACGCATACCAGTTTTACTTGGAAGACCATCCCAACGGTGCGTATGTAGATGATGCTAAAGATGGCATCAAAACAATCAACGCACAGACGGTTCAACCAGAGGAAAGGGCCATGTTAAGCTCGCTGTTTAAACAGTTCTTTCAGAGTATCAACGCAAAAGACGAGGATGGTTTGACCAGCACGGTCAGTCCTGTCATCAGTTCTTTCCTAGGTAAAGTGGATGCGAATAAAAATGATGTCATCACCTTTTTGCATAAACTATACAACCAGGAGGTGGCCAGCATGTCATGGCATCTGCTCAATGATTACAAGATTGACAAGAAAGAAATCGGTGACGAACAATACGAATACACCGTGAATTTCTCTGCAGACCAAGATGTTAATAAGGTGGATGATACGCAGCAAACCATGCATTATCGCATCAAAGCCAAGGTAAATCCTGACGGAAAAATCGCAGAGTTCAACATGACGCGCATTATTCAGTAGTGTTCCGAGAGACAATTCAATTGATTTGAAAAATAAAACCATTGAGCTTAGTTCACCCTACTGGCTCAATGGTTTTTCGTATTTATTGTTGTCAGCCGTGCAAACTGACTTGTCCTAATATACTCTCACAACGTCACCGACGTGGATGGTATGGTCTGGAGTGAAATCATTCAACTTGTATAAACTGGACAGACGCATACCATAAATCTGTGCAATGATATACAGACTCTCTCCGTTCTTAACAACATGCGGACGATTCTTGAAAGCCTTCGGTGCTCTTTTCCGCTTTTTCTTCAGGAAAATGATTTCGCCTTCTGTCAAAGCATCATCTTTATCTCGCTCGTTGTACTTAGCAATTTTTTTGTATGACACGCCTATCTCTTCGCCTATCAGCTTGAAGGTGTCGCCACGGCGAGCTCGGATATAATAATTTTTGTTGAAGATTGCGATGGGATGCAAAGGCTTTGCCTGGTTAACTACTGTTTGATTGCCTGAATATTCAACCATGGCGTGATCGTATGATCTGGCACTGTCGTAGACATAAAGCTTGTAAAGCTCTATCAATTCGATGAGTTTATAAGCATATCGTGGGTTGGTTGCATAGCCACAAGCTTTCAAACCATGCGCCCAGCCACGGTAATCTTGCATGGAAAGGCTAAACAGCCTGCGGTAACGACTGCTGTTCACAAGGAATTTACTATGGTCTTCAAAACTTTGAAGGGGATGATCGTATGCGCGAAAGCATTCGCCCAAAGCGTCATCATCCTCAGCAATGGTACGACCAGTCCAATCATGACACTTGATTCCGAAATGGTTATTGCCCAGTCGTGCCAATCTACTTCGCCCTGCTCCACTCTCAAAAACAGCCTGAGCCAAGGTGATGCTCGCTGGGATTCGGTATTGAAGCATCTCCCGAATGGCCAAATCTTTATATTGATTGATGTAGAGTTGATAGGTCTGGTTCCATCTCATCTGGGCCCATGATGCCATAGATGAAATAGAAAAGAGGAATATAATCGCAATTTTATTCATGAACATTAAGATGTTAGACAAAGTTACATAAATTCATAAAAAAAGCACAATGGATTGGTGTACGTTTAATAATTATTAGTAATTTTGTGCTAATGGACAGCAAACAAGTCATCTTGGCATTGGGAACAAATGTCAACCAAGAGCGCAACATGAAACAAGTTAGGCAGCTATTGGTTGACACTTGGCCTGACATGAAGTTCACTACACCGAAGTGGACACAGCCCATTGGTATGCCATCAGACCTATTTTACAACTGTTTAGCATATACAGCGGTGGAAGAATCCCTTGAAGAACTCACCGAAAAGGTGAAAAACATGGAACGTATATGTGGCAACACGGAGGCTGAAAGGTCGCTTAATCGCATCCAAATGGACATCGACATCTTGCTGTATGGTGACAATAAGCTGCACAAAGACGATTGGCAACGCGACTATATACAAGAGTTGATGAACGAAATTGATTTATTTTAAGCATTGAATAATGAACATCAAGACCTTCCTAACCCATGTGCTCACGTGTATTCTGTGCCTGTTCATGTTGGCAACCATGAACGCACAGGACTTCAATACGGCATTTTCGGACAGTACGCTGCGCATTGATTATATATTTTCGGGCAATGCGAACCAGCAACACATCGCCGTTGATCAATTGAACGTTATGCCACGATGGTACGGGAAAAAACAGCGGTTGCCCGAATTACCCATGGAAGGGAACGGGCAAATAACCGTCCGCGACCACCACACAAAGCGCATACTATACCGTAATTCGTTTTCTACCTTGTTTCAAGAATGGCTCACTTACAATGAAGCCAAGCATGCGAGCAGGGCTTTCGAGAATGTATTTCTTGTTCCGATGCCCAAGGACACCGTTGACATTACGGTGACACTGAATGACAACAGGCGTGAGACGATGACCCAACAGACACACACAGTCGCACCAAGTGACATTTTGATCAAGCACATCGGGGAACGAAACCGCACTCCATTTGAAACGTTACAGACAGCGCAAGACACCTCTCGTTGCATCCACATCGCCTTTCTGGCAGAGGGATACCGCACTGACGAGATGGACATCTTCCTGAAAGATGCCGCCGAAGCCACCGAGGCGTTGTTCGCACATGAGCCTTTTAAGGACATGAGAAATAGGTTCAACATCATAGCAGTCAAAGCTCCTTCGGCAGACACTGGCACCAGCGATCCTTCTAAAGGCGTGTGGAAGAATACCGCCCTGCACTCTCATTTTGACACGTTTTATAGCAATCGTTATCTTACTACATTGCGGTTAAAGGCCGTACACGATTGCTTGGCAGGACTTCCATACGAACATATCATCATCTTGGTGAACACTAATCAGTACGGAGGTGGCGGTATTCTCAACTCATACAACTTATCTATGACCCACCATCCATCGTTCAAACCTGTTGTCGTACATGAGTTTGGTCACAGCTTTGCCGGACTTGCTGACGAATATGCCTATGATTTCGAGGAAATCCCCATGTATCCGCCAGACATCGAACCATGGGAACAAAACATAACAACTAAGGCTAAGTTTTCTGATAAATGGCAAGACATGATGAGAAAAGTACCTTCCGTGGGATTGATAGAAGGCGCAGGCTACTCGCTGAAAGGCATTTACCGCGCATCACACGATTGTAGAATGCGCACAAATGACACGCCTGAGTTTTGTCCTGTGTGTCAACGAGCCATCCAACGCGTCATTGATTTCTACACAAAATGAGGAACTTAGCATGAAGCCGAAGCACTATCTGATGATAGGGTTGGCCACCCTCGTGTTATTGTTTGGGCAAAACAGCCCGGTAGATGCCATTCACAACCGCCCCATCAATGACAAAGATCGACTGAACATGGCGCTGGAATACTTTCAAAGCGAGAAGTTTCGTGAGGCTCTTTTGTTGTTTCAGAAGCTTGACCAGGAATACCTTCTCAACCAACGGTACAAGGCTTACATCGGCGTGTGCTACTATCATCTGTGGAAATACGAGCAGGCATGCATGTATCTTGACTCAGTTATGTCGAGCATCACCGTTTTTGCACCTCACGAACAATCGGTCTATTATTATGCCAACGCTGAAAGTCACTTTCAATTAAAACAATACCAGGCTGCCATCCCATGCTACGAAAAGATGCTGAACGTGTGCCATGACAACGAAAAAGCCGATGCCCTCTACCGACTTGGATTCTGTTATCTGTTCAATAAGGATTGGGAAAACGCACTTGAGTATTTTGAAAGCGCACGCTCCTATTATCAACATTACGGATACAAACCTGGGTTAAAATACCGTATGGCACAGATTGAAAACATGATCAACGGCTGCAAGCAACAAATAGACCAATCAATAGACACCGCATTACCAAGCGATAGCATCAAGTGAAGCACGACACAAGCGGCAAGAAAAAATAGCTTGTCATCTTTCTGTGCTTTACATTTTTTTAGTAACTTTGCATGCATTATTTTTATAATGCAAAAGATGAAAACATTAATAGACCGCATTCTGAAAGATGGCAAATGCTATCCTGGTGGCATATTGAAAGTAGATAAATTTATCAACCACCAGATGGATCCCAACCTCATGAAAGCCATCGCCATCGAATTCATCAAGCGTTACGCCTCAACGGAAATCAACAAAATCTTGACCATCGAAGCCTCGGGCATCGCTCCTGCCATCGTCATGGGGTTGCTTCTGGACCTTCCGGTGGTATTTGCCAAGAAGAAAAAACCGTCAACAATGGACAACATTTTATCCACCACGGTTTTCTCATTCACCAAACAACGTGAATACAACGTCGTTATCAGCAAGGATTATCTGACACCCAACGACAAGGTGGTTTTCATTGATGACTTCCTGGCCTATGGAAATGCCGCCAAAGGCATCATCGCCCTATGTAGACAGGCCGGTGCAGAACTGGTTGGAATGGGCTTTATCATTGAAAAAACCTTCCAACATGGACGTGACGGGATTGAAGCTGAAGGCGTTAGATGTGAATCGTTGGCCATGATTGAATCGCTGGACGATTGTCAAATCAAATTAAAAAACATCGAAAAGTAACCATTTCTCTATAAATTGCACGCTATAAAATGAACACAACAAAACAAGAACAAGTAAGGTCAAAGTCGACAGACTTGATTTATGGCCTTCACGACCGACCGGCTCTCCGAGAAAGTATCTTTGCCGCACTGCAGCACTTGCTGGCCATCTTCGTAGCCATCATCACCCCACCGCTGATTATTTCAAATGCGCTTAATTTTGATTTGGAAACAACTGGATTCTTGGTTTCCATGTCATTGTTCGTTTCTGGCGTCGCCACATTCATACAATGTCACCGCATTGGTCCCATTGGTACAGGACTCTTGTGCATCCAAGGCACTAGCTTCTCCTTCATAGGCCCCATTATCGGAGCCGGTATGCTTGGCATGGTAGGTGGCAAGTTGAACACCGAGATGGCTTTGTCCTATATATTTACCGCCTGTATGTTCGCCTCTGTTGTCGAAATGCTTGTGAGTCGCCTATTGAAGTACACACGCAAAATCATCACACCACTGGTTTCTGGCATAGTTGTCACGCTGATAGGCATGTCGTTGGTCAAGGCCGGAATCAACTCATGTGGAGGTGGTGCCGCTGCCGAAGCTGACGGATCGTTTGGTTCTCTGGTAAACCTTGGGTTGGCAGCACTTGTGCTGTTTAGCATCATCATCTTCAATCGTTCCAGCAACCGCTTTCTTCGAATGAGTTCAATCGTGCTGGGGCTCCTCATTGGATGCATCGCTGCCTATCTCATGGGAATGATTCACTTGGATTCCATTCAAAGCTATGGAGGCTTTATCATTCCCGTTCCGTTCAAATACGGTTTCCGCTTTGACATTTCGGCCCTGATATCATTGGGACTGGTTTACCTCATAACGGCCATTGAAGCATACGGAGACATCACGGCCAACTCACTGATTTCCGGAGAACCCATCGAAGGTGAAGTGTTTGAGAGAAGAGCATCGGGCGGCATTCTGGCCGATGGTTTCAACTCCATGTTGGCCGCTGTGTTCAACTCTTTCCCCAATTCAATCTTCGCACAGAACAACGGAATGATTCAATTGACAGGCATTGCCAGCCGCTATGTGGGCTACTACATTGCCGGTGCGCTGGTTGTCTTAGGACTGTTCCCAGTTGTTGGATTGGTGTTTTCCTTAATTCCAGCCCCAGTACTTGGTGGCGCTACGCTGCTGATGTTTGGAACCGTGGCTGCCGCTGGCATCAAAATCATCGCGTCAACACAAATCAATCGAAAGGCAGTATTGGTGATGGCCATCAGCTTTGCCTTAGGCCTTAGCGTAGAAATGGTCCCTGGTATACTGGATCACATGCCGGAAACCATCAAAAATATCTTTTCTTCGGGCATTACGACAGGTGGACTCACGGCCATCCTGACAAATGCATTTATCAAGATTAAAGAATAGATCGTCCCCGAATATTCACCCAACCGGGACGCATCGTAACTGTATCATATTCAAGATAATATGTAGATTGCTGCGCAAGCGCATGCATATTGAAATGGAAACTCATTGCTATTGGTTTCCAAAGTCATTGCTATTGGAAGACAAACTCAATGCTATTGGAGGACAAACTCAATCCTATTGATGACCAAACTCAATGCTATTGGTACCCAAACTCATTACTATTGGAGGGCAAAGGCATTGCCTTTGATGGAGAATGCAAGTAACACAGAGGTTGAGCAACGCCACATTCAGATTTGAAAAACAGCAAACATCTGCACCTTTAAGGATACATTTTTAATTTTATAAAAAAAATAACTAAAAAGGTTTGGAGGATTCAAAAAAAACATTAACTTTGCAAGTGTTATCCTGAAAACAATCTTTTTACCTTAAAGGACTAATACCTATTGAAGATTTGAAGGCGATTATCTGTGAAGACCATTGCCTTTTTTTATTTTTTGTATAAAGCAGAGATTCTGCGATGGATAATCAAACTGTTGATGAAAGACACGATTGTCAGGATGATAAATCCCAATAAACAAGTAGGCAGCATGCTGGTTTTGTCAATGCTTGGAAGCATGGCATACAGTATTTCAATGTAGTAATCCCGTACACAATACACAGCCAGAACGGCTATCAGCAAAACTGCGACATTCAGCATGAGTGTTAGAAAGATGTATGGCTTCGACACCTGCAGCGGACGATAGCCTATCAGTAAGAGATTTTCAAGTTTATACGCATTTTTTTGTACGAGAAGAAAAATGCTTAAAAGTAGGATGTAAAAGCTCAAGAGGGATATGAACAAGCCTACGACCATCACGATAGAAACGACTAACGATAAGAACGAAATGGCTTTCTCGTTGGCAAGATTGCTATCTTCAACCTCATACGCATGGCTATCCAAGTATTTTGCAATGGCTCCGTCACGCGTGTTTGACACGTCAGCGATCAGTCTGTTGGGGGCACTCGTCGCGTTTGGCGCAAAGTGATGGTTGCTCCACGACATGAATGACATGGGAACGAGGATGGAATTCAATTTACCGGAGAAACCAATGACTTTTCCTTCAAACACTTCATCCTTACCATTGCCATGAATGGCCATCCGCACATTAAGCATTCCCACCACGCCTTCAGAGATGCTCGGTAATGAGTGATTGCGCGCATAGCCGAAATTATACATGGTGATGTATGACCTGGGTAGGATGATGGGTACCGTCTTGCTGCCTTCGTCATAATGCCATTGGGCAAGCGGAACATCGACAAACGAATCGGGAATGCTCTCAAAAAAGAATTCGGAATCAAGCAATTTGGTTTCCTTGACGTACAGCGTCACATTCACTTTATATTCGGCCGAAGTGAATGCGCCCAACTTTTTGACGAAAGGCTGCTGTTTTAATTCTCCAATCTCCGCCTCATTAAACGTGTTGTCTTCTCCACTGATGGTGGATGTCGTTCCTGTTTTTTTACTGATGGTGAGGTAATCGGCCTTCATGAAGCTGTCATCGCTGTTAAACACAGGCATGACGTCACGATAAAACTGATATCCCAAAAGAATGACGATCATCCCAAACAGGTTTGCAAAGAAGAAACCTACAAACTGAGGAATGCTCACATGTTGCCTAAGAAGTTTCCAAACAAGCGTCATAATCTTACAACCTTATCATATTTTAAAGCCAGATGTTTGCCGATACTCGTAACAATGACGCCGGCTCCTTGGTGAGTTGCTTCACGCAAGAGAACTTGTGCCATGGCGTTGGAGTTGTCATCATCGAGGTGACTGATAGGTTCGTCTGCCAACAAAAAATCAAAAGGCTGTACGAGCGAGCGTATCAGTGCCACGCGTTGTTGTTGTCCAAAGGACATCTGTCCTATCCTGACGTTCACCTTGTCTGCCACGCCCAACTCTTCAAACCAATCAAGAATTTGCGCTTTGGTCTTGAAATGCGTCATGTTATTCTTAATGAGAACGTTCTCAAGAGCGGTTAATTCGGGAAACAAGCGCAACTCTTGAAAGAGATAACTGACATGCCGGGTGCGAATTTCTGCCCAATCTTTGATTGTGAGTGCGTTGATATTCTGCTCATCAAACAAGATGTTCCCATCGAAATCACGCCGATACCCTATCAAATAACTACAAAACGTACTCTTTCCTTTGCCCGAATTGGCTTCCAACAGATAATAATGTCCCTTGTGGAAGGTGATTTCTTCATTCCAAACATCCGACACTAATCCTTGCACATGTGTAAAGACATGCGGCAGAACCTTGTTCAATGTGATAATATCCACCTTTTATTTCAATTTATATACCATGGTGTTGACAGGTCCAAACACGGGCTTCAGCAAATCAACAAACACTTTCATCGTTTCGTTTCGCACATCGTTGAAATGAATCACCATGACCATTTTCTGCCCTTTGATTTGATTTTGCAGCTGCACTGGCAGTGGTGTGTTCGCCTGACAGATTGAAGCCAACGCTTCTTGCTTGCTGCTACCGCTGAAGAACTGCTTGTCCTCACTCACCCCAAAACAGAAGTTGGTCTTACCATCTGAATAGGAATAGATGTTCTTACCGGCATCCGTCAATCTGGCACCTTGCGGCACTGACTGTTTCCAATATGGGATGTCAGCCAGCCATTTTGTATGCGCAAGACGCGCAGCCATCGACAATTGAATGGCTCCGTCAGAATAGTTTGGAACAATGATGCACATGTCACCATCAACACTGCGGATGATGTTGTCCATGTCTATCGCCTGATTGATACCCGTCAGCAACACTTGAAGGCCCTTGTTCTGCTGCAAAATGGGCAAAAACTTTTGTCCATCCACGTTCACGAACATGCCCAACAAAGCCTCGTTTGACATGGATTGCAGGTAAGCATCGGTGATGGGACGATATACATTGAACGACTCTTCAATCTCTTGATTAATGCGTTGGTTAAAAGAAAACGGTCTGCCTTCGATGGTTAGGCATCGTTTTTCGATGCTCATTTCAGCCGCTATCAGTACTAGTGACCCATCTACACCTTTCGGAGTGCCTAACGTCATCGGTGCAACAAGCTGTTCAGGCAAGGCTTTCGCCTGTGCAACCATCGCCATGGGACTGTTAATGCTCTCCAACTTTTCAAACATAGGAGAAGCTATCACGCTGTTTTCCTCGTCTTGTTGCAGATATTTGGCCATCGTTCCTTTCATGACTTCCTGCGCAGTAACTGGCAAAGGTCCCATGATTAAGAGCGACTGATCATTGTAACCGGCAATCCAGGAGTCATTAACTTGTGCGAAATAGGCCTCACGATACTTCACGGGTTTGCTGTTCATCTTCACGAACAACTGCTCCAACTTCCCTTTGTCCTGCACTTTCGCACAGATACCTAAGTTCCCGTCAGGCGATTCAAAAAGATAAATCTTGTGCGTCAAATCGATGCCACTCTCATCCAAATTCTTCATTCGGAGCAGTACTTTCAGTAATGTGGCGCTGTTTACCCCACTTATCTTGCTGACGTCAAATGAGACTAAAGCAGTGCTTGACTTCGGAATAGCTTGGCGATATTCGGCATCTGAACAAGATGACAAAAAAGCAATGATGAGCAAACATGCGGAAATGCAATATAATTTGAATACTTTCATGTTGAATCTTACCTTTCTATTAATGAAACATCAGACTGTCAAAGAGGCACCTTTCCTGGGTCTGTTATATGTTTTCAGCCTATTCTTTCATGGACTATAAGATGCGTTTTACCATTTGTGACATCACGATGGATACCAATCCTGCGGTCTCAGTCCTCAATCTATTTTGCCCTAATGACACAGACGAAAACCCCTTTTCAAGGGCTTGATTCACTTCGTCCATAGAGAAATCACCTTCAGGACCTACAAGTATGGTAATGTCTTGCTGGTCATTAGCTTGCTGTATCTCGTTAAGAAAATCCTTTCTGGCTATCTCCGTGTAACAATGAGCAATGTACAGGCCACCCTCTCGCTGCTGATTGACGAAGTCTTGAAAGGACATGATGGGATGAACTACGGGCTTCCAAGCTTTTCTACTCTGCTTCATTGCAGCGATAACAATCTTTTCCAAACGGTCAATTCGTAGTTGTTTGCGCTCTGAATAGCGGCAGTTCAGGAACGTGATTTCATCAAATCCAACCTCAGTCATCTTCTCAATCATCCATTCCATCCTATCCATCATCTTGGTTGGTGCGATGGCCAAATGCACATGTCCCTTCCATGTTTTCTGCTGCGGCAACGCTTTCACGATGTCATACATACAATGTTTGGTTGCCGCAAGTGTGACGTTTGACTGGTAAAAAGAACCTTTTCCGTCCATTAAGAATATTTCATCACCAGCTTTCAGTCGCAGAACGCTGACAGCATGCCGCGCCTCTTCCAGCGGCAATTCAGTAGCCTGGGCAGCATTAGGAACGTAAAAATATCTGGCTTCTTTCATATTCAAAAATCAAGCATCAAGCAAATTGCGTCGTTTCATCTCATCTCTTAACAGGGATGCCAATTCATAATGCTCATCCTCAACGGCCTTGTTCAATGCCTTTTTCAACATTTCATCCGTCAAGGTGTTTACCGGAATAGACATGCCCTGCGCATTGTGAACATACTTCACGCTCTGCTTCTTCATCAACTTCTCATCAATGTATATTGGAATGTCACTGACATAGGCCAACAACATGGCATCACTGATGCGTATCAAGATTGGTTCAAGTGTTTCTACATTGTACAACACAGCCCTGTACTGCCCTTCAATTAAGTCGTTGATGAGAATCTCAAAGTGCAACGTAGTTTGCGAACGGATGACCTGCCACAACACTTCTGGCAGCATCCTGTTCGTGATTGGGACCTTTTGCACGCGAAGACTAAACTGATACAGCATGTTGCGGTCACACGGGATGGTAAGCTGACGCTGTTGTTGTTCATCCACCAGGATGAGTAGTCCCGCATCGTCAGAACCCACAATCTCTGTTACGCTCTTGAAAATCAGCCGTACCCTGTTCATGCCTTCACCATATTTTTCTTGGGTTTAAACAACAGAGCAAAGCTCACTCCCACCAACAAAGCATATCCGGCGAATGCATACCAGCAGGCCGACCAATTGGTAACGCCATTGATGGTATTCGAGGTAACCACAGCCTGCGCTGCCAATGAACCGATTGTTGCGCCGATACCGTTGGTCATGAGCATGAACAAACCTTGCGCACTGGAGCGAAGAGCTGGTTCGGTGGCCTTGTCCACATACAACGAGCCGCTGATATTGAAGAAGTCAAAGGCAACGCCATAGATAATCATGGACAGCACAAACATCCATACGCGGTCACCCGGGTTACCCAATCCAAGCAAACCAAACCGCAACACCCATGCGAACATGGCAATCAACATCACGTTCTTGATACCGTAACGCTTCATGAAGAAAGGTATCATCAAGATGCAAAGGGTCTCACTGACCTGTGACAAAGAATAAAGTATCACTGGATATTTCACCCCAAAAGAACTCGCATATTCAGGCAAAGCCTTGAAGCTTTCAATAAAAGGGGTTGCAAAACCATTGGTTATCTGCAAACTCACACCCAACAGCATGGAGAAGATAAAGAAGATGGCCATTCGCTTTTGTTTGAACAAGGAGAACGCCTTCAGTCCAAAGGCTTCAACCAAACCAGTTGCATGCTGCCCCTTGGACGTAGGACAATGAGGCAACGTGAAGGTGTAAAGGAATAAGAGAATGCTCAAAACACCGCTGACCACAAACTGATTTTGGTCGCTCTTAAAGCCAAAGATATCTACAAACCACATGGAACAGATAAAGCCAATGGTTCCAAATGTACGAATGGGTGGAAAGTCTTTGATCGTATCCATCCCCGCTTGCGTCAAGGCATTGTAGGCTACCGAATTGGTCAATGCCAAGGTAGGCATGTAAAAAGCCACACTAAATGAATAAAGTGTGAAGAGTGTGCTAAATTCAGCATTGCTTCCTAGGCTCATCCCATAGTAGGCTGCCGCAAACATAAACGAGCCAGCCAACAGGTGACAATAGCCTAAAAGGCGTTGAGCAGGCACCAAACGGTCAGCCACAATGCCCATCAATGCAGGCATGAAGATGGATACAACCCCCTGCATGGCAAAGAATGCACCGATGTTGGAAGCCATTCCGATGTTGGTTAAATAGATTCCCATGCAAGTAAGATAGGAACCCCATACGGCAAATTCAAGAAAATTCATTGCCGCTAAGCGTACTTTTAAGTTCATTTCATGTATTATTTATTTCTAACAAAGACAGTGCGAGCCGAGCGCAACCAAACTTGTTTGAAGTTGCCGAGGCGATGCCTGTCTTATGCAAAGACAGTGCGAGCCGAGCGCAACCAAACTTGTTTGTAGTTGCCGAGGCGATGCCTGTATTATGCAAAGGTAAGCTAAATGTGAGAATGCGCAAAATAAAAAAATCTTTTTTTTCGGAATGCCAAAGAAGGTAGAGATCCAAGAAAGCACGCATTGATTTTCAATAGCAATGACTTTGACCGCCAAACTCAATGAGTTTACCCCTCAATTGCAATGACTTTGACCACCAAACTCAATGCTATTGAAACGGCATAAAAGTATGATAATATGTATGAATTAATCAGGAAAAATTAGGTATAAGTTTAAATTCAAGACATCACCCTATACCTCAAATTTGGAATAGTCATCCAGTTTTAGCAGTGCTGCTACCGAGATGCTCTTATGTTTCCGCATGAATCTGTCGACAACATTCACGTAGTCGCTCTTGAAAAATCGCTTACCCAGCACTTTGTTGGCCGTCCACATAATCTTAGCCATGTGCAAATCTTTTTCCACCTGCGTGTTCACGCCGTGATCTTCCATGGGATAGACGCTCAACAAATAGAAAACAATACAGTCGGGCACGATATATTCGCGTGTCATGGACTGTCGTTGCTGCTCGGAATAATATTTCTTATATACCGAATAGTTTTCTCCCAAATACTTATCCAACGAAATGCCAATCAGCTTGTCGCCAACCACCACACTCTGATTGAGCGCGCCAATTTGCGCATAGACAGTGGGGATTTCAAGCCCCGGCAGCAACTTTTGCAACTTCATGAAGACACTGCTAAGCTCTTTGTTGATGTCATCCATGTCAGCATATTCAGCTTCTGCGTCAGAAATGAGGACCTGCAACAGGGAGTCTTGGTAGAAATTAAGGAATTTTGAATTGATGTACGGTTCGTTCACTTCGCCTAAATCCAACACATCTTCTATCAACGTGCGAGTTTCCATGGGATAGGTGGTATTCATTTGTTGAAGCGCCGAGAAATCTCCCGTCGTGAGATAACGGCTCTCCAGACGATCGTAGCGCTGTACTTCTACCAGCATCTTCTGATCTTCTTGATTGTAGGGCTTGAGTTTTAGCTGACAAGCGCTACACAACAGGAGGGCTAAAAATAATAGACTATAATATTGCTTCAAAATGAATACACATTATCCTTATTATGAGCAAAATTAAGCAAAAATATAATAAGTAGCAAATTTTAAACTAAAAAAGATAAATTTAAGCCAAAATTACTTTAATTCCGCTTAGATTTCACTGTATTTTTTCTTTCCCTTGGCATAATATTTCCAAAGAATGGAATAAGAGTTCAGTATTTTTCCGTCTTGCACCAACCTGCTGTTTTGAATTTTTTGGCGGTCAAATTCAAATTCATTACGCCATCGTTTGAAGGCTTTTCTGGCCTTGAACACGGCGCAGAAGTCGCCCCAATGGTGTCCCAACAACAGCATTTGCAAGGCTGCAAGATAGTCGAGCCACCATCGCACGCGCATGACATGCTTCAAATCTTTGTCATTCAGGTTTTTATAAAGCATGGTCAAGTTGTTCCTGAAATTCAGGAACGTTTTCATCGGATTGTTCTTAGACAGCGTTCCTCCACCCACATGGTACACCTTACTGTCGGGAACACAATAGATATCACGGCCGCGTGAGCGCAAGCGCCAGCACAAATCTATCTCCTCACTGTGGGCGAAGAATCGGCCATCCAACCCTCCGGCCTCCCAATAATCGTGAGAACGAATCATCAGACACGCACCCGTAGCCCATGCTATCTTGCAAGAATCATCATACTGACCATCATCATTTTCTACCGTTTGAAAGATACGGCCACGGCAAAATGGATAGCCATATCTGTCAATAAATCCTCCGCAAGCGCCCGCATACTCAAACTGGTCATGGTCGAAAACCGACAACAGCTTGGGCTGACACGCTGCCACCTGCGGATGAGCGTCCATAATCTCAATGAGTGGTGTCAACCAGTGATGGGTTACTTCAATGTCGGAATTGAGCAATATGTAGTACTCGGCATCGATATGGCCCAAAGCCTTGTTGTAGCCTTCGGCAAAACCCCAATTACGATCCAGGGCAATTTGCTTCACCATGGGGTAATGTTTTGACAACCATGACATGGAATCATCGGTCGACGCATTGTCTGCCACAAAGATTTCGGCTTCGTCGCGAGAATAATTGATGACGGAAGGAAGGTAGGTTGACAACATCTTGGCTCCATTCCAGTTCAAAATGACAATAGCTACTTTCATATCATTGCTTTTAATGCTGATCGGTCATGATTGAAATCACCCAATTTGACCGTTATCAATTGGTTATCAAATTCTTCTTTGGCCAATGCTGCGGGCAGTTCCACACGAATGTAGTTACGAGTGAAACCGTGCATGGCCCGGCCTCGATTAGCCTTCTCAAACAGCACCTCAGCCTCCTGACCCACATGCTTGGCATAAAAAGCATGCGTCTTTTCATCAGATAACTGCAATAGACGCTTCGAACGCAACTTCTTATCATGCTCAGAAACGACATACGGAATGGACAGCGCACGGGTGCCGGGACGCTCGGAATAAGGGAAGACGTGTAGCTGAGTGATGTCCAGAGAACGGATGAACTCAAAGCTTTCTTCAAAGTATTCGGGCTTTTCTCCCCGGCAGCCCACCATGACATCCACACCGATAAAGGCATGCGGCATCACCTTTTTAATATGGTGTATCTTGTCAGCAAACAGCGAGGTGTCGTAATGACGATGCATCAATTTAAGCACTTCGTCTGACCCACTTTGCAAGGGGATATGGAAATGGGGCATGAAGGCTCTGGACTGCGCGCAATAATCGATCAACTCGTCGGCCATCAAATCGGGCTCCAAGCTGGAAATTCGAAATCGGCGGATGCCCTCCACCTGATCAAGTGCCTTGACAAGGTCCAAAAAAGTTTCATCGGTTCTTTCGCCAAATTCGCCAATATTGACGCCCGTTAATACGATTTCCTTCCCACCTTCTGCCGCAGCCTGCTCGGCCTGCTGAACCAAAGACGCAATGGAAGGATTACGAGAGAAACCGCGTGCGAAGGGTATGGTGCAATAGGTGCAAAAATAGTTGCACCCATCTTGCACTTTGAGGAAATACCGTGTGCGGTTACCTTTCGAACAAGAGGGTTGGAAAGTCTTGATGTCTTTCGTCTTGACCGATTGGAATGCATGCAAACCATCAGGCACATCATCACCCTGCCCACGAAGTGCATTCCTGCGCAACCACGCATCATTGAGATATTGCACCAAGTGGGCTTTTTCATTAGAACCCAAAACTAGGTCCACACCCGGTATCTTGCTCACTGCTTCTGATTCGAGTTGGGCATAACATCCGGTGACAATGATAAATGCGCCGGGGTTCTCTCGAACCATCCTACGAATGGCTTGCCTGCATTTATGGTCAGCAACTTCGGTGACCGAACAGGTGTTAATGAAGCAGATGTCAGCACGCTCACCTCTGTCAACGGTACGAACGCCCAATTCTTGGAGCATCTCTCCGAACGTAGAAGTTTCTGAAAAATTTAGTTTACAACCCAGTGTATAATAGGAAGCGGTTTTACCTTGAAAAGCACTTGTATCAATCATCTAACCTTATTTAATATGGTATGCAAAATTAAAGAAAAAAGTTCAGATGGCTGTACATGAGCATTCAAATTGTCGATTTCATGCCTTATTTTTGTAAACTCGATGAGAAGCCGTAAATATTTAACATATTTTTAACAATTACAAACATTTGATTATCAGGTTATTACAGAAAAGTTACAAACAAAAGTAAAAAAAAGACTAAAAAAAAGTATTGTGTAAGGAAAAAAGCCTTACCTTTGCAATGTTTTAATAAACAAATGATTGTTTTACAGATTTAAAAAGCAAAGAAATGAAGAAATTAGTTTTAATGTTCGTAGCTGTAGCAGCTATCTCATTCGCATCTTGTGGTAACAAAACATCTCAGACAGACGCTGCTGTTGACTCTTTGGAAGCTACCGCTGACTCTGTAGTAGATTCTACAATGGAAGCTGCTGACTCTACAGCTGCTGCTGCTGTTGACTCTGTTACTGAAGCTGTTGACTCTGTAGCCCAGGCTCAGTAATCAATACGAACAAAATTGAGAGAACAACCATCACTCCTCGTGAGTGATGGTTTTTTGTTTGTTTAAGTTTTTAAGTTGGTGAGTTTCTGAGTTCTTGAGTTCTTGCATGGGTTGTGCGAAGAAGCATACTCACCAACTCAAAAACTCAAAAACTTAAAAACTTAGAAACTTACTTGAACTCATCCCATGCCTTAATGTCAATGTCGTCCATTTTTAGAGTACAGAAGGCGGATATGAACGCACTGGCCAACCTACTGTTTGTAATCAGTGGCACATTGAGGTCGATGGCTGCGCGACGAATCATGTAACCATTGGTCAACTCACGCGGTGTAAGGTCTTTCGGAATGTTCACCACCATATCTATTTTATGTTCATGCAACAGTGTGAGAGCCTGCGGTTCTTTACGTTCATCGCTTGGCCAATATACCATAGTATTGTCAACACCGTTTTCGCTGAGATACTGACTGGTTCCTGCCGTTGCATAAAGTTCGTATCCATGCTGCTTCAACATATTCGCTGCATCCAGCATTTCCGCCTTCTGCTTAGCGCCACCCGTTGAAAGCAATACAGTATGCTTGGGGATACGGTGGCCAACGCTGAGCATACTCTTCAACAATGCTTGATTGGTGTCATCGCCCAAACAACCCACTTCACCGGTAGACGACATGTCTACACCCAAGACCGGATCGGCCTTCTGCAAGCGGTTGAACGAGAATTGAGAGGCCTTAATGCCCACATAATCCAAGTCAAACAGGTTTTTCCTGGGTTTTTCAACCGGCACTCCAAGCATAATCTTCGTAGCCAAATCAATGAGATTGAGCTTCAGCACCTTGCTGACGAACGGGAATGAACGTGAGGCGCGCAAGTTACACTCGATGACCAGAATGTCGTTGTCACGAGCCATAAATTGAATGTTGAATGGGCCATTGATGTGCAGTGCACTGACAATCTGGCGACTCACCAGCTTGATGCGACGAACGGTTTCGACATACAGCTTCTGTGGAGGGAACTGAATGGTTGCATCTCCTGAATGAACGCCGGCAAACTCGATGTGTTCTGATATGGCGTAGGCCATGATTTCGCCCTTCATGGCGACAGCATCCATCTCGATTTCCTTGGCATTTTCGATGAACTTGGACACAACAACGGGATGATCCTCACTCACGTTGGCAGCCAATTTCAAGAATCTTTCCAACTCTTCCTTGTTAGAGCACACGTTCATGGCAGCGCCTGAGAGGACATAAGACGGACGAACCAATACCGGGAACCCTACCCTATCTACAAATTCATTGATGTCGTCCATGGAAGTCAGCGCACTCCATTCCGGTTGATTGATGCCATGTTGCGACAACAGGGAAGAGAATTTAGCACGATCCTCTGCATGGTCAATGTCCTTTGCGGCTGTTCCCAAGATGGGAACATGCTGCTCGTCGAGTTTCATTGCCAAGTTATTGGGTATCTGACCACCTGTTGAGACTATGACACCATGCGGCATTTCCAGTTCAACAATATCCATAACACGCTCGAAAGTCAACTCGTCGAAATACAGACGGTCGCACATATCGTAGTCGGTCGAAACGGTTTCGGGGTTATAATTGATCATCACTGACCGATAACCTTCACGTCGGATGGTGTTCAACGCCTGTACGCCACACCAGTCGAACTCGACAGAGCTGCCGATACGGTAAGCGCCCGACCCCAGCACGATGATGGATTGTTTATCTTTCTCAAACGCCACATCATGGGCAACGCCTGCATAAGTCATATACAGATAATTGGTTTGTGCCGGATACTCGGCCGCCAAGGTGTCGATTTGCTTCACTACAGGCAAGATGCCGTATGACTTTCTGAGCTTCCGAACCACAAGCATGGCCTGGTGCATGTTGGCCATTTCGGCCTCAAGGCCTACGGCACGCGCAATCTGGAAGTCAGTGAAGCCATAGACTTTGGCCGTGCGCAGCAACTCCTTGTCCAAGACATTGATACTGGTACAGCGTTTCAGTGCTTCGTCTATATCGATGATGTGCTTGAGCTTCTGCAAGAACCACTTGTCAATCTTGGTCAACTCGTGTATTTGATCAATGGTATATCCTTTGTGCATGGCCTTGGAAATGATGAACACGCGCTTGTCGGTTGGCTCGCGCAAAGCCTCGTCGATGTTCTCAATCTCAAGTTCTTTGTTCTCCACAAAGCCGTGCATCCCTTGTCCAATCATGCGAAGTCCCTTTTGGATAGCCTCTTCAAAGTTGCGGCCGATGGCCATTACTTCTCCAACAGACTTCATGGAAGAGCCCAATTCTTTGTCTACGCCACGGAATTTGGACAAGTCCCAACGTGGAATTTTGCATACCACATAGTCAAGAGCCGGTTCGAAGAAAGCACTGGTGGTCTTGGTAACGGAGTTCTTCAGGTCGAACAAACCGTAACCCATTCCTAACTTTGCCGCCACAAACGCCAAGGGATAGCCTGTTGCCTTGCTTGCCAAAGCGGAACTGCGGCTCAACCTTGCATTCACTTCAATGACGCGATAGTCTTCGCTTTCGGGGTCGAACGCATACTGAACGTTACACTCTCCGATGATTCCGATGTGTCGAATGATTCTGATAGACAACTCACGCAGCTTGTGATACTCACTGTTTGACAAAGTCTGTGAAGGCGCGATGACAATCGACTCACCAGTATGAATGCCAAGCGGGTCGAAGTTCTCCATGTTACATACGGTGACACAATTGTCATATCGGTCGCGAACCACCTCATATTCTATTTCCTTCCATCCCTTCAAGCTCTTCTCTACGAGAACCTGAGGCGAAAAGGAAAATGACTTTTCTGCCAGCTTGTTCAGCTCGTCCTCGTTGTCACAGAATCCACTACCCAGTCCTCCAAGAGCATAAGCGGCACGGATAATCACAGGGTAGCCTAAGCTTTTAGCGGCTTTGCGAGCCTGCTCAATGTTTTCACACGCTTCGCTCTTGATGGTTTTTACGTCAATCTCGCGCAGTTTCTCCACGAAGAGTTCGCGATCCTCCGTATCGATAATGGCCTGAACAGGTGTGCCAAGCACGCGCACATGGTATTTTTCGAGGATGCCACTCTTATATAATTCCACGCCACAATTCAAGGCTGTTTGCCCGCCAAACGACAACAGGATGCCGTCAGGTTTTTCCTTTTGGATGACACGCTCCACGAAATAGGGCTGAACCGGTAGGAAATAAATCTTGTCGGCCACCCCTTCTGAAGTCTGAACCGTTGCAATATTCGGGTTAATCAACACGGTGGAGACCCCTTCTTGACGAAGTGCTTTCAATGCTTGTGAACCGGAATAATCAAACTCACCAGCCTCACCAATCTTCAATGCGCCAGAACCCAGTAGCAGAACTTTCTTTATATTTTCGTCTTTCATAGTTTTCTCTTACTTTAATGTGTCAATGAATTTATCGAATATAAACGATGTATCAACCGGTCCCGAACATGCTTCTGGATGAAACTGAGATGAGAACCAAGGATTGTTTTTATGGCGGATGCCTTCATTGCTCCCGTCGTTCATGTTAACGAACAGCTCTTCCCAGTCGGTTTCTAACGTCTTTGCGTCCACGGCATATCCATGATTCTGACTCGTGACGTAGCATTTATTGGTGCCAACTTGCCGCACTGGCTGGTTATGTGAACGATGACCGTACTTCAGTTTATAGATGGTGGCACCGCCTGCCTTTGCCAATAATTGATTACCCATGCAAATACCGCAAATCGGTTTTCGTGATCTACTAATCTGTTTGCGGATGATATTCACCGACTCTTCACACATGTCGGGGTCACCAGGGCCGTTGGCTAAGAACAAACCATCGAACTCCATGTCTGTATAATCATAGTTCCAAGGAACGCGAATCACTTCGACGCCACGATTTAATAGACTTCGAATGATGTTTGCCTTGACGCCACAATCAACCAGCACGACCTTCTTGCCTGCACCTTCATTGTAACGAATGATCTCCTTGCAGCTCACCCGGTCAACGAAATTCACGCCGGCATAATCAGCTTCAGGGATGATTTCGGGATTTTCATCAAACAAAATCTTTCCCATCATGACACCATTCTCTCGCAACACCTTGGTCAATTCACGTGTGTCTATGCCAGTGATGCCCGTCACTTTCTCACGTTTCAGCCATTCAGAAAGGCTTTCAGCCGCATTCCAATGACTGTAGTAATCGCTGTAATCGGATACAATCAGAGCGGATGCATGTATTCGCTCACTTTCCATAAAAGAAGGAATACCATTTTCCTCCATGGTAAATGGAGGCACTCCGTAGTTGCCCACCAAAGGAAATGTAAGTGTCAACAATTGCCCTTCATACGATGGATCGGTCAAACTCTCTGGATAGCCCATCATGGCTGTATTGAAAACCACTTCTCCAGCCACAGGTGCATCGTACCCAAAAGATTTTCCGTGGAAACGAGTTCCATCAGATAATACAAGCGTCACATTCTTCATTATATCAATTGTTTAATCATGATTGTTTATATTCTTTCTCATAGTAATCAATGAAAGCCTGATTACAGAGCTTCATGCCATTGGGTGTTGGATACAAACCAGTAAAGTACCAGTCTCCGCGATGATTCGGAATGGCTTGATGCAGACCATCAATGGACTGGAACACCAACTCAATCGGAGTGGTGACATCTTTTGGACGAAGCATTTCAACGATTTTCTCATTAATCTCTTCCACCGTAAATGGCTCATAAATGTCGCGAACACAATTTCGTATCTCTTCCACAGGCTTCTTTAGTTCGTCCAAACATGCGGCGTAAACGTCACCAATCGTATCTTCCTTACCCTGATCCTTCAGCAACTTGATGGCTGCGCGGAAGACGCAAAACTCCTGCAAACTCGACATATCTATGCCGTAATAATCGGGATAACGTATCTGCGGTGCGCTGGAAACGATGATGATTTTCTTGGGATGAAGACGATCTAGAATGTGCAGAATACTCTCTTTCAATGTCGTTCCACGAACGATACTGTCATCAATAATCACCAGATTGTCTTGATAAGGCACCAAACTCTCGTATGTAATGTCATAAACATGCGAAGCCAAATCATTGCGCGAATTGCCTTCGGTGATAAAGGTACGCAGTTTAATGTCTTTCCACGCCACCTTCTCCGAACGAACCGACTCTGACAATATGTCTTCCAATTCAGCTGCCGTAGGTACATGTCCCAAGGATTGTATCGTCTGTATTTTCTTCTGATGAACATGTTGCTTGAAGCCTTGCAACAAACCATAGAACGCAACTTCCGCCGTATTAGGGATGAACGAGAAGACCGAGTGCGCCGTATCGTTATCGATAGCCTTTAAAACGGCCGGCGTCAAGAGTTCTCCCAGTTTCTTGCGTTCTTTGTAAATGTCACGGTCAGAACCTCGACTGAAATAGATTCGTTCGAACGAACATGGTGAATTGCCGCGTTGTTCTAATATCTGTTCAATACTACACTCGCCATTACGTTTGACTAGCAGTGCCTGTCCAGGTTGTAATTCACAAATGTCATCGCACTCCAAATCGAAGGTTGTCTGCAAAACTGGACGCTCACTGGCCAGCACCACCACCTCGTCATTCTTATAATAAAAAGCAGGTCTGATGCCCCACGGGTCGCGCATAGAGAACATTTCACCTGAACCAGTGATGCCACACACAACGTATCCGCCATCAAAATCTTGCATGGTGGTCTTCAACACATTACTCATCTGCACATGGTCTTCGATGTAATGGGTGATGTCCATATTCTCCAATCCCAGCGACTTGGCGTTCACATAATTGCGTTCTACCTCACGGTCCAGCCGATGCCCCATAAATTCGAGCATCAGGTAGCTGTCGCTGTTGATGCGAGGACACTGTCCCTGTTGTATCAACTTTTGGAAGATTTCTTCTACATTTGTCATGTTGAAGTTGCCGCATAAACAAAGATTCTTGGCTCTCCAATTATTTCTTCGCATGAAAGGATGAACATACGACAGTCCTTTCTTCCCCGTTGTAGAGTAACGCAGGTGCCCCATGTACAACTCTCCGGCAAAAGGTAGTTTCTTTCTCACATACTCAATGTCTGTCATGTTCTCGGGTGATTCTTCTTTAAACACTTTCCTAACATGACCAAATATCTCCGTGATAGCGTTCTTTCCTTCGGCTCGCTCCCTGAACATGTGTTCGGTACCTGGTTCTGAGCCAAGTTTAACGCATGCCATACCGGCACCCTCCTGCCCACGGTTATGCTGTTTTTCCATCATCAGGTACAACTTGTTGAGCGCATATTGCCAGGTGCCGTACTTGTCTTGGTAATATTTTAAAGGTTTCAACAGGCGAATCATCGCCACTCCACATTCATGCTTTAACGGTTCCATATCTTTATCCTCTTATCTACTAATTGTTGTGCCATGCAGTCTCACAAAATAAAAAAATGAAGAATAACACAACATCAAATCTTGGTATTCTTCATTTTATGAAATTTCATTATCCGCCTACTCTTAATTTCTCAAAATGTTTACTAACAAAGAAGAAATCGACGTCACGATACCAATGAACGAAAACCACAAAGTGGTTGACGGACCGATACCTGCGTTCTTTGCTTTCACGCTATTTGGCTGTACATATATAATATCATTTTGTTGCAGATAATAATAGGGCGAGTTAATCAAGTTTGCATCATTCATGTTGAGCCGAACCATCTTCTTCTGTCCCGTCTCATCTTCACGAATCAGCATGATGTTATCTCGTTTACCATATACCGTCAAGTCACCAGCCTGAGCCAACGCTTCCACGATACTCATCTTTTCGGTAGATACCGGAATGACCCCAGGACGATTTACCTCTCCGGTGACCGTTACACGATAACTTGACATCCGCACCGTCACGATTGGATTTTCTGTAGCGGCCATGTAAGGTAGCAACTTCTCACGAATCATGTCCTGGCACTGCGATTTGGTCATACCCTGAACGTGCATGTGTCCAATTACGGGGAAATTGATATTTCCATCATTGTCCACGAGATATCCTTGAAGATTACCGCCACCGTTCGACAACTGGCCTGAAGCTCCCACCGTATTCCCTACAGACAGGTTGAAAGGAGCCGCTGCTGCGGGATCTGTTGTACTCACCGTAATGGTCAGCATGTCTTTTGGCATAATCTTGGCATCATAAAGACCTTTAGATCCAGCCAAACTAATCTCATCGATATTCTGAAAATACGGTACATCTTTACCACTAGAGCAACTTCCCAGTAGCACAACTATCGTCAATACGACAATTGGTAAAAAGAATTTCTTCATAAGATTGTATCTTTGCTTGTAAACAACCGCAAAAATAATCTTATTTTTTGATACTGACAAATTATTCTATCATTAATTGTTGAAAACATTTTAAGAGGGAAAAATGCACACGCAGGTTGTGTGGCCAGACAATTATTCAACTTCTTTTTTATGAAACATGCTGCCTATTTTCAAAAAAATATAGTAGTTTTGCACATTAATTAACAAAATCAAGATATTAAGATCTAACTTATGAAAAAAGAGACTCTCTTGGCATTGGCGGCAGCAATGGCCATTTCAGCTCATGCGCAAGTAAAATTGCCTACATGGCTTAACAATGTGAAACTATCTGGTTATGGCATGACACAGTATAAATATAGTTCACAGAAGGATGCCGAATCAAACACTTTCAACATCCGTATGGTTCGACTATCACTTGACGGTAGAATCGCAAACGATTTTTATTGGAAGACCCAAGTACAGTTCAACGGCAACACAACCAATCTTGGAAGCAGTCCACGTATCGTCGACGCCTTCGCAGAATGGCAGAAGACCGACTATTTAAGAATCAAGATGGGACAATTTAAGCGGCCCTTCAGCTTCGAGAACCCCATGCATCCCATGGAGCAAGGTTTCATGAGCTATGCGCAAACCATACTCAAATTGACTGGCTTTAACGACCGTGCGGGTGGTCATGCATCGAACGGCCGCGACATCGGTCTGCAGTTGCAGGGTGATTTCCTGAACAACAGCCATGGACGCAAGCTGTTGCACTACCAAGTAGGCGTGTTCAACGGACAGGGAATCAACGTGAAGGATGTGGATCAGAAGAAAGACATCATAGGTGGTCTTTGGGTAATGCCGGTCAAAGGCATGAGAATAGGAGCTTTCGGTTGGACGGGTACTTACGCCCGGAAGGGAACATGGAACGTGCTTGACGACCAACATAACCCCATCACAACCACCGACGCCAGTGGCAAGACCGTGAACCAAACCCAATCGGGCGTACGCTCTTTGAGACAAAACCGTTATGCCTTCTCTGCCGAATATCTTGTCAACGACTGGACGTTCCGCTCTGAATACATTCATTCTACAGGTTTGAGTTTTACACAAACCTACCAGAACCCATCCAATGCCACCAATGCCAACATCAATTATAAGGCAGGTGACAAGGCCGATGGTGCCTATGCACTGGTGATGGCCCCAATCATCAAATCTAAATTGCGGGTAAAAGCGCGCTATGACATGTACCGCCCAACCGGAGAATGGAACCAGTCGAAGACGCAATATGAAATTGGATGCAACTATTCGTTCACCAAAAACATGTTGATTAGTGCCGAATACGCCTACACCAACGACCGCTCTTTGGCTGACGGAAACCATAATTACTCGGTCGTAGACGTACAAGTGGACTACAGATTCTAAACACATAGGTAATCAACCTGTTTATCAAGGAGTTACAAATACATAGAGATTGGCAGCCAAACCCATTGAGTTTGGCTGCCAATCTCTTTGACTTTAGACACCAAATTCATGTGAATTGCAATGGATGTATAGCCACTACCATTTGACAACACAAATCTATCACTCTGAAGGTAGCATTCTTCAAGCGGCTGAACGTGATAAAACACGCCCCTACCTTCGTGCGCCATCGACGCTCCAGAGTGCCCAAAAGCTTATGTTCACACAGAGAACCATCCAGTCAGTTTGGCCTTCAACTTTTCCCAAAGATTGGTTTTTCTACGCAAAATTTGCAGGGATATAAGGAGGCTGACGGTAGTAAGAAAGGCGCCAACCATCCAATAAATCCATAGATTGTCCACCGTGGTTAGGAAAAAAGCAAGTAGTCCGATGGGCATTTGGATGAGCGCATATCGAACGACCGATGAAGAAACCTGATATTGGTAGGTATGATGCATGAAAAAGAACAACAAACAAAAATCGAAAACGGCCGTTAAGGTAATGGCAACGCCAGTTCCAAAGAGTCCGAACAGCCTGTAGCCGTAAATCACGGCTACGACCAACACCACATTGTACAGCCCCTCCATGAGCAGATAGAGCCTGGAATTACCTTTTGCCAACGGTATGTAGGCAATGGGCAACTTGATGGCCCTCATGTACATAGCCAGCAAGATAACCTGAACCATGGCTTGTATCGACATAAATTCGCTGCTGTACAACAAAGGCAGAAGAATGGGCGTACACACGATGAAGGCCACCAGCATGGGGGCCACCAGCAGCAAAGATACCTCTATCTGGTTGTTGACAACCTTGCTCAGTGCGGCACCATTGGCCTTGATGGCAGACAACCGAGGAAAAAAATCTGACTCCATGGAAGAAAAAACAATGCCGGCATAGGTCATAGTCATCATGTAGCCGGCATTATACAGGCCCACGGTGCCCATCGATCCCGCTATGTTGAGATAACGGCGAATCAAGAGGTCAGCGCCACTGCCAATCACGCCAGTCAGCACGAAAGCGATACCCAAGCGTATCATTCCCAAGCCTTCTGACATCAAAGCCGTGTTAAACGAGATTCGAAAGGGATAGAGATGGTTGCTATAATGAAGCGTGAGGAGCATCTGGATGAGTGCCATGACGATGAGCGAAGGGATGATGGCCGTTTCTCCCCATATATAATACATGGGGATGGAGGTGATTAACGCGCCCACTACATGATAAACAGAGATTTTAGCTAAGGCACTCAGCTTTCTCACTGCTTTCAGTATAGCCAGTTCAACCCGAGTGATGGCAGCCATTCCGATGATGACGGACAACAGAGCAAAATGCAGTGAATGATCGCCCCAGTCAAAAATCCATCGATCCAACACAGGACTTAGGGCGACACATGCGAACATACCCAGCAAGGATGTGAAAACGCCCCAAGCCCTAATCACAGAGATTTGGTGCTGAATGGCAGCCCGATCACCGGTTTCGTAACAGGCAGACAACTCTCTGACCGCACTCATACCCAAGCCAAAATTGGTGGAATCGGACACCAATTTGATGGTGGAGTTGAATAAGGACATGAGTCCCATGCCGTCTGGCCCCAGGATTAGTGCGATAAGTTTGTTGCGGATGATGCTGATCAAGACTATGAAGCCTTCCACACCACCAAACAAACTGGTATACTTTAAAATATGCGTATAGCTGTTGTTACGTCGTTCCACGGTCATCAGTGTTAAAACGACGTCTAGGAACATTTATTACTTTCGTCGACAATTATTTTAACATAAAAGAATTATCGCTGCAAATGTGCAAGGTACGAAGAAAACCATTATCTTTGCATAAGACAGGCTTCGCCTTAGCAAAGTAAGTAAACTTTCTATGCCTTCGGCTTGCACTGTCTTTGCAAAAGACAGGCTACGACTCAGCAAAATAAGCAAAATGATAGGAAAAACATCTATGCCAACTCAACAAATATATTCACAAGGCTTATCGAAGACACCGTTGGTGAGTTTCATCATTCCTGTCTACAACCTGCCTGTCGACATGGTTTCCGAATGTTTGGACAGCATTTTAATGTTATCTCTCGATGACACCGAACGTGAAATCATTTTGGTTGACGACGGTTCTTCTACATCGCTGTGCAGCGATTTAAAGGATTATTGGAATCAAATTATTTATATTCGCCAACGCAATCAAGGACTTTCGGAAGCACGCAATGCGGGCATGCGAATGGCACAGGGTAGGTACATACAATTTGTCGATGGCGATGATGCGCTTATCCCTTTCATGTACGAACACTGTTTAGACATCGTACGCTATCATGGTGCCGACATGGTGGTATTTGACCATGTGCGGACAAAACAACCAGGGACACCAACCTGCCATGTGCAGGGACCGATGACGGGAAGCGAATATATGAGTAATGCTAACTTAAGAGCATCGGTATGGAGGATGTTGTTTCAGCAAAAAATTCTACATGGGTTGCAATTTACGCCCAATTTGGCAAACGAAGACGAGGCGTTCACTCCTCTGCTGGTATTGCATGCCGAACAACTGTATGTAACCGATGCCAAGGCTTATTACTATAGAAGACGTGAACAATCGATTACCAACACCAGGAACAAGAAATACAAGGTAAAAAGACTGAACGATTTATTAACAATTATCACGCAGTTTCAAACACAATTAGACTCGTTTCCACCCATGGAACAGAGTGCCATGCAAAGGCGCATTGCCCAATTGTCTATGGACTATATCTACAACACGGCACTACATACACACAGCATGAAGCATCTACAAAAGGCAATAGCACAATTAAAAGAAAGGGGGTTATATCCATTGCCTGACAAGAATTACACGCTTAAGTATCTGTGGTTTAGAAGATTGATACAAACATCAATGGGTCGCTGGATGCTGCTGTTAGTAACATGGAGATGAAAATATTACTTTTAGGCGAATATAGCAATGTACACTGGACCTTGGCTGAAGGCTTTCGTCAGCTGGGGCATCAAGTGACCGTTATCTCGAATGGAGATTTTTGGAAGAAATATCCCCGTGATATCAATCTTACCCGCTCGCCCGGCAAGCTGGGTGGAATGGCTTACATGCTAAAACTGTACAGTATATTACCTCAACTTCGCGGATATGATGTGGTGCAGGTAATCAACCCTATTTTTTTAGAAGTAAAAGCAAGCCGCATTCTACCTATCTATCGATATTTGCAAAAGCATAATAAAAAAGTGTTCATGGGTGCCTTTGGCATGGACTACTATTGGGTAAATACATGTTGCACCACCATGCCATTGCGCTATAGTGATTTTAACATGGGGCACGAACTGAGAAATACACCCGACGCACTGAAAGAACGAAAAGACTGGCTGGGCACTGATAAACAACAGTTGAACGAATATATCGCAAACTCTTGCCATGGCATTATAGCCGGATTGTATGAATATTGGGCATGTTATCAGCCAATCTTTCCACAAAAAACAACCTTCATCCCCTATCCTGTCCGTGTTTCAACAAGCAACGACGTTGTTAAAAATAAAGAAGACGGCAAATTAAAATTGTTTATTGGCATCAATAAAGAGCGGTCGGTCTACAAAGGAACGGACATCATGTTGGCTGCTGCACAAGCCGTCGTGCGTAAATATCCCCATCAAGTTCAATTGAGAATTGCCGAAAGCGTGCCTTTCGAAGAATATAAAAAGATGATGAATGGTTCTGATGCCATCCTGGATCAACTATACAGTTATACGCCATCCATGAACGCTCTGGAGGCCATGAGCCGAGGTATTATCTGCATCGGTGGCGGCGAACCGGAGAATTACGAAATACTGAAGGAAACGGAGCTAAGGCCCATCATCAACGTAGAACCTTTCTACAAAAGCGTTGAGCATGAGTTGGAGTTGCTGGTACTACATCCCGAACGGGTGAAACGGCTACAACAACAAAGCATGGAATATATCAAGAAGCACCACGACTATGTGCAGGTGGCCAAACAATATGTAGATTTTTATAACAAAAGTTTCACTCCCTAAAACAGTTTTAGCTGTTGATTAGGGAGTGAAACTTAAGCTATAATATCATCTTTTGCAGAGGCGAAGCGTGACGAATCACGCTTCTTATCGTTTCATCAATGATGACATTTGTTTAACTTACATCATTTTTCGTGTGCTTTGACAGTATACTTGCTGTCCACGCTGCCTACAAGCTGTCACACTCTTCTAACCAAAGTCTGCTGGTAGCATCGCTTGGCATGCGCCAATCACCACGGGGACTTAAGCTCACGCTGACCACCTTCGGTCCATCAGGCAAACATGAACGCTTGAATTGCTGAGAGAAGAAACGCTTGCAAAATACCTTGAGCCATTTCTTAATAGTTTCCTCATCATAATATCCAATCATCTTAAGCGAATCTCCTTCAGAGTCTTGTCGCTGCTGCGGTTTGGTTTCTGCAAAAGCCTTTTTGGCCAACAAGAATATCTTGCGAGGACGGAAGCCAAAACGTAAGAAATAATAAAGGAAGAAATCGTGCAATTCATACGGCCCCACCAAATCTTCAGTTTTTTGTTTTATTTCTCCATGCTCGTCGGCAGGTTTCAACTCGGGCGAGATAGGCGTATCAATGATATCCATCAAGATGCGTGAGGTCTGGTCATCATTTGTGAGGTGTTGGGCATAGAAACGCACCAAATACTTAATCATGGTCTTGGGCACACCTGCGTTAACACCATACATAGACATGTGATCGCCATTATAAGTTGCCCATCCTAAGGCCAATTCAGACAAGTCGCCTGTGCCAACAACCAAAGCATTGAGCTGATTGCTCAAATCCATTAATATCTGGGTGCGCTCGCGAGCTTGACAGTTTTCATACGTTGCATCATGTACATTGGGATCATGTCCAATGTCTTCAAAATGCTGGTTGACGCTCTTACGGATGTCGATTTCCTTGATGGTGATACCAAGCTCTTGCATCAAATCAATAGCATTGTGATAGGTTCGGTCTGTCGTTCCGAAGCCTGGCATGGTCACACCGATGATTCCTTTGCGGTCGTAACCAAGTTGATCGAACGTTAACACGCAAACCAACAGTGCCAACGTAGAATCCAAGCCACCACTGATGCCCAGGACAGCGTTACGACAGCCTATGTGCTTGATGCGCGTAGCCAATCCCATCGACTGGATGTTGAGTACCTCCCGACAACTTTCATCCAATTGTTCTGCATCTGGGAGGAAGGGATGTGGATTAATCTCGCGCTCAAGCTTGAAGTCAGACGACCGTAGACATGGCAGGCATGGCAGGTAATGGATGGCCGATCCATTGCTGAAAATGGCAAACTGATTAGGGCTCAAGTTGTCAGAAAATCCTCTTTGCTTGGCGTAATTATTTACTTGTCGCTGGGCATTGACATACGTTGAGTTGGTTCTGCGCTCTGCTCTCAACATCTCAATGTCTATCTGTGCGGTTTGTATCTGTCCTTCGAACGTAAATCGTTTCCCCTCTGCCAGCAAGGTACCTTTTTCATAGATGAGTCCATTGCCCGCATAAACCAAGTCTTGCGTACTCTCACCAAAACCACTAGTCGCATAGACATATCCCGTGATGGTTCTGGAACTTTGTTGAGAGAGCAGGCTCTTGAGGTAGTTGTACTTTCCAATCAGAGCATCACTGGCCGAGAGGTTGAAGATGATGTCTGCACCTGCCAATGCCAACGTATTACTTGGGGGAACAGGTGCCCACACGTCCTCACATATTTCTACACCGAATTGCACACCGTCGGCAGTAACGAAGATTTGGGGATCTGGGGTCACCACGATGTTCTGTCCGGCATAATGTATGGTTGTTTCCTTCAAATCTTGTGAAGACGCAAACGATCTCTTCTCATAAAACTCACTGTAATCGGGCAGGTACGTCTTTGGAATCACTCCAATGATCTGTCCTTGCTGAATGACCATGCCGCAATTCAAGAGCAAATCACCGACAATGATAGGCAACCCAATGATGACAATGACATCCAACTCTCGCGTGAAGTCCAGCAAATGAAGTACAGCAGCTTCTGACGCATCTAATAAAAGATTCTGCTGAAACAAATCCTGACACGTGTAGGAAGTGATGCCTAACTCAGGAAAGACGATGATTTCGACTCCCTGTTCTTCTGCCTGAGTAATCTGAGCTTCAGTTTGCTCAACGTTGTACTTGCAGTCAGCCACCTTGACTAGTGGTACCGCACATGCTACTTTAATAAATCCTGATTTCATATTGTATTAATTAAAGTTGTTCATATTATTTGACCAGAGAAAGTGGAGGCAAGTGAAGTTTATCAGCAAATTCGTTTTTATTGGAAAGAGTAATGTCTGTTTACTCCCATTAACTCCCCTCGTAACTCCTGTTAACTCCTAAACTATACTGTGAAGCTATTGTCCGTTTACTCCCATTAACTCCCCTCGTAACTCCTGTTAACTCCTAAACTTATACTGTGAAGCTATTATCCGTTTACTCCCATTAACTCCCCTCATAACTCCTTTTAACTCCTCTTTATTTAATCGTCACCTGCGTGGCTCCGTAACCATATTCTTGGAAACTAGCGTCCTGGTATGGATATTTCTTGTAGCGATAATTCAGGTCGTTGATGAGCGCTCGCCTCAGCACACCCTCACCTTTACCATGGATGAAGATGATTTTTTGCCCCTTCTTATTAGCATACTCAGCTAAAGTATCACGAAACTTCTTCAATTGGTAATTCAGAATATCCGTGGCACTCATGCCAGCAGTAGAGTCCAACAACTCGTTGGCATGCAGGTCAACCACCAGAAGATTGTCATCGTCCCGATGCTTCATCACAAAAGGATTTCCTTTCCGTCGCTTGTCATCGTACCGTCTCATATATGTATCGGCCTTTGCTTTTGCCGACGGTGCAACTTTGGTGTGATCTTGTTCAGCCTTTTGATACATCTCAGCCTTCAAAGCTATAGGGTCCACAACTAATGGTCGTGCGGTTTTATCATTTTCGATGATGGTGTACAACAAGGCTGGCTGCTCAAAGAAGTCGTTCTCTTCGAAGGTATGAAGCTTGTAGAACTTCACCGGATCTATTCTGAACTGCACGTCCACGACAGGCTTCAAGATGAATGGTTTCTCACGCTTGTAGGCTATCAGTTGAATGGCTACCCGACCCAATTCATTTAAATCCTCACGACCAAACTCCTCGATAAACTCTTTTGTATTAGGTTCTACCTCTTGCGTAGCTTTCAACGTCCAGCTCTGTCCTTCTGCTGCAAGGTAAGTGAATCGAACATAATAGTTGCTGTCGTTCACGAAATAACATTCGAATCTCGTATGGGTCACCTCCTTGATGTCCAATGGTACAAAGGCAAGATAGCAACTTAGTTGATTACCACCCTTACGTTCCCCTATCGGAGCACGGAAGGTAATCTCCTTGTCAGCCGGGTCTTGCTCTATCTCTTCTTCCTCCTCATCCGTTTCAGCATGGCTGATGGCCTGCTTCACAGAAGTAGGTTTCGATGAAAGAGAACTCACAACTTTGCTGGTGCTATAATCGTCTTCCCGAACAAGCACCACTTCATTGATGGGAGTAGGAATCTGAAAACCATCTTCATCCTCTACCAATACGATGTTTTTTCCTTGGAATCCTGCGATGATACCACCGCCAGACTCACTGAGAAAACTTACTTTATCACCTATCTTCATCTTATAAAAAAATGTAAATATCCAACATGTTTATTTCTACTTACCCAGCCAGACGTGTCCGACACATGGCCGTTTAACGATTATACTGCTGTCATCCAGCGTGCCATCGAGGAGTACACCCGATTAAGGAATCAGCAAACTGCTGTCTCCATAGCTGAGAAAACGGAAATCGTGTGCCAGCGCATAGTCGTAAATCTTCCGCCAGTCGCCATGAACGAATGCGCTGACCAGCAGCAACAGCGTACTCTGCGGCTGATGGAAGTTGGTAATCAACATCTTCACAAGCTTGTATTCATAGCCTGGTGCAATGATGATTTGGGTTGAGCTGTGCAAGGCTCCTAATTGATTTCGCTTGAGATAGTCGAGGACGTTTTGTATCGCTTGCATGGGTGTGATGCCGTCTATCAATCCGCCATCCAACTGTTCCGCCGTTCCATCCTCTCGCATTCTCTCGTAGGGTGCCCACTGATTAACATGTAACTCGGCTTCTGAGGCTTCGGGGTGTGTTGACAAATACACGCCCATGTAATACAAACTTTCCAATGTCCGCACACTGGTTGTACCCACTGCGATGGCACTTGCATCGTGCCGCAACAGCTTCTCCAACGTTTGTTGATGTACGCAGATATACTCGGTGTGCATGTCATGATCTTCTATCTCTTGACTTTTCACGGGTTTAAACGTTCCGGCTCCGACGTGAAGGGTTACCTCTTCCCTGTCGATGCCATGCTCGTCTAACGACTTGAGCACATCGTTGGTAAAATGAAGACCTGCGGTTGGAGCTGCCACCGACCCTTTTATCTTGGAATACACGGTCTGATAAGTGGTCTTGTCGCTCTCTTGTGTTTCTCGATTGAGGTAAGGAGGAATGGGCAGCTCGCCCATATCTTCTAATATTTCGGAAAAACTAATATCTTCTGCATCCCAATCAAACTCTACCCAATGATGCGTGGCAGGTGCGGACAGCAGTAGATTTCCCTCTGCATTATCCTCTTTTTGCTGACTTTTCCTGGTTATAGTCAGCGTAAGACTGCGACCCTTTATTTCGTAAGAACGAGTAAGAGGTCCTTCTTTCCATTTCTTCAAATTGCCAATCATGCAGTACCAGGCACAATGTCCCCTTGTCTGGAAAATTTGTTCGTAATCAGTTGGAGCGGCCGGTTCCATCAAGAACACCTCAATCCTGGCGCCCGTACTTTTCATAAAGTACATTCGCGCCTGGATGACTTTGGTGTTGTTGAAAATCATCAATGCTCCCTTTGGGAGATGATCCTTCAGATGATAGAACACATCCTCGCCCACTTTGCCTTGATTGTACAAAAGCAGTTTACTGTGATCGCGCTGTGCAATAGGAAATTTTGCTATGCGATCATCGGGCAAATCGTATTGATAATCACTAATATGTATATGTTTTGTATCCATTTATTTCTTCGTTCTTTCCTTCATTAAGTAAACAACACTAATCCTTTAAATATAGCATACATGTAAGATACAGACATCACTAAGATAACAAGATGAACGTCCTTATAGTTATACCCCGTTTGAGTGTACTGACTCGAGATATAATTTGTATTGGCTGAGAGCTTTCGATTCACCCGACAATACATCCAATAGGTACTTAATCCTACAACGGTTGCCCAAGCGAATCCTACCAGAATGTCGCTTGGAAAATGCACACCTAAGTATAGTCTGGTGTAGGCATTAAATAGAGACCATGTGATCATAAAGAAGCTGAACAAACTACTTCTGACTAACAGACAGAGAAACAGGGCAATAGAAAACGTGTTGGACGCATGTCCTGAAAAGAAACTGAAAGTCCGCGGACTATATTGGTCAACCACATCGATTTGGTATTTCAACATCGAGTCGTTACAAGGACGAATCCTACCCACCAAAGGTTTGATAAAGACATCGGCCATTCCCGATGAAAGGAGCAAGCACAAGGTAGCAAAACCAATGACGAGAAATATCTGCATCATCGTCTCATTGTTCTTGATAACAAGATAAAACAAGGCGACATACAGAGGAATCCATGTCACACTGGACGTCAAGGTCATCATCATTCCATCCAGAAACAATGAATCGGAACCATTCAGTGCAAACAGCAGTTGATGATCCAGATTGGTTAATGCTTGTATATTCAACTTCAGGATGCTGTATTAATAATGTATTATATTTCTTCAATTTGACGGGTTTTCAACCACCCTTCTCTCCCATCAGCCAGACGGATGCCACGCCAATCTTTGAGTCCTTTGTCTGTGATGTCCACCTTGGTACCCTCATGGATGACAAACTCGTCTGCACTACTATTAGCCGGTGTCTTCTTGACTGCGACGGAAGGAGCAATGACAATGGCTGCCGATCTGTTTTGAAGATTATTCTTCTGCTGATAGGCAAAGAAGTTACAAATAACAAAGAGGACAAAGAACAAACAGCCGCCATAAAAGCCAACCTTTCGCAACATTACGTTGGGACCAAAGAGAAACATGAGTACTAGCAACAACACCAGCACAATGGATGCGATTGCCATGACAGCCCAGTTGTCAACACTCGTAAAATTGACCAATGAGTGATACCAGGTAACGAAGAACATTTCACTTTCTGGGGTAATTTTGTCAATGGTTTTTGAGGTAGCGAACTGCAAATTGAAACGAATATCATCGTCACCTGGAGACAACATCAGCGCACGTTCGTAGGCAAGGATGGCCTGTGTGATGTTATCCGTACGATAATATGCGTTGCCTAAATTGTAGTACAAGTCAGCATTGACGCCTTTTTTGAGCAATTCCTCATAATCCTTGATGGCCTGTTGATAATTGCCTCGTTTATATTCGGTATCGGCGTTCTCCTTGGTGATGGCCGAAGCAGATAGGGACACAATTGCCATCAACGCACACAACAGGAATGTTTTGCCATGAACAGCCGAATTGTTTTTATGTTTTGAGCTCGTTTTCATCACATTTTCTATTTCCATAATCGCGGTCATGGCTGAGTCAATCGTCTTATTCATATTACCCGATGGGTCACCTGGGGCATATCTCTCAAACTCACATTCATCCAATGCCGAGATAAACGTATCGATAGTTTTGCTATCAACAGCCTGCCGTTGCAAATTGTCAGCGATGTTCTCACGTGACAACTGTTCAACTGGCATGTTCAATTTATCACTAACATATCCCCACAAGGCATGTAACACCTCATCATAGAACTCGGCTTGTTTATTTTGTTCCATGAGGTTTCTGGCTTTCTTCAGTCGCTTAGTCGCCACCTTGTTGGCTTTCTTACCGCGCATTTTCACGATGTCTGCATGGTCTAAAGCACGTTTGCGGAACACAACCAACAAGATGATAAATGCCAAGAGCGGCACCAACAAGCTCACCCAATATTGCGGAGATCCAAAGAAGAACTCATCAACACGGTGCATTCTCACCTTTTGCAGTTTAAGACCTCTGATGTCGTTAGCCTTCTCCTGTCGATAGTCAGCAACCGAAGAGCCTTTACCATCACCCTTCTTCACGTTTATCTTGAAAGCCTGTGTCTTGATGGTTTTGTAAGCATTCAGGCCCGTGTCGTAATAAGTAAACGCAATGGGAGGTATGTCATACTGTCCCTGATTTCTGGGAACCGCCAGTATGTCATAAATCATGTTGCCTTCAACACCATTTGCCGTCAATTTGGTTTTATCGGTTATCTTCGCATCATACTTGTCAAAGTCTTTAGGAAATGCAACGTCAGGCTGTTTAATCAGTTTCAGATTACCTACGCCTCCCACGACAACACGCAGGGATATGGGTTCGCCAGCCTTCACTTCCGTGTGATTGACCGAAGCTGAAAGGTTGAATTTTCCCACCCCACCAGAAAAATCAGAGGGACGCTTAGGCAATGGGTCTACCTGCACTGCCAATCCTGGTGCCACGATGTTGCGTTTTACTTCCACATAACCAGAGCCTCCGTTGAAGAACGCTTCAAAAGGATCGACGGCCCTATTCTGCTGGACAACGATGCCCTTGAAGGTGATGCTTGGTATCTCCAGTTTTCCAGTTACTTGCGGATACATGACATATTGGCTCCATGTAACACAGCGATAGTTTTTCCCGTTGACCTTTTCTACATGGAAGTTTTTCTGTTGTGGCAGCTTGATTTCCTGCGTGTGAAAGCCTGTCAAGTCGGGCATCTTACCCTCCAGTTGTGTCAAATCAACAAGCGTATATACTTTGTAGGTCAGCAGGATAGGTTCCTGTTCATGCACTCTTCGCTTGTTGGCACTCACCTTGATGAACAAATCGTTACCCGATATCTTGCTCCCAGCCTTTCTCATTTGTGCCTCCCCCGCATAATCATCGTGCATCTGAGGCGCACCATTGTTCTGTCGTGCGGTACCTGACACGGTCACTTTCGCCGCTCTCGACGTAATGGTCTTTCCGTTGATGCGTGCACGTGCAGCCGGTATGGTGTACGTACCGTTCTTTGAGGCATACAACGTATAGGTGTATGTGATAGAAGACGAACTGCTGGTATGACCGTTGACCATTTGAAAGCTCGACTGGCTGGATGTGTACGGTCCGGCAATCACCTCAATAGCATCAGGAATGTTACCGGCTCTGAAATCGTCTACCTCTTGTGTGTTGATGGTGTACGACAGTCTGAAGTTCTCTCCTACTGACACATGGGATGGTACTGACACGGTGATGGATTGTGCGTTGCCAACCAGTGGACACAACGTACCAATGAGTATGGTGATAAATATATAATTGAGATATTGCTTCATCCTTTTCTTATTCATCCTTTTAATCGCGTGTGATTTACCAATTCTTCTTCAGCTTTTTCTTACCCGACTGCCGCATGGCTTTCTTCATGCGTTGCTGTGTGGCCTTTTCTTGCTGCGTGGCGGCATTCAAGAGTTGCTCAGCATTCTCCTTACTCATCCGATCCTTCGGCTTGTTCTTCTGCTGTTGTTGCTGATCCTGTTGCTTTTGCTGCTGATCATCTTTCTTCTGTTTGTCCTTACCTTTTTGATCATCTTTCTTCTTTTGTTCGCCACCATTCTGCTTTTGATTCTTCTGTTGGCGTTTGCAAAGAGCCAGGTTGTAGCGCGTCTCGTTGTCATCCGGATTGTTACGAAGACTCTCTTTGTAGGCTTCAATCGCCTCTCCATACATTTGATGATTCTGACAAATCACCCCAATGTTATGAAATATCTTCGCCTTTCTGGATTTACTGCTCTCCAACTTCCCCGCATTTTCATATTGCACAATCGCCGCAGAATCTTTCTGCTGCATCATCAGCGCACATCCAAGATTGTACAAAGCTTGTGGATTTTGACCATTTTGTGCAATGGCTTTACGATATTCAGCTTCTGCCTTGGCGTAGTTTTGCGACCGATACAGCTTGTTGCCCGAGCGAATAAACTGCCGGTCACTCTGCGCATACACGTTTGTCACGCACAAAGCCATGACAAACAAGCCCAGCATATATCTGATTAATGTATTATTCATCCTTCTCTATTCTCCTTTTTTTTGAACAGCCGAACCTTACTCAGCATTGGATTTTTGCTTTCCAATATGCATATTTCAAGTATCAACAACAGGAGAGCCAGAATGGCAAAAGCCTGAAACTGCTCGTCATATTCACTATAAATGACACTGTTGGTTTCACCTTTCTGCAGTTTGGCCAGCTCGTCATTCAATTGCTTCTGCGCATCGCTCGTATTGTCAACGTGTATGTAGGTTCCTTCACCAGCCTTAGCCACTTCTTGACACATCTTCTCGTTCAAGGCCGTCATGACGGTTTGTCCCGTATCATCAGTCATATAGCCACCGTCAGGCGTTGGAATGGGAGCGCCTTTAGTTTCACCTACACCTAATATATATACGTTGATGCCTTTCTTCCGAGCTTCTTTTGCAGCCTCCAATGCCTCACCTTCATGGTCTTCACCGTCGGTAATCAAGATGATGGCACGCCCCACTTTATCTTGTTGCGTAAAGCTACTCATGGACAAGCGGATGGCCTGCGCTATATTAGTGCCTTGGGTGGTGATGAGTGAAGGATCGGCATTCTGCAGAAACATCTTCGCACTAACGTAATCACTCGTAATGGGCAGTTGCACAAAGGCCTCTCCGGCAAACACCACAAGCCCTATTTTGTCGTTGGTAAAGTTGTCCACCAAGTTTTCTACCATCAGCTTACTCTTGGCCAATCTCGACGGAACCACGTCTTCTGCCAGCATGGAGTTTGATATATCCAAGGCGATGATAGTTTCTATGCCTCTGCGTTTCTCGTTGGATATCTTCGACCCCATCTGTGGCCGTGCAAACATGATGATGAGCAAAGCCAGTGCAGCCTGTAACAACCAGAACTTGACAGACGGGCGATACTTCGAGGTATCGGCCATCTGCAACTTCAAGAGTTCGGGGTCACCAAACTTCTTTAATTTCTGTCTTCTTCGGCGATAGCCCACAAAACGAAGCAATGCTAATAGTGGAATCAGGACTAATAGCCAAAGATATATCGGGTCTTCAAATCTTACCATATACTTTCTGTATTCAACATATTATACAACTTATACAGCCGTCATACGCTTTTCACGCTAACAGGTTTGACGAGTTGCGCCATAAAACCTTTAAGGAATACGACGTAAAACCGTATTTCTCAGCAGCAATTCCAACAGCAAGCTGATGATGGCCGCCAAAGCAAACGGCTGAAAGGCTTCATACCGCTTGGAGAATTTCTTGACTTCCATCTTGGTTTTCTCCAACTTGTCTATATCGTTGTAAATCTGTTTCAATTCCTTGTTATTGGTTGCTCTGTAGAAGTTGCCTTCCGTCACGGCGGCAATGTCACTCAAGGTCTTTGAGTCTATCTCCACCGGAATGTTCACATATTGTGTCGTCCCTCCCACACTCATGGGATAAGGAGCCACCTTGTTGGTTCCTACACCAATGGTATACACCCTGATGCCCAAGCTCTGAGCAATCTGTGCACTGGTCATCGGCGAGATGTCACCCATGTTGTTGCTGCCATCGGTAAGGAGAATCACCACTTTACTCTTGGCCTTGGAGTCTTTCAAACGTGAAACAGCGTTGGCCAATCCCATCCCCACGGCTGTACCATCAGAGATTAAGCCACGCGCAGCGATGTCGGTACGAACGTTTCGCAACAGATTCAAGAGCGAGGCGTGATCGGTTGTCATGGGGCATTGGGTGAACGATTCACCAGCGAATATCGTCAGTCCGATGTTATCATTGGGCCTGCCTGATATAAATTCGGCTGCAACATTCTTGGCCGCTTCCAATCTATTGGGTCTCAAATCCTCTGCCAACATAGACGTAGAAACGTCCATGGCCAGCATGATATCAATGCCCTCGACAGACCGCTGATCCCAGGAGTTGCGCGTTTGTGGCCGAGCCAGCACGCAAACCACCAGGATGAAGGTGAGACACCGAAGCACCATGGGCAGATGAATCAGCCGCATTCGCCAGCTCTTAGGTGCGAACAGATAAGCATGCGTATCGCTCATTCGCATGGTTGGCTCACTCTTCTTGCGATAAAGGAAGTACCATACCACATAGGGAATGAGCAACAACAGCAGTAGGAAATATTCTTTATTTACAAATTCCACGTTTCATTCATTTTAATGACATCACATCCGCTCCCAATCAAATCACCAGGAGATAAACATGATAGATGACATAAACCAGCAGGCCCAGCACACCGATGCCTATGACCGCGAGTAGGGTCTTGATTGTCATTCTGTTTTTTTGCTTACGCCTGTCACTCTCATCAAGTTTAGGAACGATGCGTTCTTCGGTAGGCTGCCCCTCAATCTTTGTCTGATCAATGAAATTGATGGCATTGACAAGGTTCATATCATTTTCGTTGATGAGTGCCTCGTGCTTGGCGAATTTCACCAAATCGGCCGTTTCGAACAGTCCCTTCAACTCGTCCATCATCTTGCGGTCACCGTTCTGCTGCAAATGGTAGATGATTTCGGTGGTGGTCATCTCCATGGCGTTGAAGCCGAAACGCTCCTCGATGTACTTTCTCAACGTGTCAGTCAACTCGGTATAGTAAGTTTTCTGATCGGTTGAGGTAGTCATCTTCTCCACTTTCAGCTTCTCGATAGCCGTAAGTGCTTTCTGGTGGGGAGGTATCTTTTTAACGATTTTAATTCGGGTAATGATGGGCTTGTTGTTCTTGAGTCTGAGGTAGAGATAAAATCCTATGATACAGAGTACTAACATGAGGACGCTCATCCAAAAGATGGGACTCCATTCACTCCACAGGAAAGGATTGTCCTGCACGTCCTTTGGTGGGAAAAACTGGTTGGGATGCAGCGTGTCCACATCCATGGTAACCACCTTCAACGCCAAGGTGCCACCCACATATTCCTTTCCATCAATCTTTACTTTCTGCCCGGGAATGGCATATAGTTTTTCGTCGAACGAGGTGATGGTGTATTTCTTGGACACCTTTACAAAGTGATTGTCCAATGCCGTTGTATCGGCATCCGAAACGTCGATGATTTCTACGCCCGGGACTAAATACTGCGAGGGTTTGAGGGATGGAAATTGAATCTTGGCACGCTCATGAGCCGTCACGTCAATGGTCATGTGAGCCTGCTGCCCAATGAAGATGCCAACCGAATCAATCTTTTGTTCGACGGCCGTTTGGGCAGACAAGCTTGTTTTGCACAAAAGGCAAAGCAAGATACCAACGATATATTTTATGTTTACATTCATTCGCATAAGGTATTTACACACCAGATTGATGGTTCGCCCACCACAGACAAGCTTGCTAAACGCCACGTTGTGCAAATAGTCGCATCATGGCCTTCACATAGTCTTCATCCGTTGCCACACTCGTCCAGTCTACCCCACTTTTGGCAAACGTTTGCTTAAGTTGGGCATTGCGTTCCATCCAATAAGCCGTATGGGCGCGGCGCAGTTTGGCCGACGAGGTGTCTATTATCATCTCATGCCCCGTCTCTGCGTCACATATTTTCATCAGGCCAATGTTTGGCAGGTTTTTGGCACGTGGGTCGTATATTTGCACGGCAACCATGTCGTGTTTATGGTTTGCAATGTTCATGGCATGCTCAAAACGATCGTATTCTTTGGCATCGTGCCGGATGTAGAAGTCGCTTAACACGCAGGCTGTGCAGCGTCGTTTCATCATTCGCGTGAGGTATTCTATGGCCATGGCAACATCAGTCTTCTTGCTCTCTGGCTCAAAATCCAACATCTCTCGTATGATGTACAAAATATGTTTGCGTCCTTTCTTGGGCGGGATATATTTCTCTATTCTGTCTGAAAAGAAGATTACCCCAATCTTGTCATTGTTCTGTATGGCGCTGAAGGCAAGTGTGGCAGCAATCTCAGTGGCCATCTCTCTTTTGGTTTGTTTCTTAGTTCCGAAATCCAAAGAGCCGGAGACATCGATAAGCAGCATCACCGTAAGCTCGCGTTCCTCTTCAAACACCTTGATGTAGGGACGGTTAAAGCGCGCGGTGACATTCCAATCAATATCACGGACATCATCACCAAACTGGTATTCTCTCACTTCCGAGAAAGCCATACCATGCCCTTTGAAGGCAGTGTGATACTGTCCTGCAAAGATGTTCTGACTCAGTCCGCGAGTCTTGATCTCAATCTTCCTTACCTTTTTTAAAATTTCACTTGTATCCATATTCTTCATCCAGTAGAACCATGCCCTTCAGGGTTGTTTCTCATCAGACGCGACTGTCTGTGCAAGTTGTTCCTCGTCCCGCTTTATGGCACTTCTATCTTGTTGATGATTTTCGACACGATTTCCTCAGATGTCATGTTACTGGCTTCAGCCTCGTACGACAATCCGATGCGATGACGCAGCACGTCGTGTGCCACCGCTCTCACATCTTCGGGAACAACATATCCGCGATGTTTGATAAAGGCGTATGCACGAGCAGCTTTGGCCAGATTAATCGATGCACGCGGCGAACCGCCGAACGTGATCATATCTTTCAGTTCGGGCAGCTGATAGCGTTCGGGATATCGGGTAGCAAAAACGATGTCAGCGATGTACTGTTCAATCTTTTCGTCGATATACACTTCGTTGACAATGGTACGAGCCTTGAGAATTTCCTCGGCAGTGGTCACTGCGGTAACCTGCGGCATGGCGCCTTGAAGATTTTCACGGATGATGAGTTTCTCCTCTTCCAAGGTAGGATAATCGATGACCACCTTCAGCATGAAACGGTCTACCTGAGCCTCGGGGAGTTCATAAGTACCTTCTTGTTCAATGGGGTTTTGAGTGGCCATCACCAAGAACGGATTAGGTAACTTAAAGGTGTTTTCACCGATGGTCACCTGGTGTTCCTGCATGGCTTCCAGCAAGGCACTCTGTACCTTTGCCGGTGCTCGGTTAATCTCATCTGCCAAGACGAAGTTGGCGAACACCGGACCCTTTTTCACTTGAAACTTCTCTTCCTTCTGCGAATAAATCAGGGTACCAATCACGTCGGCAGGCAACAAGTCGGGTGTAAACTGAATTCGACTGTAGTCTGCTTCTATCAATTGGGCCAGCGTTTTGATGGCCAGTGTCTTGGCCAATCCAGGAACACCTTCCAACAAAATGTGTCCATCGCTGAGCAAGGAAATCAATAAAGAATCAACCAAATGTTTTTGACCGATGATGACTTGATCCATACCTCGAACAAGGTCGGTCACAAAACCGCTCTGTTGTTCTATTCGGATGTTTAACTCACGAATATCAATAGCTTCTGCCATAATTGTGTTTTATTCAATTTTTAAACTGAACGCAAAAATACAACAATAATGACACAGAAGCGAAAGTTGCCCACCATTTTATATTTATTTTACCACTATATTTCAATATTTTAAGAACTTTTGGACTTCATGCCTCGCAGGGGGATGATGATGTGCGGCAATGGATTTGTTGAATTTTTCTTAACAAAAGACACTCTGTGCTTTGCGTATTCTCCATGAAGACGTCCAAAGATGAAAATATCGCAAAAATGAGCGAAAAACGCAATGCTTTAGTTGTCAACATTTTACGATTTTCATAGTGATTTTCAAGGTGATTTATCGCTCGTTTACACCGCTAAAAGGGTGTTTTAGCACTGTTATATGATACCTTTTACGCACCAAACGCATGCCTATTAAAGGGCAAACTCATACACTTTACAAGAAAAACTCCATGCTTTTACATCCAAATGACGTAAAAGCTGGTGTTTTACTCCTTCTGTGCATCCCGAATACCTATCAATTTTTTCTAGTTCAACATTTTGCAACAGCCAATTTATTGTCATTTTTTAGGACAATTAGCATAATACTGTTGTGCGTCCAAGTTTTCTTGGTTGGCAGAAATAATGAAGATAGATGAAAGATGAAAACAGCAAAGCAGTTAACTATGGATGGTCCTGCACAAACGCAAGCAAAAGGGTGACATGCACCATTTGCTATCGTTCCCGTTGAATTTCTGCCATTAGCACATGAATGAAATATGCCGATAAGAATTTAACCAATCGTTCGTTTTTTTGCCATTCTTATCGTACCTTTGTCCTTGGTGAGAACAGCATTGTTGAAAGTAGTGATGTTGATACTTCCCTGCCTCGTGTTGCCGCAGGAAGTATGGTCTGCAAAAAGTAAACTTGACACTTTGTTGCACCGCGTTTTCAGCTACCCGCAAAACATCGAGATTAGGCGAGTTGCCGACACCACCAGCTACGCTTATATGAAGTCTTCCTTGCGTGTGAACAAGCGCAATGTGTTCCTCATGGCCGTACCTACCATGTATGCGGTGGCCCATGGGGGCAGACGGGAATATATACAGGAGAGCTTCAACAAAGTGTCATTTCTACCTTCTGGCGACTATACCACAAAAAAGCTGCTGTCACTGTCCACCATTCCCCGCCGACACGTTGCCATGCCAACCTTGATGAGCTATCTCACGCCCAGCATATATGACGTGACCATGATTGGTGAAAACATTCTTTCACCCTTCAACAAACAAAATAAAATATATTACAAATACAGCTTTGAGCAAGAAACCGACAGCCTCGTTCGGCTTAGATTCAAGCCCAAGCTGAAAAACACGCTGCTGGTTAACGGGGTGGCCATCGTAACGCCCCATGACGGTCGCATCGTACAGGTGAGGCTGGCGGGTGAATACGACATGATACAATTCAGGCTTTTCATCAAAATGGGTAGCGGTACCATGCAAGCTATGCGCCCAGAGAAATGCAATTTGGATGCCCGTTTCCTGTTTCTGGGCAATGACATCAAAGCGCATTACACCATGGCGTACAATCTACCGAAACCTGTAGATGACCACATGGAGGACGACCATGATATGATCAAGATGAAACAGTTGAGACCAGAGCCGCTCACTTCGTACGAAAAACTAATCTACGGCAGCATTGTCAAGGCAAGAGAAACTGCCGAGAAAGATACTACAAAGATAGACGGTCTTTCGCCAACCAGCAAACGAATGAAACTGAAAACCATCTTGTGGGACATGATTGGGGAAAATGTTCTGACGCATATCAATCAAAAATTCGGGCCAGACCAACAGGGATATTTTAGAATCAACCCCATCTTGAACCCGCTCTTCATGGGGTACAACAACAACCAGGGATTTTATTATAAGTTTAACATTCGCGGCGGATACAAGTTTACGAACAACAGTGACATTTGGCTTCAGTTCAAGGCCGGCTATTCCTTCAAACTCAAACAGTTTTATTTTTGGACACCACTCATCTACTACTTTGACAAAAAACACAACGCTTACCTGAAATCTATCCTCTCAAGTGGGCGACGTATCAAGAACAGAAGACTGGTTAATGAGTTGAACTTGGCCACCGACAACAATCCTATTTGGGAGGGCATGCATTTGGATGAGTTCAAAGATACTTACTGGGATTGCTATGCCAACTATGAGTTGTCCAAGCACATTGGGTTCCAAGCCGGTTTGATTCTCCATCACCGATCCGCCCTACACAAAGAGGGATTCGACCTAATCAACAAGCCTCGGGTGTATTCTTCTCTCGCCCCAAAGTTGCAAGTGCAATATAGACCCTGGGGATTTGAGGGCCCCACCCTGACAGCCAGCTACGAACAAAGCCTCAATAAGCTGGCGAACACCAATGTACCGTATGCGCGTTGGGAATTTGACGGTCAATACATCCTGCCCTTGTGGAACGTGCAGAGCTTGTCCATGCGCTTGGGAGGCGGCTTTTATACACATCGCACCAACAATGATTACTTCGTGGATTTTGAGAACTTCAGACAGACTTTCCTTCCCGATGGATGGATAGTCGATTGGTCCGGCGAGTTTGAGCTGCTGGATTCAGACCTCTACAACTTATCTCATTATTATGCGAGAGCCAACTTCGCATACGAGTCTCCTTTCTTAATACTAGCCTGGGTGCCACTCGCTGGACATTTCATAGAGCGAGAAAGACTTTATTTCAGTGCTTTACACGCAAAGAATGCTCATCCTTATATTGAACTGGGTTATGCTTTCAAGACGCGCCTTGCCTCCGTCGGAGCGTTTGTTTCGACCATCAACGGCAAGTACAGGAACTTCGGATTCAAGTTTGGTTTCGAACTATTCAGACAATGGTAAAACTCAAAACATGACTGCAACGAACAACTTTTCAGACCAACAACCATCGCTCACGGTGTATAAAGCAAGTGCGGGAAGCGGCAAAACCTTCACACTGGCCACGGAGTACATGAAGCGTGTCATTGAAAATCCCGACGCCTATCGTTCCATCTTGGCTGTTACCTTTACAAACAAGGCGACAGAAGAAATGAAGATGCGCATCTTGAGCCAGCTGTATGGCATCGCTCATGGCTTACCCGACTCTGATAGTTATTTACACAAGATACAGGAATCCATCCCCTTTCCTAGCACTAAAATCCGTGAACGAGCGCAAAAGGCATTGGGACAGTTGCTGCACAATTACAATTATTTCAGGGTAGAAACCATCGATGCTTTCTTTCAAAGCGTGTTGAGAAACCTGGCGAGGGAACTTGATCTCACGGCAAATCTAAGAATTGAGCTGAGAGATAAGCAAGTGAAAGAGAAGGCAGTAGATGAGTTGATTGAAGAATTGCAGCCAAACGACAAACTCTTGAAATGGATATACGAATACATCCGGCAAAACATCTCTGACGACAAGTCATGGAATGTCATTGGAGAAATTAAGGATTTTGGCTCGAACATCTTTAAGGATGTGTATAAAGCGCATCGCGATGAACTGGAAAACGTACTGAGTCAAGACAACTTCTTTGTGCAATACACCAAGCAATTGAGAAACATCAGAGAACGAGCATCAGCAGAATTCAGTAAAATGGGGGAAGCCTTCAACGAAACACTCGACCGGCATCAGGCTTCAATCGATGATTTAAAGAGAGGAAAAATGGGACCCGCAGGCTATTTCATCAAGCTCAGTTCGGGTAAATACGACGACAGCAAACTGTTCAATGCCACGGCACAAAAAGCTGCGGAAGCACCGGAAGAATGGTTGACAAAGACCAAACAAAAAGATGAGGGGTTGATGATGTTGGCTACAGAGCTCACGAACTTGTTGAACACCACAGAGCAAAGACGAAGTCAACTACTTGTTCCTTTCCGCACAGCGACACTCATCTTGCGACATCTCAACCAGCTAAGACTGCTCGGCAGCATTGAGAAAAAGGTTAGAGAGCTGAATGCCGACTCCAACAGCTTCTTGCTCAGCGACACACAGCTGTTGCTCAACAAGCTTATTGAGGACAGCGACTCGCCCTTTATCTTTGAAAAGATAGGCACACAACTCAAACACATCATGATTGATGAGTTTCAAGATACCAGCACTATCCAATGGCAAAACTTCAAGATTCTATTGAAAGAAGTCATCAGTCATGCCGACGGTACCGGTCTCATCGTGGGCGATGTCAAACAAAGCATCTATCGGTTCCGCTCCGGTGATTGGCGACTATTGAACAACATTGAGCAGGAATTTCCATCACAAGGGCACCTACTCGAAACCCTTAAACTTGACGTAAACCGTCGATCAGAGAAGAACATCATTGATTTCAACAACACATTCTTCACGATTGTCGCACGAAAAGAGTATGAAGCACTGGCCACTGACAACCCAGATGAAGCGGAGCAAGTGAAAAAAGCATACGAAGACGTGTGCCAAAAAGCGCCTGATGAGAAGGTTCAGACAGGCTTTGCCAACATCAAACTCTTTCCAAAAGAAGACTATGATAACCTGATGGTGACCGAAATCGCACAAATCATCACTACGCTGAAGGGGCAAGGAGTGCGGCAAAAAGACATCGCCATCCTGGTTCGCAACAACAAAGAAATACCCACCATCGCTGACGCACTGATGGAAGGCATGCCGGAAATACGCCTGGTATCTGACGAAGCATTCCGTTTGGACTCATCAATTGCGGTCAATCTGTTGATAGATGCCCTGCATTGTCTCATGCATCCGGAAGACAAAATCGCCTTGGCCAATCTGTCAAAAGTATATCAAAAGCGAATACTTAACAACAAACTGGACGACAACGACTTATTCTTTCAAGGGAAAGACGTTACGGATTGGCTTCCGAAAGAATTCACACAACAGTCCGATTCATTACTAACCTTACCGCCCATTGATTTGGTTGAACGTTTGTTTGCCATCTTTCAACTCGACACACTAAAGGATCAAAGCGCGTACATCTGCGAGTTTTATGACTTGCTGAATCAATATTTGACTGACAACATCACTGGATTGGATAACTTTCTGGAGCAGTGGAACGAGACATTGCATGACAAAACCATCCAAAGTGACGGCTTTGATGGCATCAGAATACTGACCATTCACAAGAGTAAGGGACTGGAATTCGACCATGTCATCATTCCTTTCTGTGACTGGCAGCTTGAAAGAAGGTACACATTATGGTGCAGAACGGATGCCGAACCTTTCTGTCAACTACCTCTTATACCGATAGATTTCTCGGAGAAAAGCATGACAAACACTTTTTTCGAGTCCGATTATCAGCACGAGCATCTGCAAAACATGGTTGATAACCTCAACCTACTCTACGTTGCCTTGACCAGAGCAGGCAAGAGTCTCTTCATCCTTGGCCAGCGAAAGAGTGCTGGTAGACGCTCAAAAGTAATTGAAGAAAGTGTGGAAGAGATGCACAAAGCACTGTCGGGGAGCATTCTTACGGGCGACATAGATGATAAGAACGACACCATCAGCCTGGAGTTTGGAACCCTGTCCACGCCTAAAGACGAAACAAAGAGGGCTTCCGAAAACATCTTTCAGCTGCCTGTCAAGACGCTGAAGATAGAAATTGAGAGTTTTGACAACATGGTTGAATTCAGACAAAGCAACCAGAGCAAAGAGTTTGTCAATCAAGATGAGGAGCCAGACGATAGACAATCCAGTTACATCCAACTGGGAAACATCCTCCATCAGCTGTTTTCTCAAATCAAAACTGCTGACGATGTGGAAACTGTTTTGAAGCAATTAGAATTTGATGGCGTATTATACGATGACGTTGTGACCCGAGAAAAACTGCAAGAGATGTTGAACAAGCGGCTCAATCATCCCAAGGTTGCAAGCTGGTTCTCAGGCAGATGGAAACTATTTAACGAATGCAGCATCTTGCATGTCAATCCTGCGACGGGAGAAGTGATGACCCATCGCCCGGACAGGGTAATGACTGACGGACAACAGATGATTGTAGTTGACTTCAAGTTTGGCCAACCAAAGCCTCAACACATCGACCAAGTTAAGCAATATATGCAATTGTTGACCCAGATGGGTCATGCCCATGTGACAGGATATCTGTGGTATGTTTATAGCAACAAGATTGAAGAAGTGATATGAAAAACAGCTTTTTAAAATATGTAGCCCAAGACTTGATTGCCAAGTTCGGGCAGGACTTATCCCGTGTGGCGGTGGTTTTTCCCAACAAGCGCGCGTCGCTTTTCATGAACGAGCAGCTGGCATGCCTGTCAGACCGCCCCATCTGGAGTCCGTCCTACATCACCATCAGCGACTTATTTCGTCGGCATTCTCCCTTCACCGTTGGCGATTCCATCAAATTAATCTGTGACTTGCACAAATCATTCAACGCATGTACCGGAAGCGATGAAACGCTTGACAAGTTCTATGGATGGGGCCAACTGTTGCTATCCGACTTTGATGACATTGACAAGAACATGGTTGATGCCGATAAAGTGTTTGCCAATCTTCGAGACATACACGAGTTTGATGACGTTTCTTACCTGTCTGAGGAACAAAAAAAGATACTCCAAGCATTCTTCAAGAACTTTGATGAAGATCACGATACCGAACTCAAGCGTCGCTTTCTCAATCTGTGGAGCCATTTCAAGGATATCTATCACGATTTCAACCAGCGCCTGTCAGACCAGGGAATCGCCTACGAAGGCGCTCTCTATCGACAAGTGGCACAGAATGAGGTCATCGAATTTGAATACGACCAATATGTCTTCGTGGGCTTCAACGTGCTGCAAAAAGTAGAACAAGCCCTCTTCAAACGACTGAAAGACACGGGTAAGGCCATGTTTTATTGGGACTTCGACCGCTATTACCTGGCAGATGGCAAGCAAGAGGCCGGCCATTTCATCCGTCAATACCTGGATGTGTTCCCGAATGAGCTGGACAACCAGTCGGACGAACTGTACAAACAGTTCACGCAACCGAAAGACATCACCTACCTATCGGCTCCCACCGAGAACATGCAAGCCCGCTACATCACCACTTGGCTGCGTGAAAAGGGGCGTATCGAAGCTGGCAAGAACACCGCCATCGTAATGTGCGACGAGCAGCTCTTGCAAACGGTGATCCACTGCATCCCACCAGAAGCGGGAAAAATCAACATCACCACGGGCTATCCGTTGGCACAATCGCCGGTGGCGTCACTCATCAACGTCCTGCTGATGCTGCAAACCTCTGGCCACATCCTCAACACTGACAAGTACCGACTGGCAGCCGTCAAGCGCGTGTTAAGACATCCGTATGCCCAGTATATTTCAGAGAATCACCTAACATTACTAACTCATCTCGATACCGAGAAGCATTACTTTCCAACCCGCAGCGAGCTTTCTATGGACGACGGCCTGTCCCTTCTGTTTACAGACATAGATGAAGACCCAACTAACAGCTTGCTAACAACATGGATACTCAATGTGCTCAAACGGATAGGACAGCAAGGAAGGGACAACGAAGACGCTTTTTTCCAGGAATCGGTGTTCAGGATGTACACCCTAATCAACCGACTGTCAGACTTGATTGCAGCTGGCGACCTCACCATCAACCTCACTACCTTCGAACGCCTCATGGCCCAACTCATACAAGCCACCAGCATCCCGTTCCATGGCGAACCCGCGGAAGGCATTCAGGTGATGGGCGTATTGGAAACACGCAACCTCGATTTCGACCATCTGCTCGTGCTGTCGTGCAACGAAGGCAACATGCCAAAAGGGGTGAGCGATACGTCTTTCATCCCACATGCCTTGCGTGAAGCGTACGGACTCACCACGGTGAAGCACAAAGTGGCCATCTATGCTTACCATTTCCACCGCTTGATACAGCGGGCCAGCGACGTGACGCTTACCTATAACAATTCAACCGAGATTAGTCATACGGGCGAAATGAGCAGGTTCATGTTACAGATGATGGTAGAAAGTGGGCACCCCATCCAACGATACTCCATGCTGTGCGGGCAAAGCATGGAGACACATGGGCCGGAAGTGATTGAGAAAAGCGAACAGGTGATGCAGGTTTTGAACCAACTGGAGCAGCTCTCTCCCACCGCCATCAACCGCTATCTGCGATGCCCGTTGCAATTTTATTACAACATCCTCGCAGGATTGAAGGAGCCAGAGGCTGAGGATGCTGTCGACAACCGCATGTTCGGCAACATTTTTCACCGCAGCGCAGAACTGATTTATACCCATCTGAGGGAGAAAAGCCAACGCATACAAGCCAGCGACATACATGACCTGCGAACGAAAGGAAAGTGCATCGAACAGTTTGTAGACCAGGCTTTTAACGAAGAATTGTTCAATGTAAGCAACAAGGGCTACCGCCCCGAGTACAATGGTCTGCAACTCATCAATCGAAGGGTCATCATCGACTACCTCAACCGCTTGCTGCAGATTGATGAAAAGCTGGCTCCTTTCGTCATCAAGTCGTTGGAAGAGAAAGTCAGTTCGACCCTCACTTTCGAGACAGCGCAGGGCACCCACTCTTTATCAGTGGGTGGCTACATCGACCGATTGGACGAGATTGTCAACCCCGACGGCACGCATCGCATACGGGTCATCGATTACAAAACAGGCAAATCCATGACATCGACGCCCGTTGACGTGGATGACATCTTTACCGATGAAAAGCTTTCAGAGAAGCACAAGGACTACTATCTACAAACCTTCTTATACGCTTCCATCGTCAAGCACCATCCCCAGCTTAATCCAGCGCAGATACCAGTAAGTCCGGCACTGCTCTTCATCCAACAAACCGCTGGCGAAGACTACGATCCGACACTACTTTTAGAGAAGGAAAAGGTGCTGGATATTGGGGAGCATGATGCGAAATTCAAGGAAAATTTGCAGCAATTACTGAGCGAAATCTACAATCCATCCATCCCCTTCGCACCCACCAGCGAACTGAAACGATGCACCTATTGTCCCTATCGCCAGCTTTGCGACCGTAACGTACCAGCAACGTCGAAAGGTTAGTAACTCCGTTCGTCGATAAATCGGGGTGCGCCAAGCCTAAACTGATACACCCACTTCAGATGCGTGAGGCCGCATTTTAACCGCCCTCATCGTGCCAAAACTAAAGATTTTACGGCATCGGAACATCATTCCTGGGCTTTTTGAACGGAGTTATCAAATAAATGATTAAATTTGTCAGTCATTCAATTCAATAAGTCAACCACAAAACAACATACAAAATGAGATTAAACGGACGAAGAGAAAGCAACAACGTAGAAGACCGGCGGCGCATGGGAAGAGGCGCAAAGGCTGGCATCGGAGGCCTGGGAGCCATTGTCGTGATTGCCCTGATGACTTTCATGTCGGGCGGAAACCTCGGTGACGTGATAGGAAACGTCATCCAGCAAGGCGCACTGAACGGCTTGCAAGAAGAGCGTGCCCCACAACAACGGGAATTCACGGCTGAAGAGGAAGAGCTGGCAAAGTTTTCCAGACAGATACTCGCAGGCACGGAAGACGTATGGACAAAGGTATTTCAGCAGATGGGACGCAAGTACACTCCTCCCACGTTGGTGCTGTTTACGGGTGGTGTACAGAGTGCCTGTGGTTCAGCATCATCGGCAGTAGGGCCGTTTTATTGTTCGGGTGATCAAAAGCTGTACCTTGACCTTTCGTTCTTCACCACCATGAAACGCCAATTGGGAGCCAGCGGCGACTTTGCCTATGCCTACGTCATCGCACATGAGGTGGGCCACCATGTGGAGCATTTGCTGGGCATCTTGTCAGAAGGACATAGCATGATGAGCCGCATGAGCAAGGCTGAAGCCAACAAGGTGAGCGTACGCTTGGAGCTTTTGGCCGACTATTACGCCGGCGTGTGGGCCCACTATGATGATGCGGAATACAATTCACTAGAAGATGGCGACATTGAAGAGGCCATCAATTGTGCCGAAAAAATAGGTGACAATTACCTGCAAGAAAAGGCACAGGGATACAGTCAGCCAGAGTTGTTCACCCACGGAACCAGCGCACAGCGCATGAAATGGTTGAAGATGGGAATTGAAAAAGGCGACATGAGCATCAGCACCTTCGATGTAAGCGAAAGCGACTTGTAAAGAGTGAGCTAAAACGAAGAGCCACACTGCTTTTCGTTTTATTTCTCAATCAATCTGCTCATCGATTTTAATAGCATTGAGTTTGGCATCCAATCTCTATCACTTTGGACACCAAACTCAATGACTTTGTGCACCAAACTCAATGCTATTGAAAAACCACTTTGCATGAATGGAAAGAACGCATGATGCAGAAAGGTGACAAAAACACTTGCAATCACCTTCCAAAGCACAAAGCATCACAACCTTAAAGCGTTGTATTGAAGTTTGTTACTTCATTTTGTTCAACTCTTCATAAATGCGCTGAACGGGCAATCCCATGACGTTGAAGTAACTACCCTCCAGCTTGGTTACACCAATATAACCAATCCACTCTTGTATACCGTAGGCACCTGCTTTGTCGAAAGGCTGGTATTTCTCGATGTAGTAATCTATCTCAGCATCCGAAAGTTCTTTAAACGTCACGTTTGTCACCACCGAAAAGGCACGCTGCTCCAATGCCGTTTTCAGACAAACGCCCGTTATCACTTGGTGAGTCTTGCCACTCAGCTCCCTTAACATGCGTCGAGCATGCTCGGCATCCACAGGCTTACCCATGACATGTCGGCCCAGCACCACCACCGTATCGGCTGTAATCAACAGCTCGTCTTGAGCCATTTCGTAGGCAGCGGCTTTCTTTTGCGCAATAAACTTGGGTATCTCGACCGTGTCTAAATCGGCTGGATAATCCTCGGGAATGCCCTCTTTCACCTTAACTTCAAAGCTCACATCAAGTCCACGCAGCAACTCTTGGCGCCGTGGAGAATGTGAAGCCAGAATGATTTTGTATGGTTTTATCATCAGAATAGTTAAAAATCTATGGGACAAAGTTAATCAAATTCACCGAAACATTGTTTTTTTCAGAAAACATTTCGTATTTTTGTCCTATGGACAACATCAAGGTGAGTATCATTTCCAAGAGCTCTGAGTTGCCGCCGATGACCTGCAACAACTTTTTTCACAGCACGGAGCTGTTCCGGATAGCCGAGCGTACATCCGGTCAAACCCCTTACATGGTTGCCGCGCAAGACCCAACAGGCAAGTGTGTCGCTCACATGTTAGCCCTATTGAGATGGCATGGCACCTGGATTCCACCTTTTATATATAAACAAGGGCGAGTTTACGGCGAGGGAGAATATGAGGACAGCTGTGAGGACAAGGAGCAAGTGTTTGGGCTGATGCTGTATGAAATCAACCGCTTTTTTAGGCGCAAACTCGCGCTATACACAGAGTTCAGTGCCTTGAGCCAGAAGATGTTTGGCTATCAGTACTTCAGACAGAACAAGTACTTCCCCATGAACTGGCAAGAGATTCATAACTCGCTGCACAGTATGCCGCCAGAAAACAGGTTGAGCAAGAAGACCTTGAAACGTATCGCACACGCTGAATCTGCCGGAGTGACGACGAGTGAAGTGACCAACACGGAAGAACTCCATCTGTTTTACAATCACCTGAAAAACCACTTCAGAAGCAAAATCAAAAGATTCATCCCTTCTGAAGAGATGTTTACGAAGCTGTATCAAAATCAACACACCAAGACATTCATCACACAGTACAAAAACAAGCTGATTGGCGGATGCACCATTATCCTTTCACAAGGAAACGCTTATCTGTGGTACCTGGCATCCAAGCGCAAGAGTTTCTACCCCCTGCACCCCGACACGGTCACGGTATGGAATGCCATTAAGTATGCACACGCCAATCATTGCGCGCATTTTTACTTCCTCTACGCTGGCTTACCTTTTAAGAAAAGTCAGTTCAGAGAGTTCATCCTCAGGTTCGGAGGCAAGCCAGTGACCAAATACCGCTGGTTCAGGATATACATACCGTGGGTGAATCGTGTATTTTCATGGCTCTATCGGCAATGAGATTGATGCCGAGACGAGGCACCTCTTGATAGTAAGACATCAGGATTGGATGGCGATGCCATCGTAGATTGGCACGATTTTTGCAAACTATTCAGTAGTATTTAATTAGAAAAGAAAGGTAAAAAGAGATATGACTAGTCAGTTTTCACCAAAAGTATCCGAAGTACTGGCATTCAGTAGAGAGGAAGCTACCCGACTGGCCAGCCGATCAGTTGGCCCGGAACATCTTCTTTTGGGAATGCTCAGAGAAAAGGATAGCCTGGTACAAAATGTGTTTACACGATTGAACATCAATCTTCCAACCGTGAAAGCAGAATTGGAAAACCGGGTAAGAATAGATGAATTGAACGAACCCATCAACACGTCAGAACTCGTTTTGAACGAACGAGCTAGCAACATTTTGAAGCTGGCCGTGCTGGAAGCGAGGATTCAACATACGCAAACGGTGGACGTGCATCATCTGTTGTTGGCCATCTTGCATGATCAAGCCAACAATGGTGCTAAAGAAATATTAGAAACAAACAACATGAACTACGAAGATACGCTGACCTATTTGCGACGAATGGCAAAACCAACAAGCAGTAGACTTGACTTGCCAGATGAGGAAGAGGAAGCTGAGTTTGACTCAAGAGGGCAACACACGGGCTCTAACCAGAGCAATGCCGCGCCATCAACAGCGACACAGTCGAGAAAAGGAAATGGCAAAACGCCTATCCTGGACAACTTCTCTACCGATTTGACACAAGCAGCGAGGGAGGGAAAATTGGACCCGGTGGTAGGAAGAGACAAGGAAATTCTACGCGTTATCGAGATTCTGGGACGACGAAAGAAGAATAATCCTATATTAATAGGTGAGCCGGGCGTCGGTAAAAGCGCCATCGTAGAGGGATTGGCACAACTGATTGCCAAGCACAAGACGTCGCCCGTGCTCTTCAACAAGCGAGTGGTAAGTCTGGACATGACAGCCATTGTAGCCGGAACGAAATACCGGGGACAATTTGAGGAGCGCATTCGTGCCTTGCTGAAAGAATTAGAACAGAATCCTAACATCATCGTTTTCATTGACGAGATTCATACGCTAATTGGTGCAGGAAGCACCCCTGGAAGCATGGATGCCGCCAATATCATGAAACCAGCCTTAGCTCGTGGTGTGATTCAGTGTATTGGTGCCACCACATTGGATGAATACCGCAACTCGATAGAGAAAGATGGTGCCTTGGAACGCAGATTCCAAAAGGTGCTGATTGAGCCGACCACCACGGATGAAACGTTGCAAATACTGAAAAATATCAAGGAGAGATACGAACAGCATCATCATGTTCAATATTCGGATGAGGCATTGTTGGCCTGTGTCAAGTTGACAGAAAGGTATGTAACCGACCGTTTCTTCCCCGACAAGGCCATTGATGCCATGGATGAAGTGGGGTCGAAAGTGTTTTTGCAACATGCTGAAGTGCCTTCCTCTATCACCGACAAGGAAAAAGAAATCGATGCGGTGAAGATAAAAAAGCAAGAAGCTGTACGCAATCAGAACTTCGAATTGGCGGCCAGTTATCGAGACAAGCAAACCGAATTGGAAATTGAGTTGGAAGACATGAACAAGCAATGGTCGTCCGGCAAGATGGACGAAAGGGTGAACATCACGGCAGATGAGGTTGCTGATGTTGTATCGATGATGACCGGCGTGCCTGTTCAACGTATGGCTGAAGCTGAAGGCGTTCGGTTGAAGGGAATGGCCAAAGAGCTGAAAGACGCTGTCATCGCCCAAGATCCTGCCATCGACAAGTTGGTAAAGGCCATACAGAGGAATCGCGTTGGATTGAAAAATCCAAACCATCCCATTGGTGCTTTCATGTTTTTAGGACCTACTGGCGTAGGAAAGACCTACCTTGCCAAGAAATTGGCTGAGCACATGTTTGGCTCAACAGATGCGTTGATCAGGATTGACATGAGCGAATACACCGAAAGTTTCAATGTTTCGCGACTCGTGGGAGCACCTCCTGGATATGTAGGATATGAGGAAGGAGGACAACTAACAGAGAAAGTTAGGCGTCATCCCTACTCCATTGTTTTGCTGGACGAAATAGAAAAGGCGCATGGCAACGTGTTTAACACCCTGCTGCAAGTGTTGGATGAAGGAAGATTGACGGATGGAAACGGTCGATTGGTTGACTTTAGAAATACCGTCATCATCATGACTTCGAACGCAGGTACACGCCAACTGAAGGAATTTGGCCGTGGTATCGGTTTCAATGCCGCCAACAATTTAGGTCTTAGCATGAACGACGATGATAAGGAATACGCCCGTTCGATAATTCAAAAGAGTCTTAGCAAGCAGTTCGCACCAGAGTTTTTGAATCGTTTAGACGAAATCATCATCTTCGATCAGCTTGACTTGAATGCCATCAAGAAGATCATCAACATCGAATTGACGGGGCTGTTCAAACGCATTGAAGACATGGGATACCACATTCATGTTTCGGATAAGGCCAAAGAGTTTGTGGCAACAAAAGGTTATGACGTACAGTTTGGTGCCCGTCCACTGAAGAGAGCCATTCAAACCTATATTGAAGATGGCGTTGCATCACGCATTCTTTCGGACGAACTCCACCCTGGTGACACCATCACCATCGAGAAAAAGCCAGGAAAAGATGAGCTGGTTTTCAAATAATCAGTGCAGGCTTCGAATAAAAACGAACAAACATTCATGAACAAAAAGTCCCAAAGGTGATTTTCATCTTTGGGACTTTTTGTTATATTTTGCACGGAAATGTGGAATCATCATTCCCATTCAACACGGCAAAGTAGCTTTTGGTTTGCTTATAATCATCATATTATCAGCAATTTATACCATATACTTG
>OBRT01000003.1_pt1 | contig 185769 bp, 215 predicted proteins | sample 1494891 | NCBI WGS metagenome assembly OBRT01 (sample SAMEA3360688, study PRJEB22359) | human gut metagenome | biome: ENVO:urban biome; feature: ENVO:human-associated habitat; material: ENVO:feces | place: Bangladesh | collected 2011 | reverse complement strand
CAGACAGACAGACAGACAGACAGACAGACAGACAGACAGACAGACAGACAGACAGCTAGTTTTCTGTCTTATTTTCGTGTAATTTTTGAAGTTGATAAAGGTACTTACCGTTACCGGTAGGTCCTTTGTCAACTTTTTTTATGCAAAAATTAAAATATAAGGAGGAAGAAAAATGAAAAGGACAAAAAAGATTATGAGCTTAGCATTAGCTCTAGTAATGATGCTTACTGCAATAGTAGGCAGTGTAAGTGTATTCGCTGGAAATAAAGTTCAAAGTGGATATGATCAAAATGGTTGGAGAATTAACGGTTGGGTTGATTTATCAAATGTAGTAAACAATTTTAAAGAAAATGAATTTACAAATGATGACGGAAAAACTATTTATAAGGGCAAGATTGTAGGCTCAGCAGAAGCATCAGATTTATTTGAAGGAGCTTACAATAAATATGAAATGGATTATAAAGGTCATGTTTATTGGTTTGGCAAAGCTGAAAATTTTGTTATGTTTAATAAAGGAGATAAATTTCCTACAGTTGATCTAACTGTAACATTCCCTAACAATTTTAATATTGATTATGACAATATTGAACTTAAATCAGGCACAACACTTGTAAGTAAGATTGAAATAGAAGATTTTGCGAATGTAAAGGATGAAAAAAGAAAAACTTTTAAGTTAAGATTTTATTTAGGTAATTGGAATGATTATCAAGGATTCTTTGCTATGTATGAAAAAATTAAAGGTGAAACAGGACACAAGATTGAAATAAGTATTCCATACTCTGTAGATATCACAAATAATAATCAAGATACTTTAGGAAATGTTAGTTCTGAAGGTATTTGCGCTTTATTTAAAGGTGGAAACAAATTTAGCGGAACACAATTAGTAGATGTTGAGCTTAAAAAACATGAAATAAGCATTGTAAAATAAAGGAGTAAATATAAATGAAGAAAAAAATTATTTCGCTATTTCTTTTGGTAGGACTAATATTATCTGTAATACCATTAAATTCTTATGCTCAATTCGGTCCGATTGTAACAGACAAAGATGTTGAAGGTTGGATAAAAGATAATTATTGGGTTGAACTTGAGAAAGATGGACTAAATGCAGTCCCAATAGGCGTTAATCCTAATAAAGAATCTAAATTAGGTACAGATATAAAAGTAGATGAATTGTACTATCCATGGCTAAACACTGGAATTAGAACTGATAGAGCTGCATTATTTGATTATTTTGGTGATGATGGTACAATTATGGCTGGTGGGAAGAAGATAGTTGATGATTTTAGAAGATTACTTAATCAAGACTATAATGCTTATATAGCTAATAAAGATCATTACAACGATTGGCAAGAGTTTAATATTGATTTAAATAAAGATACAATAATGAACGTAAATGATTTTAACATTTATGGTGATATGTATAAAATTAATAGTGGAGACTCTTCTTCAATAGATACTTATAAAAATGATTCAAGTATGGATTTAGCTTTAACAGTTGATTTATCTACACTAGTTAAAGCCGAGAACACTTATGGATTAGTAATGGGCATTTCAGAGGGATATCAAAAAGGGATAGGAAAAAAAGGAAATGGATATGCAAGAGAAGATGATAAATTTGCATTTATTTTAGATTTTCCAAAAGAAGCTATAATTGATAAAGATGCTCAATTTGAAATAGAAGGCTTAGAAGAATATAGTTTAAAACATGAAGAGTTAAGAAGTAATGATAGTGACAGAAAGAAAATTATTATTTATGCAGATAAAGACGATATCAACACTACAAAGGAATATATTGAGTTTTATAACACTCTTAATAAGTGGAATCCAAATGTGACTTTGAAGATTAAAGGTATAAAGTTTAATAATTCAATTAAAAATAATAAAAATTATACTATAACAGCTTCTATCGCAGGCATGTATGATATTATTTTATCAAAAAATAAAAGTGTTTTAGATGATTTAAAATTTAATAAAACAACAGATGGAATTAGAAGATTTGTTGTTTTTGCAGCAAAACAATCAGATGCTGGCAGAGACGCAGCTGCTGATAGAGCCAAACCAAATTTAATTTCTTATACGTTCAATGTTGAAGAAAGAAAAGCAAGCCATAATCCAGTTGTTACATTTATTAACGACGATAGATACTACGATGAAAGAGAAGTTTATGAAGGCACATCCATAAACCAAAACAGCTATATGCCAAGAGATCCAGAAAAGAGAGGATACAAGTTTATCGAGTGGAACACTAGACCAGACGGAAGCGGCATGACATTTACTGGCGACACTGTAGTTTATGAAGACATGACTGTTTACGCTATTTACAAGAAAGACAGAAGATATGATGATGAGAGAGAAACAGCTGATGAAGAGCCAATGCTAAACATTAACGATCACTACCAATACATGGTCGGATATAAGGACGCAACATTCAGACCAAATAACAACATGACTAGGGAAGAAGTTGCTGTAATGTTCTCAAGACTTATGGTAAGAAGACCAATAAAGGGACACATTTACAATCATAATTTCAAAGATTTATCAAATACTAGATGGTCTGCGACAGCTATTAGCTACATGAATGAGCTTGGCTTAATCAAGGGTTATCCTGATGGAACTTTTAAACCAGAAAAGAGTATTACAAGGGCTGAGTTTGCTGCTATGGCAACTAGATTTGCTAATCTATTTGGCGGAGGACTTCAAGGTTTTGTTGACGTTCCATACACTCACTGGGCTAACGATGTTATAGCTAAGGCAGCAAGTGCTGGCTGGGTAAGTGGATACCCTGACGGTACATTTAAGCCTGAAAACAAAATTACAAGAGCTGAGGTAGTTAGTATCACAAATAGAATGCTTACAAGACGTGCTGATAAAGATTTTATTACTAAACATAGATCAGCAATACTTAGATTTACTGATACTCCTACTCATTGGGCATTCTACGACATTGTCGAAGCATGCAATGGTCATGACTATACAAGACAAGGAACAATTGAAGAAAATTGGCTAAACGTTAACTTAAAAACTTTTGTTTACGATAAATAAGATTAACTAGCTAAATAAGATTAAGAGCTGAGGTAGAAATACTTCAGCTTTTCTCTTGCTTTTCTATTTCATTTCTTATATAATAGAATAAAGTAAACGAAGAGAGGTAATATTATGAAGAAAAAAATATTGGCGCTAGTCATGGCCATAATGATGCTTGCAAGTCAAGTAAATCTACTAGCAAAGACTGAAGTAAAACAAGTGAAGCTTAGAAACAGAAGCTGCAATGTAATTACTGTTACAGCTGATGATACTACTGCTTTTAAGGTGGTTAAGCCAAATATGAAGCAAGTCGGCGTTACAAATTTTAAAAACTACATTGCGTCGTACAAGCCAAGAGCAGCGATAAACGCAAATTATTTTGAAGCATACAAGGGCGGCTACTACCCATATGGCACACAAATGACTGAGGGCACGATGATAAACATGTCTGGCGATCACGCGAGTCTACTTGTTTTTGACAAGAATAAATTTAAGATAGTACAAGGCTTTCTTCGCTACAATGGCTTTCTTGATGGATTAAGGGAGAATGATTGGACTATACCAAATAAAGCAAACACTTTTGAGATTTGGGATGTCAATGGCAATCTAACTAGCGAAAAAGGTGCTTATGTATATAATTCATATAGAAACGCTACTACTAAGTTTGGAGGCGGAACTGTTATAGAAGTTGTTGATAATAAAGTAAGTAAAGTATATAAATCATCTGAAAACATGGTTTTACCAAAGAATGGCTACATTATTTACTATGGCAAAGAGGCTTGCGACGATAAATATATTGATGATAGATTCAAAATTGGAAGAACTGTTGAATTTGAACTAGTATTATCAAAGAAGACTAAAGACGGCTTTGTGACTGAAACTGATTTTGATTACAACGGAGAAAAAATTCCATATACAAAGGTAAGTGAGATAATATCAGCAGGACCATTACTTGTAGAAAACTCTAATAGCGTTTACGAAACATATGTAAATGGCATGGAAGCAAAGATGACGACTGGCGCAGGTGCGAGAACCTTGATAGGCATCAATAAGTCAAATCAATTAGTCATGGTGACTACTTCTGGCACCATGGCACAAGTCAAATGTATAATGCAAGACCTTGGCTGCACTGACGCCTTTAACCTTGATGGCGGTGCATCGAGCGCTATGTATGCGAATGGCAAGTACTATAGAAATGCCGGCAGAGCGCTTAACACGGTATTTTTAGTGCAAGATGTAAAGCCAGAGAAGAAGAAATAGATTATAAAGATAAAAAATATAGGCGATGGATGAGTCCATCGCCATTATTATGCGAAAAAAGAGTGGGCAGATTTAATTTGCTCACTCTTTTGCCTTTATATATTTAGTTTTGTCTCATTGCTTCAAGTGCACTTAGCTTAGTTGCTTTCTTAGCAGGGAAGTAACCTGATACTATACCTATAAGTGCTGAGAACACTAAGGACGCTAGTGCTAGCCAAGCTGGTATGATTGACATCTTTAACTGAGATGGATCAAAGTCTGGCGAGAATCCGCCACCAGACATATTCGCGGCAAAGCCATATTTCACGCCCAAGTAATTGATGAGGGCGCTTATCGCGAAGCTGAGGACTATACCTATGAGGCCGCCAAGTAGACCGATGAAAGCTGATTCAGTAAGAAACATCTTTTTAATATCGGAGACGCTCGCACCTATAACTTTCATAACGCCGATCTCTTTAGTTCTTTCATATATACTCATGACCATGGTATTCGAGATACCGATGGCTGCGACAAGTAAGGATACGGCGCCGATACCGCCAAGTATTAGTCTTTGTGTTTTAGATGAGTTATTGATTTCGACTAGGATATCGTTTAGCGAGTGCGGCTTAAGACCCATAGCTTCGATTTGCTCTTGAACTTTTTGAACGTTGTCAACATTATCTACTTTAACTTTGATGTTATTGTATTTATTTTCCTTATCTTGACGTCCGCCAAACATATAGTCATTGTAGCCATTTTGCCTATTGCCTGCTTGTAATTTTTTGGCATCCTTTTTCATCTTTCTAAGATAATCTATCGGCATAACGATATAATAATTATTTTCGTAGTCATCATCTCTAAATACGCCGACTGCTTCTATTTGATATTTTTGCTTAGGCTTATTAGCCTCATTGCTCTTATCATCTGGGTCGTAGCCACCAGCTTGATTAAGCGTTAAAAACATCTTCGTTGTAAGAGGGTCTCTTTCTTCTTGCTGTGAGGCTCCCATGCGAGGCCTTTGCGGGTTGCTTAACCATCTAAGCACGTCTCGGCCCATGACTACTTGATTCACATCGCCTTCTTGAAGCATTCTACCGCTGTCAAGCTTTATATCGAACTTCGCGTATTCTACTGGGTCAACGCCCACGATGCTCGCATAGCCTTGTAGGTTCTTAACATTGATTTGCGCTTCAAACTGCTCAGTGGCAAGAACTGCTTCTACATGAGGAATCTTTTTTAGCTTTTCAACAGATGCGTCGTCAAGCTTAGCCACCTTGCCAGTTTTTTTCTTCTTGCCATCTTCCTCATCCATGCCACCATATCTATTGGCAGGGTAGATGTCGATTTGCGTCAAGGAGCCAGCTGATGCAAGCTGCTTCTTAGTCGAGTCCGTCATACCGAAGCCTAAGGATATCATCATGATGATGGATATGGAGCCAATAACTACACCTAATACTGTTAAGAATGTTCTTAATTTACGACGATTAAGATTTCTCAAACTCATCAATATTAGATCTTTAGTCTTCATCTATCTTCAGATCCTTTTCTTTATTTTTATTTTTAATCTTTTTAAATATTACAAAACCGATTGCTCCTAATAAGACTAGAGCAGTTGGTATATAAAATAGCGGATTCTTATACCATGGCACGTCTACAGCCATGTTGCCATCTGGCATTGGCATGCCATCTGGTCCAAGATCTGGGTCCATAGGTGGAGCTTCATCAACTGTTATATTAATATCTTCTACTTGTTCTTTGACTTCACCAGTTGAGTCCTCATAGGAGAATTTTAATTGAGCTTTGATCTCGCCTGGTTCATTCGGCATGATTGAGCCTTCGTAAATGTCTTGTCCACCTGAGTTGAAGTTACCGATATAGTATGTGCCGTTATTTATAGTGGCGTTATCAGATGTTAAAGTCACTTTGAAGTTATATAGGGTAACTTTACCTGTGTTATAGAAGTTTGCTGTGATAGGGATGTTGTCACCAACAAAGGCGTTTGTTTGATAATTTATTGGGTCGATATCAAGTTTTGATTCTTGATAAACTGGCACGCCAATATTTTCACTTGATTTGTACTCGTTATTTTCATCGTCTTCATATTCAAAATTAGCTGTGATAGTATATGTCTTTGCTGTAGCGTCTGGCACAACAAACATTCTGATAGTTTTTTCAACTTTGCCATTTGGAGCTATCCTACCAATATAGAAGGTATTTGAGCTATCAACTGGAGTGAAGACTGATGAGCCTGATGTGTTTGAATTATTGTCAGTAGTGTCTTGACTTGTTAAGTCTATCTTAATATTTTTAACTGCTTTTTTCGCATTTGTATTATAGAATGATAGATTCATTTCGAATTCATTTCCAGCAAGTGGAAGCTTTGGAGTGAATTCGTATCTATCTATAATTAGCTTAGGTGTTGATTTCTTCGCGTCTTTACCATCGCCAATGTTTTCTGGGTTGTTTAGGAAGACGCCGACGATTTGCTCAACAGTTTTTGGCTCTTTTGAATCAGTAAAATCATCAAGATATTCTATCTTAATATTGATAGGGTAGTTCTTAGTCGAGCCGCCCTTTGTTGTAAAGAATTTGTAGCTAACTGTTTCTTCTTCGCCAGGAGCTAGGTCCCTAACAAGTATGTCGGAGACTGTTCTTGATACAACGCCTGATGGGTCGTCGCTCTTAGCGCTTGCTCTGATGCTTTTAGCAACGGATTGACCTTGATTTCTGATCTTGAAGCTTACATCGAATGTTTTGTTTACTCCAAGTGTTGCTGCTGGAAACTTTAGGTCTTGTATTATTAATTGTGAGTTTTGTGAAGCATCTCCACCTATATTAATAAAGGCAGATGTTTCTTCTTTTATTGCTTCTTTATTAAATTCACTTTCATAGCTTAGTGAAGTTTTTATTTCATATGAACCAAACTTAGCAGTCTTGCCTACGTTCATCTCATAGTAAACATATGTTTTTTTACCGGGTTCGATGGCTTTAACTTTTTGAGTAGTAGTGCCGCCTCTAACAGATAGACCAGCTTCAGCAGGTAAAGAGATATTTAGATCGATATTTTTCGCTAAAACATCAGAAATGTTTTCAATTTCATATCCAAGAGCTACATATGAGCCAGGTACAATATTTGCTTCAGGTAGAACGTCAACTCTGTTTATTTTTAGTTGAGCCTTGTTTTGACTTCCACCGTTTACTCTGACATAAGCTTCACCATATACTTTTACTGTTTCACCATTAATTCTTGCTTTTCCTGTGACAGACACTTTATAAGTGCCTGCTTCAGCGCTTTGAGGTATTCTAACTCTAAGTTCTACATCGCCACGGCCACCATAAGTGTTTGTGATGTAGCAGTTATTAGGGCTGTCACTTGTTGCTCTTAGTCCATAAAAGCTAAGTCCAAAGAATGGTCTTTCAGTTTCAAAGTAAATAGATGCTTCTTCGCCAGGATTTAATTCAGTTGTTGATCTTGAAATCAAATTGATTTCTTCGTCTTTGCCTAGAGTATCTCTTTTATTTACATTTACTCTTACATTGCATTCACCGTAAACGTTCTTATTGCCAGACTTACCTTTAACAGTAACTTTATAAGTGCCTTGTTCAGCAGCATTAGTTATCTTTATCTTAACCGTAATTTTACCATTGCCACTTGCAGTTTTTATAACGTAGCAGTTGTTTGGACTATCTGTACTAGCTATAATGTCTGTAATCTCATCATTGCCACTTGGTAGGGAAAAGTTTATATATTTTTCTTCACCTTGCTCTGCGACCAAACTTGGGTCAGATTGTAAGATTACTTCTTCAACTGCTGGGGTTGTGCTTGGTTCTGTTGATTGACCAGGTTTACTTGGCTTGTTTGGATTCTCTGCATAAATGTCCACACTCAAGGTGCTTATCATCATTACAGCAATTAATAAAATGCTAAATATCTTCTTCACTTAATTGTGCCTCCTTTTTATTTCTGTTCATTTCGTCTTTCTCAATCAGACCGTCACGCACGTGAACGATTCTGTCCGAGTAGACTGCTGTTTCTAGGTCATGAGTTACTATGATAAGCGTCTGTTTATCCTTCTTCGTCATAGTAGTCATCAGTTCCATAATCTCGACACTGGTCTTAGTGTCAAGGTTACCTGTTGGTTCGTCCGCAAAGACTATCTTCGGTTTATTTACAAAAGCTCTCGCTATACTTACTCTTTGCTGCTGACCACCACTCATCTCACTTGGTTTGTGCTTCATTCTATCCTTCAAACCAACCTTCTCTAGTAGATACGCGCTACGCTCATCTCTTTCTTTCTTAGGTATGCCTTTAAATATCAAACCCAATCCAACATTTTCAAGTGCTGTTAGGGTAGGGATGAGGTTATACGATTGAAACACAAAGCCTACATTGAGTTGCCTAAACTTAGTTAGGTCATCCTCGTTAAGATTCTCTATGTGTATACCGCCGACAACTATCTCCCCAGACGTTGGCTTTTCAAGTCCAGCCATCATATTTAAAAGAGTAGATTTACCTGAACCAGATGGTCCAACAATGCATATCGCTTGCTCCTTATATAGAGTAAGGTCAATGCCTTTAAGTACAAGAAGACTTTCTTTACCGATCTTAAATGCTTTCTTTAAATTTTTCAGTTCGATAATTTCTTGCATGTTTCCTCCTTTACTATATATCTTGATTATAACATATAGCGCGTCTTAAATATATACAAAACTGTTAAAAGAATAAAAAAAATTTTAAAAAACTATTGCATTTTGAATATATATGTGTTATATTAGTATTGATATATAAATATATGTTTATGTGTTCATACATATGAACGTAGCATTTATATAAATTTAAAAGACATAGATTAGGAGGCAGCAATGGAAAAATTATTTTTAAATGGACTTACTTGCGCCAATTGCGCACAAAAGATAGAGCACTTTGCAAATGACCATGCATCGGTCGAAAGCGCAAGTCTAGACTTTATAAATACGACTCTTATTATTGAGATGAAAGACGGAGCAGATGGCGAGGCAGCTTTAAGAGAGATTACTAAATACATTAATGACTTAGAGCCAGACGTCTTAGTTACACGTGGGGGAGATGAAGAGGAAGAGGAGCTTGAAGAAGGCTTTTCAAAAGTCTTTTTACTAAGGATAGCAATATCGCTACTTGCCTTAGCAGCATTTTTATTCATAGACAGCCCGTACAAGATGGTCTTCTTCGCTATAGCATACATCGTCATCTCATACGACATCATCATTAACGGCGTTAAAGGCGCTTTTCATGGTGTACTTGCTGAAGAGTTTTTAATGAGTGTCGCTACCATCGGCGCCATATTCATAGGCGAGTACCTAGAAGCAGTTTTAGTATCACTTTTATATCAAATCGGAGAAATAATTAGTGACATAGCAGTTGATAAGTCAAAAGACAAGATTAAGGAGCTTATAGTTAAGTCACCAGTTTTTGCAACAGTTTTGGATAATGGCAAAGAAATTCAATCTGAACCAGCAGACGTTGCTATTGGCTCTAAGATAATAGTTCGTGAAGGCGAGTCCATCGCCATAGACGGCACTGTTATTGAAGGAAGCGCAAAGGTCGATAACGCTCACATAAGCGGCGAGTCAGAACCAGTTTATGTTGATATCAATAGTGAGGTTTACTCAGGCGCTATAGTCAAGGAAGGCTACTTAATTATTGAGACTACTAAACTTGCTAAGAACTCGACAGCAGCTAGAATACAAGAGCTTGTTAGAAGCTCACAAAGCGACAAGGCTAATCTTGAGACAGGCGTTTCGAGATTTGCTAGGATCTATACACCTATCGTCGTTGTTATCGCGGCAATGATTGCACTATTAGCACCAGTACTAAATATAATGCCGCTTAAGGAAGCTCTTCACACATGCTTCGCCTTTCTTATAGTATCGTGCCCATGCGCAATCATCATCTCAGTGCCATTAGCATATTTCTCAGGTATAGGCAAGATGAGCAAGAACGGTATTCTTTTCAAAGGAACAAAATTCTTAGATCAATTTAGAAATATAAAGACCTTCTGTTTTGACAAGACTGGTACACTAACTAGCGGAAAGTTTAAATTAGTTCGCGTCGAAGCCATTGGCATGGATGAGAAAGAGGCTCTGCACTTAGCAAGACTTGCGGAGTATCACTCAAAGCATCCTATAGCAAGTGCTATACTTGATGATAGAGAGGCCATAAACAAAGAAGAGATAATTTCTTACACAAGTCTTAAGAATGGTGTAGCGGCTGAAACAAAATTCGGCAGCGTTAAGGTTATTACGAGTGAAAAAGAAAGTGAATACAAAGTTCTTGACACTTATCTTGACGATAAGCTTATCGCGCATCTATATATAGAAGATGAGATAAAGGACGAGACAAAGAATCTTGTTCGCGAATTAAAAGAAAGAAATGTTAAGCCAGTTATGCTTACAGGCGATACGAAGATATATGCCGAGAAGGTCGCTCGCGATTTAGGCATTGACTCATTCGAGGCAGAACTGCTTCCTGAAGACAAGATAAAATTCTTCGAGAAAGAGCAAAATAAGGACGGCCTCGTAGCTTTTGTTGGTGACGGTATCAATGACTCGCCAGTTATTAAGAGGGCGGACATTGGCCTAAGCATGGGCGCACTTGGCTCTGATGCAGCCATCGAAGCGTCGGACATAGTTATCATGGATGATAAGATTGAAAAGATAGTAAACATCTTTGACACATCGCAGTTCGTTAACAAGATTATAATTGAGAACTTAATCTTCACTGCTTTTGTCAAGGCGGCCATCATCATACTAGCTTTGTTCATACAATTACCTCTATGGGTAGCGGTCTTTGGTGATGTAGGCGTAACACTATTATCAGTAATAAACACATTAAGAATCAGATAATTTAATAAGAGCTTTACAAGAAGTTCACAGTTAATAGATATATTGTCTATATGCTGTGAACTTCTTGACATATTGGGCTAAAATATATATAATAATAGAATAGACTTAAAAGGAGTATTATATGATATATTTAAAGACAAAAGATCAAATTAATAAGATGATTGACGCAGGCAAGATACTTATTAGCGTTCATCATGCACTAAGAGATAAGGTTAAAGAGGGCGTTACGACTATGGAATTAAACGACTTTGTTGATGACTTCATAGTGAGTCAAGGCGCTTACCCAGAGCAAAAAGGTTATCAAGGCTTTCCTTACGCTATATGCGCATCAGTTAACGACGAGATATGCCACGGCTTTCCAAGTAAGGATGTAATTCTTAAAGATGGTGACATCATCTCCATCGACATGGTTGTCAATTACAAAGGCTGGATGGCGGACTCTTGCTGGTCCTACGCTGTAGGAAAACTTTCTGAAGAGGATCAAAAGCTATTTGACCACACAAGAGAGGCTATGTACAAGGCCATCAGCATAGTTGATGAAAATGTCAGGATTGGCGAGATAGGTAAGTGCATCGAAGCATTTACAAGACCTAAGGGATATTCTATAGTAAAAGAATTTATTGGTCACGGCATTGGCAAGAACATGCACGAAGACCCACAAGTTTTTCACTACGATGCTGGCGTAAAAGGACCAAGAATAGTTAAGGGTATGGCCTTTACGATAGAACCAATGATTTGCATGGGCTCAGCAGCGATGAAGCTTGATAAGAACGGCTGGACTGCTAGAACAAAGGACGGCAGCAAGTGCGTGCAATTTGAACACACTCTAGCACTTACTGATAACGGCGTGATTATAACGACTGATCAAGGAGATGTGTAGATGACAGAGACAAGGGATTTAACAAAAGGAGAAATATCGCCAATTCTGTTTAAGTTAGCGATTCCACTTATGGGGACATCTTTATTACAGATGTCATACCAAATCACGGATATGTTTTGGCTCGGAAAAGTTGGTACACAAGCTGTTGCAGCTGTCGGCATAGTCGGTCAATATCTTTGGCTAATAAGTTCACTGATCATACTTTGTCAGGTAGGTCTATCCGTCGGCGTTTCACAAAGCTTTGGTAAATCGGATTTAGAAAATACAAAAAATTATATTGGCGGTGGCTTTAGACTAGGATTTTTAATCGCTATGACAATCACAGCCATATTTATAATATTTCATAATGAGCTAATCGGTTTATACTCGTTTAAAGAAGGCGATGCGGCGGTTCAAGAACTAGCAAGTGAATACATGGTGGCGATTGCTTTTGGACTAGTATTTATGTTTTTAAACCCATTATTTGCTTCGACATTCAATAGCATGGGTAACAGCAAGACTCCATTTATAATTAGCTCCATAGGTTTACTTATAAACATGGTTTTGGACCCAGTTTTCATCTTTGTTTTTCATATGGGAGCGATGGGTACAGCGATAGCATCAGTTATAGCGACCTTAGTAATTTTCCTTATATATATCTACATAGGCTTTAAGAATGACCTGATTTATGTAAGAGTAAATTATCTAAAGAAAGTGCCATCAGAAATAACTATGCATATACTTAAACTTGGCGTACCAATGACGCTTATGGAAGCGTGCCACGCATCAGTATCTATGGTTTTAACAGGCTACTTAACAAAGCTTGGTGCCTATGCAGTTTCAGCCATGTCAATAGGCTCGCAAATTGAGTCAATATCTTGGATGACGGCAAACGGCTTTTCTGTTGCTAACACTGCTTTTACTGGACAAAACTATGGTAAAGGCACTTACGATAGGATAGTTCTTGGCTTTAAGAAATCCATGAGAATCATGGCGACACTAGGAACAGCTACATCACTATTACTTATAGTATTTGCTCAGCCGATATTTGCAGCGTTTTTACCAGACGATCCGGTAGCAATGCAGGCAGGAGCCGACTACTTAAGAATACTTGGATATTCACAATTATTTATGGTTATAGAGATAGGCGTAACAGGATTTTTCAATGGCATAGGCAGAACGAAGGAGCCATCTTATTCAGGAGTAGTTCTAAATTTAATGCGTATACCATTTGCAATGATATTTATGAAATACTATGGCCTAGATGGCGTATGGATAGCAATATCATTATCCTCAATATTAAAGGGGATAGTTGCTTATGTTTGGTTTAAGATTATACTTAAAAAAGAGATAGAACCGAAGGTGATAGCATGATAGTACAATGCGTCTGCTGCCCAGTTTGCTGCAGAATAAAAATCAATGGTGAAGAAATTTCTGGAAATCGTTGCGGAAGAGGATATAATTACGCAAAAAGCCTTCTTGAAGAAGAGGATGACTACGTTTATGGCAAGATTAGGATAGATAGTCAGATGGTTTCGGGCCTTCCTGTAAAGACTGATAAGAAGGTAGCTAAAATATATCATCAAGCGATATTAAAAGAAATATTTGATTTACGCGCGAAAGCACCTATAAACGTAGGCGATGTAATAAAGGAAAATATTTTAGACTTGGATGTAAATATAGTGAGTCAAAAAAGAATACTTAAGTAGGAGGAATTATGAAAAAGATAATTTTATTATTACTAACAATAGCTATGTGCCTGAGCTTAACAGCATGTAGCAAAAATAATGACAATGGCGGTGAGAGTGAAATGAAAAAAGAAAGAAGCGAAAGCGAAGTAACTACAGACGATGCAGAACTTGTTCAACTACAAAACCCAAAAGCAGGAGACAAGGTTGCGACTATCAAGACAAATAAGGGCGATATCAAGGTAAAACTATTCACTGAAGTAGCTCCAAAGGCAGTTGAGAACTTTACTAAACATGCTGAAGATAAATACTATGACAATTTAATCTTCCATAGAGTTATTAATGGCTTTATGATACAAGGCGGCGACCCTAACGGTAACGGAACTGGAGGAGAAAGTATCTGGGGCGATGCATTTGAAGACGAATTTGATATAAATACAAGAAACTTCAGAGGCGCTCTATGCATGGCAAATGCTGGTCCTAATACTAACGGATCACAATTCTTCATAGTACAAGGCCAAGCCGTTCAAGATGATATCATCAAGCAAATGGAAGAAGCTGGCGAAGAAAAGGGATATCCAAAGGCTGTTGTTGACGCTTATAAAAAGATAGGTGGCGCATTCTGGCTTGATTACAAGCACACAGTTTTTGGTGAAGTTTATGAGGGCATGGACGTTGTTGACGAGATTGCAAAATCACAAGTTAATGAAAACGACAAACCTCTAGAAGACGTTGTAATTGAAACGATTACAGTAGAAGATTATAAATAGGAGTGAGAGTATGGATATTAGAGAACTTTATAAGAGCTACAAGGAGCTTGACGGCAAGACTGTTGAGGTTCAAGCTTGGATTAAAAATTTAAGAGCACAAAAAGAATTTGGCTTCATTGAGATTAATGACGGATCTTTCTTTAATAGTGTTCAAGTCGTTTATGATAACACACTAGAAAACTTTGAAAGAGTATCAAAGCTATATCTAAGTGCGTCAATCAGAGTAAAGGGCAAGCTAGTTCTTACACCAAACAATAAACAAGCTTTTGAGATCAAGGCAGAAGAAATCGAAGTCTTAGGCGACTCAACAGTTGATTATCCACTACAAAATAAGCGTCACTCAATGGAATTCTTAAGAAGCATCGCTCACTTAAGACCAAGAGCTAACCTTTTTAGAGCAGCTTATAGAATCAGATCACTAGCAGCTTTTGCTATACACAAATTTTTCAACGAACAAGACTTTGTTTATGTTCACACACCAATACTTACAGCTTCAGACGCTGAAGGCGCAGGTGAAATGTTCCAAGTAACTACACTTGATATAGACAATCCACCAAGAACAGAAGATGGCGCTGTTGACTACAGCCAAGACTTCTTTGACAAGCCAACTCACTTAACAGTATCAGGTCAATTAGAGGGCGAAACATTTGCCATGGCTTTCTCAAAGATATATACATTTGGACCAACATTCAGAGCAGAAAACTCCAATACAACTAGACACGCAGCAGAATTTTGGATGATAGAACCTGAAATGGCGTTCATGGATAACAATCAAAACATGGACGTAGCTGAAGCGATGCTTAAGTACGTAATTAACTATGTTATGGAAAATGCTAAGGAAGAAATAGAATTCTGCAATCAATTCGTTGACAAGGGCCTAATCGATAGATTAAATCACGTTAGAAACTCAGATTTCGAGAGAGTTACTTACACTAGAGCTATAGAAATACTAAAAGAACATGAAGAAAAATTTGATGTTAAGGTAGAGTGGGGTATGGACCTACAAACAGAACACGAAAGATACTTAACTGAACAAATATTCAAAAAACCAATTTTCGTAACTGACTATCCAAAGGACATCAAGGCCTTCTACATGAAGCTCAACCCAGACAATAAGACAGTTGCTGCTATGGACTGCTTAGTTCCTGGCATTGGCGAAATTGTCGGCGGCTCACAAAGGGAAGAAGATTACGACAAGCTTGAAAAGAGAATTAATGAATTAGGTCTTGATATGGACTCATATACTTGGTATATGGACCTTAGAAAATATGGCTCAGTAGTTCACTCTGGTTATGGACTTGGTTTTGAAAGACTTATCATGTATATAACAGGTATTGAAAATATCAGAGACGTCCTACCATTCCCAAGAACAGTTCATCACTGTGAATTTTAGGAGGGCGCTATGAAAGAATATAATCATAAAGATGTCGAAGGCAAATGGCAAAAGATCTGGGCAGATAATAAAGCGTTTCACGCAGAAAATGATTCAGACAAGCCAAAATACTTTTTGATGGTAGAGTTCCCATATCCATCAGGAGAGGGACTACACGTTGGTCACCCAAGGAGTTACACAGCGCTTGATATAGTTGCTAGAAAGAGAAGACTTGAGGGCTACAACGTTTTGTATCCAATGGGCTGGGACGCTTTTGGTCTTCCAACTGAAAATTATGCCATCAAGCACAAAATGAATCCAAAGGATGTTACTAAGAGAAACGTAGAGCACTTCAAGCATCAATTGACATCACTAGGTCTTTCATTTGACTGGGACAGAGAGATTAACACAACTGATCCAGAATATTACAAGTGGACTCAATGGATATTCATACAATTATTTAAAAAGGGTCTTGCTTATAAAAAGGAAATGAACATTAACTGGTGTCCAAGCTGTAAGATAGGTCTTGCAAACGAAGAAGTTATTCAAGGCCACTGCGAAAGATGCGGTCACACAGTTGAACACAGAGTTAAAACACAATGGATGCTTGCTATAACTAAGTATGCGGACAGACTTATTGATGACCTTGACACAGTTGACTTCATCGACAGAGTTAAGACACAACAAGTTAACTGGATAGGAAGAAGTCACGGCATGGAGCTTGACTTTGATATAGACGAAGCAGATGACAAGCTAAAAGTTTATACAACTAGACCAGATACCATCTTTGGTGTATCATACATGGTTATCTCACCAGAGCATCCGCTTATAGAAAAGTATAAGGATAGTATCAAAAACATTGACGAAGTTCATGAATATCAAAATAAGGCTAAATTAAAATCTGACTTTGAAAGAACGGAACTTGTCAAAGAAAAGACTGGCGTTAAGATTGATGGTCTAACAGCCATTAACCCTGCTAATGGAGAGAAAATTTCCATCTACGTATCGGACTATGTTTTAATGACTTATGGTACAGGTGCCATCATGGCAGTACCTGGTCATGACCAAAGGGACTATGACTTTGCAAAAGCCTTTGGCGAAGAGATAAAAGAAGTTATCTCTGGTGGAGACATTAGTAAAGAAGCTTATACTGATACACAAAAAGGCACTTTAGTTAATTCAGACTTTTTAAATGGTCTATCAGTTGACGAAGCAAAGAAACAGATAATTAAATATTTTGAAGATAAAAAAGTAGGCGTTGTTAAGACAAACTACAAGCTAAGAGACTGGGTCTTCTCAAGACAAAGGTATTGGGGAGAGCCTATCCCTATGGTATATTGCGAAAAATGCGGATGGGTGCCACTTAATGAAGAGGATCTACCACTAACATTACCAGACGTTGAAGCGTACGAACCAACAGATACAGGCGAGTCGCCACTAGCTAAGATAGATAGCTTTGTTAATACAACTTGTCCTCATTGCGGTGGACCTGCAAAGAGAGAGACAGATACTATGCCTAACTGGGCAGGATCAAGTTGGTACTTCTTAAGATACACTGATCCAAAGTGTTTTACAGCACCAGCATCCATGGACGCACTTAAGTATTGGATGCCAGTTGATTGGTACAACGGCGGTATGGAGCACACTACACTTCACTTACTATACTCAAGATTTTGGAATAAGTTCTTATATGACATAGGCGTAGTGCCAACAAGCGAGCCATATCAAAAGAGAACATCACATGGTATGCTACTTGCTCAAGACGGAGAAAAGATGAGTAAGTCAAGAGGCAACGTAATAAATACAGATGACATAGTTGAAGAATATGGTGCAGACACACTAAGAGTTTTTGAAATGTTTATGGGCGATTACGAAAAAGTTGCTATGTGGTCAGAGACAGGTATACAAGGCTCGAGAAAGTTCCTTGAAAGAGTTTATCGCTTGATGGAAATAGTGAACGACGACGAAAATTATTCTAAAGACTTAGAACAAGATTTTCACATCACTATTAAAAAAGTCTCAGAAGACTTTGAAAACTTAAAGTTCAACACAGCAGTTGCCAAACTTATGGAGCTACTTAACAAAATTACTTCAAAGGGAAGCATCACAAGAAAAGAGCTTAAGACATATATCACACTTCTTTATCCAATCGCGCCACACATCACTGAAGAAATCAATGAGATGGTTGGCTTTGATACAGAGCTTTATAAATCAACTTGGCCAAGCTTTGATGAAGAAAAAACTATCATCAAAACTATAGAGATACCAGTTCAATTCAACGGCAAAGTTAGATACACTGTTGAGATTGATAGAGATGCCTCTGAAGACGAAGTAAAAGAAAAAGTTTATGCACACGAACTTTTCGAAAAGTCAAAGCAAGGCAAGAACATCGTTAAAGAAATTTACGTTAAGAACAAGATATTTACAGTAGTAATAAAATAATTTTTCATGAAAGATCTATTAACTTAGGTCTTTCTTTTTTGCACAAATATTTCTAAATGTGATATAATTATCTTAAGTAAGGGGGCGTTCAATATGAAAAAGAAAACAATAATAATTATAATCATATTGGCAATAATCTTTTTTATTAGATTTAGAATACTTAGCTTTCCATATACACTCGATGTGAAAGCCTTAGTATATAGAGATGGCAAGTGGAGCGAATCAACTTTGCATATGGATTTAAATTATAAGCACAAGTTTTTTGCCGCAGATGAAATCGCTGGAAGCATATACCTTGACGACGTAGACATAATGAAGTATTGGAAGGATTATTCAAGAATCAGCTCATCAACTAAGAGTGGCACTTGGAACGTTAAAGAACTTGTATATAATGTCAAGAACAGCTTCGTTGATGGTGAGTATCAAAACTCAGTCTTTAGTAAAAACTATGTAAATACCATAGGAAAAATTTATTATAAGGACTTTCTTAAGTCGATAGTGATAACTGTTAATGATTATAATCTTGAGAGGGAAAATGGTATTAACTATGTAGATACAAGTGAGATGAAGCCTGTCATAATTGTAGCGGGCAAGGTGAGTTTAGATGATATTAAGAAAATTAAAGAGCACGATATAGTTTTAGATAACGTCGATAGAGATGCGATTGATGATATCAACATAAAAAATAATATTAAGATGCCTATATTTAAAATTGATTTGACAAGGTGGAATGAAGGCAAAGAATATGCGCTTGAAAAGGAATATAAAGACTTTGATTGGAAAGCACCAAGTTCATTCGTTTCTGATAAAGACTTTAATAAGGTTTTTGATGAAGTAGATGAAGAAGAGTACATCAAAGAGAAGATTGCAGAGCTTGAAAACTTTAAGTCAGGCTTCATTAATGAAGTTAAACTTAATAAAAAGTCAGCACACAAAGAAGATGATATGGTACTTACAGAAGTCACTTATGATATTGAAGATGGTAAATTATACTCCGTTCTACTTATGAATAGAGGCGATAGTGACAAAGGCTATGGTGTTCAAAGCGTTTACACCATAAAGATAGATAGAGATGGCAAGCAAGAATTTATTTCAGATAAGCTTGGTATATTTAGTAATTAATATTGATATGAAGAAAGATCTATTAACTTAGCTCTTTCTTTTTTCTTGACAAAAACTGCCATTACCATTACAATGAAGATAAGAAAATAGTAAATATATCAGTAAAGGAGAAATGAAATGAGTAAAGTACAAAAGAAGATAGTTTTCGGTAGCTCTATGTGTCCAGACTGCGGACCGTTTAAAGAAGTTATGGACGCGTCGGGCGTACGCTTCTTGTACCTTGACATCACAGAAAATCTTGCGAGCATGAAAAAGTTTTTAAAAGCAAGAGACACAATGAGCGAATTTGACGGAGCAAAGAGCGCTGGCAATATCGGCATACCAGCTCTTATACTTGGTGACAACGAAAGAGCCATATTGGATATAGATGAGCTTAAGGAATACCTAGACAGTTTAAAATAATTACATGGGCCTTGTTAATGCAAGGCTCTACTTGCATATAAAGCGTTTAAAAAGATTATTATCGGGTAAAAATTGATAGAGGTGATGATATGGCTACTATACTTATAGCTGATGATGATGAAAATATAAGAAACGTACTTAAGGAGTACTCTCTCATTAATGGCTATGATGTAATCGAGGCAGTGGACGGCATCGACGCTCTTAACAAAGTTAATAATAATGATATAGACCTTATCATCTTAGATATAATGATGCCAAAGCTAGATGGTTTCTCTGCTTACAAGAGGATTAAGGAAGTAAAGGACGTGCCAGTTCTTGTTCTTAGCGCAAAAGGCGAGGAGTATGACAAGCTTTATGGCTTTGAGATAGGTATCGATGATTACGTTGTCAAGCCATTTAGCCCGCGTGAAGTCATGGCGAGGGTAAAGGCGATACTTGCAAGACACGTGAGCGATGTAAAGTCAAATATTTATCATAATGGCAGCTTGAGAATAGATTTCGATGCGAGAGAAGCTTATATTAATGATAAAAAATTAGATTTAACACCAAAGGAGTATGAGCTGCTTGCTTATCTAGCTCAAAACGAAGGCATAGCTCTATCGCGTGAGACTATACTTGAAAATGTTTGGGGCTACGATTTCTTTGGGGACAATAGAACTGTGGACACTCACATCAAGATGCTTAGGAACTCCCTCGGCTCTGAGAAAGAGATAATCAGCACGGTTCGCGGCTATGGTTATAAGCTGGAGAAAAAAGATGAAGAATAAATCACTATTCACAAAGTTAATCAGCTACTTTTTGATATTCACAATACTGATACTATCAACAATGTGGCTATTTAACATAGTTTTCTTCAAAGAGATATACACACAAAAGAAGAGGGAGCTCATTCAAAACACTGAAAAAGAAATTTCTTCTTATTCAGGAACTGATCTTGTCTCGTATTTAAATAGCGTTGCGGCTAAAACTAGGCTTGGCATAATTTTTTTTGATGAGCATGGCTTAGTTTTGTACCCAAATTATCTAATTGAGCTTGATAAGGAAGACCTTGATTTTGTTAAAAGCAATGAAGATAGCGTAGACTATATCAAGAAGCATGACGATAGAGAGTACCTAGTCTTTTTAAAGAGATACGAAACAGTTAATGCAAAACTATATATGAAGCTTATTGATAATCTTGATGAAGATGGCTCAGTAAAGAAGATGCTAAAGGAAGAACTTTTATACATTAGTCTCGTTGCAATAGTTTTAGCTCTTGCTCTTTCGTATTTTTTGGCAAAGAAACTTACTAAGCCAATCAAAAATCTTTCGGAAGCGTCCAAATTTTTGGGAACAAAGAGTTTTTCAATAGAGGAAGAGGGCGGCTACGAAGAGATTGAAGAGTTAAAGAAGAGTCTTGAGAACGCAAATGAAGATTTGAAGAGGACCATGGACTTTCGTGAGAATATCATTGCCAATGTATCACATGACTTCAAAACGCCTCTAAGCGTGATAAAGTCATATGCGGAGATGATTAAGGACATAACAGGTGATAATAAAGAAAAGCGTGAAGAGAATCTTGACACCATCATCACAGAGGCAGATAGATTAAACAGCATGATTAACGAGATGCTTGAAGCGTCAAAGAACGTAAGCGCCCTTGGTGAACTTGAATTAAAAAGAGTTTCGCTTGAAGCCATTTCAAAGGAGATTATAGATAAATTAAATACTGCTGAAAATAGAGAGAGAATTAAATTAAACGTAAGTGGCTCTACCATGGTCATGGCTGATGAGAAGAAAATTAGAAGCGTTATATATAATTATTTATCAAACGCTATAAATTACTCACCAGAGGATAAAGATGTTCTTGTAAGGATCACTGAGGAGGCAAATGGCGTTAGATACGAGGTTATTGACCACGGCACGGGCATCAAGGAAGAGGACATCAAGAGGGTTTGGGACCGTTACTACATCTCGAGCGCAAACCATGAGCTTAAAAAGTACGCGACAGGCCTTGGCCTATACATCGCACGTGAGGTACTTTTGCTTCACAATGCAGAGTTTGGCGTAGAGAGCAGTTACGGAAAAGGATCAAATTTTTATTTTGTATTAAAAAAGGGAGTGTAGATATGAATTTTGATTTTTTAAAAGACATGAACATTGGTAATTTCAATAAGGATGAGGCCATGAACAAGATTGAAGGCATTGGTGAAGCCATCAAAACAAATACTGATTTGGCAAAGTATCAAGACCTATTGAATGACTTTTTGGACCTTGTCAAAGACTATTACAATGGCAAGTACAAAGGCATTGACAATAAGAACTTGGTATTTATCATTTCAGGTCTACTTATAGTTTTGTATCCAAATTCATTTAAGAGAAATGCATTCTTCACTATAGCTTCGAAAATATTTGGAGTGTCAATACTAATTAAGTCTATAAGCGAAGAAGTGGCAAAATATAGAGAGTGGAAGAAGAATTTAATTGCGATAGAAACTGATTTAGGCACTATCGAATACAACGAAGAGGAATTTTAAATGGCAAAGATAATGATATATGGAACAACATCTTCGGCAGGCAAGTCGACGATAGCGACTGCTATGTGCAGATACTATAAAGACAAGGGCTACAAGGTATGTCCGTTCAAATCACAAAACATGTCGAGAAACTCATTTAAGCTTCAAGACGGAAAGCTGATTAGCAATGCACAAGCGATACAAGCCTACGCTGCTGGCATAGAGGCTGACGAGTACATGAACCCAATACTTCTAGTGCCATCGTCAGATACAGGTAGCGACGTCTATGTACTTGGTAAATTATATAAGCACATGAATACAAAGGAGTATTACTCGATTAAGAAAGAACTAAAGGCAAAGGTAAAAGAAGTTTTTGACGAGCTTGAAAAGAAATATGATGTCATGATTATAGAAGGAGCTGGCTCACCAGCAGAGATAAATTTACTTGAAGATGACTTCGTAAATACTGGTATGGCTGAACTTGCTGATACAAATGCCATCATTATCGCTGATATTGACAAGGGCGGTGTCTTTGCCTCAATTTACGGCACATACATGATACTTGACGAAAAAGATAGATCAAGGATAAAGGGCTACATCATCAACAAGTTTAGGGGCGATGCGAGCCTACTTGATGAAGGCATCAAAAAACTTCACGAGCTAACAGGTCTTGACTGCCTTGGCATAGTGCCATATACAAAGCTTGAGATAGCGGACGAGGACTCGCTTCACGATTATGAAAAGGCCGTCAACGCTCACATGGCAGAGCACGATGCGATGAATAATGAGATCGATAGACTAGCTGATGTCTTCGCAAAATCCATCGATATAGATAAGTTAAATGCAATACTTGGCTTATAAACTCATCGCCATACTAATAGGTGTGGCGCTTGATTTGATCTTAGGGGACCCATATAACTTTTTTCATCCAGTTAAAGTCATGGGTAATGTCATTAGCTTTGAAGAAAAATTAATTCGAAGGACAGGGGCAAGAGGCGGCTTTATGAAAGCACTTGGCTTAGTCGCAGTATTATTCAATATGAGCCTTGCTTTTTTATTCGGATGCTTTGCAATAATATTATTTAAGATCAATAAATATTTGTATCTAATCTATACTTCATACATGGTCTACGTGTGCTTAGCAGCACGCTCGCTTCACTTCGAGGCAGATATGGTCGTAAAAGAGCTAGGCCATTCGCTAGAGAGAGGCCGCAAGAGGCTCTCCTACATAGTTGGCCGTGACACAAGCGAACTGAGTGAAGAAGAGATACTTAAAGCGTGTATAGAGACAGTCGCCGAAAACACTTCAGATGGCGTAATCGCACCGCTTATCTACATCGCGATATACACACCACTTGGACTTGTGTATAAATTTATCAATACCATGGACTCGATGTGGGGCTACAAGAATGAAAAATATGGTGATCTTGGCTTTTTCGCGGCAAAGATTGATGACCTAGTTAATCTATTGCCAGCAAGATTAAGTGCGATCCTAATTTTAGTGACAAACATCTTCAATAAAAACATTGCCTACGCGTGCAAAACATTTTTTAAGTATAGATATGCACACGCAAGTCCGAATAGCGCCTTTCTTGAAGCGCCTATAGCAGGACTTTTAAAAATTCGTTTAGGAGGACCACACAAATATTTTTCCAAAATAGTCGATAAACCATATATTGGCGACATAGATGGCGAAGTAAATAGTCGAGGCGTTTACTTCACCATAAAAGCGATGTATAAGGCACTAGCCTTATTAGTCATAGTAATCGCAGCCATATATTTAAAATTAATATTAAAATAAAAAAATGCACTTATGTCAAAACAATCGTTTTACATCTGTGCATTTTTTTGTAAGCTAAATTTCTAGGAAATTATTTTTTGAAAAGTATGGTGATATTATACAGTTCTTGATAAGCTCTGTCCGTGTTTCAAATCACGAAAAAGAAAATTAATAAATATTTTTTAATTCACTTGAAAAATATTTACATATATGATATCATATAGATGTAATTTTTGAATGTTTAATAAGGGAACTTGGTGTAAGTCCAAGACAGCCCCCGCTACTGTAATTAGTGACGAGTCTAAGTATACCACTGGGAAACTGGGAAGGTTTAGACAAGGTTGAGCTATAAGTCAGGATATCTTAAGAACGTTCGTATAAAGTTACTTCTTCGGTGGGAAGGAAAAACTTACTCAATATGTATGTTTTATATCCTTGAAACCCCTATTCAAGGATTTTTTTATTCCAAAAACCGGCGAGAGAAAAGGGCGCGCTTCTCCTATTTTTCCTTTTCTCTCGAGTACATATTATGGAGGGTCATATGAAAAAGGCAATACTATTAAGTTTCTTTGGTACAACAAGGCTTAGAGAGCACGAAAGAGTTATTGACAAATTTGTCAGTGGCTTTAAAAAGGAATTTAAGGACTGTGATGTAGAGATATGCTTTACTTCAAGGATAGTTAAGAGGATACTTGAAAAGAAGGGCATGTCTTTTAATGATGAGTGCGAGGCTATTAATAAGCTTAAAGAAGCTGGATATAAGGACATAAGAGTCGTTTCGACAAACATTATCCCAGGAAAAGAGTATAAGAAGCTTAAAAAGGTTTCGAATAGACTTAGTACTCCATTTATCAGTAACACTAAGGACATATTGGAGCATTTGGACGATATGACTAGCTTTGAATTAAAGGACGATGAAGAATTTATCTACGTGGGTCATGGTACTGATCACATTGCAGATAGGATATATGAAGATATTGACGAAGCATTCAGAGCGCATAATGACAAGTATCACATGATGAGCATTGAAGGCGAGCTTGATCTTGATAGCGTCATAGAAAATTTATCTAAGGACACTAAGACTATATACCTAAGGCCATTCATGCTAGTTTCAGGCGTTCACATGCTTGAGGATATTGCTTCTGATGAAGAGGACTCAATCAAGTCAAGGCTAGAGGCGCTTGGCTACGAAGTAAAACTTATTGACAAAGGTCTTGGCGAAGAAGATTATTTTTTAAATGATTGTATAGAGAAAGTTAAGGCGATGGAAGAGCCGCTACTAAACATAGTTGGCGTTGGACCTGGCGATGAGGATTTATTAACTGTCAAGGCTATACTTACTTTAAAAAATACAAACGCTGTCTTTCTTCTTGACAATAGAGGCCGCAATCTTGCTCTTGATACAGTTATGACTTATGTAGATGATAAGCCCATCATCAAGATGCCATTTGATATGAAAAGAGTTACAGATGAGCTTTACAATGATCTTAAGCTAAAACTTGAAGAAGTACTAAATGAGTATAGAGACGTGAGCTTCATAACTATAGGCGATGCAGCAGTTTTCTCGACGCCTATGAACTTAACGAAGATACTTGATAAGAAGATAAATATAAATTTAGTTAATGGCATGCCATCTTTTGTGGCACTGACTGCTATGAACAATGAGCCGCTTATTGAAAAGGGCGAGAGCATTGTGATAAGCGACAATACAGAACTTGTTGAGGCGGCAAAGCCTGACAGAGCTGTTATACTTAAGGCGCCTATGAACAAGGAAGCCGTTTTAAAGCTTAAAGATACTTACGAAGCAGAATATTTTAAGAGAATATCGATGCCAAACGAAATGTATCTAACAGATGAAGAAGAAATACGCAAGGATAACGACTATATCTCGTTATTTTACTTAAAGAAAAGGAAGTAAATTATGCACGGAGCCAATTTTTATGATTATGACAAAAAACTCATAGATTTCAGCTCTAACATTAACGTATTTAATATGAACGAAAGACTTTTCTCCTTTATCAGAGATGAATTTGACCATGTCAATGTTTATCCCGACATTAAGGCGAGAGAAGCGATAGATAATGTAGCCACTTACTTGGCTTGTGATGCGTCTAATATTATCCTGGGCAATGGATCTATAGAGATAATTGATAAGGCGATACACAGGGCGGGTCGAGTGGTTATTTTTGACCCTTCGTTTTATGAGTACGAGCTTAGAGCGAGTGTTTACAAAAAAGAACTGATTAGAATAAAATATAAGGATTTTAAAATAAATTTTGATGAATTAAATATTTTAAAGAAGGGCGACCTACTTATACTCACTAACCCAAATAATCCTAATGGCAGATTATTAAAAAAAGAAGAACTAATTAAGGCGCAAGAAATTTGCAAAGAGCATGGCGCGACACTTTTGCTTGACGAGGCCTTTATTGAGTTTACTCTGCATGATTATGATAGCATAAAATTATTTAAGGGCGAGGACGTAATTATTGTAAGAGCCATGACTAAGACCTTTGCTTTGCCAGGCGTGCGCTTTGGCTTTGCCTATGCGCCAAAGGACTTTAAGGATTATTACGATGAATTAAGCCTTGCTTGGTCAATAGGCTTTATTCAAAATGAAGCAGCAAAACTATTGGCAGATAGCGAAGAATATTTAAGCGAAACAAAAAAATATTATCATGATGAACGAGCTAGATTAAAAAATTTATACAAAGCTTTTGAAAATTTTGAGATGATAGATAGCAATGCGAATTTCTATTTACTTAAATTAAAAAAATATAGTGACGAAGAAATGTATAAGATTATACTAGAAAAGGGTATATTAATAAGAAGGATGCAAGGCTACAAGAATATTGGGAAAAATTACGTGCGCCTTGCAATAAGAACTCGTGAAGAAAATGATTATTTAATCGAAAAACTAAGGGAGATAGAAAAGTGAAAGGCATATGTATAGCCGCAATGAACTCAAATAGCGGCAAGACAACTATAAGTTTAGCTTTGGCAAGACTACTTGCGAATAAAAATAATAAAGTTAAGTACCTTAAGAGCGGACCCGACTTTATTGATTCAAGGCTCGGCTCTTTCGCGTCTAAGGGAGACTATGGCAATGTTGACATCTTCATGCAAAAGGGTGGCGCGACTGAAGTAGGGGCAAGTGATGCAGACTACTGCGTCCTAGAAGGTGTCATGGGCTACTTAGACGGCATATATAATACTATGGAAGCATCTACTTATGCTAATGCAAAGGCTTTGGGACTAAAAACGGTTTTAGTACTTACTCCAAAGGGCGAGATGTTTTCATTAATTGCAAAGCTAAAAGGCTTTATGGACTACGCTGATAATATAGTTGGAGTTATATTTAATAAAACGCACTCAAAATTATATACGATATATAAGGAGCTAGTAGAAAAAGAACTTGGCTTAGAAGTTTTTGGCAATATAGAAGTAGACGAGGACTTTGCTATAGAAGACAAGGACCTTGGGCTAGAGCTGCCAAGTGATATCAAGGCCTTTGATGAGAAGCTCGACAGGATAGCCGCAAAATTAGAAAAAGAGATAGATTTTGAAAAATTACTAAAATATTTCGAAGTGGCAAAGACGGAAGCAAAAAAAGATTTTCCAAAGTCAAAAACTACAGTAGCGATAGCCTATGACAAGGCATTTAATTTCTATTACAAAGAGAATATTGATTTTCTAAAAAAATATTTTACAGTGAAGTACTTTTCGGTACTAGAGGAGGAAGAAGTGCCTGAGGCTGATTTACTCTACATTGGCGGCGGCAACTTAAAAGATTATTTAGAAAATATCCAAAAATCAAAGTCATTAGCAAGCATAAGAAAATATTATGAAAGAGGCGGAAAAATATTTACCGAAGGTGAAGCGACTTACTTTTTAGCAGAAAGCTTTAACAATTATAAGATGCTTGGCCTTATTAAGGGTAAGGCTATGAGCGAAAAAAGGCTTCATAATTTTGGCTACGCTTATCTAAAAGTGCTTAGAAAGAATTTTTTATTTGATCAAGACAAAATTTTCCATTCACAAGAATTTCATAAGAGCAGCTTAAGTGATAACGAATTTAATTTATTTAAAGTGGAAAAACCATATAGAGAGGACAGTTGGATAAGTTCTTTTGCAGATGAGAGCATCGTAGCAATTGAGCAAAACATTTCCTTTGTTCAAGATGAAGAGTATTTTTATAAAAAGATAGATAGTTTAAGAGGTGAAAAAGATGTATAATTACGACAACAACCCCATGAATATTGAAAACACAAGTATGGACATAATCGACAAGGAGCTTGAAGGTACTAAGTTTACTGATACTGAAAAGCTTATAGTGAAGAGAATGATTCACTCGACAGGCGATTTTGATTACAAGAACATAATTGATATAAGAAATAATTTTCTTGACGAAGCGCTTGATGCGCTTAAAAATGGTGCCAAGATTTATACTGATACAAGGATGACCATGGCTGGCGTGAATGAAACTAGCTTAAAGAAGCTAAACTGCGAGATTATCAATCACATCAAGGACGACGACGTAAGGGAGCTTGCTAAAGAAAAAGGAACAACAAGAAGCTATCAAGCAATAGAAAAGACTATAGGTGAAGACATCGCCATATACTCGGTAGGCAACGCGCCAACCGCTCTATATAGAATAATAGAACTGATTAAAGAAGAAAAAATTCATCCAAAGGCAATAATTGGTGTGCCGGTTGGTTTTGTAGGAGCGGCTGAATCAAAGGAAGCGCTTAGAGAAGTTGGCATAGCACAAATATCGACAGTTGGCAATAAAGGCGGATCAAACGTAGCGGCATCAATAATTAACGCGCTTTTATATATTTTATACAGAAAATGAATAAATACGATATAGTTGATGGCAAAAGCCTTAGATATGGCTACACAACTGGTACGTGCGCGGCTGTTGCAACACATGCAGCACTTATAAATCTTTTATACGCGCCAGTAAGTGAATACGATATTGATCTTCCATGCAATGAGACTATAAACGTTGCTATTAACTCCAATGAAAAGGAGGGTGGCTACGCTATAAGCTCGGTTATAAAGGACGCTGGTGACGACCCAGACCAAACCAATGGCATAGAGATATTTTCAAAAGTTTCTTTAAGGGATGATGGCAAGGTCATTATCAAAGGCGGAGAAGGCGTCGGCATTTACACAAATGATTCAATCTTCGGCAAAAAAGGCGAATACGCCATAAACAAGGTGCCAAGAGAGATGATTACTAAAGAGGTAGAGCTTTTAACTGATAAAGGCGCTGATGTTACTATATTTACGCCAATGGGTGTTGAGATTGGCAAAAAAACTTTTAATCCAAACATCGGCATAGAAGGCGGCATCTCGATAATCGGCTCGACTGGGCTAGTTAAGCCTATGAGCGAAGATGCTTTGCTTAAAACTATAAATTTAGAGATAAAAACTCTTTATGTCGACAAAGGTGCAAGGGAAATCGTTCTTACACCAGGCAGTCACGGCCTTAAAGAGGCTAATAGCATTGGTATAAAAGAAAATGTAGTTTTAACAAGTAATTACATTGGCGACTCTCTCAAGATGGCGTATGAAATTGGTTTTAGAAAGATTACACTTGTGGGTCACATAGGTAAATTTGCAAAGCTATCAATAGGTGTATTTAACACGCACTCAAAGAACGCTGATACGCGTATGGAGGCCTTTGTGTATTATTTAGCGATGCTGAACAAGCCTTATGAAGTGATTAAAGAAGTGGATGCTTTTATAACAGCAGAAAAGTGCTACAATTATCTTTATGATGCAGGCTACAAGGACGTTTTATGCGCTATGGAAGAGGGCTGCGAAAAACGTGTCAAGACTTATTTAAAAGATGATTCGCTTGAAGCCAGCGTAAAAGTGTATTCGTTTGAAAAAGGAGTATTAGATTGTTAATAGTTGTTGGAGTAGGACCAGGTAAAAGTGAATATATGAGCGTAAAAGCATATAAAGCGATAAAAAATGCTTCTAAGGTCTATGCGTTTAAAAGGGTTAAGGAAGAGCTCGAAGATGAATTCACTCATATAAATGAAATTTCTGTAAAAGACTTAAAAAATATAAAAGAAGGAGTTTTATTATTATCAGGCGACCCGTCTTTCTACGGCGCAGTTGATTACTTGAAGCGTGAGGGCATTGCCATTGACGAGGTGATTCCATCCATAACAGCTTTTCAGTACCTAATGAGCAAGGCGCAAGTGAATTGGAACGAGGCAAAAACTTATTCATTACACGGCAGAGAGCTTGACGATGGCTTCAAGACCATAGTCATGAATAATGATAAGGTTATTGTTTTATGTGATAAGGATAATAATCCAAAGGCTATAAAAAAATATTTGGATGAAAAAAATATTAAGAGAAAATACATCGTCGGCACTAATTTATCGCAAAGTGGCGAAGTGATTAAGACTTATGATGCGGACGATGATATTGACATAGAAAATAGTTTATCGGTGGTGATTATTATAAATGAAGTGGTTTAAGGACGAGGACTTCATCAGGGGCGAAGTACCTATGACGAAGTTCATAAAGAGAAACGCAATAGTGAGTTTATTAGACGTTGGCGAAGATGATAAGGTCTTAGAGATAGGCACTGGCACAGGCAGCGTCACTTGCCAAATGGCCGCGATTTGTAAAGAGGTCACTACTATTGAAAGAGATGACGAGGCCATAAGCATAGCGAAGAAAAATTTCGAAAAATTTGGTCTAAATAATATTAAGCTCATTAAGGGTAAGGCGCCTGAGGGCATGGATGGAGCTGATTTTAACAAGGTTTACATCGGCGGATCAGGAAAAAATTTAGAGAGCATTATGGATAAGCTTGATGAAAAAAATAATTTTACTCTAATCGCAAGCTTTATTATTTTTGACAATGCTTATGAGTTTAAAAATTTATTAAAGAAGAAAAATTATAAAAACATTGATACATATATGATAAATGTGTCTAAAGCGGAGAAGCTTGAGATGATGATAGCTGAAAATCCTGTAATTATTGTGAGAGGTGAAAAGAATGATTAGTTTTGTGGGCGCAGGTCCTGGGGATAGTGATTTAATTACAGTTAAAGGACTAAAATTATTAAATGCAGCGGACGTGATTATATATGCTGGCTCTTTAGTATCGAAGGATATATTATCTGGTATAAAAGAGGGGGCTAAGGTATTTGACTCAGCTAAGATGACTTTGGAAGAGGTAGTTGACGAATTTATCAAGGCAGAGGAAGCTGGTTTAAACACAGTTAGACTGCATACAGGCGACCCAAGCATATATGGCGCTATCAAAGAGCAAATAGATACGCTTGATTTACTTGGCTACAAATACGAAGTAATTCCGGGCGTCACAAGCGCAACAGCTGCTTGCGCTAGGATAGCTAAGGAATTTACTCTACCAGAAGTTAGTCAAACGCTTATCATCACTCGTATGGAGGGAAGGACTAAGGTGCCTGAGACTGAAAAGCTAGCTGAGCTTGCTAAGCACAAGACATCTATGGCTATATATCTATCGGCTTCATTAACAGAAAAGGTTCAAGAGGCACTACTTGAAGGTTACGAAGATCCAAATACGCCCGTTGTCATCGCTTATAAGGCGACTTGGGCTGACGAAAAAATTATTTATACAAATATCGCAAATCTTGTTAAAGATGTCAAAGAAAATAATATTACTAAGCACGCTCTAATACTTGTTGGCAAATTTATTAACGCACGCTACGAAAGAAGCAAGCTTTATGACCCAAGCTTCTCGACTGAGTATAGAAAAGCACATGAATAAGATCATCATCACCTACACTGAAGCTGGCCTTGCTATAGCTAGGACTATAGCAGCTAGCTTTGATGTAGAAATTTTTTATAAGGATAAAAACATCGACAAGATCTTAGAAGAAAGATGGCCTTCACTCGAAACGATAATATTTATCAGCGCTACGGGCATAGCGGTTCGTAAAATCGCTCCTTTAATCAAGGATAAGTACACTGACCCAGCAGTTCTTGTGATTGATGACAAGGCAAAGCACGTCATATCGCTTCTTTCTGGTCACATAGGCGGGGCAAATGAACTTACTATTGACATTGCTAAGGCCATAAACGCCGAGCCAGTCATTACTACAGCTTCTGACAATAGAGGCTTAGAAGCACTCGATATTTATATAAGGGACAATGACTTTGCATACAACTCAAGAGAGGCGCTTACCATAATTATGGGGGCCATAGTTAATAATAAAAAAATTTATCTAAAGTCAGATGATTTTGCTTTTAAATATGACAATTTCACAAATAATAAAAGTGAAGCAGACTACGCCATAATCCAAGATGAAGGCTACACGATAAATGACGAGGAAAATACTCTTTACATCATAAAGAAAAAATACAATATGGGCATAGGTCTAAGACGAGGCACGGATTTTGATGTTTTAGAAAAAGCTTTTCATGAGCTTCTTAAGGAGATGGACATAAATCCAAAAGCGATTAAGTGCTTTGGCTCAATCGATATAAAGAAGGACGAGGTCGCTCTTCTTGAGCTTTGCAAAAAATACGATAGAGAGCTAATTTTTTTTACAGCATATGAACTTAACGAGGTAGATGTATCAGAAAAGTCAGACTTCGTCAAGAAGATTACAGGTGCTTACTCAGTTAGCGAGGCCGCGGCAAAACTACTTGGCGGAAAAATTATTTTATCAAAAAAAATTATCGATTCAATAACATTTTCAATTACAGAGGAGATATAGAATGAATAAATTATATGTTGTGGGCATAGGACCCGGATCAAAAGAAAATATGACTTTTAAGGCGGTAGACGCGATTAAAGAAGCGGATATAATAGTCGCTTACACAAAGTACTTTGCCTATGTAGATGACTTTATAGATGGCAAGGAAATTATTAAAACAGGTATGACTGGCGAAAAAGAAAGATGTCAGCTAGCTATCGATGAGTACAAAAAGGGCAAGACTGTTGCCATCATTTCAACTGGTGACTCAGGTCTATATGGCATGGCGGGCCTTGTTTATGAAATAGATCCAAGTATAAACATCGAGGTAGTTCCTGGTGTGAGCGCTGCATTCTCGTCAGCGAGCGTTGTTGGCGCGCCACTAATGCATGACACTGCTCTAATTAGCTTATCGGATTTACTTACTGATTGGGATCTTATTCTTAAGAGGGTAAGGAACTGCGCTGATGCCGACATGGTCATCGCTCTATACAATCCAAAGAGCAAAAAGAGAGTGGACCATTTAAAGGAAGCACTCGATATAATTAGAGAATATCGAGATGCATCGACAGCTATTGCCATGGTTAAAAATGCACTTAGAGATGGCATGGACTATAGAATAAGTACTCTTGGCGACGTTGATTATGATTTTTGCGAGATGAACACAACTGTCATCATTGGCAATAGCCAAAGCTACATTAAGAATGGCAAGTTCATTACGCCTAGAGGATACAAGCTATGATACTGATCATAGGCGGCACGAGCGAAGGCGAAGAGATATACGAAAGGCTTAAGGACAAGTACGATTTATTTCTTTCGGTAGCAACAGAGAGCGGAAAAAAACTTTATGCGTCAAAGGATTTAATCATGGGTAGGATGAATAAGGGTGGCTTTAAAGATTTTATAGAGAAGAACGATATCGACATGATTATAGATGCTTCACATCCATTTGCAGTTGAAGTGACTAAGAATGCAAGTGAAGCTGCTAAGGAGATGAATATAAGCTATCTTCGTTATGCGAGAAGCGTTTTGGACTACGAAGAAAAAGATAATATAGTTAGAGTGCCATCGTATGAGGCGGCTTTTAAGTATATTGACACGCTAAAAGATAAGGAAGAAAATTTTTTATTCACAACTGGTTCGAACAGAATAAAAGATTTTGAAAAGGTGAGGGGAAAGAATAGATTTATCTACAGGGTATTGCCGAGCGCTGAGAGTATAAGGGTATGCGACGACAATCATATAGAGATGAAAAACATCGTTGCTCAGATGGGTCCCTTCACTCTTGAAGAAAATATCGCTTTGATCGATAGATATGATATAAAATATTTAGTGAGCAAAGAAAGTGGCAAAGTTGGCGGTACTGACGCTAAACTTGATGCTTGTTTACAAAGAAATATAATTTGTGTTATAATTACAAGGGAAGAAGAAAATGCTTTACATAGCATTGATGAAGTAATTAATTATGTGGAGGCTAATTATGGAAGATTCTTATAGATTTTTTAATAACAAGAAATGCGCGTACATGCCGTGTCATAAAGTTGATAATACTGAGGATTTCAACTGCTTGTTCTGTTACTGTCCTTTATATCTAATGGAAGAGTGCGGCGGCAATTACAAGATGACAGCAGGCATTAAGGACTGCTCAAACTGCTTGATACCTCATAGACCAAAGGGTTACGACTACATCGTAAACAAGTTTAGAGAGTACAATCAAAAAAAGGCAGACGAATACATTAAAAATCTTGAAAAAGAAATGAACAAGGACAATGATTAAGCTTATACTAGGCGGAGCGCGAAGCGGCAAAAGTGAGTTTGCTGAAGATATCTACAAGGGTATAGACGATGTAACTTACATAGCTACTGCTAAAGCTATTGATAAAGAATTTGCAAATAGAATTGCTCTTCACAAGGCAAGACGCAATGCTAAGTGGACTACTATAGAAGCTTATAAGGATTTTGTATGCCTTGATATGAAGACTAAGTACTATTTTCTTGACGATGTGACCAATATGCTTACGAATATACTTTTTGATCACATAGGAGATAGAGATATTACTGATGAAGATGCATCTTTAGTAGAAAAACTTGTTATAGATGAATTTATGGCTCTATTTAAAAATATAAAAGAGATGGGTGCTGATTTAATTATTGTTTCATCAGAGCTAGGTGCAGGTCTTGTGCCAGAAGCAAAACTATCGAGACTATTTAGAGATATGCATGGCAAAGTCAATCAATACATCGCGAAAAATGCGGACGAAGTTTATTACGTCATCGCATCGATTGGAGTGAAGATAAAGTGAAGGGACTAATACTAGCTCTGCAATTCATGACGAGGGTGCCAATCAATATAGGCGTCGATTTTAATAAGAAAAATATAGGAGCGATGCTTTGCTTTTTTCCTTTTATTGGCCTAATCATAGGTCTATTTACCTTTGTGCCGACAATATTCTTACGTGATAAAATATCTATGGACCTAGTGGCTCTCTTAAACATCATTTTTTATCTATTGATAACAGGCGCTTTACACATGGACGGCCTATCTGACACGGCTGATGCATTTTTATCAAACAGAAGCAAGGACATGGTGAAGGCCATAATGAAGGATTCTACAGTGGGCACTTTTGGCGTAATTAGTATGGTCATTATACTTGCGGCAAAATTTTTTGCATTTAAAGATATTGCAATTCAAGGATTTAAATGGGACTACATATTTATATATATTTACTCAAAGACCATTGCGATGAATGCGTTTATCTACTTTAGGAGCGCGGACAGCAGCACTTTGTTCAAGACATTTAAGGAGAGCAGAAATACTTTTCTTATCAACTTTATGAACTTAGTCGTGATATGCGCAAGCATAATATTTGACTACAAAGTCTTAGTTTATTTACTTATCGAAGCAATAGTATTTGTGCTTTTGTATTTAATTTCACTTAAGAAGATAGATGGCGCGACAGGAGATACTATAGGCGCGTCAGTAGAATTAGCAGAAACAATAAGTTTATTCATAAAATAGGGGGCAATATGAGATTTTATTTAATAAGACATGGGGAGTCTGAAGACAATTTAAATATGATAACGTCAAGGGTCGATACGAAGTTATCGGCGAATGGCAAGGCTCAAGTAAAGACTTTAAGAGATGAGTACGAGGACATTAATGACAAAAAAGTTATTGTATCAAACTTACTTAGAGCACAAGAGACAGCTGACCTACTTGGCGTTAAGTCATATGAAGTAGATGAGAGAGTTAGGGAGATAGACTTAGGAGACTTTCAAGGACATTCCTTCGAGGAGCTCGAAAGAATATATCCAGAAGAGACAAAGAAGCGTTTTGAAGAGCCATTCACATTTAAATTCCCTGGTGGCGAATCATTTACTGACTTAAGGGAGCGTACGAAAGAGTTTTACGAGGAAAAGGTCGAACTTGGTGAGGACGTAGTTGTCATCTCACACGAAGGCTTTATTAGAACTATGCTATCAATAGCGGTTGACAAAGTAGAAGCTTATTACAATTTTAAGATAGAAAACGCTAGGATATGTGAAATTGAAGTTATAGATGGCTTTCCTATCATCAATAAAATAAATTTTGGAGTATAAAATGGAAGCACAATCAAATCTATTAGAAAAGAAAAAACCTTGGGGACTTAATCAAACACAGCTTAAGTTTATCGCAATACTGTCAATGCTTGTTGACCACTTAGTTTACGGCATATTTGAAGTAGGCTTGTATCAAAACATAATTAGCGCATCAAACATCACCATCGGCGGCTCTTACGTAACAAGCGCGATGATGGAAAAATTAGAGTTTTTTGGCAGGATAGTCATCGGTAGAATTGCCTTTCCACTCTTCTGTTTCTTTATAGTACAAGGCTTTATGCATACAAGAAACAGAATGAAGTACGCCTTAAGACTACTCATCTTTGCCTTTATATCAGAAGTGCCATTTGACCTAGTGAGTTCAAACACAGTCTTTGATCCAAACTATCAAAACGTATTCTTTACTTTATTTTTAGGCTTGGCAGCACTTATCATCATAGAAAAGTTTGCCAATCAGCCGCTAATAAGAATAATTGGCACTATCGCTTGTATATTCGCAGCGAAGTACTTAAGGACTGACTATGACATGTTTGGCGTTATGCTAATTATACTTATGTACTTTGTGAGATTTAATAAGTTCCAAAACTTAATGGTCGGCATGTCAACACGCTACTTCTACGGCTTTTACTATCAAATGACAGCCTTCGCACTAATGTACTTATACAACGGAGAAAGGGGGAAGGGTCTTAAATACTTCTTCTATGCATTCTATCCAGTTCACTTACTATTGATTTACTTCTTGAGAATGTATATAGCAAGTAACCCTATAGCAATATTTTAATGAGAAAGACGATACTTATAATTCTAGCAGCTATGCTAATTTCTTTAGTTTCACCTATGTTAATGGCAGAGGATGCTAGCAAAACTATAAACATAAAAGCAGCAAAATTTGAAGATAATAAAATCGAGATCGAAGTCGATAGCACTGAGCCTTATCTAAGCTTAGAGCTTGATTACAAGAAAGACACGGACAAATGGCTTAGCGAAGACTTTGATAATCTTATCACTTTGACTTACAATGAAAAAACTCGCAAATACGAGCACAAATTTAAAGATGATATAAAGTTTTCACAAAGCTTTGAGATTAGACTTAGACCTATAGTAAACGCGGTTAAGGGAGATTTTTCAAATGTGGTTGTATTCAAGCACACGCTTAACGCGAAGAACTATGATGCATGGGCGGTTGACTTCATACACAAGGCAGATAGTCTTGGACTAGTCACTGAGTCCATGAGAGAGGACATGAAGGCGGCTACTAGCAGACTAGAATTTGTTGAGGCACTAATCAAGGCCATAGAGTATAAGAAGACCATCAAAGACTATGAGAATGAAGTAGTCAGCGATACGTCGTCCATTGCCGTGAAGAAGGCATATAAATTAAAGCTACTGACATACAACGAGGCGAAAACATTTGGTCCAGATAGAAAGATTACGAGGGAAGAAGTAGCCGTGATTTTGGATAAGCTATCGAGCGTGATTAAGTTTGAAGATAAGTTCGAGAACAAACTTACTTACAATGATGCGAGCGAATGGGCTCTTGCTTCAATCGACAGCGTTGTTAAGAAGGGACTGCTTCTTGGCGATAACAAGCAAAGGTTCAATCCGAAGAAGAACATGACTAGACAAGAAGTACTAGTAACGGTACTTAGATTAATTTAACTATATAGCGACTGCTGAGCAATGGCTCGGCAGTTTTTTATAGCAGCTATAGCTTATATCACGTGTTGACAATTGCATTCATCAAGTGTATAATATTTATTAGATATCAATTTATGGAGGTTATTATGAAAAAGATACTAATTGCACTACTACTAGCGCTTTCACTACTAAGTGTGGCTTGCTCAGCACCTGTTAACAAAGATGCTGAAAAGAAAACTGAAACTGCTAGCACAGAAAAAACTGAAGAAAAAGATAAAGCTGACGATAAGAAGGCTGAAGAAGAAACAAATGAAGAAAGTGGCGACATGAAGGATAAAGTTAATATCAAGTACTTTGATGACTTTAAAGATGGCGAGCTACTTGCTATAGCAAACATCACTAATAACAACGATAAAGAAGATTTATTCGCTGCATACAATGTAAAAGAACTACTTCTTAGTGAAAATGATGACGCAAAAGAATATTTAATCATACCTAAGGAAGACAAGACTGATTTAATAATCAAGGAAAAGGACTCTGAGGGAGATGGCGAATCATTTACATTAGGTAAGAAGTTTGGACTTAAGCTAGCTATATCAGATGCGGATCTTGAAAAATTTGTTTTCACTATTAAGAATGGTGACAATACTACAGACTTCAGCATGAAGCTTAAAGAAGACGGCAGCCTAGACCTAGATAAAGAAGTAATTGAGGTCGTGTTTAAATAATGAACGATAAGACAAAAGGTATTTTATGTATGGTGGCATCTGCACTAGCGTTTGCGCTAATGCAGATTGCTGTCAAGCTTACTTCAGACAATGTAAGTATATTCATACAAGTTGTATTTAGAAATTTTATATTAGCAGTCTTTAGTATAATAATGCTTAAGAAAAATAAAGAAAAGCTAATGCCTGTCAAAGAGCACAGACTAGCTTTATTTTTTAGAGGCTTTTTAGGTTTATTCGGCGTTGTTTTGTACTTTTACGCAACAAAGAACATGCCAACAGCCAATGCAGCCATCTTACAAAAGAGCTCACCTTTCTTTGTAATGATATTTGCTGCTATATTCTTAAACGAAAAATTAACTAAAGTTCATGTGCTATCGTTATTAATTGCTTTTGTAGGAGCCTACTTTGTAACTAATCCATCTGGCAATTACAATTTGCTTCCATCTCTAGCAGGTATATTCTCAGCCGTATTTGCGGCAGGTGCTTATACCATAATCGGTAAGCTTGGCAAGAGCGAAAACGCTTACAGAATCATGTTAGCATTTGGCGTCGTTACTTGTGTCAGCTTGTTTATACCACTTGTGATGACATATAAAAGGCCACTTCCTATTGACTGGCTATGGCTATTAATGATAGGCATCTTTGGCGGCTTGGGTCAATATTTACTAACAATTGCCTATCTATATGCACCAGCAGGCGAGGTAAGTATATATAACTACACTTCAGTTATATTCTCAGCCATACTAGGTTTTATAATCTTCGGAGATAAGATTATTCCTATAGAGTTTTTAGGCATAGGACTGATACTTTTATCAGCGCTAATACTATTCTTATATAATCAAAAAAACTTAGGCCGTTTTGAAATTAAAAAAAAGTAAAGAATTTTTAAAAAAACTATTGACAAAGAGACGTAATAGATGTATAATTAACGAGTGCTTGATGAGATTAGGCACTTACTAAGACTTAAATAAAAGAAATTAAAGAAAAGTTAAGAAAATTTTAAAAAAGTCTTGACAAGCTTTCTTTTATTTGTTATAATGGCAAAGTACTTGTTAAGAGAGCTAACTACTTTGGCCGAAGATAGTAAGTGATCTTAATTCCAGAGATATGGTGGGTATAGCCTAGTTGGTTAGGGCGCCAGATTGTGGCTCTGGAGGTCATGAGTTCGAATCTCATTATCCACCCCATAATTTTTTTAAAAATTTGGTCCATTAGCTCAGCCGGCCAGAGCACCTGACTTTTAATCAGGGTGTCCCGCGTTCGAGTCGCGGATGGATCACCAACATGCGGGAGTGGCGGAATTGGCAGACGCGCTAGACTTAGGATCTAGTGTCAACGACGTGGGGGTTCAAGTCCTCTTTCCCGCACCAAAAGAAGTGTTCGCACTTCTTTTTTTTATACATAAATTATTTTTACTAATCCATTGATATAATCTCGCGCTGCCATTACTATAAAGATGATTAATAAGTACCCGCATCTATAGCTCAGTGGATAGAGCGGCCGACTCCGGATCGGCAGGCCAAAGGTTCGACTCCTTTTAGATGCGCCAAAAAATTCTTGACAAAGCAAAGTCTTTGTGATAGTATATAATAAATTAATATTTAAAGATAATGAGAGGAAGAGTAGTATACTTAAGCTTATCAAGAGAGGGAATGCTGGCTGTGATTTTCCTATAAGCACTTATATGAAGACTAACCTTGAATCGGATCCGAAAGGAATCACGGAGTGGAGCACGTTATAGCTCTAGAAAGAAGTAATTAGGGTGGAACCACGGTCTCATCGTCCCTTGAGGGATGGTGGGCTTTTTTTATTTCACCAGAAGATATTATAGGAGGTAAAAATGTCAAAGATTATTGTAACACTACCTGATGACTCTAAAAGAGAGTATGATAAGGGAGTTAAGCTTTATGATGTGTGTAAGGACATATCAGAAGTATTATTAAGAGATGTTTTAGGAGCAGTTGTCAATGGCACAACTATGGGTTTACAAGAGACACTTGAAGAAGATAGCAAAGTAAAATTTGTTAAGTTTGAAGACAAAGAAGGTAAGGCTATATTTTGGCATACATCAGCTCACCTTATGGCTTACGCAATACAAAGATTATACAAGGACGTTAAGTTCGCTATAGGTCCATCAATTGACGATGGTTTTTACTATGACTTCGATACAGAACATAGATTTGTTCCTGAAGATTTTGAAAAGATAGAAAAGGAAATGACTGCCATAGTTAAAGAAGGCGGCGTTCTTGAAAGATATGAAATGCCTAGAAATGAAGCAATTGAGCACTTCAAGAAAATGGGCGAAAAATATAAAGTTGAATTAATCGAAGACCTTCCAGAAGATGCTCACATATCATTCTATAAATTAGGTGACTTTGTTGACTTATGTAAGGGACCACACCTTTATGATATTTCAAAGATAAAAGCTTTCAAGCTATTATCCATAGCAGGCGCTTATTGGAGAGGCGACGAACACAACGAAATGCTTCAAAGAATTTATGCCGTATCTTTCCCTAAGAAGAAGATGCTTGATGAGCACCTAGCAAGACTTGAAGAAGCAAAGCTTAGAGACCACAGAAAGATTGGTAAAGAGATGGATCTATTCAGCATGCATGACGAAGGACCAGGCTTCCCATTCTTCCATCCAAATGGTATGGTGGTTAGAAACGAGCTACTTGCTTGGTGGAGAGACGTTTTAGCTAAGAACGGTTATGGTGAAATCCTTACACCTATCATCTTAAACGAAGACCTATGGCACAGAAGCGGTCACTGGGATCACTATAAAGAAAATATGTACTTCACTAAGATAGATGAAAAAGATTACGCTATTAAGCCAATGAACTGCCCAGGCTCAACTATAGTTTACGCAAATAGCCAACACTCATACAAAGAGCTTCCAATTAGACTTTCTGAGTTTGGTCAAGTACACAGACACGAACTTTCTGGTACATTACACGGATTATTTAGAGTAAGAACATTTACTCAAGATGATGCTCACGTATATTGCTTGCCATCACAAGTTGAAGACGAAGTATTTAAGATGATAGACCTAGCTGACTACTTATACAGCACTTTCGATTTTAAATACACAGTTGAGCTATCAACAAGACCAGATGACTTCATGGGCGAGATAGAAACTTGGAATATAGCTGAAGCGGCACTTAAGTCAGCACTTGAAAAGAGAGGCATTGAATACACTATAAATGAAGGCGACGGCGCTTTCTATGGACCAAAGATTGACTTCCACCTAGAAGATGCAATTGGAAGAACATGGCAATGCGGAACTATTCAATTAGACTTCCAAATGCCAATTAACTTCGACTTAACATATATCGATGAAAACGGCGAAAAGAAGAGACCAGTTATGCTTCACAGAGCTTTATTTGGCTCATTAGAAAGATTCTTAGGAGCACTTATCGAAAAATTTATCGGCAAGTTTCCATTATGGCTTGCGCCAGTTCAAGTAAAGATATTATCAATATCAGAAAAGTTCAATGACTACGCAAAATCAGTTTACGACGAGCTAAAAGCAAATGGTTATAGAGTTGTTCTTGACGACAGAAATGAAAAGATTGGCAAGAAGATAAGAGAAGCACAAGTAGAAAAAGTTGAGTACATGCTAATAATAGGTGAAGAAGAAGCAAGTACAAAGACAGTTACTATTAGACATAGAGATCTAGGTGACCAAGGAAAAGTGTCACTAGAAGACTTTATGGCTAGAATCAGAAAAGAAATTGATAGTAAAGAAATAATTAAGAAAGAAGAAAAATAACATACTACTAAAGTATGAAAATTAAGAAAAAATAGAAAAATTTATTTAAGAATCAAGGGAATTTTTATAAAACCCTTGATTTTTTTTCTGATTTAGTATAAAATAACTAGTACCTAAGGGAGGTAATGCAAATGAAGAATTCAAATTACAGATCATGCGTCTTACTAGTTTCTTTATTCCTAATATCACTGATCGGATTTAAAGACTACGGCGTTATGGTTAAACCTTTCGTTAGCAAAGACAATGTAAAATTTGACGATAAAGAAATTGTTAACATAATAAATGAAGATAAAGACTCATATACAGTTAGTAAAAGCGGCAAGGCTGTTAAGCTTGCAAAGGATGCACTTATTGTGACACAAAAAGATACTAATAAGTATAGAGTAGTTTCATTCACAGGCATATCAGCGTCACAAGGCGTAGCTCCTTTTGATTACTTAATGCCTGGAGAAATTGTCGAGCTTCTACATACTGGTGCAGATGGATCTATATTTTCAGACTCGAAGATGAGAGTTGGTTTATTAGAAATTAAAGACTTGGAAAATATTAAAGAAAGGGCTACTACAGAAGCATACTCAAAGGTCAATAAGACACTTAAGTCTGGAGATAAAACTCTTGTACTAAAGATGAATGATAAGGTTAATATACTTAGCTATGATGGTAAGACATACACATTAAGTGATGGCAATAACACATTCCTAGCACATAAGAATGACATTTCCTTAGTAGAAATAAAAGAAGAAGCAGAAAGCGTAGACAGATCAGCTTACGCTGGACGCAAAGATGTTATGGGGCTTGTAGAATTTGCCAAAGCGCAAATAGGCAAGCCATACGTATACGCAGCAGCTGGTCCAGACAGTTTTGACTGTTCGGGCTTAGTTTACTATTGCTATAAGAACGTTTTAAACATGACTGTTTCAAGATCATCATCAGCACTTGTTTCGTCCGGCGTGCCTGTAGAAAAAGCAAATCTATTACCAGGCGATATACTTTTATTCAACACTTACGGTAGTGGTATATCACACGCAGGCCTATATATTGGCGACGGCAAGATGGTTCACGCATCAAGCGGAAAGATGATGAGCGTTGTAATATCCGATATCAATTCTGGATACTACTTAGATAAATTTGTTACAGCAAGAAGAGTAATTAAATAGTTTATATTGAGCTCCTATTTGGGAGCTCTTTTTCATGTCTTATGATGCAATGTCTTTGCAAGTATTTCATTTAAAAGGCCTAGATTTAATCTAGGCCTTTTCTCTTTCATAAAATACTTTATTTGTCACAGTGATCACATCTTAAACTATCATGATTATAAGTTGTATTTCGCACCTCACTAGGAAGCTTTCCCTTGTATCTTTTGTAATAAATAGTAAACTTGCTTGCAGATGTGTATCCAACAGATTCTGCTATCTCTTTTATAGGCAGCTCTGTATTTAGTAGAAGTGTTTCAGCCACATTCATTCTTTTTCTCTGAGTATACTCTGTAATACTTTGACCATATTTCTCTTTGAATAGATTTTTTAGTTTAGTTCCACTCATTTTAGATATTTTTTCAAGAGTACCTTGATTTACATTCGTTGCGAAATGATCTTCTAAAAATCTAGCGACATCTTCAAGTGCTTTATCATCATCAATTTCGATTTTATACTTTTTTCTATTTAAGTAGGTATCAATTACTATGCTTACCCATTCATTTGCTTTGGCTTTAAAGAAAAAATCAGCGGCGGGTGCGGCCATTTTACAATTTAATATTTCCATTGCAACTTTTTCTAAGGATTTTGTAAGAATTATTTGATTCGGCTGAAGTAAAACTGAATAAAATGATTCTGGATTAATGTTAATAGACGCTAGATGTTTTTCTATTAGCGCTTTTTTAAAACCAATGGAAACAGCAAGATAACAACAATTCTCATGCAATAAAAAAACAAAATCATCTCGTATATTATCAAAATCAAAAGTACATAATGAGTTTGCAGTAATCGTTTGATACGGATTAAACTTTTCTCCATTTGCGCTGACTATGTAGCTTGTGTAAATTGATACATAGTCTGCCATACTATAGGTACTATTTTGAATTACTTCTTCTTTAATATAAAAATCATGTATATCGATAATGAAGCCGTCTCCTTCATAAAACCAATACAGGCCTTCTGCATAAGTTGAGTTATCTTTATTCCAACAAAAAGTGTGGCCTGCACTTGAGTACTTCTTATTGTTTTTACATTCATCCACCTTCATATAATCTTTTACAAAATCATAATATCTCATAATACACCTATCCCTTTCAGACAATATTCCTAATAGACTTAGTTAGCCGCAGCTATTGCATTACTAATTATACCTGATGTATAATAAAAAAGCAAGGATAAAGATTGCTAGCAAAGAAAATTTTATCTAAAAGGAATATCAAAGAAGGGAGATAATATTATGAAGATTTACAAAAAACTATTTGCTTATGTACAGGATAAAAAATATCTTGGGGCTTTGGCTATAGTTTTTTCTGCTATATCTGCTGTGCTTACGGTATATGGATATTATTTAATCTACAAATTTCTGGATAATTTAATAATTAATTCAAATTTATCTGGTGCCGAGAGCTTAGCATTAAAATCTGTTATTACACTAACAAGTGGAGCGATATTTTATTTTGCTTCAGGAATGTTTTCACACATCTTGGGATTTAGGCTTGAAACAAATTTAAGAAAAAGGGGGATTGATGGCTTAGAGAAAGCAAGTTTTAGGTTCTTCGACTTAAATCCATCTGGTCAAATAAGAAAGATCATAGATGATAATGCAGCACAAACTCATCAGGTCGTAGCACATATGATTCCCGATAGTTCTCAGGCAATAGTTACACCCGTACTTGTACTTGCACTTGGCTTTATAGTAAGTATAAGAGTTGGCATAACTTTGCTTGCTCTTACCATAATTGGCGGCTTAATTTTAGGGGCAATGATGGGAGAGCAAGAATTTATGAAGATATACCAAGAAGCCTTATCTAAACTAAGTGCTGAAACTGTTGAATACGTAAGAGGAATGCAAGTTGTAAAAATATTTAGAGCAAATGTAGAGTCCTTTAAAAGCTTTTATAAGGCGATAAAAGATTACTCAAAATATGCTTATAATTATTCACTATCTTGTAAAAAACCTTATGTTTTGTACCAATGGTTGTTTTTTGGCTTGATTGCAATTTTAATTATTCCTATAGTTTATTTTATGACTAGCTTAGGCAGCGCCAAGGTGATTTTACTTGAGCTTATCATGATTTTATTTTTATCAGGAGTTCTCTTTGTTTCATTTATGAGAATGATGTGGTACTCCATGTATATTTCTCAAGGTAATTATGCAGTGGATACTTTAGAGGCACTTTATGAAGATATGCAAAAAGACAAATTAGTGCATGGTAATGTCAATAATTTTAAAAACTATAATATAGAATTTGACAATGTAAGCTTTGCTTATAACGATAAAGCCGTCATTGAAAATTTATCCTTTAAATTAGAAGAAGGAAAGTCCTACGCATTAGTTGGTTCATCTGGATCAGGCAAATCAACAGTAGCAAAACTTATATCAGGTTTTTACAACGTTAATGAAGGAAGCATAAAGATAGGCGGCATAGCAATAAGTGAATATTCTGACGAAGCCTTAATAAAAGCCATTTCCTTTGTTTTTCAAGATTCAAAATTATTCAAGCAAAGTATTTATGACAATGTAGCTTTAGCTAATAAAGAAGCGACAAGAAATGACGTTATGAAAGCCTTAAAATTAGCAGGATGCGATTTGATATTAGACAAATTTCCAGAAAGAGAAAATACAATTATAGGCTCAAAAGGAGTTTATTTATCTGGTGGAGAAAAACAGAGAATTGCAATTGCTAGAGCAATTTTAAAGGATTCTAAAATTATTATTATGGATGAAGCATCAGCGTCTATTGACCCAGATAACGAGTTTGAATTGCAAAAAGCTTTCAAAAATCTTATGAAAGATAAAACAGTTATCATGATTGCACACAGACTATCTACAATTAAAGACCTTGATGAAGTTATTGTAATGGATAGTGGAAAAATTATAGAGAGAGGCTCTGACAAAGAATTAATGTCAAGAGATACAAGGTATAAGAGATTGCAAGAAATGTTTAACAGTGCGAATGAATGGAGGGTTTCAAATGAAGGAGTTTTATAAAAAAAGATTTGCTCTTACAGATAAAGGAGCAAGAAATTTAAGTAAAGCAACACTGGCTTCATTTTTCGTTTATTGTATAAACATGCTTCCTGCGATATTGCTAATGATTTTTGCTCAGGAAGTTTTGGAAAATATTGGTAAAAGCAAGGGCTTTTATATAGCATTCTCAGCTTTGACCTTGATAGCAATGTATATTTTGCTTTCTATCGAATACGATAAATTATACAGCACAACATATCAAGAAAGTGCAGATTTAAGAATAAGGACAGCAGAAAATTTATCAAAACTACCTCTATCATACTTTTCTAAACATGATATTTCAGACCTAGCGCAAACAATCATGTCTGATATTGAAGGTATAGAGCATGCAATGAGCCACTCGATACCAAAAGTGGGCGGCATGGCACTCTTCTTCCCACTAATATCCATCATGATGCTAATAAGCAATGTGAAGATGGGTTTAGCTGTTATTATTCCAACGGTTCTAAGCTTTATATTTATACCGTTATCTAAAAAACATTCAGTTAAGGGAGAGAAAGAATATTATAAGGTCTTAAGAGAAAATTCAGAAAGCTTTCAAGAAAATATCGAGATGCAAATGGAGATTAAAGCCTATGGTTTATCAGTGGAAATGAAAGATAAGCTATATGAAAAAATGGATAAAAGTGAAAAAGTGCACTTAAAAGCAGAAATTGCAAATATCTTAATAATGTCCATATCTTCAATATTTAGCTTTATTTCTCTTGCTGTCGTAATATTTGTTGGCGTAAATCTAATTATTAATAAAGAGATAAGTGCCCTCTACCTTATAGGATATTTACTAGCAGCTATGAAGATAAAAGACTCTTTAGATGCATCTAAAGAGGGAATGATGGAGATATTTTATTTAACGCCAAAGATTGAAAGACTAAAAGAAATTCAAAATCAAGAATTACAAGAGGGTGAAGACTATAATCTACAAAAATTTGATATTAATCTAAAAGATGTTGAATTTGCTTACAATGATGACGCAAAGGTTTTAAATGGAGTAAGCTTTAGAGCTAAGCAGGGAGAGGTTACTGCTTTGGTAGGAGCAAGCGGCTGTGGCAAAACAACTATCTTGAAACTTATATCAAGACTTTATGATTATGACGAGGGACAAATCTTAATCGATGGCAAAGATATAAAAGAAATATCAACAGAATCTCTTTTTGACAAGGTCTCAATAGTTTTCCAAGATGTGGTTCTCTTTAATCAAAGCGTTATGGAAAATATTAGAATCGGTAAGCAAGATGCAAGTGACGAAGAAGTTAAAAGAGCAGCGAAACTTGCAAACTGCACAGATTTTATAGAAAACATGGATAAAGGTTTCGATACAGTTATTGGTGAGAACGGTGCTGAGCTATCAGGCGGGGAAAGACAAAGGTTATCAATAGCCAGAGCCTTCTTAAAAGATGCACCTATATTGATCTTAGATGAAATAGCAGCAAGCCTTGATGTTGACAACGAGAAAAAGATTCAAGAGTCTTTAAACAATTTAATTAAAGACAAGACAGTTGTTATTATTTCACATAGAATGAAATCCATAGAAAATGCAGATAAGATAGTAGTTCTTGAAAACGGAAAAGTGGAAAGCGAAGGTAAGCATGAAGAGCTTTTACAAAAATCAAAAGTTTACAAGAATTTAATAGAAAAAACAAAAATGGCAGAAGAATTTATTTATTAGGAGGACTAAAATGGATAATAAAAAATTAAAAGTAAAAGATTTAGTAAGCATTGGTGTTTTGCTGTAATATATTTCGCCTTGATGTTTGGCGTTGGTATAATGGGCATGATTCCAATATTGTTTTTAATATACCCGGCAGTTTTGGCAGTAGTTGCAGGAACTGTAGTTATGTTATTTATGACTAAGGTTCAAAAACCATGGGCATTATTTATATTCGGCATGATATCACCACTTGTGCAGTTCGCTTTTGGAGCTACTTATGTATTGCCATTGTTTTCATTGATTGTAATGATAATAGCTGAGTTAATTAGAAAGATTGGTAATTATAATTCATTTAAATACAATATGCTTTCTTATGCAGTATTTAGCACATGGATTTGTGGAGACTTAATGCAAATGCTTTTAGCTAAAGAAAAATATATTGAAATGTGTAAGATGTATGGGGATGATTATGCAGCAACCTTAGAAAAACTAATAACTTATCCTCACATGGCTTTAGTAGCCTTAGGTGCTTTCCTAGGAGGAATAATTGGAGCATATATAGGAAAGGCTATATTGAAAAAACACTTTGAAAAAGCAGGCATTGTATAATGCCTAACTTTTCTTCAAATGCTCCCTTTAATCCAAACCCCATTAGTAAGATATTAGTTGTATTCATCACGGGTCTAACTGTTCTGAATAGCATAAATATCCGTTTTGAGTTAGCGATTGTTTTTCTTATTGGCATTTTATTTTATTTAAATGGATACAAAAAAACACTATTTAAATGGCTAATTTTATGCACAGTGCTATATTCTTTACCTAACATTGCGCTGCTATCTAAATTAAATCCCATACTTAAAATGTTTTTAAGTCTACCTCTAGCGATTAGAATGTTCTTTTTACCATTTATGGCGGCAAGCTTCATGATAAAGACCTCTGATGTAGGTGCAATAATTTCATCGATGGATAAGCTTAAAATTTCAAAAAATCTATCCATACCTATTGCGGTTATGTTTAGGTTCTTTCCATCTTTTAAAGAAGAGAAGAAAAACATTAAGATGGCTATGAAGGTAAGAGGTATAAATTTTAAAAATCCAATCAAATATCTTGAATACGTTTCAGTGCCGCTACTAATTATATCTTCAAACATTGCAGATGACATTGCTAAAGCGGCAGAAACAAAGGCAATAGAAAATCCAATTGCCAAGACCAGATATATCAGTGTAAAGATACAGTTAATTGACTTTGTCTATGTTTTAGTAATTGCTGGACTTATTGTGGGAGGCTTAATATGGTAGAAATTAAAAATTTAAGCCTTGATTATGGCAAAGAACATATAATAGATGATATATCACTATCCATAGCCGAGGGAGAGTGTGTGTTATTTACAGGAAAAAGCGGAAGCGGTAAGTCATCTTTAATAAATTCTATCAACGGACTAGCTGTAAGGTATGACAACGCAAAGACAAAGGGCGAAATAATTATTGATGGCAAAAATATAAAAGATTTGGAACTTTATCAAATCTCAATGCTTGTCTCAACTGTTTTTCAAAATCCTAAGACATATTTCTTTAATGTTAATACGACATTAGAATTATTATTTTATTTGGAAAATATTGGTCTTGCAAGGGAAGAGATGGACAAGCGTTTAAGTGATATGCTTGAAATATTTCAGATAAAAAATCTTTTGAACAGAAATATATTTAATCTATCCGGCGGTGAAAAACAAATACTTTGCATTGCCGCTTCTTATATAGCAGGCACAAAGATAATAGTTATGGATGAGCCATCATCAAATTTGGATATTAAAAGCATAGATGTTTTGACAAAGATGCTAAAGATACTAAAAGAAAAGGGCATAAGCATAATTGTAGCTGAGCATAGAATTTATTATTTGATGGACATAGTTGACCGTGTATTTTTAATAGATAAAGGCAAAATTAAAAAAACTTATACTAGAAGTGAATTTTTAAAGCTAGACAAAAATGATTTGAATGCTTTAAGCTTAAGAGATAAAGAATTAAGTAAATTAGAAGTTCCGTATTTAAAAGGCGGTGGAGAGTATCAGATAAAAAATCTTAGCTATAAATTTACTGATGATGAATGTTTAAGCTTAAAAGATATTTCGTTCAAGCTTGGTAAAATATATGGCATAATAGGATCTAATGGACAAGGAAAGTCAACTCTCTTAAGATGTTTAATTGGTCTTGAGAAAAAATCAAAAGAAGAAATATATTTCAAAGGCGAGAAATTATCTAAAAAAGAAAGACTTAAAAGCTCTTCACTTGTTATGCAAGATGTAAATCATCAATTATTCACAGATGAAGTATTCAAAGAGCTTAGTTTAGGTGTAAAGAATTTTGACGAGGAAAAGGCAAAAATCATTTTAAAAGATTTAGGCTTAGACGAATTTATTGAAAGACACCCAATGAGTTTATCAGGAGGACAAAAGCAAAGACTTGCAATCGCATCTGTTATGTGCAAAGACTCGACTTTTGTTTACTATGATGAACCAACTAGCGGTATGGATTATACCAATATGGAAAAAATATCTGAACTGATTAAAAAATACAAAGCTATGGATAAAATAATTTTTATCGTCTCACATGATATAGAGTTTTTAAATGAAGTAGCTGATGAAGTTTATGAACTGTAAAAAAGTTTAGAGTAAAATTTAACACGGCAACATTTTCGAGAAGGGTCTAGTTATATCTAGGCCTTTTCTTTTTATCATAGAATTGAGTATTTATTTATCACAGACTAATATAGCCAAAACTTTAAGATTTTGTATATTACTTTTTTATATAGGTTTACTTTATAAAAAATGCTTTTAATATGAAGCAATTTATGATATAATAATTAAATATAGATAATGGGGTTATTGTATGCAAAAATGGTTTTTGAAAAACAGAAATGCTGAGAATTATTCGGCGGTTAAGAGCATAGTAAAGGATGATCTACTAGCAAAAGTTCTTTGCAATAGAGGCGTCGTCGATGCTGATGAAGTCATTGATTACTTAAACGATGATTACACAAAGATTTATAGGACTGATGGCCTTCCTGATATGGACGTGGCGCGCGAAATTATTAAGGACGCTATAGATAATCACAAGAAGATCAGAGTCGTTGGCGACTATGACTCGGACGGCATCATGTCTACTACGCTTTTACTTAGAAGTCTTAAGTCTTTCGGGGCAGAGGCTAGTTTTGAAGTGCCTGACAGAAAGGCGGATGGCTACGGCATCAATAAGCGAATAGTTGATGGCTGCATTAAAGATGATGTAGCAGTCATAATCACTTGTGACAATGGTGTATCAGCCTTTGAAGCAGTGAAATATGCTAAGGATAATGGCATCAAAGTCATTGTTACTGACCACCATTTACCTAAAATTGAAGATGGAAAAGAGATTTCTGTTGAAGCAGATGCAATAATTGACCCAAAAGTAGAAAAATCATCCTATCCATTTAAGGAGATATGCGGAGCCTTTGTCGCTTTTAAATTAATTACATATATTAGCAAAGACTACGACTTTAATCCTGATTTAATTGATGAAATTATTCAGTATGCAGCTTTTGCGACTGTAACTGACATCATGCCGCTGCTTGATGAAAACCGTGACCTTGTAAAGAGAGGCCTACAGCTAATGAACTCAAGACCAGCCAAGGTATTCTATCACTTGAAGAACGAGTTAAAAGTTGATAAGGAGATAAATGTATTTCATATTGGCTTTATATTGGGACCATCAGTCAACGCAATAGGCAGGCTAAGTAATGCAAATCACGCAATTGCGGCCTTTGAGTCTTGTGATGACGATAGTATAATTGCCATTTGCAAGGAATTATACGCGCTTAATCAAGAGAGAAAGGATTTGACGGAGCTTGGCTACGATGTGGCAATAAAAGAGATAGAAGCGGATGAGGCTTTTGAGGACAAGGATATAATCATAGTTAAATCCAAAGATATAGAAAGAAGCGTCGCGGGTATTGTTGCTGGAAGGCTTAAAGAAAGGTATTACAAACCAGCCATAGCCTTATACGAAGAAGATGGCGTCCTATATGGTTCGGCAAGATCAATCGAAGAATACAATATCTTTGACGAGCTAAACAAGGCCAAGGAGCTTTTAAATAGCTTCGGCGGACATAAACTAGCGGCGGGCCTAGAGCTTAAACTTGATAATTATGACGATTTTGTCACACTTTTAAATGAAAATTCAAAATTAACAGATGAAGATAAGATAGAAAAAATATACATCGATGCCTTTTATCCAATTGATTTTCAAAAGTTTTCGACTTACGACACAATTGAAAAGTTAAAACCATTTGGAGAGAAGAACCCTGCTGTACTATTTGCAGATAAAGACCTTGTTTTAAAGGATATAAGCGTTTTTGGACAGAATCGCAGCGTAATAAAGCTAAAATTCAGAACTAAGCTTGATAATATAATGATGGCTATACTATTCTACAAGGAAGATGAATTTAAAAAAGACTACGAAGATCAGTTTAACTCTGATATATACAGGGATTTAGCAAGTGGCAAGGAGATAATTATGGACATTTGCTACAATCTTAGGATTAATAAGTACATGAATAATAAAAATCTAGAAATAAATATTAAGCACTTTAGATTTAGGAGGTGAGCTTATGATAGAAGATTTAATCAAAATTATTGAAAAATACATGACCGAAGAGGAAGTAGCCTTTGTAATGAAGGCTTATGAATATGCTAAAATGATGCATAAGGATCAAAAGAGAAAGTCCGGCGAGCCTTATATAGTTCACCCTGTCAATGTCGCTATCATACTCGCTGACCTAGATATGGACGTCGAGACCATCATAGCTGCGCTGCTTCATGATGTGGTTGAAGATACGCCTGCGACTTATGATGATGTAAAGAACATGTTCTCAGAGGACATCGCAAATATTGTCGATGGGGTAACAAAGTTAAATAAATTAAATTACAAAAGCTCTGAAGATTTTCAAGCGGAAAACCTTAGAAAGATGATTCTTGCCATGAATAACGACATAAGAGTCATCATTGTAAAGCTTGCAGATAGGCTTCATAATCTTCGTACGCTTGAGTATATGAATGAAGAAAAGCAAAAGCAAAAGGCTAAGGAAACTATAGAGATATATGCGCCACTTGCTGGCAGGCTCGGAATTTTCAAGATTAAGTGGGAGCTTGAAGATTTATCTTTAAGGTATCTTGATCCAGAAGGCTACTACGACTTGGTTGAGAAGATAAACAAGAAGAGAAGCGAGCGCGAGAAAGAGATCAATGAAATTATAAAAGATATATCAACTGAGCTTGATAAGCAAGAGCTTCATTACGACATAAGCGGTAGACCGAAGAATTTCTACAGCATATACAAGAAGATGAATGGCAAGAACAAGAGCTTTGAGAGCATATATGATTTAATTGCCGTGAGGATACTTGTTGATACGGTTAAGGACTGCTACGCTGTATTAGGTATAGTGCACTCGATGTGGAAGCCGCTTCCAGGCAGATTCAAAGACTACATCGCTATGCCTAAGCCAAACATGTATCAATCCTTGCACACAACTGTTATTTCTGACACTGGCGAGATATTTGAGATACAGATCAGGACTTACGAAATGCATGAAGTGGCCGAATACGGTATCGCTGCGCATTGGAAATATAAGGGAGGCAAGGCTCAAGGCAAAGACGTTGACAACAAGCTTGACTGGTTAAGGCAATTACTTGAGTGGCAAAAAGACTTAAAGGATCCAAAAGAGTTTATTGATACATTAAAGATAGACTTTTTCGATGACGAGGTTTTTGTTTTTACGCCTAATGGTGACGTTGTCGACCTTCCAGAAGGTTCGACTCCGGTCGACTTTGCCTATAGAGTACACACAGGCGTTGGTAACACTTGTGTTGGAGCTAAAGTTGACTCAAGGATAGTCCCACTAAACTATAAGCTTAAGAATGGTAATATAGTTGAGATTATCACGCAAAAATCAGCTTCTGGTCCAAGTAGAGACTGGCTAAAATTTGTAAAGAGCCCAAGAGCTAAACAAAAGATTAAACAATGGTTCAAGTCTAAAGAAAAAGACATCAGCATAGAGAAGGGCAAGGAGCTATTTGACAGAGAAGCGAAAAAGCTTGGACTTGATACAAATATTCTTGATAATGAAAAGATTTATAATAAATTATCAAAAGAGCTTTCAATTAACTCGGCAGATGATTTGTTTGCATCCATTGGCTATGGCAATTTTAAAGAAAAACTAGTTATTAATAAGATTTTAAATATTAAAAATGCTATAGAAAATATTGGTCTTACAAAGAACGAGGACGATTACCTTAAGAGCTCTTCATCGAAGAAAGATGCTACAGGTGTTAAAATCGATGGCCTTGAAGGCATGAAGATAAAGTTTGCTAAGTGCTGTAACCCAGTGCCTGGCGATGAAATCATAGGTTTTGTTACTAGAGGCTATGGTGTTTCTATACACAGGAAAGACTGCACAAACATTGCCAATTTCTTGGACTCAGACAGATGCCTTGAGGCAGAATGGGATGCAGCATCGAGTGAAAAGTTCCTTGCAAACGTTACAATCAGAGCGGTTGACAGGACAGGAATACTTTCAGAGATAACTGCTATGGCAAAAGAAGCAAATGTTGGTATACAATCACTTAGTGCAAAGAGCAATACTATTAGCGATATATTTATATATTTGACTTTTGAAGTAGTGGGAAAGGATGAGCTTGATAAGATGATACAAAAGCTTAAGACTATAAACGGCGTTTTAGATGTGTACAGGTCATAGATATGAGAGCAGTTGTACAAAGAGTAGAAGAAACTAGTTTAGAAGTTGATGAAAAAGTAATTAGCAAGATAAATGGCGGCCTTTTGGTCTACATCGCTGTTGAAGACGATGATACAGAGGCAGATCTTGATTATATATTCAAAAAAGTGAGTAATCTAAGGATATTTTCTGACGAAGATGACAAGATGAATCTATCTGTTCAAGACATAGGTGGCGAGATACTTCTTGTTTCGCAGTTCACTTTATATGGTGACGCGAGAAAGGGCAATAGACCAAACTTTATGAAGAGCGCCAAGGCTGAAAAGGCTGAGAGCTATTACGAAATATTTAAAGAAAAGCTAAAGGCAAGTGGAATAAAATTTAAATCGGGCGTTTTTGGAGCGGATATGTATATACACGCACATCTATCTGGACCGGTTACTATATTATTAGATTCAAAGAAGGAGTTTTAGATGAATATTTTTAAGAAAAATGTTGGAGTTTATGGATCAAATTCATATATCATCAGTAACGATACTGGTGACGCCATAATCATAGACGTTGGTGGCAGTGCAGATGATTTATACGCTTACATCAAAGAGCGTGGCTTAAATCTAAAAGCAATACTACTCACACATGGCCACTTTGATCACGTTTTGGGCGTAAATGCTTTAAGAGAGTTGACAGGAGCGCCATCTTATATATCTAAAGATGATTTAGAGATGACGCAAAAAACTGATTTTATGCTAAATGAGAAGATGAGAAATTATATCGATGAGCCCATCAACATAGATCATACTATTGATGAAGAAGGCACTTTGAAATTTGGCGATATCGAAGTTAATGTGATTAAGACGCCTGGACACACAAAGGGCGGCCTGACATATCAAATTGAGGACGGTCTATATGTTGGTGACACTATATTCTTCCACTCTGTTGGTAGAAGCGACCTTTATGGTGGCAATGAAGCTGAACTAATTGACTCTGTTAATAGAGTTTTGGATTTAGAAGGTAATTACACAATATATCCAGGTCACAGCATGAACACATCATCTGATGAAGAAAGGGCAAATAATCCTTACGTAAATGCTAAGAGAAGCTAGTATAAAGAGGATAAAGGAGCTCTTTTGGGAGTTTCAAAATATAAGATCCGGTATTTCTTATGAGATTTTGGATGATGGCGTGAAATTTTCTATAGATGGTAAAGAAATAACACTTATGGGTTTTAATGCACTTACAAATAACGAGATGAAATCCCTTATTTATGAGGAGTCCTTAAAGGAAGGCCTAAGTCTTCCTTGGGGTATATTAACTGGAATTAAGCCCTTGAAGCTATATGCCAAGGCAGATGATAAAGAGGCTTTCAAAGAAAAATTTTTTATCTCAGACGAAAAGTTTGAGCTAATGGAGAGAACTTTTAAAAATCAGAATCTTAACTTTGAGCCAAAATATAGCTTGTATATACACATACCATTTTGTAAGGGGATATGCTCTTACTGTTCATTTTACACAAACGATATAACAAAGAAAGCTTATGATTTTACTAAGTACATTGACGCCGTTATCGATGAGATGAAATTTGAGAGCAAAAATAGAGATATAGCGGAGCCAGACAGTATATACATAGGTGGCGGAACGCCATCTGCAATTGATAAGGCTAATATAGAGAGGCTTTTGAAATACATTTATGAGAATTATAAATTTAAGGAGCTGACTTTTGAGTGCGGCAGAGCCGATACTATGGATAAGGAACTACTTGATATACTTGACAAATATGGCGTAAATAGGATCTGCATCAATCCGCAGACTATGAATGAAGAGACGCTCAAAAGAGTTCACAGAAATGCTGGCCTTGATGAGCTTTATAAGGTTTATGAACTTGCTAGAGGATATGATTTTGACATCAATATGGATCTTATCATTGGTCTTGAAGGCGAGAAGAGAGATGATTACATTAACTCGGTTAAAAAGCTTATTGCTATGAGGCCTGAGTCAATTACCATACACAATTTAGCTCTAAAAAGAAGGGCTGTTCTAGCTCAAAATGACTTTAAGCTCGAAAATATTGATTTATCTAAAGAAATTTATGCCAGTCTTTATGAGGCGGGCTACGAGCCTTACTACATGTACAGGCAGAAGATGACTAACTCAAATCTCGAAAACGTAGCTTTTTCACTAAGGGGTAAGGCGTCCATTTACAATGTGATTTCGATGAACGATTTGACAAGCATATACGCTTTTGGCGCTGGAGCCGTATCAAAATACATTGACAAGGATAATTTAGAGCGCAAATTTAATTACAAAGACATTGATTTGTATATAAAAAACGTTTATAATAAAGATATATAGATTATTGGGAGGATATTTATGGAAACAATGGGAAACTTACGCAGGAGTGACTACTGCGGGGAACTAAGGATGAAAGACATAGAAAGGGAAGTTGTACTAATGGGTTGGGTGCAAACTCAAAGAAACTTAGGACAACTTATCTTTGTTGACATAAGAGACATCAGTGGTATATCACAAGTTGTTTTTGATGAGACCATCACTAAGGATGTCTTCGAAAAGGCCAAGGGACTTAAAGGCGAATACGTTATAGCCGTTAGAGGCAAGGTTAGAGAGAGATCTCAAAAGAACCCACATATCCCGACTGGCGATATCGAAATTTTAGCTGAAGAGCTTAAGATACTTGATACAGCTCAAACTCCACCTATTTACGTAAAAGACGATGACAATGTAGGTGAGCAAATGAGACTAAAATACAGATTCTTAGACCTAAGAAAGCCATTCATGCAAAAAACTCTTATGACAAGAGCGAAAATTTATAAAGCTTTCAGAGACTTTTTAAATGACAACAGATTTATAGAGATAGAAACACCTATACTTGGCAAATCAACTCCAGAAGGAGCTAGAGACTACATCGTTCCAAGTAGAGTTAACCCTGGAAAGTTCTTTGCCTTACCACAATCTCCGCAATTGTTCAAGCAATTACTAATGGTTTCAGGCATGGATAGATACTACCAAATCACTAAGTGCTTCAGAGACGAAGACCTTAGAGCCAATAGACAACCAGAGTTTACTCAAGTCGATATCGAAATGAGCTTCGTTGATGAAGACGACGTTATGTCAATCAATGAAAAGCTTATAGCACATATATTTAAAGAAATTCTTGACATAGATATCAAGCTTCCTTTAAGAAGAATGCCATTTGATGAAGCGATGGATAAGTATGGCGTGGATAAACCGGACTTAAGATTTGGCTTCTTGATTCACGACGTGAGCAGCATATTTAAAAATAGCGGCTTTAAGGTGTTTAAAGATACTGTTGACGCTGGTAATATGGTTAATGCAATCAACGTTGATGGCTACCAAGATAAATTCACTAGAAAAGATATTACTAAGCTAGAAGACTTTGCGAAGACATTCGGAGCAAAGGGTCTTGCTTGGGTTAAGTATGTAGATAATGAATTTACTGGTCCTATAGCAAAATTCTTTACTGATGAAGAAAAAGAAGCTCTTATTAAAGAGATGGCTATAAAGAACAACGACCTAATTTTATTCGTTGCAGATAAAAAATCCATTGTTAAGAAGACGCTTGGTAATTTAAGAAATGAAATTGCAAAAGAATTAAACTTAAATGATCCAGATAAGTTTGAACTACTTTGGATCACAGACTTCCCATTATTTGAATACAGTGAAGAAGAAGGTAGATACATGGCTATGCACCATCCATTCACACATCCTAAGATTGAGGACATACCATATATCGAAGAAAGAAAAGATACTGTTAAGGCAAAAGCATACGACATCGTTATCAACGGCGAAGAAATTGGCGGAGGAAGTATAAGAATTAATAACTCTGATCTACAAGAAAAGATGTTCAAGGCACTTGGATTTACTAAGGAAAGAGCTGAAGAACAATTTGGTTTCTTCATCGAGGCCTTCAAGTACGGCGCTCCACCACATGGAGGCATTGCTTATGGTCTAGATAGATTCGTTCAATTACTTACAAAGCATGACAATATCAAAGACGTTATCGCTTTCCCTAAGACACAATCAGCAACAGACTTGTTGACAGGCGCGCCAAGTGAAGTTGATGATAAGCAATTACACGAAGTATCAATAAAGGTTGATATAAATGAAGCCCAAAAGAACGATTAGGACGAGAGTTGTATTAGGAGACGAAGTTTACAATAGTTTTAAAGATGTAAATGTCTTAATAGTGGGCATAGGCGGCGTTGGCTCTTTTACTTTAGAATCCTTAGTTCGCTTTGGTATAGAGCATATAACTATAGTTGATTACGATACGGTAAGTGAATCCAATATCAATAGGCAGATATTAGCCCTTGAAGATACCATTGGCAAGAAAAAAGTCGATGTCATGAGAGAAAGGCTTCTTAAGATTAATGATGAGCTTGATATAAGGTGCATTGACAAGATTTATTCAAAAGAGATAAATGATGAGATATTCGATAGAGACTACGATTATGTAGTTGACGCCATTGACATGCTGAAAAATAAAATTGAGCTGATTGAGACCTGTATTGAAAAAGATATAAAGATTATCAGCGCCATGGGCTGCGGTAACAAGCTTGATCCAACTAAGCTTGAGATATCAACACTTGATAAGACGAGCGTCTGCCCATTAGCAAGAAAATTAAGGCAAAAGATAGATAAAAAAGTACAAAAGAAGATAAATGTAGTTTATTCAAAAGAACTACCCATAGAGAAAAAGTTAAAGGATGATGGTAAGGTGGTGACAGGGTCGATATCCTTTGTAACAGCTACAGGCGGCTTATTAATTGCGTCTAAGCTTGTTAACGATCTATTAAATGGAAGAAAATGAAAGCATAGGTAGAATTATTAAGATAGAGGCAGGCGAAATGCTAATCTCTATGAAGAGAGACTCGGCTTGCGGCTCGTGCGAATCGTGTGCTGCTGGATGCGAAGCAAAAGAGCACATAATTAAAGCAAAGCCAAGAGCAAATTACAATGTAGGCGATTTAGTATCTATAAAAGTCGATTCAAGAAAGATGTTAAGAGGGGTAATGATGGTTTATTTAGTACCTTTACTAGCATTTTTGATAGGAATTTTTGCTTCAAACTATATTTTTAATAAATTAAGCTTTAAAGTTCCTGATTTTTATAGTATAATAATAGGTGTAGTCCTACTATTAATATCTCTAGTCATAGTTAAGTCATATGACAAAAGATATTCTAACGAGGACAATGATTTATTAATCATAAATAAGCTAAATTAATTTAATTAAAGGGAGGAAATTAACATGGATTTTGACAATCTAAAAAAGACAGACAAAGAGATTTTTGATGTCATCGAAAAGGAACACGATAGACAACAAGATCACTTTGAAATGATAGCATCTGAAAACTATGTTTCAAAAGCTGTTATGGAAGCAATGGGAAGTGAATTAACTAACAAGTACGCTGAAGGTTATCCAGGAAAGAGATACTACGGTGGATGCGAAGTAGTTGACATCGCTGAAAACATTGCTAGAGATAGACTATGTAAGTTATTTAACGCAGAACACGCAAACGTTCAACCACACTCAGGAGCTAATGCCAATATCGGTGTTTACTTCTCTATACTAAAACCTGGCGACAAAGTATTAGGTATGAACCTTAACGAAGGTGGTCACTTAACACACGGTTCACCAGTTAACATCTCAGGATCATTCTTTGACTTTGCTGCTTATGGCGTTGACTCAAAGACAGAAGTTATCAATTATGATACAGTTAGAGAAATAGCTCTAAAAGAAAAACCAAAGCTAATCGTAGCTGGTGCTAGTGCTTACCCTAGAATCATCGATTTCAAGAAATTTAGAGAAATAGCTGACGAAGTAGGCGCTATGCTAATGGTAGACATGGCACACATTGCTGGTCTAGTAGCTACAGGCTTCCATCCATCTCCAGTACCTTATGCAGACTTTGTTACAACAACAACTCATAAGACACTAAGAGGACCAAGAGGTGGAGCTATACTTTGTAGAGAAGAAAATGCAAAGAAACTTGACAAGGCAATCTTCCCAGGAACACAAGGTGGACCACTAATGCATGTTATAGCAGCAAAAGCAGTTGCATTTGGTGAAGCACTTAAACCAGAATTTAAAGATTATTGCAAGCAAATTTGTGACAACGCTCAAGTACTTGCTAAGGAACTTGATAAATATGGATTCAGATTAATTTCAGGTGGTACAGATAACCACCTAATCCTAATTGATGTTAAGAAGAAAGGCTTCACTGGTAAAGAAGCTGAAGCAATGCTTGGTGAAATCGGTATTGCAGTTAACAAAAACACAATTCCTAACGAAACTGAATCTCCATTCGTTACAAGCGGTATCAGAATTGGTACTCCAGCTTTAACAACTAGAGGATTCAAAGAAGACGAAATGAGAGAAGTTGCTGAAATCTTCAGAGATACATTTGATACATCAATCGACAGAAAACAAATCAGACAAAGAGTATCAGACATCTGCAAGAGATTCCCAATGTACGAAGGCATATTCTAAAAAAACGAATAAAGATTATATTAGAAGCGAAAGATATCTTTCGCTTCTTTTTTATGCGCGATAATGGCTTAAGAGTCATATTGATTTAAGCTTCAATCATGAAATAGAAAAATCGTTTCACGATTAAAGCGAAATAGCTAAATCAATTTTAATCAAAATTGTATAAGCCTTTATATATTAATGAGAAAATATATCTCTTAATAGATATTAAAGTGTTGAAAACTGCCTGCCTTTGTGTTATAATAATTAAGATAAGGAGGTGTCTGTATGAATAGAGCTGTAGTTAGTATAGTAGGCAAACCAAACGTTGGTAAATCAACTTTATTTAATAAGATTGTTGGTAGAAGAATATCTATCACTGAAGACACACCTGGTGTAACGAGAGACAGGATATACGCTGAAGCTAGCTGGCAACAACACGTTTTTGACATCATTGACACTGGTGGACTTGACCCCTTTGATGATGACAAGATTATGTCAAACATTCGTAAGCAAGCGAACATCGCTATCGAAGCTTCTGATGTGATACTCTTTGTAGTTGATGGTAAGAATCCTGCCACTGCACTTGACCATGAGATTGCAAATATATTAAGAAAATCAAATAAAAAGGTTATTTTAGTCGCAAACAAGACTGAGGGTAAGATAAAAGATGAGTTTTATAGTGTTTATGAACTTGCTTTAGGTGAACCGATATCCATATCGGCTGAACAAGGCCTTGGTATAGGGGACCTTCTTGATGAGATAGTAAAGAATTTCCCTGAAGACAGAGACTTCGAAGAGAAGGAAAATTTATTAAAGGTCGCTTTTATCGGAAAGCCAAATGTTGGCAAATCATCATTAACTAATAGAATCTTAGGCGAAGAAAGAGTTATAGTAACTGATATCGCTGGAACTACAAGAGATGCGATTGACTCATATATTAATATAAAAGGACAAGAGTTTATGTTCATCGACACAGCTGGATTGAGAAAGAAATCTAGAGTTGACTCATCTGTCGAAGCGTACTCACAAGTTAGAACGCTTTCAAGTGTTGATAGAGCTGATGTCTGCGTATTTTTAATAGACGGGATTGAAGGCTTTACTGAGCAGGACTCAAAAGTGGTTGGCTACGCTCACAATCAAGGCAAGGCCATAATCATCTGCGTTAATAAATGGGATATAGTAGAAAAAGATTCGAAGACTATGAAGACATTTACTGACAGTCTTAGAAATAATCTGCCGTTCTTATCATATGCGCCAATACTATTCATTTCGGCCTTAACTGGTAAGAGGGTAGATGAGCTTATTGATAAGATTATGGAAATAAATGAATCATATAGCCACAGGCTTTCAACTGGTCTTTTAAATGACGTAATCGCAAACGCGACACTAATCAATCAACCGCCATCTGACAAGGGTAAGAGGCTTAAGATACTTTACGCAACACAGTCAGGCATTAGGCCACCAGAGTTTACAATCTTTGTTAATGATAAGGAGCTAACACATTTTTCATATACAAGATTTTTGGAAAATCAAATAAGAAATGTTTATCCTTTCGAGGGAACATCCATAATCATAAACTATAAGAACAGGAGCGAGTAATGAAGGTAGTAATATTATTTCTTCTTTCTTACTTGATTGGCTCGGTCTCAAACTCTTACATCTTAGGCAAAATTTTTAAGATGAAGGACATTAGGGACTACGGAAGCAACAATGCTGGCGCTACTAACGCGTTTAGAGTCTTGGGAGCAAAGCTTGGTATAATCACGCTGCTCTTAGACGTATTTAAAGGCGTTTTAGCTGTGTATATTGCTAGATACTTTGAAGTAGATTATGCTCAGTACATCGCTTTACTAGGCGCAGTTCTTGGCCACGATTTTCCCTTCTACTTAAATTTTAACGCAGGCAAAGGCGTTTCAACAACTGTAGGCGGAATAATTGCCATAGACTATAAGCTTGGAGCAGCGATTGTAGTTTTAATGTTTATTATAGTTTTGATCACAAAATACGTTTCATTAGCGTCTTTACTTATGTTCATAGGCTTCTTTGTATGCACATGGCTTAAGTTTAAAGAGATAAATTTAGCTGTAATTCTTAGCTTTGCTATTGCTGCCCTTGGTATAATAAGGCACGCTAAAAATATAGCTAGACTAGCAAAAGGAGAAGAAAATAAATTTTATATATTTAAAAAGTGAGGCAGAGTTTTGAAAATTTCAATTATAGGTGGAGGTAGCTTTGGTTCAGCACTAGCTATACATCTAGCAAAGAGTCAAGAAGAATTAAGTCTATATATTAGAAATAAGGATTCTTACAATTTAATAAAAGAAACTCGTATGAATAAAAAATATTTGAAGGAAGTTAAAATTCCTGAGAATATAGTTTTGCTTAACGATATAGAAGAAGCGGTTAAAGACGCTGATATCGTTGTGCTTGCGGTACCAAGTCAGGAGCTTAGAAATGTTTTAAAGACTATTGAAGCTTATATTAATGAGGATAAGATCTTTGTTAATGTCAGTAAAGGTATTGAGATAGCTACACTTAAGACTATGAGCGAGGTCTTCTATGAATTCAATCCAAATGGAAGATTTGTTTCATTATCTGGTCCATCACATGCAGAGGAAGTTGCTGTCGGCATCCCGACAACCATAGTCAGCGCTTCAAAATCTGTATCCGATGCAGAATTAATTCAAGATGTATTTTCAAGCGATAATTTAAGAGTATACGTGAACGATGACCTTTTAGGAGTTGAACTTGCTGGAGCAACTAAAAACATTATTGCTTTAGGAAGTGGTATATGTGAGGGAAGAGGCTATGGTGACAACACTAAGGCGGCACTTATCACAAGGGGTATACACGAAATAACTAAGCTTGGACTTGCTCTTGGCGCAAAAGCTTCTACGTTCTACGGACTTGCTGGCATTGGAGACTTGGTTGTTACTTGCACTAGTAAGCACTCAAGGAACAAAACTTGTGGCGTATATATAGGCGAAGGCCTTTCGACAGATGGCGCCATTGACAAGGTTGGCATGGTTGTAGAAGGCATAAAGACTACTAAATCGACTTACATGCTTAAAGAAAAATACTCTGTTGAGATGCCTATAGTTGATATGATGTATAAACTTTTATATGAAGACTATCCTCTAGACAGCGTTGTAGCTGAGCTTATGGGTAGACCGCTTAAGCACGAGATGGAAAAGTATGAAGATAGATAAGAAGAACGGCAAAGGCTTCTCAAGTTTTTTAGGAGCGCTAGTTGCTTTTATATTTATAATCATAGCTTTTAACACCATAATCACATCCTTCTTTAAAAAGGATATCAAGACTGAGACGCCTGTTGAAGAAGTTTTTTATAATTCGGTTGCGATGAACTCAGCACTTATTAAGACTGAAGAAGTTTATCAAGCGGGAAGACATTCTTATTTCACAACGCAAGCCAAAGAAGGCGAAAAGGTAAAAAGAGGTCTTGAAAACTTAAGCGTAACAAAGAGCGCTAACGATCTTATTGATAAAAAGATTGATGCAATAAATAAAAGGCTAAAGGATCTTGACTATGATACCTCTGGCGAAGAGAGTATTGATCAAAAGGCTATGAATAGAAAGATTAAGGCTTTACAGATAAGCATAAATCAAAAGAGATACGAAGATCTTTCTCAAATTTTAAATAGCAGTGAAGATGAAGAGGATAAATACTACGAAAGTATTAAAAACTACTCCATTGACAAGCTTTTAGAGATGAAGGACGAGCTAAACGAAAGCAAGAGAAGTGAGGCTCCAGCCGTAAAAGTCTCGATGTCGGGTATAGTTAGCTACTTTATCGATGGACTTGAAGACAAGTATACGAATGAAAATTTTGACGCCTTATCCGAGAAGGATTTGATTGAAGATAGCAAGAGCTACAGCCTAAACCAAGGCAAGAGCAATGACAACTTCAAGATACTTGATAATTTCTCTATGAATATACTCGCTTTTTCAGACGATAAAAAGCTTGAAGATGTCAATGTTAATGACGTAGTCCTTATTGAGTGGGACTTAACAGGCACAAAGACTTATGCGAGAGTGCTTAAGAAAGAGAAGAGTGGGGATACTTATAAATTTCTATTAAACATCAGAGAGAGGATATCTGAGCTTTATAAGGATAGATTTTCTAAGATGGAAATCATTTTTGATGAGTATAAGACATTTAAACTACCAAAAAGCGCTTTAGTTGATAAAGGAAGCGAAAAAGGGGTATATATAAAGGACATAGATAATACTATTAGATATAAAAGAGTGCTCTTAGTCGGCAGTGACCGTGACAATATCTATGTTATGAGGACTGACGATAATGGTCTTATGAAGTATAAGAAACTAAAGTTTAAGAGCATAAAATATTATGACGAAGTTGTGGTATTTCCATCTACTGTAAAGGAGGGAGACATACTATAATGAGTGTAGGAGAAAATTTAATAGATCTTTTAGAGTCTATTGACAAAGAGATTGATCTTGCAGGCAGAAAGAAAGATGAGGTAAAGCTCTTAGCAGTAACAAAAACTGTTGATGTAGAGAGAATCAAAGAGATAAAAGAATTTGGCCTAAATGAGATTGGCGAGAACAAAGTTCAAGAGATAGAAGAAAAGTATGACGCTTTAAAGGACGACTTCGACTTTCATATGATAGGTAGCCTTCAAAAGAACAAGATTAATAAGCTTCTAGGCAAGATAAAGCTGATTCATTCACTTGACAGTCTAAGCCTCATCGAAGCACTTGACAAGAGGCTAGCAAATAATAATATGGAGCTAGATGGTTTATTGCAAGTAAATATCTCGAAGGAAGAGTCAAAGAGCGGCTTTTACAAGGATGAAGTAGAGGAAGTCCTAGAACAAATGCACGAGTACAAGAACTTACATATCGTGGGCTTCATGACGATGGCGCCATTCACAGAGGATGAGGCTGTCGTTAGAAACACATTCAGAGGCCTTTACGAGCTAAAGGAAAAGCTGGCAGCGAAGAATTTTGACAATGTTGACTTAAAGTATCTATCCATGGGTATGACACATGATTATAAAATAGCAATACAAGAAGGATCAAATATATTGAGGATCGGCTCAAAGATATTTGGCGAAAGAAATTATTAGGAGGTTTATTATGGCTTTTATGGACAAAGTAAAGTATTTCTTAGGCTTCGGCGATGACGACGAATACGATGAAGAATACTATGACGAAGAAGAGAATGAAGTAGTGGAAGAAGAACCACAAAGAGAATCATCATTCTTCTCAAAGAAGAAGGAAAAGGAAAATATTGTTCCTATTCAAAGAAAGACTGGAGCAATGATTATCACAGTACAAGAACCACTTGGCTATGACGAAGCACCACTTATTATCGATGACTTAAGATTAGGTAAGGCAGTTGTTGTAAACTTCGAACAACTTGAAGCAAGTGTAAAGAGACAAATTTTTGACTTTATCAATGGCGGTATCTATGCTATTGACGGAAGCATTCAAAAAGTGACTAGAGACATCTTTGTTTTAGCACCAAAGAACATTGCCATAGATGGCTTAAAAGACGAACTTAAAAACAGAGGCATGTTTCCATTTTAATGAATAAGTCAAAGAATTTAGATCATATAAGTACTGAGAACAAAGAGATTGCAAGAAGGGTTATAGATCTTTGTGAGATAGTGTCAAGGACTAAGTCCACTGAGTGCACAGACTTCTACAACCCTTTTGAAGTGAAAGAACTCACTTCGCTTATCAATACTTATGATACTATAAGTTTTAGCCTTATTGGGAATGAAGATTCTGAAAGTAAGGCTATTTTAATTTATCCTGAATACATGGACGAGCTAAATCCGTCTGATTATGTGAGTCTAGTTAAGATAGATAAAAAAGATTATGAGATCGCTCACAAAGACGTTTTAGGCTCACTTCTTTCGCTTGGTATCAAGAGGGAAAAGCTCGGCGACATCATTATAAATGACGAAGCTATATACTTTTACATCAGAAACGAGATTTTGGATTACGTTTTACTTAATCTTGAGAAGATAAAAAACTATGGGGTAGAGCTTGAAGTAATTGATTTAGCTACGCCTATAGCGCGCGAAATAGATTATGAAGAAAAGCTTATTACATGCGCATCAGCAAGGCTTGATCTAGTTTTAGCAAATGTATATAATTTATCTCGTAGCGATGCGAAAAACGCCATCGAAGCGGGACTTGTTAAAGTGAATTACAAAGTCACATACAAGATTAGCGAAACGCTTGAAGTAGGCGACATGGTCTCTATGCGTAGGCGCGGAAGATTCATAGTCGGGGACTACTTAGGTCTTAGCAAAAAGGATAAACTCAAACTTATTATAAAAATTATAAAGTAGGTGTTACATGATTTATTTTTTAATAGTCGTATTAGCAGTAGCCTTGGATCAAGTCACTAAGTACTTTGCCAAGCTTCACTTAGAGGGCGAAGCTGCATACGAAATAATTCCAAACTTTTTTTCTTTTGATTACGTTGAGAATAGAGGCGCCGCCTTTGGCATTATGCAAGGCAGACACACTTTTTTCTTCATCGTAACTTTTATTGCAATAGCGATAATTTTATACATCTTCATAACAGAGTACGATACGCTTATGGGATATGAAAAAGTATTTTTGTCATTTTTCTTAGCAGGCATCTTAGGTAATTTCATTGACAGAGCCTTTAGAGGCTACGTTATTGACTTTATTTCATTTAAGTTTGGCTCATACGAGTACCCTTGCTTTAACCTTGCTGATAGCTACATGTGCGTTATCATTGTTCTATTTATCGGCTACTACATCTATAGAAAGATTAAAGATAAAAATGCAAGCAAAAGTAATTAAGCTTAATGACAAGGATGCTGGCCAAAGATTAGATTTATTTTTAGCAAACTTTGATGATGGCAAAACAAGATCAATGTATAAAAAGCTTATTGAAGAGGAATACGTATCTGTCAATGGCAGTGCTGCAAAAGCGTCTTACAAGTTAAATGCAGGTGACATCATAGAGATAAGAGAAAAAGAGTCGAAACGCTTTGAAAAGATCGATATGGACATAAAGGTTCTGTATGAAGATGATGACATAGCGGTTATAGACAAGCCAAGGGGACTTATAGTTCATCCTACAAATGATGAGGAGATAAGTCTTGTAAATTTCTTGCTATATAGATTTACTTCACTGAGCAATATTGACGAGACAAGGCCGGGCATAGTCCACAGGCTTGACAAGGACACGAGCGGTCTTCTTATAATAGCGAAGAATAATGAAGCACATGAAAAGATGAAGGAGCTCTTCAAGTCGAGAGAGATATACAAAGAGTACATCACCATCGCCGTGGGTAATTTTGATGATGAAGTGACTGTAGTTGACAAAGGCATTATGCGTGATCCGATCAAGAAAATCAAGATGTGTGCTTCAGATGAAGGCAAAAGGGCAATCTCCGAAATCCATTTACTTAAACAAAATGATGACTACTCTTATCTAAAGGTCATAATCAAAACGGGCAGAACTCATCAGATCAGAGTGCATCTTTCGTATCTAAATCATCCGGTTCTTGGTGATAGGACTTATGGCTATAGAGGCAAAATAAAAATGGACGGACAAGTTTTACATTGCAGAAAAGTAAGTTTCATCCATCCAATTACAAATAATTTAATAGAAATAGAAAGTGAAGTGCCAGATTATTTTAAGGAGGCACTAATCAAAACGAATTTATATAAAGCTAAAGATCTACAGTGATGGTTTTGAAGTTCACATAGTTAACGAGGCCGGTCTTACCGCTTGGATGTTTCTTAACATTCTTCCTCGTAGTGAAGTCAACATCAACCTTGTTAGAGTCTTTGGCTTTTGAGTTTTTTGCGGCAATTTCAGCTGCGAAGAGCAAGAGCTCGTCACTTGGGTAGCCATCTGACTTGATTACAACGTGCGAGCCAGGAAAGCCCTTGACGTGCATCCACACATCGTTTTTGTCAGCGACTTTGAAAGTGATGTACTCATTTTGCAGATTGTTCTTGCCATAATACACTTTACTTGTATCGTCATAATCAATAGAATGTATGGCGATTTTTTTTGGCTTATTTTTAATTTTTTTATCCTTTTTAATGTATTTATTCTTAATTAGCTCAAAGTATATCTCGTCAAGGTTCTTTACATCGTCAGTCCTATCGATAGCGTCCATTACAAGCTCAAGATAATTTATCTCGTCCTCAGTATTTTCGATTTGCTTTTCCAAAACTATCTCTCTTTGCTTCATTTTTTGATATCTCTTGTAATATCTTTGCGCGTTTTGCACAGCAGATAGCTTTTGATCAAGAGGCACTGTTATATCGTTCATATTGTCGTAGAAGTTCTCAAGCTTAATCTCTTTAAGCCCCTTGTTTATCTTGTGTATATTTGAAGAGATAAGGTCAGCGTATACTTTGTATGCCTCTCTATTGGCACTTTCAAGCATCTCTTCCTTTTGCTTTTGTAATTTATTTCTCGCCCTCTTAAGATTAGCACTTACAGTGCGTCTCATGTTTTGCGAACGCTGTGATATTCTGTCCTTTTGGTCCTTTTCATAATAGTACTTATCAAGTAGCTCACTTATACTTTCAAAATTTTCTTTCTCGAGCGAGGCATATTGATTTAGGCGAATGGCGTTGTAGGCGCTTTTTCTTTCGCTTAGCTTATAAATATTGAAGCTGTAATTATTTTCTCTCACTTCATCAAAGGTAGATATGAATGACGAGACAAGCCTATTCGCAGCCGATTCATCAAGATTTTTAACTAAGTTCTTCTCGTCAATAGCTGCATCAAAAAGTATTTTGTTCGCAATTTCAGTACTTAAACCAAGGAAGGATCTCATAAGAAAGTCTCTAATCTCAAGCTCTGCATTATCCATCATCATCTCTTTAAGTCCTTCTTCATCAACGCTAATAGGCGAGACTCTATCAAAGACAGGCGGCCTTTCATATATAAGACCTGGTTCTATCTCTCTCTTGCTTGACATGATAGTCGAAACTCTTTTTATTGCATCAATAATCTTGTGATCTTCATTACAAAGAATTATGTTTGAGTACTTGCCCATGATTTCAACAACAAGATAGTAAAGAGCTTCTTCGTGAAATTCATTGTAGCCTTTAAAGACGAACTGAGCAGCTCTATCGAAGCCAAATTGCTCGACTTTAACAAGCTTCGAGCCCGATAGATTCTTTCTAAGTATCATTGAGAAGAGTGGCGCTTCAGTCGGATTCTCTTTACTGACCTTGCTCACATAGAAGCGCGGGTTATTGCTTGAGGCACTTACCAAGACCTTGAAGGAAGCATCTTTGCTCCTCATATTGATCATTATCTCATCTTTTTCAGTTTGATATATCTTATCGACCCTCGATCCGATGTAATTACTATTGAACTCATCAGTCAAGGCTCTTGTTACTATTCCGTCAAATGACATCTAATCACTCCTTACTTATATTATATACAAAGATAGTCTATTTAAATATGAAGAATTTGTCATATTCTATATATATTTTTATAAATAAATGGTATAATATAAACATAAGGAGTGAGACTATGTTAAAGAGTATGACCTCATATGGTTCTAGTGAATACGTTTGTGAAAAGTATAAGATAAAATTTGAACTAAAGTCTGTGAACAACAGATACTTTGATTTAAACCTAAGAAGCCCACGCTCGCTTATCGAGTACGAGGACAAGATTAGGCTTGCGATTAAAAAGAGAATATCAAGGGCAAAGATAGATTGCTTCCTAACAGTTGTCTTCTTAGAGGATGACCCTAATGATGTGGAAGTTGATTTAGTATTTTTAAGAAAGTATATGAAGGCGCTTAGCTTAATTAAGGAAGAGCTTGGCCTTGATGACGAGATTAAGCTTGAAGACATAATCAGTCAACAAGAAGTTTTAAGCGTAGTGAAGAACAATTATGAAAATGATGAGTTTTTAGACATAATGCTTGAAACGCTTGAGAAGGCACTTGATAACTTTGACGATATGAGAATAAGGGAAGGAGAAAACCTTAAACGCGACATATTAAACAATCTCACAGCAATTGAAGAGAATGTTGATAGAATCAAGGGAATATATATCAATTACACTGATGAATACAAAGAAGACTTCATGAAGAAGTACAATGAGCTTATTGAAGATAAAAGCATAATCGATGAAAAGAGGCTTGAGTTTGAACTTGCACTACTAGTTGACAAATACGCCATCGATGAAGAGATAGTTAGAATGTACAGCCACATATCGCAATTCAAGTCCATGCTTAATTCCGATGAGGCCATTGGCAAGAAGATGGATTTCTTAATTCAAGAGATGAACAGAGAGTCAAATACTATATTAAGTAAGACTAAAAACATTGATATTTCTAAGATAGGTGTCGAACAAAAGAACCTTATCGAAAAGATTAGAGAGCAAATACAAAATATAGAGTAGGTGAAGTATGGAATACATTAACGTAGGATTTGGTAATTTAATCAATAAAGATAGAGTTATAGCTGTTGTAGGACCAGAGTCAGCTCCTATAAAGAGACTCATCATGGAGAATCGTGATACAATCAGACTTGTAGACGCAACTTGCGGCAAGAAGACTAGAAGCGTTATCATCATGGATAACGAGTCAATAGTTCTTTCAACGCTAGCGACTTCAACTATTAGCGAAAGATTGAATGGAGGTAATTAGATGAAAAGAGGGTTTTTGATAGTCCTTTCGGGTCCATCGGGCTGCGGCAAAGGCACTGTCGCTGATGAACTGTTTAGGCGCAACGACGATATAGTCTTTTCAGTCTCAGCGACAACTAGAGAAGCTCGTCCAGGCGAAGTAGATGGCAAGAGCTACTTCTTCTTAAGCGAAGAAGAGTTTCTAAAGAAAGTCGAAAACGATGAGTTCTTGGAATACGCTAGTGTTCACGGCCACTACTATGGTACGCCAAAAGATTTTATCACTAAAAAGATAGAAGAGGGCGAGATAGTACTGCTTGACATTGACGTTCAAGGCGCGCTTCAAATCAAAAAGAAGATGAAGGAAGTAGTCTTTATATTTCTAGTACCGCCATCGATGTCGGAGCTAAAGAGAAGGCTGGTTGGCAGAGCAACTGAGAGCGAAAAGGACTTAGAGCTAAGAATTGCTAACGGCTTTAAGGAGATAAACTTCGTTGAAGAATATGATTTCTTTGTAGTGAACGATTACTTAGAGGACGCCGTAAGAGATATCGAGGCCATAATCAAAGCGGAGCAACATAGAGCGAAGAGATTCAAATATATAAAAGATAGAGTATTGGGGGAAAACAAATGATTTATATTAAAAATAAGGAAGATTTAGAAACATTATCAAGATATGCCTTAGTTATGATACTTTCAAAGAGAGCTAGGCAAATAGTTGATGGAGCAGAAGCAAAGGTTGACACTGAGTCACACAATCCTGTATCCATCGCTATGGATGAATATCTTGAAGACAAGATAGAATACGATATATAAAATGAAGAAAAACATTGTAGTATGTGTCACTGGTGGCATAGCAGCTTACAAAGCGGCAGATCTCGTATCGAAGCTTTCAAAGGAACACAATGTAAGAGTACTTATGACGAGGGACGCGCTTCAATTTGTTGGCAGCGAAACATTTAAGATACTTTCAAAAAATGAAGTTTATACAGATGTCTTTACTGATGAAGAGAAGCCTATGCATATAGACGTAGCTAAGTGGGCAGACATCTTTGTTGTGGCGCCTGCATCAGCAAATACCATAGCTAAACTTGCAAATGGCATATGTGATGATATGGTGAGTCTAGCAATTTTAGCTAGCAAGGCAAAAAAACTTGTTGTGCCAGCCATGAACACAGTTATGCTTGAAAATGAAGCAACACAAAAGAACATTCAAACGCTTAAGGATAGGGGCGTAGACATACTTGAATCAGATTGCGGTCTACTTGCTTGTGGCGACGTAGGTAAGGGCAAAATGCCGGACCCAGCAAGAATAATTGATCGCATCGATTATCTACTTGCGAATAAAGACCTTAAGAAGTACAAGATACTTGTCACAGCTGGCCACACCGTTGAAGCGATAGACCCTGTTAGATACATCTCGAATCGCTCGACTGGCAAGATGGGCTACCACATTGCAAAAAAGGCTTACAATAGAGGAGCGGATGTCACTTTAATCATAGGACCAAATGACCTTGATATAAAGGATCCATTCAATATAGTCAATGTTGTCTCATCTAAGGATATGTATGAAGCGGTTAATAAGGAGTTTGTGGACGCAGATGCTTTGATTATGGCGGCTGCACCAGCTGACTTTACTCCAGCTAATTACAGTCCTGAAAAGATAAAAAAAGAAGTAGACGAAAGCAATGACATCAAGATAAAGAAGACTGAGGATATAATTAAGTCACTTAAGGACAAGAAAGAAGGTAAAGTCGTTATTGGCTTTGCGGCTGAATCAGAAAACGTTATTGAGAACGCGAAGAAAAAGCTAGTTTCTAAGGGAGCTGACATGATAGTCGCTAACGACATTACACTTAAGGGCTCAGGCTTTAAGAGCGATGAGAACAAAGTAAGTTTTGTATATAAAAACAAAAATGCTACATCATTTGATTTAATGAAAAAAAGTGAACTAGCAGACATCATTCTTGATAATCTAGCTGAATTACTTAAAGATAGAAAGAAAAATTAATGTTTGCTCAAGTTGTTATTGATACAAAATCGAGAGTTTTAGATAGAGTTTTTACTTATAAGACAGATGAAGCCATTAGCGTTGGTACAAGAGTTTTAGTTCCCTTTGGTAGGTCGAATAAGCCTAGCATCGCTGTGGTTTTAAACACTTGTGATGAAGTAGACATAGACGAAGCAAAGATCAAGTCCATAATCAAAGTGCTTGATGACAAAGCCATCATCGACGAGAAGATGATTGAACTCGCCCTATGGCTTAGAAACAGATACATCTCGACTTATAACGACGCGCTTAGACTGGTTTTTCCGCCAGGAGGAATTAAGGAGCTAGAGCTTTTTTACTATGCTAATGACGATGTGCTTGGTCTTGGAAAAGGCAAGGCATATACAAAGGATGAATTGCTCAAAATCATTACAGCTGGTGATTTTACTAAGCTTATTAAAGACAATATCATTAGTGAAAAGTATAAGATTAAGCAAAAAGTAAAGGAGCACTACGAAAAATACATTAGCCTTGTGACTTACGACGAGGGCGTTAGTGAAAAGCAAAGAGCTGTACTTGATTATCTAAGGGACAACGATGGCAGCGCTTTGGAGAAAAATATAATCACTAGCCTTAATATATCGTCTTCACCAATCAAAACTCTCTTAAAAAAGGGTTTAGTGAGAGAAGATTTTATTCAAGAGTCGAGGAAGAGGGCTTACGATGTAGATTCTTATGAAAAGATTAAGCTAAATAAAGAGCAAGAAAAGGTTTACAAGCGCATGGAGCACTCGCTCGAACATGACTTAGGCGAAAAGTTTTTACTAAGAGGTGTGACTGGATCGGGCAAGACAGAAATTTACTTACATCTTGTTGAAAAATGTCTTCAAATGGGTAAAGATGCTATAGTACTAGTACCTGAAATAAGTCTTACACCACAAACAATTAGGCGCTTCATTGGACGTTTTCAAAGAAAGGTTCACGTGCTTCACTCAAAGCTGAGTCTATCTGAACGCTTTGACGAGTATAACGATATAAAATCGACTTCGCCAAGCATAGTTATAGGTGCGCGGTCAGCAATATTTGCTCCGTGCAGAAACTTAGGACTCATAATCATTGACGAAGAGCACGATCAAAGCTATATATCAGACATGAATCCAAAGTACCAAACAGATGAAGTAGCTTATTATAGAAGCATGAGTGCGGGAGCGACGCTATTATTAGCAAGCGCTACACCATCGATATCGTCTTACTATAATGCTAAGCATGGCATATATGAGCTCTTAGAGCTTGACAAGAAGGCGAAGGGACAAAAGGAAGCTGATATAGAGCTAGTTAATATGATTGATGAGATTCAAAGAGGAAATATCAGTCAGATCTCATCGAGATTTTTCGAAGTTATTGACGAAAATCTTAAGGCGAAGAAGCAAAGCATAGTCTTTTTAAATAGACGTGGTTATAACAAAGAGATATTCTGTAAGAGCTGCGGCTATACCTTTACTTGTGATAACTGCGATGTGAGCATGACATATCATAAGGGCATAAACAAGCTTAAGTGTCACTACTGCGGTCTTGTGAAAAATATACCAAAGACTTGTCCAAGATGCGGGGCAGAAGCCCTAAGCTTCGCCGGCTATGGTATAGAGAAGGTTGAGGAATTATTAAGAAAGACTTTTCCAGAAGCAAAGATACTTAGAGCAGACAGCGACACGATCAAAACTGAGGATGACTACATCAATTTATACAAGACAATGAATTCGGGAGCAGTCGATATACTTATTGGCACTCAGATGATTAGTAAGGGACTTGACTTTAAAAATGTTGATGCAGCGATCATTGTATCAATCGATGCTAATCTAAACTTCCCAAGCTATTCGGCGAGCGAAGACACATATAATTTAATCACTCAAGTAGCTGGTAGAGCTGGCCGCGATGAAAAAGGCAGAGTGCTTTTACAAAGCTACGCTATTGATAACGAAACCATTAGCTATGCGATGAAGGGCAATTACGAGGCTTTCTATAGAAATGAAATTGCTTTAAGACAAGAGTTTCTCTATCCGCCATTCATTAATATGATATACATCGTCGGAATTAGCCTTGACAAAAATATTGTCCAAGCTGAGATGGAGTACTTAAGAAGAGATATCGAGAGCTATTTAAATAAGAACGATATCAGATGCAATGTATCAAAGCTAATGCAATGCGCGATTGAAAAGATAAACGCAAGCTACAGATATCAAATTATATTAAAGTACACAAACACTTATTCGAAAGAGATAAAAGATTATATTCGCTTCATTTTATACAGAAGCAAATTTGCAAAGAACAAAAAAGTAAATTATAACATTTATATAAATCCAAGAAATTTTTTATAGGAGGTAAAGATGGCACTTAGAAATATTAGACACGACGAAGATGAAATTCTTAGAAAACAATCTAAGCTAGTTAAAGTTTTTGACGATAGACTTAAAGAGCTAGCAGATGACATGATAGAGACTATGAATCACGCGGAAGGCGTTGGTCTTGCTGCAGTACAAGTAGGTATACTTAAGCAAATGATAGTCATAGACATAGGCGAAGGACCTATGGTTTTTGTAAATCCAGATATAATCGAAACGATGGGTAGCTGCGACGATTACGAAGGCTGTCTATCAGTTCCGGGTTACTCTGGTGTGGTTGAAAGACCTGAAAAGCTTAAGATGAAGTACCAAGACCTTGAAGGCAAGGAACATGAGCTTGAGACTGAAGGCTTTTTGACTAGAGTAATATGCCACGAGACAGATCATTTGAAAGGCATTTTATATACTGACAAAGCTAAAGAAATGTATACAAATGATGAGCTTAAGGCAAAATTAGATAAAGAACAAAAGATGAAAGAGGCTAAGTAATGAAAGTCATTTACATGGGAACGCCGCTATTCAGTTTGGCTCCCTTAAAGGCTTTAAAGGACCATGGCTTTGATATAGCTATGCTTATTACTCAGCCAGATAGAAGACGCGGTAGAAAGATGCAAATCACTTACTCCGAGCTAAAGACTTATGCACTTGAAAATGATATAGAAGTCTTTCAACCAGAGGATGTCAATAGCCCTGATTCAATAGAAAAAATTAAAAATACTGAGGCTGATGTTATCGTTGTTGCATCATATGGACAAATAATCAAAGAAGAGATACTTTATATGAAGAAGTATCACTCGGTAAATATACACGCATCACTCTTGCCAAAATACAGAGGAGCGGCACCTGTTCAAGCAGCCATCATTAACGAAGACGAAGTAACAGGCATAACTCTTATGAAGATGGCAAAGGGACTTGACACAGGAAACATACTAATGACAAGAGAAATAGCCATTGCAGATGATGACAAGGCAGATACACTTACAATGAAGCTATCTAATTTAGGTGCTGAGATGATAGTAGAGTACTTAAGTGGCCTTGATGTGCTTGATGAAGGAAGTCCTCAAGACGATGCAAAGAGCTCTTATGTAAAGATGATTAAAAAGGAAGACGCTTTTATTGATTTTAGCGAAAGCGCTTCTAAGATAGAACACACAATTAGGGCTATGCAGCCGTGGCCAGTTGCTTTCACTACTTATAAGGGCAATAATATGAAGATATTTAAGGCTGACATTGTCAAAGATAATAGTGATAAAAAGGCGGGCACTATACTAAATGTCAACGAAGATGGCATTTTAGTTAAGTGCAAAGACGATGCTATAATCATAAGTGAAGTGCAAATGCCAAATAAGAAGAGAATGAAGGTTTCTGATTATATAAGAGGAAACAAAATTGAAATAGGTGAAAGGTTAGGGGATAGATAATGATAAACTTTTTAATATTTGCGGGAAGATATCATAATTATGTAAGTTCATACTTCATTTATATAATTCCAGCAATGCTACTAAGCTTATACGCTCAATTCAAGATACAAGCAGTATATAGAGAGTACATGGGAAGGATGAGCTCAATTGGCCGTAGCGGAGCAGAAGTAGCTAGAGCCATACTTGATAAGAATGGCTTAAGAAATGTAAATATCAAGGAAGTGCCAGGCACTTTAAGTGATTTTTACGATCCAAGAGACAAAAGTCTTTCTTTATCAAAAGATATATCAGATGGTACATCCATCGCTTCAGTTGCTGTTGCTGCCCACGAGGTAGGCCACGCTATTCAAGATAAGGAAAGCTATCCAATGCTAAACTTAAGAAGCTTTATGGCACCAGCTGTAAGCATTTCAAGTAATTTAGCAATGTATTTGATACTTGGAGGCTTATTCTTTAACTTCATGAAGCTATTCGATATAGGTATAATATTATATGGCATCATAGTTTTATTCACATTAGTGACTCTACCAGTTGAATTTAACGCATCTAGAAGGGCTTTGAACGAAATTAGTGCTATGCCGGGCGTTAACGAAGAAACCATATATGGATCAAAGAAAGTTTTAAAGGCAGCAGCTCTAACATACGTTGCAGCAGCCTTTGCAGCACTTAGTGAGATACTAAGACTACTTTCTATGAGGAGAAGAAATGATTAAAAATAACGACAGATATACAATCTTTTTGATTTTGAAAGATATATTTGCAAGCGGTGCCTACTCAAACATTAGCTTAAGAACTGAACTTAATAAGCTTGATAAAGATATTTCAAAGTCTTTCGTAACAAAGCTTGTTTATGGTGTTGTAGAGAGAAAGAAATACCTTGATTATATCATCTCAAAGCTATCTTCAACAAAACTAGAGAAGATTGATATAGAGATACTTATAATTTTGGAGATGGCTCTCTATCAAATCATATACATGGACAAGGTGCCTGATAGCGCTGCGGTTAATGAAGCAGTGAATCTAACAAAGAAAGTTAATAAGAGGCTTTCAGGTTTTGTCAATGCAAATCTAAGAAACTTTTTAAGAAATAAAGATGATTTAATTAAAATCGATATAGCTGACGAAGACAAGATGCTAGCCGTAAAATATTCACTTAATGAAGAGTTTTTGGAACTATTAAAGAGTGACTACGATAAAGAGACTGTAATTGATTTTTTAGCTAGATCCATGGACGAAAGACTACTTAACCTGAGAGTGAATACAAAGAAGACTAGTAAAAAAGCTATTGGAGCAGTTCTTGAGAAATTTGATATTAAATACGAAGAAAGCGATATATCTATTGACAGCCTCATTGTATATGACAAGGTAAATGATGTGATAAAAAGCTTATATAAACAAGGCTATGTTTCATTTCAAGACGCGACAAGCGCGAGCCTTCAAGATTATATTGAGCTTAATAAGGGAGACAAGGTCCTTGACCTATGCGCAGCGCCTGGTGGCAAGTCCATGCATATGGCAGAGAAGCTTGAAAGCAGCACAATAACGAGCTGCGATATATATGGACATAAGATAAAACTCTTAGAGAGCGAGGCCCATAGACTTGGACTTGACGATATTGATTTTCAAATCAATGATGCTATGAAATTAAATAAAGAATTTCTTAACAATTTTGATAAAGTTTTGATAGACGTACCATGCTCAGGAAGTGGTATAATATCTAGGAAGCCTGAAATAAAATATCAAATCAATATAAAAGAGCTTAAGGAGCTTAACGATAAGCAGTGGAAGATACTAAGTATATCCAAAGACTACGTTAAGCGTGGCGGCTTGCTTATCTACAGCACATGCAGTATACTTAAGCTAGAAAACGAAATGATGCTAAAGAGATTTTTAGAAGAAAATAACGATTTTACTTTGGAAAAATATATTAAGCACATGCCAAGTGAAAAGATTAACGACGGCTTTTTCATTTCATATCTAAGGAAGGATTAATTTGACGAAGATAATTAACAATATGTATATATCAGAGCTTGAAGAGTATTTTTTAGAGCTTGGCGAGAAGAAGTTTAGAGCAAAGCAGCTCTTCGAGGCTATTCACAAGCAAAAAATAAAGAATATCGAAGATATAAGTACATTCTCACAAGATTTAAAAGTAAAACTTATTAATAGCTCTGAGATATATGGCGTAAAAAAAGTTTTAGAATTAAAATCAAAACTTGATGATACAAGGAAATACCTTTTTGAGCTACACGATGGCAATGTCATTGAAAGCGTTTTGATGAAGTACAAGTACGGCTATACTGTCTGTATATCAACACAAGTTGGCTGTAAGATGGGCTGCGCCTTTTGTGCATCAACTAAGAAAGGCTTTATAAGAAATCTTTATGCCTCAGAGATGCTTGATGAGATATATGAGATAGAAAGGCTAAATGATATAAACGTATCAAACGTGGTTCTAATGGGTAGTGGCGAGGCGCTTGATAACTTTGATGAGCTTATAAGATTTATTGAGCTAATAAGTGCTAAAGAGGGCAAGAATCTATCGAAGAGAAACATCACTGTTTCAACTTGCGGTCTTGCTGATAAGATACTAAAGCTAGCCGAATATGATTATCCAATCACACTAACTATATCATTACATAATGCCGACGAAGAAGAGAGAAAGAAGATCATGCCGATTACAAAGAGCTATCCCTTTGATAAGCTTGTACCAGCGCTTAAAGAGTATCAGGCTAAGATCAATAAGAGGATATCCTTTGAATACGTTTTAATTGACGGACTTAATGACTCTTATCAATCTGCTTTAGATATAAAAAATTTATTAAAAGATATTAAGTCACACATCAATTTAATTCCGCTTAACAAGATTAAAGAGTACGACGAAGAGCCGAGTACTTCAGAAAATATAATGAAGTTTAAAAAATATTTGGAAGATTTTGGCTTTAATGTAACGGTTAGGCGCGAGTTGGGAGCTGATATAAACGCTTCGTGTGGACAGCTTAGAAATAATTATCTTGAACAATAGGAGGTGGTCAATGTGAATATTGGTTATGTATCAGATAAGGGTAAAACGAGAACAAATAATGAAGATAACTTTTTTATCTATGATGATAATCCATTCCCTTTCTTTGTAATTGCTGATGGGGTTGGTGGACATAAGGCAGGCGAACTAGCTAGTAAGATGGCTGTCGACACCATTGCCGATGTCTTAAAGAACAAAAACGATGTAGTCTGTATAGATGATGTCGAAGACGCTATAAGAACAAGTATAGTTAGCGCGAACAATTCCATTTACAAATATTCAAAGTTTAATAAAGAGTGTGAGGGCATGGGCACGACGATATTGGTCTGCGCCTATTACAAAAACACTTGCCTCATAGCTCATGTAGGTGACTCAAGAGCCTACCTAATCAGAGAGCATGAAATAGCCCAGCTAACAGAGGACCACACCTTTGGCAACGAGCTAATCAAAAGGGCGGGAAGCAAAATTTTTAATATAAAAAATATAGATAACAAAAACGCTTTGACCAGAGCTTTGGGGACAGAAAAAACTGTTGTCATTGACACATATAAGTTCATTCACAGAAAGGATGACATAGTACTTTTATGTACAGATGGACTTAACAAAGAGGTCGAAGATAACTCGATACTTGCAATAGTAGAGAAGAACAAGAGTATCTCAATGCAAAAGGTAGCTGAAGAGCTTAAGGATAGAGCTATACTTATGGGCGGAAGAGATAATGTTACTATAATAACTATAAAGGCTTAGAGGTGATAAAATGGATAAGATGATAGGAAAACTTTTATCGGATAGATATGAAATCTTAGAAAAAATTGGCGATGGAGGCATGGCAACTGTCTACAAAGCCAGATGTAGAGTTTTAGATAGATATGTTGCTATTAAAATTTTAAGACCTGAATATGCTAATGATGAAGAATTTATAAAGAAGTTTAATAGAGAATCAAAGGCGGCTGCATCATTATCGAGCCAAAACATAGTTGGCATATATGATGTAGGTACTGACACTATTGAGGACGAGACTATCTATTACATCGTTATGGAGTATATAGATGGAACTACTTTAAAGGATATAATTGATAGCAAGGGCAAACTTTCTGAAGATGATGCAATTGATTATTCAATTCAAATCCTTAGAGCTTTAAAAGACGCTCATGATCATAATGTTGTTCATAGAGACATAAAGCCACATAACATAATGATTACAAAGCAAGGCGCAGTCAAAGTAACTGACTTTGGTATAGCAAGAGCATCGACATCAACTACGGTTACTACAACATCTGATGTACTCGGCTCGGTCCATTATATATCACCTGAACAAGCTAGAGGCGGCTACACTGATAATAAGACGGATATATATTCATTCGGTATAGTTTTGTACGAGATGCTAACAGGTAAAAAGCCTTATGATGGGGACAATCCTATATCAGTAGCGATGAAGCAAATACAAGATGATATCGTTCCGCCGTCTGAGTATCTGCCTAATATGAACAAGAATCTTGAAAAGATCATACTTAAGTGTACAAGAAAGAAGCAAAGTGAAAGGTATCAAAGCGTTGATGACATCTTGGCTGACTTTTTATACTTAGATGATGATGTAAGCTTTAATTATGATAAGCAAAATGACAACTGGAATGATGAAACTGTTGTTTTAAAACAAGAGGATATAATTCGTGAAGAAAAAAATGAAAAGATTAAAAGAAATAGGGAGGAAAATATTTCTGAAATGAGACAATCAAACAGAAATCGCCGTAAAAAGAAAAAAGAAAATGGTTTAGCTGGCGTTTTCTTAGGAATAATAACAGCTCTACTACTTGTAGCTGGACTATTCTTTGGATACAATTACTTAAAAGGTGCACTCAGCGGTGGCAGCTCAGACGAAGTAGCAGTGCCAAATCTTGTAGGCGATGATTTAGATACAGCAAAATCAAAACTTGAAGCCTTGGGACTTACTTATGAAGTAGTAGCTAAAGAAAAGACTGATGGCAAGGCAAATATTGTAACAAAACAAGATCCAGAAGCTGATTTTAAAGTTAAAAAAGATTTTAAAGTGTCTTTAACTATATCTGAATCAGAAGATAGCGTTGAAGTACCAAAAATAGTTGGCGAAACTATTTTAGATGCAGAAAGCATTTTATATAAATATGGCTTAAAGCTTGCTGAACCAAGCTACGAAGAAGACAAAGAGCACGAAGAAGGTATCATAATTAGGCAAGAACCGGGGGAAGGCTCTCAAGCTGAAAAGAATAGCCTAATAAAAGTTGTTGTAAGCAAGGGAAATTCTGATGAAGTTGAAGTTCCTGACTTTATAGGAAGAAACAAAGATGAAGTTATAAAAGAGCTTACAGATTTAGGACTTAAATATAAGATTACAAGCAAAGACAGTGAAGACTTTGACAAAGACATTGTTACAGATCAATCAATAAAATCAGGATCAACTGTTCAAAAAGATGAGGTTATCGACCTTGTAGTATCTAAAGGCAAGATTGAAAAGCCGGCCGAAGAAGAAACACCTGAAAATAATGAAACAAATGAAAAACCAAAAGAAGAAGATAAGCCAAAAGAAAAGTCCGCAGTCGTTATAGACATCGTTCTTCAAGCAGATCCAGACCTTGATCAAACACACTTCACTATAATTAAAAACTCTAACGGAGTAAAAGAAACTGTTTACGATCAAATGGTTAGCAAGGAAGATGGTCAAGTGAGATTCAAGTACAACGCTAAAGAAGGAGACACTTTCGATATTTACAAGAACGACACTTATATAACTACAAAGCAAGCGAACTAATGAAGGGTAAAATAATTAAATCCATTTCCGGCGTTTTCTATATAGAGGGCATGGGCGAGGTCTATGAAGCAAAGCAGCTTGGAAGCTTTAAGAAACTTAAGATGAAGCCACTTGTTGGTGACATTGCAAACTTCGTAGAAAAAGATGGTTCCTGTCTTATAGAGAGCATCGAAGAAAGAAAAAATGAGTTAATTAGGCCAAACGTAGCTAACGTAGATAATTTACTCATAGTCATGACTATAAGCACACCAAGCATAAATTTACTTTTGCTTGACAAGTTCTTAGTCATGGCGGAGTACAATCATATTAGGCCTATAATCATAATAAACAAAAAAGATATAAAGCTTGATGAGCTTATATATAATATGTATAAGAGCATCGGCTACGATGTCTTCGAGACGAGTATATATGATGATGAATCCATTCACAGAGTTTTAGACGAGATAAAGGGTCAAACCTCGGTTCTATCAGGTCCATCTGGTGTGGGCAAGTCGTCAATAATGAACTATCTCAATAAAAACAAGCTAATTAAGACCCAAGAGATATCGACGAAGCTCAATAAGGGCAAGCAAACAACAAGGTCAGTGCAGCTCTATTCAATAGATGAAGATACGAACATCATTGATACACCTGGCTTTACGTCGCTTGAACTTGACTTTTTGCAAGAGGAAGATGAGCTAAAAAATTATATAAAAGAATTTAATAAGTATAAGAACAAATGCAGGTTTGCGTCGTGCGCGCACATCAATGAACCTGATTGTGAGATAAAAAGACAAGTAGAAGAAGAAAATATATCGCGCATTAGGTATAAAAATTATCTACTAATGTATGAAGAGATAAAAGCAAAGAGGAGGTATTGACTTGAGAGAGATAGCACCATCATTATTGTCGGCAAACTTTTATAATTTGCAAGACGATTTAGAAAAACTAAAGAAGGCTGATATTAAGTATTTGCATCTTGATGTTATGGATGGAAATTTTGTTCCGAATATATCCTTTGGTCTGCCAATCATTAAATCAGTGAGAAAGAACACAGATTTTATTCTTGACTGCCACTTGATGATAGAAAAGCCTGAAAGATATTTGGAAGATTTTAAAAATGCTGGAGCAGACATATTAACCGTGCATCAAGAGGCGACTATACACCTACAAAGAACGCTTGCCGAAATCAGAAGACTTGGCATGAAGGCTGGCGTGTCGCTAAACCCATCGACAAGTGAAGAAACGCTTAAGTACATCATGGACGATATTGATCTAATATTAATTATGTCAGTTAATCCAGGTTTTGGTGGCCAATCATACATCGAAGCAGTTAATGAGAAGATCAAAAGAGTGAGAAAGATGATTGACGAAAGCGGTAGAGACATCATATTAGAGGTCGATGGCGGTGTCAACAAGGATAATATTAAGAGCTTAGAAGCTTTAGGAGTAGATTTATTTGTTGCGGGATCAGCAGCATTTAAAAATTCAGAGATAGAAAAGAATTTAGGAGAGTTGAGAGATGAAAAATAAAGTAGCAATAGTATTAAACGGACCAATTGATAGTTTTTTAACAGGAGATATTAAAAATTACGCCATGGTCATAGCAGTTGATGGCGGCTTAAATCACTTAGTTAAGTACAATATGGAAGCAGACCTATTCATAGGTGATTGTGATAGTGTTAATGAAGATGCACTAATCTACATGGAGACAAGTGATATCGATAGGATAGAATATGACGTAGAAAAGGACAAGACAGACTTCGAACTTGCCTTGGAATATGTAAAAGAAAAGTGCAAGATTAAGAAGATTGATGTTTTCTGCGCTTTAGGTGGAAAAACTGATCACACTATGACAGTACTAAACAATGTCTTAGCATATAGCAAGGACCTTGACATAACTGTCTTCGGTGGCCAACAAGCAGCAAAAGTGCTTAACGAAGGCGATAAGCTTAGAGTATTGAATAGATATGATGTAGTATCATTCTCAATGGTACCAGTTGATGAAGACTTAACAGTTTCAATCGAGTCAGCAAAATGGGAGCTTGATCATAAAACAGTTAAGAAAGAAAGTTCATTACTAATGAGCAACAAGGCAATGGGCGAGTATGCCTTAGTCACTGCACATAAGAACAGAGCCTTTGTCTTTACAACATTGTTTTTATAAAATCGATTTAGCTTAAATACAAAGAAGGCCTGTGCATTATGCATAGACCTTTATATATACACGCGAAAGAAGCAGAGGACATCCTCTGCTTCTTCTATGTATGAGCAAAAAAAATTGCAGTTAGTCTGCAATTTTTATTCGGCTCTTTGTACCTTACCTGATCTAAGGCATCTAGTACAAACATTTATTCTTTTTACAGTTCCGTTAACGTTTGCTCTAACTCTTCTTAAGTTTGGCTTCCAAGTTCTTCTTGAGTGTCTTAAAGAGTGAGATACTTTATTACCGGCAATCTTTCCTTTACCACATATATCGCAAACTTTTCCCATTTTCTTACCTCCTCTCAAGCTTTAACTACTTAATTATAGCAAAGTTAATCATAAAAATCAAGCTTTTTTTATAAAAAATAGATTTTTTTTAAAGAAAATATCAAAAAAACATAAAATTTCCATATATATCTTTAAAAATAAGCAATTTAATGGTATAATATAAGTAATTATGGATACAAATAAGCAAAGCAAAAGAGAAAATAAATTTATTAAGTGAATGGAGGGAGATTTATGCCTTGTCAATATACTAATGATTTAGGAACTATTAACATTGCTGACAATGTTATCGCCAAGATAGCAGGTCTATCTGCTATGGAAAGCTATGGCATAGTAGGTATGAGTGCAATCGATGCAAAAGATGGTTTTTACAAATTACTTAACATGGAGAATCTAGCTAAGGGAGTAAAAGTAGTGACAGACGGAAGCCACTTAGACATATCTTTATATGTAGTGTTGGAGTTTGGAGTAAAAATTTCAGTTGTTTGCGATAACATTATAGAAAAAGTAAAATACAATGTTGAAAGACAAACAGCTATGTCTGTTAAAAATGTCAACGTTTTTGTCCAAGGACTAAGAATGAATGACAAAAAGTAGGAGGTAAATGTGAGTACTAATAAAATTGACGCAATTGTTTTAAAGAAAGCATTGATTGGAGCTCTAAACTCACTTGGTGAAAACAAGGAAGTGGTTGACGCTCTAAATGTATTTCCTGTTCCAGATGGAGATACAGGTACTAACATGCTTCTAACAATGAAGTCAGCAGTTACAAATGCAGTTAAAGAAGAAAATAAAACTGTAAAAGAAATATCAAGTGCTTTGAGCAAGGGCGCTCTTCTTGGAGCAAGAGGAAACTCTGGTGTAATCTTATCTCAACTTCTTAGAGGTTTCAAAGAAGCTGTAGAAGATAAGGAATACATTGACATCGAAGCATTGATGGAAGCCTTTGTTAAAGCAAGTGAAGTTGCTTATAAGGCTGTTATGAGACCAACAGAAGGAACTATACTAACAGTATCAAAGGATTTAGCAAGTTTTGCAAGAAAAAACTATAGAAATTACACAGAACTTTCTAAATTTGCAGATGATTCACTTATTGCTTTAGAAGAATCATTAAACAGAACTCCAGAGCTATTGAGTGTATTGAAAGAAGCTGGCGTAGTTGATGCTGGTGGTAAGGGTCTTTACTGTATTTTAAAAGGCGCAATAGAAGGCGCTAGAACTGAAAATCTAGAAATTACAGTTCAAGATATAAATAAAACTAAACAAACAGCTAATAGAAAAGAAATTTCTACAGACAATATCAAATATGGTTATTGTACTGAATTTATTATAACTGGCGATACAAGCAAGGTTAATGAATTTAAGGAAACTATCTCAAAGATAGGCGACTCAATGGTTGTCGTTGCTCTTGATGATATAATCAAGTGCCATATACACTCAAACAACCCAGGTCAAGTTATTGAAGAAGCTTTAAAACTTGGTTACTTAAAGGACATCAAGATTGATAATATGCGTCTTCAACACCATGAGATACTATTTAGCGAAGAAGAGTATAAAAATAGTAAAAAAGAAGACGATAAACCAAAAGAGCACAAGAAATATGGCTTTATAGCCGTAAGTTCAGGCGAAGGCTTTACAAAGATATTCAAGGACTTAAAAGTTGATGAAGTTGTTACAGGTGGTCAAACTATGAACCCATCTACAGAAGATTTCATGGAAGCCATTGACAAGATCAATGCAGACGATATATTTATCTTCCCTAATAACAAAAACATCATCATGGCAGCTAAGCAAACTATTGATCTTAGCGATAAGAATATCCATGTAGTTGAGACTAGAAATATGCCAGAAGCTATCACAGCTATGATTACATTCGATGAGGACATGAGTGCAGATGAAATTCTTGACAATATGAACGAAGCCATCAGCGAAGTAAAAACTGGTGAAGTTACTTTTGCCGTAAGAGACACTACTATCGATGGTAAAGAGATAAAGAAGGGTAATTACCTTGCTATCAGCTCATCAAAGATACTTGCAAGCTCAGCTGATCTAAATGAAACAACTATGGCTATGATAGATGAACTTATTGATGAAGACACATCTTTAGTTACTCTATATCTAGGCGAAGATGCTGAAAAAGCTCTAGCTGATGACTTAATCGAAAAACTTGAAGAAAAATATCCAGACGTCGACTTCGAAGCTATCGAGTCTAAACAAGCTTTATACTACTATATAATTTCATTGGAATAATGAAGCTAAGAGAGGTCAAGGGAGTAGGAAGCAAAACTGAAGAGTATCTAAATAGGCTTGGACTATATACTGCAGAAGATGCACTGTTTAACAGGCCTAGAAGGTATGAGGACAGGAAGAATCTTAGGACTATCTCTGATGATAGTCTAGCCGAAGCGGCTCTATTTAAAGTTAAAGTCATCTCATCGCCAATAATGAGGCAGAGAAATATGATGATGTTTGACGTTTGTGACGAGAAGAATAACGCAAAAGTTTTCTTCTTTGGCATGAATTTTTACAGAAATATCTTTAAGCCGGGCAAAACATTCTACTTCTTTGGCAAATTAAGTAAAAATAAATTTGGATACAGCTTTTCTAATCCCGAATTTTACAATAGCTTAAACACGGACAGACTTGGCTACATCGGCCCAATATACAATCTTGTAAAAGGTTTATACAATTCAAAACTGGTCTCAATAGTAAGCGAGCTACTAAATACAAAAGGCTTAGTAAAAGAGATAATTCCAGAAGTTTTGATACGCGATTATAATCTATATGGTATAGATGAAGCACTTAAAGAACTGCATTTTCCAACGTCTCACGAGACTTTGGAGACGGCGAGAAGGACTTTAGCTTTTAGAGAGATATTTACCGTTGAATATGGCTTTAAAGTCTTGAGAAAAGAAGTTCAGGATGAAAATTATGTAAAGTTCAGGCACTTTGATGAAGAAGAAGACTTTATTAAGGGGCTTGGCTTTGAGCTAACGCCTGACCAAAAGACTGTAATCAACGAAATCAATACTGATATGCAAGCTGATAAGAGGATGAATAGGCTAGTTCAAGGAGATGTTGGTAGCGGTAAGACCATAGTCGCTGTATATGCTATGTATAAGGCGCATCTCAATGGTTACCAAGCTGCAATGATGGCACCAACTGAGATACTTGCTAAGCAGCACTACGAGAGCCTTATAGATATTTTTAAGGATGAAGATATAAATGTGGCGCTGCTATCGTCATCAATATCAAATAAAGAAAAGAATGAGATTTATGAGGGACTAGAGAGCGGAGAAATAGACATAGTTGTCGGTACTCACTCCATAATCCAAGATAAAGTCAATTTTAATAAGCTTGGACTCGTTATCACAGACGAACAACACAGATTTGGCGTTAAGCAAAGGGCGAATTTAACGAATAAATCGATATATGCAGACACTCTTGTAATGAGTGCAACGCCGATACCAAGGACCATGTCATTAATTTTCTACGGCGACCTTGATATATCAACTATCAAGACCATGCCGCCAGGAAGGAAAAAAGTCGAGACATACGCTGTGCCTTACTCTTACAAGGAAAGAATTTTTAATTTTATAGAAAAAGAACTAAAAAAATCAAAGCAGGTCTATGTGGTTACGCCTCTAATCGAAGAGAGCGACTCGCTTGACTTAGCAAACGCAAATGATGTATATTTAGAACTGAAGGAACATTTCAAAGATCACAACGTAGCTCTGCTTCATGGAAAGACATCAAACGAAGAGAAGAACAAGATTATGTCCGCTTATGAAGATAACGAAGTGCAGATACTTGTTTCAACTACTGTCATAGAGGTCGGCGTAAACGTTCCTAATGCAAATCTAATGATTATACTAAACGCAGAACGATTCGGTTTATCTACGCTTCACCAATTAAGAGGCAGGGTAGGAAGAAGCTCAGATCAAGCGTATTGCGTCCTTGTTTATGACAAGCTAAACGATATTAGCTATGAGAGATTAAAATTGATGCAAGAGACAGGCGACGGCTTTGAAATATCGAAGAAAGACTTGATACTAAGAGGACCAGGAGACTTTTTTGGAACAAAGCAGCACGGCTCTATTGATTTTAAATTCTTTGATTTTGATAAAGATACCGAGATGATTAATGATATTAACAAAGAGGTTTTATCAATACTCAGAGGTGACATTGACTACGAAAAAGACAGATACGAAGCCTTATTAAATAATATGGACTCAGTTTTTTACGATAGCAAACAAGATATCATTTTAAATTAAGAGGCGAGAGATGAGAGTTATATCAGGCGAATTCAAATCAAGAAAATTAATAGCACCAAAAGGCCTTAAGACGAGACCAACTTTGGATAATATAAAAGAAACAATATTTAATATCATATCGCCAATAGCGATTAACGCATCTGTCTTAGATCTATTTAGCGGCACAGGACAGATAGGAATTGAGTTTTACTCAAGAGGCGCGAAGGACGTCTACTTAGTAGATTCATCGCGCGAGGCCATAAGCGTTATAAATAAAAATTTAGAAAGCTTAAAGCTTAATGACGAGATAAAGCTTATGAAGATGGATGCCATAAGAGCCTTAAAAGGGCCTCTTAAGGAGAAAAACTTTGACTACATCTTCTTGGATCCGCCATACAAAGAGCGTGAGCTACTAAATGAAGTACTTAAGCTAATTATCTCTCTTGATTTACTTGAGGATAAAGGCAGTATAATCATAGAAGAAAATAAAGACTATGATTTAGCTGAATTAATTAGCGCGGATGATTTTGATATTGATACAAGAACAATTGGCGATAAGAAAATATTTTTTATAAAGAGGTGTTAAATGAAAGCTATATATCCCGGTAGTTTTGATCCTATAACCAATGGGCACATTGATATCATCAACAGATCGAAGGATATGTTCGACGAGTTAATCATAGGTATAACTACTAATGTACAGAAAAAACACTTATTTACTATAGATGAGAGAAAAAAGATGATAGAGGAAATCTTCAAAGACGAAAAGAAGATCAAGGTAAAGACTTTTGATGGCCTTCTTACTTCATTTTGTGAAGAAGAGGGTACCAACTACGTAATAAGAGGTTTAAGAGCCGTTTCTGACTATGAATACGAACTTCAAATGGCTATGGCGAATAAATCACTTAATAAGGACTTAGAAACTATATTCTTAGTTGCGTCACATAAGTTCAACTTCCTTAGCTCTTCAATCGTGAAAGAGATTGCCTACTATCATGGAGATATATCGGCCTTAGTGCCAGAAAATGTTGAAATAGCATTGAAAAAGAAATACGAAAGGGGTTAAAAAATGGATGTATTAGGTCTTATTGATGAGATTGAGGACATTGTTGAAACAGCTGGTTCTCTTCCTCTAACAAGTAAGGTTTTAGTTCAAAAAGAAGAATTACTAGACATTATAAGCGAGTTAAGAATAAAACTTCCAGATGAAATAAAACAAGCTGCATGGATCAAAGAAGAAAGAGAAAGAATTATAAGCGAAGCAAATAAAGATGCAGAACAAATTATTAAAGAAACAAGATTAAAACTTGAAGAGCTTGTAAGCAAAGAAGAAGTTTTAAAAGAAGCTAATGAAAGAGCAAAAGACATTATGAATAAAGCACAAATTGCTTCAACAAACCTAAAGCGCTCTTCGCTTGAATACTCAGACAAGCTTCTAATGAACGCACAAGAAAACTTAAAAGACATGATTACTACTTTGAATGAAAACAGAACAGAGCTTAGAAAGATGTCAGCTTCTGTTAGTCAAGAAAATCACGTAGCACAAGAAAAAGAAGAAAAGTAAAAAAATAAATGCGAAAGTACATAATTACCTTCGCATTTATTTTTTTATTTGTTTTATAATTATTTTGTCATTGGCGAGTTTGTTGACTTGCCTTCAAGCGATTCAATTGCGTCCTTAAATACTTCGGCAATAGTTGGGTGAGCATATATCATATTTGATAAGTCTTCAACACTTAGACCATTGGCCATAGCTATAACAGCGTAGTGGATCAATAGGTCAGCGTCCTTACCGATGATGTGGCAGCCTAAAATCTTCTTGTGATCCTTTGTTGATAGTATCTTTATAAAGCCTTTAGTTCCACCAACTGCAAGTGCCTTACCATTTGCTTGGTACATGGACTTTGCTTTGTCATACTCAATGCCTTCTTTTTCAAGCTCTTGTTCAGTCTTACCAACTTGAGCAAGTTCTGGAACTGTGTATAATACAGCTGGAACGATTGAAAGATCTGTTTTTGGTTCAAGTCCAGATAATTGTTCAACTACGTGGAAGCCTTGAGCTGTAGCAAAGTGAGCTAATTGAGTATTTTTGTATATAACGTCTCCGATAGCGTAGATATTGTCGTTTGATGTCTTTAAGTTTTCATCAACTAAAACGCCGCCGTCCTTAGTTTCAACCTTAGCTGCTTCAGTGTTAAGACCATCAGTATTGCTTGCTCTTCCTAAAGCAACTAATACATATTCAGCTTCATACTCTTTTAGAGTGTCTTTGCCTACCATTTGAGTAGTTACTTTAAGCATATCGCCAGCTTGCTCTATCTTTTTAGAGTGTTGCTTTGTAGCGAACTTTAGATTTGGATTTTTTAATATTGATTGTAATCTCTTTTGAATTTCGATATCTGCTGTCTTGAACATATTGTTACCGATAACAGTTACTTCTGTACCAAAACTTGCGTAGATAGTAGCAAATTCAAGGCCTATAACGCCTGTACCTATAACTATCATTGACTTTGGTATCTCTTTTAAACTTAGTAGAGTAGTTGAGTTTAAAACCTTTGGTAAATCGCATCCTTCAAGTGGCTTGATGTCCTTTGATCCAGTAGCTATGATGCACTTATCAAATGTAACGTTTTCTTCGCCGCCATTATTTAAAACTACTTTTACTTCATTTTCACTAACGAAAGAAGCAGTACCCTTTAAAAGCTTGATATTGTCATATGTTGAGATTAAATATTCAATTCCGTCTCTAAGTTTACCCATAACATCTTGTTTTCTTTGGTAAATCTTTTCAGTATCAAGACTATATCCATCAACTTTTACGCCAAATTCTTCAGCATTTTGTACTTCGCTATAGAAATCAGCTATCTTAACCATAGTCTTAGTAGGTATACAGCCAATGTTTAGGCAAGTACCACCAAGTAAGTTCTTTTCAACAAGAACAACATCATTTCCTAGTTGAGCAGCTCTGAAAGCGGCTTCATATCCGCCAGGACCTGCGCCGATAATTAGTAATTTCATATATGTTCTCCTTTATATTATTTATTTTATTCCTAACATTTTAATTATATCATATAATTTGCTATTTCTTAAGATTTTTTTCTATACTTATTAAATTAATCTTGTAAGCGTCTTTTACATCCATGTCCTTCATCAGATAATAAATTTTATCATTGTTTATTAATATTTCAAAATCTAGCTTGCTCTCATGACTTAAATTATCAAGATCTTTGTACTTGCTAATGATATTTACATCGCTACGCTTTTTTATCTCTCTTAAAACTTTTTTTCCTATGTCGTTAGCGCATAAAGGAATTATAAAGTTGTATTCATTATCTCTTGAAACACTATCTTTATAAATGTTTAATAGCATTGCTAATAAAAATCTATTGATCTTGCTCCTTGAAAAGTTTTTTCTTGAGACCATATCCATAAATTCATTATAGCTCTTCGCCTCATAGATGTATTTTTTAATATAGTTTACAGCGTCTTCATCATATTCAAAATACATTTTAAAATTCTTTTCTCTTATGAAAATGGATTTGATATAGGAGAAATATTTTTCTAAGTCAATAATTTTTTCTTGGGGCAGTGCTGGGACTAAATCACTCACATCTTCACCCTTATATATAAGAGAGCGTATATGGCTCGCACTTGCTATGCCACTCTCATCGCACTCATCATTATAGCCGGGGCCATGTCTTTGCACGGCGAATGGCTTCATCGCGCTCTTCGTTTCGTCAAGAGCACTTATATACTTATAAGCAAGTATATTATTTGATTTACTCATTATATCCGTCTTAGTAAGTTCATTAAAGCTTAAAGAGTAAGCCCTTGAGTATGAAAGACCACTCGTCAAATGCTTTTTAATTAGCTCATCAAATTGCTTTTCATTTGCCTTCATCGTTTCATGTGCTTTTCTAAGAGCCTCTATACCATCTTCGCTGCCAAAGCTTAGGTAGTCAATTATATTTAATTTATTTAGTATAGTAACAGCGTTCTTTGCAAATATATCTGCAGGCGCTATAGAAGAGAAGACAGGCAGCTCAAGAACAAGGTCACAGCCATATTCACAGGCAATCTTAGCTCTTTCATACTTGGTAAAGGTACTAGGAAGGCCTCTTTGCACAAAATTGCCGCTCATCAAAGCGACCACGGCATCGGCGCATAGAGCTTCTTTTGTTTTATGAATATGGTAGATGTGGCCATTGTGAAATGGATTGTACTCAGAAATGATTCCGACTATTTTCAACTTTTTCCCTTCTTTCTTAAAAAACACTTGAAATTTTCTACAATTTATTATATCATATATGTGTATGATTTGTTAAATATTTAGGGAGGTAAAAATGAAAATATTAGTAATTAATTGCGGATCATCATCATTAAAGTATCAATTAATGAACATGGATGACGAAAGCGTAATCTGTAAAGGTTTAGTAGAAAGAATAGGTATTGAAGGCTCTAAGCTAACTCACAAAGTTGAAGGAAGAGAAAACTTTGTAGTTGAAGAAGCTATGAAGGACCACAAGGCAGCTATGAAGCACGTATTTGATGCGCTTGTTAACAAAGAACACGGCGTTGTTGCTTCACTTGATGAAATCGACGGTATCGGTCACAGAGTACTACATGGTGGAGACAAGTTAACTGACTCAACACTAGTAACTGAAGACGTTAAGAAGACTATCGAAAAGTTCATCTGCTTCGGACCACTTCATAACCCAGCAAACCTTATGGGTATAGAAGCTTGCGAAGAACTTGTAAAGGGCAAACCAAACGTTGTTGTTATGGATACAGCCTTCCATCAAACAATGCCAGCTAAGAACTTCATGTACGCTATTGACTATGATCTATATGAAAAGTATAGACTTAGAAAATACGGTTTCCACGGAACTTCTCATAAATATATAGCACATAGAATGGCTGAAATACTTAATAAAGATTTATCAGAACTAAACATAATTAACTGCCACTTAGGTAATGGATCAAGTTTAGCTTGCATTAAGAATGGTAAAGTTTACGATACATCCATGGGTGTTACACCGCTTGAAGGCCTTGTGATGGGTACAAGATCAGGCGATATCGACCCAACTGTTGTTACATTCTTATGTGAGAATGAAAATATTACTCCACACGAAGCTAATCAATGGTTAAATAAAAAATCAGGTGTACTTGGCGTTTCTAAGCTAAGCTCAGACTTTAGAGACCTTGAAGAAGCAAGAGATAAGGGCAATGAAAAAGCAGGACTTGCACTTGATATGTTTACAAACAGAGTTAAGAAGTACATCGGTGCTTACATGGCTCAAATGCCAGAACTAGACGCCATCGTTATGACTGGTGGTATCGGTGAAAACTCTGACACAATGAGAAGAGAAATTCTTCACGGACTTGAACACCTAGGCATAGAACTAGATGACAAGAAGAACGACGGAACTAGAGGAAAAGAAGTAGACATCGCTAAAGATGGCGCTAAGATTAAGATCTACATCTGCCCAACAAACGAAGAATTAATGATAGCAAGAGACACAAAGGAAATTATTTCAAAATAATTTAAAATAAGATAGAAAAAGTCTTGACAAAAGATAGAAAAAACAGTATAATTGTAATGTTATAAATGCGAATTAGTAAAGAAATACATTTACTGTAAGTTAAGGAGGTGTTTTTAATGGCAGTACCTAAAGGACGTACATCAAAACAAAGACGTAACAAGAGAAGAGCTTCATCTTATACATTAAGAAAAGCAACATTCGTTGAATGTCCTCAATGTCATGAAATGAAAAGACCACACAGAGTATGCATGAACTGTGGTTATTACAATGGTGAAAAGGTTTTAGATGTTGAATAAAATTACTCAGGTTAATCGCCTGAGTTTTTTTATTGCGTATTTCTTCCTACTAGGTCCAAGTGATTTGGAGCAGTTCCAAGTGGGACAAGGAAAAAAACAAGGACTATCTCAATAAATACTAACGCAATCACAAGTATAAAATAGGCTAAAGTGACTTATCAGTCTATTTATGATATAATATAGATTAATGGATAAAACGGATAAGGGGTAATAATATGGCAATTTCTTATAAACCATTATGGCACTTATTGGTGGGAAGAGAAATGAATAAAGAAGACTTAAAAAGAGCTGCAACCTGTAGATCCATTGAAAGAGGTATTAGATATCCTGATTAACTATAGAAATAATATTTATTTAGACAGGAGGAAATAAAGTGAGTCAAGAAAATAAGATAAATCAATCTTGCTGAGGTTCAATACAAAAAACCACTGGTACAGTGGAAGAAAAAGCAAATTGCCCCAAATGTCACAAAATAGGAGAAAAGGTTAAGAATATAACTGTAAAGCATATGGTATCAGAAAACCTTATGGGAAAGGTTGTAGATGAAGAAACTTACTATTTATGTATGAATGAAGATTGTGATGTCGTGTATTATAACTTAAACAATGAAAGAGTTTTTTATAAGGAAGATGTAAAAGTTCCTATATGGTTTAAAAAGGATGCAAATCCCAAATATATATGCTATTGCAACCAAGTTACAGAGCAACAAATTATAAACGCTGTTTTAGATGATGGTGCAAAGAATATTAAAGATATTATTAGACTTACAGGGGCAATGAAAAATGGAAAGTGCGAAATTAACAATCCTTTGGGAAAATGCTGTAGTCCTTTTATTCAAGAAACCATCAATAAGGCATTAAAAAGCAAATAATAGTTTGCGACACATAATTTATAAAGTACGTCACAATAGTAATAAAATTAAAAATAATAAAAAACTATAGAATTAAAATTTTAACGGTTCAGATGCAAAAGTCTGGGCCGCTTTTTTATTTTTCCCAGAAAGGAGGTCACCTATATGGTAAATGATGAAGTTAATAATAAGGCTATAAATATTGAGATAAAAGTGGCTCAGTATTCAGCAAAGGCTATTTTAAAAGCTATGAAAAAGATTATAGAAGATGCCAATGAAAAAAGTCAACAACTTGCAGATTATATTAGTGAAAAAAGAAAAACTAATTCAAGGAAACTTAAGGATATGGTAAAGAAAGGTCATCTGGAAAATATTGATAAGCAAATCGAAAATAAATTCAATGCTTTTAAGGATTACGCATAAAGGCGTAAAATAAATTGGGGGTTTGTTAGAGATAAAGATACAAGACTTTATATTAACAATACAAACTACACAAAAGAAATGAATAATGAAAATTGGAAAAGATTGGAAGATTTATTTTAATGCGTTGTTAGATGACAAGAAATTTAATAATGAAACTTTTAAAGAGATAGCATAAATGTTATCTCTTTTTTATTACAAGAAATAAGGTATATATAGGAGATAGAAATTAAAAACGCTATCGTCTTTTTTATATTAAATACGGGTAAAAATATTAACAAGAAATTTGTAACGTTTTGATTTTTCAATCGTCTAACTATTAGAAAGCAAGAAAGGGTGTGATTTTATGGACTATGATTACGAAATAATATATAAAGAATATTTTTCTAAAGTATATTTATATGTTTTGACCATTAGTCATGATGAACATATAGCTGAAGAAATCACACAAGAAACTTTTTTTAAAGTAAAATAACTACGTATCTCATCTCATTCATAAAAAACTTGATTTAATAGGCAAAATAATGTATAATAATTATGGATTTAGAACGGAGGAAATTATGAAGTTATTAATTGATACACAAGGCGGCGACAATGCACCTAAAGCTATGCTCATGGCTGTGCAAAAGGCAAAGGCAGAGGACAGCTCTTTAGATTTTGTTTTGTTCGGCGATAGAAAAGAGATTGAAGAGTATCTTGGCGCTGACGCGTCGAATTATGAGATAGTTCAAACTGAAGACGTTATCACAAATGAGGACGAGGCGGCTCTATCCATAAGAAAGAAAAATAAAGCATCCATAGTCCTAGCATCAAAGTACTTAGTGGAACATGACGATGCAGATGCCTTTATATCATCTGGATCAACTGGCGCGCTTCTTGCGGCAGCTATGCTTATAGTAAAGAGGATAGACGGCTTTAAAAGAGCGAGTATACCAACATTCTTACCGGGAATAAAGGGACCAACACTACTTTTGGATTCAGGGGCCAATGTTGACTGCGAGCCAGAATTTATTTATGAATTTGCAAAGCTTGGATCAAAGTACGTTGAAAAGCTACTAGGCATAGAAAGACCGAAGATTGCTTTGGTATCTAACGGCGCTGAAGCTAAAAAGGGAAATGAGCTAACTAAGAAGGCTCATGAAATACTTAAAAATTCAGAACTTAATTTTATTGGCAATATCGAAGCCAATGAAGTGCTTACAACTGATGCAGACATCATCGTTCAAGACGGTTTCGTAGGCAATGTAATACTAAAGGAGCTTGAAGGAGCTAGCAAAGTCTTTGTAGGCAGCATAAAGAACTTTATAATGAAGGATGAGAAATATTTCTCCTCAGACGAAATGAAGATGTCATTTTTAAAGGATGTCATGTCTCTTATGGGACTTACTAAGTACGGTGGATCACCTGTATTAGGCGTAAATAAAGCAATAATCAAAGCACATGGCAACAGTGATGAGAAGGCATTTTACTTAGCTATAAGAAATACTGTTGACTTTGTGAATTCAGGAGTTATAGAATATTTAAAGGAAAATTAGGAGGAGCTATGTTAGAAGAAAAAATTAAAGAAATAATTGCTAAGCAATTTAAAGTAGATCTTAAAGATTTAAAGGACGAAACAAGATTTAAAGAAGATTTAAAGGCAGATTCCATCGCCATAGTTGAATTAATTATGAATTTAGAAGACGAATTAAATGTAAGCCTTGATGATGACAAGGTTACAAGTGTTAAAACAGTTGGAGAGGCAATCGCACTAGCCGTAGAAGCTGCAAAATAATGAAGAATTCTGATATATCCGATGCTCGCGAAAAGCTCAAAAGCTTGCAGGCGATTATCGGATATAATTTTAATAACGAAAATTTGCTTTTTACAAGTTTGGTTCACAAGAGCGCTAGTGAGGCAGAACTTTTAACTGCGCCATATAACGCTCAGAGCTTAGAGTTTTTAGGCGACAAAGTGCTTTCATATGTCTTGGCAAAGTATTTATTCACTAAGTACATAGACAAGGACGAAGGCACTCTATCAGAGCTTATTGCTATGCTTGGCAAAGCTTCATACCAAAATATGGTTGCTAAAAATCTTCATTTGGATGAGTACATCTATATGGAAGCAAATTTAAGATTAGATCTTGATAAGACTTCGATACTCTCTGATCACTTAGAGGCCTTGATTGCTGCCATATACTTAGATTCAGACATCGATGCAGCTGAGAAATTTATTTTGGATAAATATTTAAAGCATGCTCATCTTGTTCTAGATGCAAATAATGAATTTATAAATTATAAGAGTATTTTAATTGAATATGCTCAAAAACATGATTTAGAATTAGTGTATACGCTTTTAAATGAATATGGCCCAGATAATGATAAAAGTTTTGAGTACGCTGTAGAACTTGATGGCTATAGGGCAATTGCAATAGCTAAGAGAAAGAAGACTGCTCAGCAATTGGCATCTAAAGAACTTGCGATTGAAATGAAATTGATACAATGAAAAAAAATTATATAATACCAATTTTTATACCGCATCTAGGCTGCCCAAACGATTGCATTTTCTGCAATCAAAAGAAGATTGCTAAGGACTATGATGCGCAAAAAGAAGAAAATATAAAAAAGGATATAGAAAAGTATTTGGCGCTATATGAAGGAAAAAGTGATATAGAGCTTGCTTTTTATGGAGGCAGCTTCACTGCTCTTGATTACCCACTTATGCTTAGCTACTTAAAGCTTGCAAATACATACATAGAGCGTGGCCTCATTGATAGCATAAGGATATCGACAAGGCCGGACGCTATAAGTGAAGAAATTCTTAATGAGCTGGAAAAGTATAATGTAAAAACCATTGAGCTAGGCGCGCAGTCAATGAATGACGCTGTTTTAGATGCACTTAGGAGAGGTCATAAGGCGGCTGACACCGTTCGCAGCGCTAAAATGATTAAGAATAGAGGCTTTACTCTTGGACTTCAAATGATGACGGGCCTATATAAGTCCACTAAAGAGATGGATATAGCTACAGCTGAAGCGATAGCTGCGCTTGAGCCAGACTTTGTAAGGATATATCCAACGCTTGTCATAAAGGACACGGAGCTTGTAGATAGACTTGAAGACGGCTCATACAAGCCCTTAGATGTGGACGAAGCAGTTGGTACGCTTAAGAGCATAGTTATCATTTTTGAAGCAAAGGACATTGAGATAATTAGGATAGGTCTTCAAACTACAGATAATATTCAGCTAGGTAAGGACGTAGTGGCAGGGCCATTCCACCCGGCGATACGCTCACTAACATACGAGGCAATCTATCTGGAAATCATAGAAGAATTTATTGAAATAAATAAAATTACAAATGATTTTACCATAGCTTCTTCAAAAAAAGTCGCTTCATACTTGAGCGGCTCGAAGAAGGTAAATAGAAAGAAAATTTATCAAAAATATAAAATAAATTACGAGATAAAAGGCATCTTTGATGAGGATGATAGGCTAATGTTTTACGATGGAAGCCCGCAAAGCTACTCATTTAAGGAGCTTATAAAGAATAAGTACGAAAGGGGCAAATATTTTGCGTTTAAATAAATTAATATTGAAGGGATTTAAGTCCTTCGCAAATAGAACTGAAATAGTCTTTACCCCTGGAGTTACAACGATTGTAGGGCCTAATGGTAGTGGTAAGAGCAATATATCTGACGCAGTTAGATGGGTTTTAGGCGAACAAAGCAATAAATCGCTTAGAGCGAACAAGGCGAGCGATGTTATTTTTCAAGGAACTGAAGAGAAAAAAGCGCTTGGCTACGCTCAAGTAAGCATAATATTTTCAAATGACGATAATGCTCTACCGGTTGAATACCAAGAGGTTGAGGTCACAAGACGCATGTACCGCTCAGGCGAGAGTGAATTTTTAATCAACAATAAAAAGGCTAGAATGAAGGACGTTAGAGAACTTTTCCTAGACACAGGCGTGGGTAAGGATGGTTACTCCATCATTGGCCAAGGAAGGATAGACGAGATACTATCAAATAAGCCAGAGGACAGAAGAGCCATCTTTGAAGAGGCATCAGGCGTTAGTAAATATAGATACAAAAAAGAAGAATCCTTAAGAAAGCTTGAGAAGACTGAAGCAAATTTACTCAGAATAAAAGATATTCTTTATGAAATAGAACAAAATGAAGCGAGACTTAAGGGCGAATCGGAAAAAGCTAGAGAGTATAAAGGCCTTATGGAAGAGTATAAAAAGGTTGACGTATCTATTTCATACAATGCTTATGAAAAGATAGAGAAGAATTTACTTAAATTTACTGCGGATAAAGATAGACTCATCGATGATTTAAAATTAAGTGAAATAAAGAATAAAGAAGTTGAAGAGAGCGCTGCACCACTACAAGCTGAGCTTAAGAAATATGAAGCGCTTATCGACGAGATTAAAGAGCAAAGAAATAAGGACCTTAGGGACTTTGACATAAACAGGCAAAAACTTGAGATAAACAAAGAAAAACTTAGATCAATCGAAGACAAAATACTTGACAATAAACTTAAAGAGAAAGAGCACGAAAATAAATTACTAGAATCAGAAGAAAAGATAAAAACATTATCTATATTAAAAAAATCAAGTGAAGAAACTTTATTAAAGATTGCTAAGGACCTTGAAGCGCTTAAAAATGAAAACGCGTCTTATGATAGAACTAGCTACGATGACGCTATGAATATGGGCCTAGCGCTTGATAAAGAACTTGAGGCGCTAAGACTAAGTATAGAAAACAAGAATAATAATAAAGCTACTCAAAACGAAAAGCTTACGGACATAGAAAAAAAGATAAGCGATAAAGAAAATGAATTAAATAAGCAAAATGATGAATTTGACAAAGCAAATAACAATCTTAATGATTTAAATAAGACGTTTAGTGAAAAGGTAGAGCTTTACAAAAAAGCCAAAGATGAGATCACAGCAAAAGTTGATGATTTAGTAAAGTCAAAGGACGCGTACTTTGCCTTAGAAAATGACATTAGAGTTTTAGAAAAAAGTTATGAGATGCACAAGAATCTTGAGGAAAATCTCGACGGCTACTACAGAAGCGTTAAAGAGATAGCTAAGGCAGCAAAGAAAAATTATTTTAAGTCAGATTCGAGGCTTGTCGTTGATATATTTAACTGCGATGAAAAGTATTCACTTGCTATAGAATCAGCACTTCAATCGAATTTGCAAGCCATAGTCATAGATAGAGACGACGATGCCAAAGAATACATCGACTTTTTAAAGAAGAATAACTATGGTAGAGCTACTTTCTATCCGCTTAATAGATATAATTCTAGATCAAATGAAAATTATAATATTAATGACAAAGATGCCATTGGTTTTGCAAGTGAACTAATTACTTATGATAAAAAATATGACAATCTATTCAAGAGCTTGCTTCAAAGAACAGTTGTAACGACTACTTTTGATGCTGCTTTAAGAATATCAAAAGTTTATAAACAATATAGATACGTTAGTTTAGATGGACAGATTATTAACTCATCTGGATCAATAGTGGGCGGTAGCCAAGTAAAATCATCATTTATCTCGCGTAAACACATGCTTACTAAGCTAATGGACGAGATAAAAGAGAAAGAAAAAGCTCTAGCTGATGCTAAAAAGCATCTTATTAATAATGAAGAAGAGATTAAACTAGAAAAAATTTCTTATGACAAGCTAAATGAAGAAATCATTGCAATAAATGAAAAGATAAACACTGCTAAAAAAGAAATCAATTCACTTGAGATAAACATAGCCTTTGCTCAAAGAGATATAAGTGAAGCAAAAACTCAAAGAGAAGAGCTTATGAAATCACTTGAAGCGCTTGAAGAAGAGATAGCTCAAGGAACTAAGGGCTTAGAAGAGCTTAAGAGTAAAAAGCTTGAGCATGAGAAGACGATAGAAGCTGAAAAAGAACTTATCAAGGGCTTCGAAGAAGAAAAAGATAGACGTAATGAAAAGCTTCTTCAAATAAGCGTTGAAAAATCTACTTTAGAAGCAAAGCTTGAAAGAACTGAGGAAGACATTGCTATATCACAAGAGTATATAGCTAAGTCACAAGAGATTAAAGATGGCCTTGCAAACGATTTTAAAGAGCTAAGTAAAAATAAAGAAGCACTTGAAAATGAAAATGCCAGCATCATGGACTTCTTAAAGAAAAATGAAGAGCTTGAGCAAGAATACATTGATAAGATTAATCAAAAGACAGATGAAAAAGAAAAAGTTTTATCTAAGATCTTTGATCTGCAAAATGAGATAAAGACTTGTCAAGAGAGCATCATCGCCATCAAAGACGAGATTAATAAGAATGAGGTTTTACTTGCTCGTAATGAAGTAATGAAAGATAATATCAAAGAAAAATTATCGAACGATTACTTCATTAACGTTGAAAATATCGACAAGGAAAGCCTTGTTAAGGCAAGTACAAAAGACTTAAAAGAACTACAAGAAAAGATTGATGCCCTTGGCGATGTATCACTATCATCTATAAAAGAGTATGAAGACACATTGACAAGATTAGAGTTCTTAAGAAAGCAATATGATGATATGCAAGAATCTAAAGAGGACTTACTAAATATAATCGACGATATCGACGAAACTATCAAGATAAAATTTAAAGATAACTTCAATATTATTCAAGGATATTTCTCAGAGATATTCCAAAACTTATTTGGTGGCGGCGAAGCGAAGATATATATAAGCGACGAAAGCGATATACTTAACTCAGGTATTGAGATTGAGGCACGTCCACCAGGAAAGAGCATGCAGTCATTAAGTCTACTATCAGGTGGAGAGAAGACTTTAACAGCGATAGCTTTATTATTCGCGGTACTAAAGTCAAAACCATCGCCATTCTGTATACTTGACGAGATAGACGCGGCTCTTGATGATGCCAACATCAGTAAGTACACAGCTTACCTTGATAGAATAAAGGACGAAACACAATTTATTCTTATCACGCATAGAAAGGTAACTATGGAGATATCGGACGCTATATACGGCATTACTATGAAAGAAAAGGGCATAAGCTCGATACTTTCGATGAAATTAACTTAAGAGGTGAAATATGTTTAATTGGTTTAAAAAGAAAAAGAAAGATGAAGAGCAAAAGGAAGTTCAAGAACAAAAAGTAGATATGGTTGCAGAGGAGTCTGATCAAAGGCCTTTGAATGAAGAAGCAAATTTAGATGAAGAAGCAAAAACAAATGCAGAAGCAAAAACGATTGATGAAGTAAAATCAAATGCAGAAGCAAAAATGATTGACGAAGTAAAATCAAATGCTGAAGTGAAAATGAATGACGAAGCAAAAGTGAATGAAGAAGCGCCAAAAGAAGTCAAAGAAGAAAAATCATCTTTCTTCAAGAGAATGTTCTCAGGACTTGAAAAGACAAGACAAAATCTAAACTATAAGCTTCAAACAGTCTTTAAGGGCACAGACATCGACGATGACTTTTACGATGAACTTGAAGAAGTTTTAGTCACATCAGACATTGGCGTAGAAACTGTTATGAACATTATTGATAACTTGAAAGAAAGACTTGTTAGAGAAAATATACTTGAAAGAAAAGATGCTTTTCCTATATTAAAGGATGAAATTAAAAATATAATGAATGACAATATTACATCGAGAGATTTGAAGCTTGAGCCATCTCCAGCCATACTTCTAGTTGTTGGTGTCAATGGTGTTGGTAAGACGACTACCATAGGCAAACTTAGCTACCAATTCAGACAAGAGGGTAAAAGCGTTTTGATTGCTGCTGCCGATACATTTAGAGCGGCTGCCATTGAACAGCTTAAAGAATGGGCTAATAGAGCAAACGTTGACATCATCGCTCATGAAGAATCAGCTGACCCAGCAAGCGTTGTCTTTGATGCCATCATGGCGGCTAAGGCGAGAAAGACTGATATACTTATATGCGACACAGCAGGTAGACTTCATAACAAGCAAAACTTAATGAATGAGCTTAACAAGATTAAAAGAGTTATCGATAGAGAATTTCCTAACGCGGTTAAAGAAAATCTATTGGTCCTTGATGCGACTACTGGTCAAAACGCCATCATACAAGCGAAGTCCTTTAAGGAGACGAGCGACATAACAGGCGTTTGCGTTACTAAACTAGACGGCACTGCTAAGGGCGGCGTAATCATTGCACTTGAGAGCGAATTACATTTACCAGTTAAGATTATAGGTGTCGGTGAAAAGATAGAAGACCTTCAAGCCTTTAACGTCGATGACTTCGTTGAAGCATTATTTTAAAAATATTTAAATAATTTTAAAAAAAGTATTGACAAAAGTCAATCTATATAGTATTATATTAACTGTCAAGTAAATAGCTTGACAGTTTTTTATGTGATAACATTAAGAACGACACGAGTTTTATAAGGAAAAAGATAAAATGAAAGTACTAGATGATTATATATATATCGGAAGACTCTTGGACTTCTACGGAAGCCTATTAACAGAGAGCGAATCAAAGTCGGTTGATTACTATTACAACGAAGACTACTCGCTTACTGAGATAGCTGAGCTTCTTTCAATATCAAGACAAGCGGTGAGCCTTAACATTAAAAGAGCTATAGACAAGTTAAAGTCTTTTGAGGATGCGCTTAAGCTTATAGAGAAGTTTGATAAGAAGAAAGAGGCCAAGACTAAAGCGCTTGACTTACTTAATCAGGCTAGTGGCAGTAAGGATATAGAAGATATAAGAGAAAAGATTAAAGAAGCTGAAGAGATTATAAACGAGATCTAAAAGGAGCAATAATGATATTTGAGAGCTTATCAGAAAAACTACAAAAAACATTAGACGGCTTAAGAGGCAAGGGCAGACTTAGCGAAAAGGATGTCGATGCGGCACTTAGAGAAGTAAAGCTAGCTCTACTTGAAGCGGATGTTAATTATAAGGTAGTTAAGAATTTTATAAATACATTAAAAGAAAGAGCCATAGGCACTGAAGTTATGGAGAGTTTAACTCCTGGTCAACAAGTTATTAAGATTGTTAATGAAGAATTAATTAATCTTATGGGCAAGACTAAAGAGGGACTAAACCTTAGCAAGAACCCAAGCATCATCTTGATGTGCGGTCTTCAAGGTGCAGGTAAGACAACTACTACTGGTAAACTTGCTGTAAACCTAAGAAAGAAAGGTAGAAGACCACTATTAGTTGCCTGCGACGTCTATAGACCAGCAGCCATTAAACAGCTAGAAGTCGTTGGAAAGTCAATTGACGTGCCAGTATTTTCAATGGGTGACAAGATAAAGCCTATTGATATAGCTAAGAGAGCTATAGAGCACGCTAAGAAGAATGGTAACGACGTAGTTATTGTCGATACAGCGGGACGTCTACACATAGACGAAGTTCTGATGGATGAGCTAAAAGGCTTAAAAGAAAATCTAGAGCCATCAGAAATACTTCTTGTACTTGACTCAATGACTGGACAAGACGCAGTAAACGTGGCAAAAGCCTTTGATGATGCACTTGGCATAACAGGAGTAATATTAACAAAGCTAGATGGTGACGCTAGAGGCGGTGCGGCACTTTCAATTAGAGCCGTAACTGACAAACCGATTAAATACGTTGGTATGGGCGAAAAGATGGATGAGCTTGAAGAGTTTCATCCAGACAGAATAGTTTCTAAGATACTTGGCATGGGCGACGTGCTTACTCTTATTGAAAAGGCGCAAAGCAATATTGACCAAAAGAAGGCAATGGAGCTTGAGAAAAAATTAAGGGAAGAAACATTTACTCTTGATGATTTCTTAGATCAAATAGCTCAGATGAGAAACTTAGGACCTATAGAAAATCTAATGCAGATGATACCAGGAATGAATTCAAAAGCCTTAAAGGGCATAAATATAAGTGACAAAGATATAGGCAGAGTTGAAGCCATCATCAGAAGCATGACTATGAAAGAGAGAGTAAGTCCAAACATAATCAATGCTTCAAGAAAGAAGAGAATTGCAGAAGGAAGCGGAACAACAACAAATGATGTTAACAAGCTTTTAAAGCAATTTGAAGACACTAAGAAGATGATGAAGCGCTTCGGCAAGATGGAGAAGTCTATGAAAAGAAAAGGAAATTTCAATTTTCCATTTAATATATAAATTTTAAGGAGGTGAGATTGTGGTAAAAATTCGTTTAAAAAGAATGGGATCAAAAAAGAATCCATTTTACAGAATTGTTGTAGCTGACTCAAGAAGAGCTAGAGATGGCAAGTTTATTGAACAACTTGGTTATTATGACCCATTAACTGAGCCAAAGACAATAAAATTCGATCAAGAAAAGGCTGAACAATGGATAGCAAACGGAGCTAAAGCAAGTGAAACAGTTCAAAGATTATTCAAATCTCAAGGATATGATATAACAGCAAAAACTGCTAAGAAAGCTGAAGCAACAGAAGAAACAGAAGCTGTAGAAGCTTAGGATGTGGGGGTTAATATGAAAGAATTAGTTGAATTTTTAGCAAAATCTATTGTTGATAACAAAGATGATGTTAAAGTTACAGTTAATGAATCAGCAAACGAGATCAACATTGATCTATACGTAAATCCAGACGATATAGGCAGAGTTATCGGTAAAGGCGGTAAGGTTGTTAAAGCAATCAGACTTATAGCCGGAGCTACTCTTAAAGATTCAAGAAGAATTAATTTAGAAATAAAGGAATAAATCTTGGACCTTATAAAGATAGCAAAGATTGTCTCGGCGCATGGCTTAAATGGAGAGGTAAAAATCTTTCCGTACACAGATGATTTAAATGGTTTCAAAGAGTATAATGAAATCTATATCGATGGTGAAGAGCTTGAGATTATAAGTCAAAAGATAGCTTCAAAATTTATTGTACTTAAGTTAAAAGGCTTTGATTATATAGACGATGTTAAAAGGCTTATTGATAAGGATGTTTTTATTGATAAGGCACAAATGCCTTCACTAGAAGAGGGTGAGTACTATATACATGAGCTTATAGCCATGGAAGTTTTTAGTGAAGCTGACGAATTTATTGGCACTGTTAAAGATGTCATGGAGACGAGCGCAAATCACGTGCTTGTTGTGGATCATGACGGCAAGGAAGCACTTATTCCTTTTGTTAAAGCCTTTATCAAAGAACTTGACTTGAAGCATAGAAAGATAAAAGTCAAACTCATAGAAGGTATCTTATGATAAAGTTTAACGTCTTAACGCTGTTCCCAGAGATGTTTACGGCTCTTACTGATTTTAGTATAATCAAAAGGGCTATAGATAATGAGCTTATAGAGATCAATCTTATTAATTTTAGAGACTACTCTAAGGACAAGCACAATAAAGTTGATGACTACCCCTATGGTGGCGGAAGCGGTATGCTTTTAAGAGCAGATGTTCTTAAGGACTGCTTAGAAGATATTAAGCCGAAGAAGCTTATCTATCTTTCACCGAAGGGCAAATTATTCAATCAAGACTTGGCTAAAGAGTATGCAAAACTTGACGAGATAACAATTCTTTGTGGGCATTATGAAGGTTTAGATGAGAGAATCATCCAAAACTATGTCGATGAAGAGCTATCTATCGGGGATTATGTATTGACCGGTGGAGAACTACCCGCTATGGTAATCATAGATACCGTATCGAGGTTAGTTGATTCAGTAATAAAAGAAGATTCGTATTCAGACGAAACTCACATGTCAAATTTTTTAGAGTATCCTCAGTACACCAGACCATATGATCTGGATGGGGATAAGGTTCCAGATGTACTGCTTAGTGGAAACCATCAAGATGTCGATGACTTTAGACTCATTGAGTCATTCAAGGCAACTGTTAAAAACAGGATAGACTTACTTGATTTTGCTAAGCTAGATAAAAAGGAAATGAAAAATTTGAGAGAAATATTAAATAAACTAAAGAAGGAGGACTAAGATGGACTATATTAAGATGCTTGAAGCACAACAATTAAAAGACAACATTCCTCAATTTCATGTAGGTGACACTGTTCAAGTTCACTATAAAGTTGTAGAAGGTACACGTGAAAGAATCCAAGTGTACGAAGGTACTGTAATTAAGAGACAAAACGGCGGAGCTAAAGAAACATTTACAGTAAGAAGATTGTCATATGGTATTGGTGTTGAAAGAACATTCTTACTTCACTCTCCAAGAATCGACAAGATCGTTCTTGTTAGAAAAGGTAGAGTTAGAAGAGCTAAACTTTACTACTTAAGAGACAGAGTAGGTAAAGCTGCTAAAGTTAGAGAAAAACAATCGTTTTAATTGATGTAAAGACATTCTATTAAGAGAGTGTCTTTTTTCTTTTGCGATATTTATTTACATTGACTGTCTTTTGTGATAATATAGAAGATAGTTAGGAAGGTGTATGCTATGAATATAAATTGGTACCCTGGACATATGAAGAAGACGAGAGAGTCTTTAATAGAGATGTCAAAGTTAGTCGATATAGTTATCGAGCTAATAGATGCGAGAGCACCTATGTCGAGCACTAACCCCATAATCAAAGAAATAACGGCTAATAAAGCCAAGATCATATTATTAAATAAAGCGGACTTAGCAGATGAGAGAGTCAACAAGAAATGGATAGCTCATTATAAGAATGCAAAGTGCATTGAGTTCAACGCGAAAGACAAATCGAACGTGAAAAAGATTATTGATTTATCGCGCAAAGAGGTCGATAAGTATCACAAAGAGCACAAACAAAGAGAGCACTTCGGACCTATCAAGGCCATGGTTGTCGGCATACCAAATGTTGGCAAGTCTACTTTTATTAACTTAATGAACAATAAAAAGAGCCTTAAGACAGGCAATAAACCAGGTGTAACTAAGAAGAACCAATGGATTAAGGTCGATAATGACTTTATGCTTCTTGATACGCCAGGCGTTTTGTGGCCAAAGTTTGAGAGCCAAGAGATAGGCATGAACCTTGCCTTCATCGGTTCAATCAAAGATGAGATACTTAACAAAGATGACATCGCCATCGCCCTAATTAAATTCCTTAAGGCTAATTATAGTGGTGCGCTTAACGCGAGATACAAGGTCAATGAGGACGCTTCAGAGCTTGAAATTCTTGAAGAGATAGCAAAGAACAGAGGCTTTATACTTAAAGGTAATGAGCTTGATGTATATAAAGCGATAAATATACTAGTAGACGAGTTCAGGAATGGACTTTTAGGCAGAATTTCACTTGAGGAGCCGTTAGATGAATAAAGATTATGAAGATAAACTTTTTGACGAAGGACACAAGATTATAGTCGGCATAGACGAGGTAGGTAGAGGACCTTTCTTTGGAGATGTACTTGCCTGCGCCATAGCTTTTGAAAAGGACTTCTTTATGGAAGAGGTAAACGATTCGAAAAAGCTAAGTCAAAAGAAAAGAGAAAAGATTTTTAAAGAGCTAGTTAAAAACGCCATCGGCATAGGAATTGGTAAAGCAAGTCCTGAAGAAATTGACGAAATAAACATCAAAGAGGCAACTCATCTAGCTATGCAAAGGGCAGTAGAAGACTTTCATGACGATATGAACAATAAGCTAAGACCTGATATAATCTTGATTGACGCGGAAAAGATTGACGTAGATGTAGAGCAAAGAGCCATTATTCATGGCGATGCTACTGTATTTACTATAGCTGCGGCAAGTATAGTTGCAAAGGTACTTAGAGACGCTGATATTACTTATTTAGCACAAAAGTATCCAGACTATGACCTTAAGAATAACAAGGGCTATGGTACTAAAAAGCATAGAGAGGCTATCTTAAAATATGGTCCGACGCCGCTACATAGAAAAACTTTTTTAAGAAAGCTTTTGGGTAATGGCGATGCAAAATAATTTTAATCGAAAAGACAATAGAAAAAAGGGTAGATTTGGCGAAGAAGAAGCTAAGGAATATCTTCAAAACGAAGGTTACTTCATACTTGACCAAAACTATCAGGTAAGAGATGGCGAGATAGATATCATAGCTAGAGACGATGAGTACCTAATTTTTGTTGAAGTCAAGGCCAGAAACAAGATGGACTACGGTAGGCCCATGGAGGCAGTTACAAAAGCCAAGCAAAAGAAGATAATCAAAACGGCTGAGTACTATCTGTATGAACATCAAAACTTAAACTATCAGCCAAGATTTGATGTGATTGAAGTGAATTTTTCTACGAATAAGATTAAGCATATTAAAAACGCATTTTGGATAGGAGATTAAAGATGTATTCTAAAGTAAATACTTGTGTTTTACAAGGTTTGAACGCAAGGATAATTAACGTTGAGAGCGACTTATCAAGTGGCTTACCACAATTTAATATCGTTGGACTTGCTGATACTGCGATAAAAGAGTCTAAGGAAAGAGTTAGAACAGCTGTAAAGAACTCGGATATAGAGTTTCCAATCAAGAGGATAACCATCAATTTAGCGCCAGCAAATGAAAAGAAGGAAGGCTCTCAGATGGACCTTGCCATCGCCGTGGGTATTTTGCTTGCCAATGGCGATATTGACAATCAAGATACTGGGGATATGGTCATTATAGGTGAACTTGCTTTAGATGGTACTGTTAACTCTGTTCAAGGCGCACTACCTATGCTTATATCGATGCGCGACCTTAATGTAAAGAAATGCATAGTTCCTGATGCGAACAAAAAAGAGTGTGCTATAGTTGAAGATATAGAGATAATTCCTGTAAAGAACTTAAGGGAAGTAGTTGACTACCTTAATGGACAAATTGCGATAGAGCCATATAAAAATGAGGAAGAAGAGATTATAAACACAGTTGACGACAGCGTGGATTTCTCAGATATGAAGGGTCAAGAAGGCCTTAAGAGAGCTATGGAGATAGCTGCCGCTGGTGGACATAACATGCTAATCATAGGCCCACCAGGCTCAGGCAAGACCATGGCCGCAAGAAGGCTTGCTACAATACTACCTGATCTTACTTTTGAAGAAGCGATAGAGATTACAAAGATATATAGTATTTCAGGCTTATTAAAGGACGAAGGCCTTGTAAAGAGGAGACCATTCAGATCGCCTCACCACACTTCATCAGATGTTGCCTTGATAGGTGGAGGAAGAATACCAAAGCCAGGCGAAGTTTCACTTGCGCATCATGGCGTATTGTTCCTAGACGAATTGCCAGAATTTCCTAGAAAAGTTTTGGAAGTATTAAGACAGCCAATTGAAGATGGCGAAGTAACAGTTTCACGTGTTAACGCAACTTTAAAGTATCCATCCAAGTTTATGTTTGTAGCATCTATGAATCCATGTCCATGTGGTTACTTTGGTGACGAGACTCACCAATGCACTTGTACTCAAAGTCAAATTGACAGGTACTTAGGTAAAATCTCAAGCCCATTGTTAGATAGAATCGACATACATATCGAGGTAAAACCGGTTAAGTACGATGAATTAAGTTCAAAGACTGAATGCGAATCTTCTGAAACTATTCGTGAAAGGGTCAATAGGGCAAGAAAGAGACAGCTTGAAAGATATAAAAAAGAAGGCATCATCTCAAACTCAGAGCTTACAAACAAAATGATTAAGAAATATGTCAAACTTGATGACAAGGCTCAAGAGATTATGGAATTTGCTTTCAAAAAATTTAATTTTAGTGCAAGAAGCTATAACAAGATACTTAAACTTGCGAGAACTATCGCCGATTTAGCTGACAGTGACTTAGTTTTAGAAAAGCACGTACTTGAAGCAATTCAATACAGAACACTAGATAAGAAATACTGGAGATAAGATGGATACTAGAGATATACTTTTGTATTTAAACAGCATCTTCGCTGAAAGAGCTGCTGTATTTAGCTTATTTGATTTAAATATCGAGCTAAATGATATTATGAATATGGATAAGGTTTCATTAAAAAAGCTAAATCTATTTCCTGATGCAATTATAAATAAGATTCTAAATGATGATAAAGAGGCAATTGTTTATAAAATTAAGGAAAAGCTTGACAAGATAGACGCAGATTTCATGACTTTTCTTGATGAGGATTTTCCAAGCAGACTGCTTTTTATAGATGATCCACCGTATTTACTTTTTTACAAGGGAAAGATTATAGATGACGATGAAAACTCTGTTGCCATAGTTGGCGCGAGAAAGTCCTCAAGCTATGGTCAGATCGCGTGCAAGGAGATTGCTCGCGATCTATCTATGAAGAAGATCTGTATTATTTCAGGTCTTGCGCTTGGCATTGACTCAATCGCGCATCAAACAGCTCTTGAAAATGATAATAGAACCATAGCCGTTATCGGTAATGGTATTGATCAGATATACCCAAGGCGCAACGAAAGACTTTACGCAGAGATAGCGGACCACGGAGCAGTTATATCAGAGTTTCCTCTTGGCGAGCAGCCGCTAAGATATAATTTCCCTGTGAGAAATAGAATTATAAGCGCTTTATCTAAATTAGTTATAGTTGTTGAGGCGCAAAAGAGGAGCGGATCACTAATTACAGCAAGACTTGCTCTTGAACAAGGAAGAGACGTTTACGCCGTGCCAGGCAACATCTTCTCAGCTAATAGTGAAGGATGCAATACGCTCATTAGGGACGGGGCAGGTATATACACAAACATCGATGACCTGATTGAAACTAGTAGTTTGGTGGACAATTCCATAGCTATGGCAGAAGAAAATTTAGATTTAAGTGATGACGAAAGAAAAGTTTATGATATAATAAAGAACGGCGATGTAAATTATGAGATAATACTCGCAAAAGCAGGACTTGATAGCGCCTCTTTATCGGCTCTACTAACAATACTTGAGCTAAAAGGCGTAATAACGAGTCAAGGACAAAGAACATACTATGCGAACAGAAGGTGATGAAAGATGGATTTAATTATAGTTGAGTCTCCAACGAAGGCGAAGACTATATCTAGGTTTTTGCCAAAGACTTATAAGATAGTCGCTTCGAAGGGACATTTAAGAGACCTACCAAAGAGTAGGTTTGCGATTGATGTAGAAAATAATTTTGAACCAGAATATATAAATATAAGAGGAAAAGGACCTATTATCAATGAGCTTAAGGATTTAGCTAAAAAAGCCGATAGAGTTTATCTCGCAACCGACCCCGATAGAGAGGGTGAGGCAATTAGCTTTCACCTAGCTTATATTTTAGATATAGATCCAAAGGAGCTTGACAGAATTGAGTTTCATGAAATAACTAAAAATGCTGTAACTAAGGCAATACAGGAGCCACGCGGCATTGACATGGACTTAGTTGATGCTCAGCAAGCAAGAAGAGTGCTTGATAGGATAGTTGGTTACAAAATAAGCCCAATACTATGGAAGAAGATCAGATCTGGCCTATCAGCAGGTAGAGTGCAATCGAGTGCTCTTAAACTTATTGTTGACAGAAAAAGAGAGATAGACGCCTTTGTTCCTGAAGAGTATTGGAACTTAAAGGCTTTGTATAAGCATGGCAGTGAAGAGTACGAAGCAAAGTTTGTTGGCACAATGGATGGTAAGGGCAAGGTGAATAAACTTGATGTTCATAACGTAAAAGAGAAGAACGCCATAGTTAAAGAAATTAAGGCGGCTGATCATATTTGTGAAAGCATCAAAAAATCTGTTTCATCAAGAATGCCTAGTCCGCCATATACAACAAGTACCCTTCAACAAGATGCATCGAGGATATTAAATTTCTCCTCATCAAAGACTATGAAAGTGGCTCAAAGCCTATACGAAGGTATTAACATTGGCAGGGGTTCACAAACAGGTCTCATTACCTATATGAGAACTGACTCGACAAGGCTTTCTGATGAAGCTTGTGGTGCTGCTCAAAGCTATATTCTTAGTCAATATGGCAAGGAATATCACAAGAAGAATAATTACGCACAAAAGAAGTCAAAGAACGCTCAAGACGCGCACGAAGCGATTAGACCAGTTAATATAAACATAAATCCCAGTCAAATATCAAAGTACTTGTCGCAAGACGAGCTTAAGCTTTATAGATTGATTTGGCAAAGATTTTTAATGACACAAATGGCGAGCGCTAAGTTTGATACATTGACAATAGATTTTGCGTCTGGTAAATATATATTTAGATCAAACTACAAGAGCTTAAAGTTTGATGGTTTCTTAAAAGTATATTCTTATGAAAAGTTTGATGAGAAGAAAGATGTCAAGCTTAAGACAAAAGATAAAGTTGATTTAGAAAAGATAGAAGGCGAAAAGAAATTCACTCAGCCTAAGAGCTACTATACAGAAGCGACTTTGATTAAGGCACTTGAAGAGCTTGGCATAGGCAGGCCAAGTACTTACTCGCCAACTATATCGACACTGATCAATCGTAATTATATAGAGATAGAAAAGAAGATGTTTATACCGACAGAGCTTGGTATATCAGTTACTAAGCTTATGGAAGAGAACTTTAACTCCATAGTCGATGCGAAGTTCACGGCTTATCTAGAGAGCAAACTTGATGATATCGCTGTAGGCAAAGTCGAGTGGAAGGATGTAATAGCGGACTTTTACGAAGACTTTATTAAGGACGTAGAAAGAGCCGAGAAAGAAGCAAAAGATTATGAGCTTAAAGATGAAGTAAGTGACGTTAAATGCAAGCTATGCGGAAAGCCTATGCTTGTTAAGAGATCAAGATATGGCAAGTTCCTTGGCTGCTCGGGCTTCCCTGAGTGTAAGTATACTGAGCCAATCGTTGAAAAGACAGGAGCTATGTGCCCTAAGTGCGGTCACGATATAATTAAGAAGAAGTCAAAGATAGGCAGAATTTTTTACGGCTGCTCTAACTATCCAAACTGTGACTTCGCTACCTTTGATGAGGTTTATTCAAAGCCATGTCCTAAGTGCGGCAAGTACAGAACAATCAAGAGAAAGAGCAAAGAAAATATCATTACTTGTCCAAATTGTGGCTTCGAAGAAGTGATTGATAAGAAAAAAAGCTAAAATATCAAATATTATTTAAAAAAAGCTTGACATTTTCATCATTTCTGATATAATAGTTAGGTAAACCGCTCAGAATTGGTTTTAAGTTGATCACCAATGATGGCGAGACTAAGTTAGAGGAGGTATTAGACTTGTACGCAATTGTAGAAACAGGTGGAAAGCAATACATGGTTAAAGAAAACGATGTAATCCACGTAGAAAAGTTAGAAGCTAACGAAGGCGACGAAATTAGCTTAGACACTGTACTTTTCGTCTCTAATGATGGGGATAATAAAGTAGGTAAACCTTATGTAGATGGTGCTAAGGTTACTTGCAAAGTTTTGAAACAAGGTAAATCTAAAAAGATTGTTGTATTCAAATACAAACCTAAAAAGAACGAAAGAAAGAAAAAAGGTCATAGACAACCATTTACAAGATTAGAAGTAACTAAGATCGAAGCTTAGTTATGACTACAGTAAGTTTTTTCAAAAAGGATGACAAGATACTAGGATTTGAATTTGATGGGCATGCAAATTACGCTCATGAAGATGGCATAGTTTGCGCAAGTCTCTCAGCTCTTTCTATATCAACAGTCAATTCTTTAGAAGAAATAGCAGGATTAAATGAAAACGAAGAGTACTTCGTAGAAATTTATGAAGATGATGATAAAGACGAGGTTAAATTAAGTTTTAAGTATAGGACAGATGATTCTGAAAAGGACTACATAAGTCAGATACTATTAAAGTCTTTATTACTAAGCGTTAAAAATATATATAAGGAACACTCCGATAAAGTGGCTTTATATGTGAAGGAGGTAAAGAAATGTTAAAAATTAATTTACAATTATTCTCCTCTAAAAAGGGACTTGGTTCTTCAAAAAACGGTAGAGACAGTAAGCCAAAAATGCTTGGAACAAAGCGTGGAGACGGACAATTCGTTCTATCAGGTAACATTCTTGTAAGACAAAGAGGAACAAAGATTCATCCCGGTAATAATGTCGGTAGAGGAAAAGACGATACACTTTTTGCTATGATTGATGGCGTTGTTAAATTCGAAAGAAAAGACAAGAAAAGAAAACAAGTAAGTGTATATCCAAAAGAAGTTTTAGCATAGTTTTAAGGAACCGGTACACGGTTCCTTTTTTATTAAGGTGGTGATAATGTGTTAGACATGGTAGTATTAGAATTAAAAGCTGGTAAGGGCGGAGACGGCATGGTTGGCTGGAGAAGAGAAAAGTTTGAACCTGCTGGAGGACCTTATGGCGGCGATGGAGGTAAGGGTGCATCCATCATTTTAAGAGCTGACTCAAATATGAGAACGCTAATAGATTTTAAACATAAGAGAATATTTAAAGCTGATAATGGTGAAAACGGCAAAAATAAATTGCAATATGGTAAAGATGGTGAGGACTTAGTCCTTAAAGTTCCAGTTGGAACACTTGTTAAGGAGTATAATTCAAAGGGACTTATTATGGACTTAAAAAATGATGGCGACGAAGTCATCATAGCCAAAGGCGGCCGTGGTGGAAGAGGCAATGCAAAGTTCAAAAACTCTGTAAGACAGGCACCAACATTTGCAGAGCCTGGTAAAAAAGGTGAAGAGATAAAAGTAATACTTGAGTTAAAGCTTATAGCAGACGTTGGCTTCATAGGCTACCCAAACGTAGGTAAATCATCGCTTTTATCGGTGATATCAAGAGCAAAACCAAAAATTGCTAACTATCACTTCACAACACTTGAGCCAAACCTTGGCGTAGTTACAACTAAGGACAATAACAGCTTTGTTGCGGCTGATATACCAGGGCTTATAGAAGGGGCACACGAAGGTCTTGGACTTGGTCATAGCTTCTTAAAGCATATAGAAAGGACCAATGTACTTGCTCACGTTGTTGATGCATCAAGATCAGAGAGAGAAAACCCGATTGAAGATTTTAAAAAGATAAACGAAGAATTATTTTCTTATAATGAAAAGTTAAAAGATAAAAAGCAATTAGTCGTATTAAATAAGGCAGATTTAGTTTATGAAAAAGAAGAGCTAGAAAAGCTTCAAAACGATTTTAAAGAGATGGGCTACGATAGCGTTATTACAAGTAGTGCAACGCTTGAAGGCGTTGAGATGCTTAAGTATAAGCTATATGACATCATCGAGGATATGCCAAGAAATGTTAACGAAACATTCGATGACGAAGTATACATCAAAGAGGATACAGACATTCCTGTTCATGTATATAAATCAAATGGCATTTATTTCGTAGAAGGAACTAAGGTTGAGAACGTTTTAGCAGGCGTTTATGCTGACAATATAGACTCACTAAGATATTTCCAAAGATTCCTTGAAAATGAAGGCATCATGGACGAGCTTAGAGAGCTTGGACTAGAAGACTCAGATACAGTCGATGTATGCGGCTTCGAGTTTGATTATTATAGATAGGTGATATTATGACAGGAAAAGAAAGAGCAAAGTTAAAATCAATCGCACAAAATTTAAAAGCTACATTTCAAATAGGCAAGGAAGGCATCTCGGCTGAATTTATTAATCAAATTGATGATTATTTAGAAAAGAATGAAATTGTTAAGATTAGAGTTTTAAATAATTCGTCAGAAGATGTAAAAGAAGCGCAAGCCTTTCTTATGGAAGAGCTTAACTGTGAGTTCGTTCAACAAATTGGCTCGATATTTGTAATTTATAGAGAGTCATTGAAGAGACCGAGACTTTTGCAAGATGAAAAATAAGATACTTATTTTTGGCGGAACATTTAATCCCATTCACAATGGGCACTTGATATTGGCTGAGCACTGCATCAATGAAGAGGGCTTTGATAAGGTAGTCTTTATTCCGACTATGAATCCATATTATAAGGATACACTTGATTTTGATACAAGACTTAAAATGCTAAAGATGGCGATAAAGGACAATGATAAATTTGCCTACTCAAGCATAGAAAAGAGATATAATTTGGAAGGAAGGCTTTACTTGATACTTGAAAAGATTTCAAAGCTTAGTGAAGACTATATCACCATACTTATAGGCTCAGATAGCCTTATGAATCTTGATTGGTGGTACAAGATAGACGAGATACTTAAAAAATATAAAGTTCTTGTACTTAAAAGAGATGAAGAAGACGAGGCCATCGCCATAAAGATAGCTGAGTACAAAGAAAAGTACGGCGCCGATATAAAAGTTTTAGATAATAAAAGAATTGAGATATCATCAAGCATGATACGAGAGATGATAAAGAGCGGCAAGTCGATCAAGTACCTTGTCAGGGATGATGTAGAAAAATTTATAAGGGATGAGAAGCTATATGTATGATATTGAAAAGTTTAAAGAAAAACTAAAAAGCGGAGTAAAGGCGTCAAGGTATGAGCACTCTTTATCAGTTATGAATTTTTCAGTAGAGCTTGCAAAATATTACGGCGTAGATGAAGAAAAAGCAAGGGTTGCAGGACTTTTACACGACTGTGCAAAATATAAAGATACAGATAAGATATTGCAAAAGGCAAAAGAATTTGATATAATAATTGATGGTGACTTAAATCACACTATAAAAGTGCTTCATGCTTTACTCGGCTACTATATAGCAAGAGATGAGTATGGCATAGAGGATGAAGAAGTGCTTTTAGCTATAAAAAATCACGCACTTGGTAGAGAAAATATGAGTGATTTAGAGAAGATTGTGTTTTATGCAGATTTTGCAGAGCCTTTAAGAACATATTCCATGGCTGAAAAGCTTAGAGAGTTTAAGTACGAAGGCCTTACAAAGGCAGCGTATGAAGCAGTGAATTACAACCTGTGCTATTTACTTGAAGAAGGCTTATACGTTCACCCACAGTCATTAAAAACAAGAAATTCATTATTATTGGAGTTGAAAGGAGAATAATTTTTGGAAATTAAAGAAAAGTTAGAAATAATTCAAAATGCAATTGAAGCGAAGAAGGGCTTTGACATAGATAGTATATTTATAGGAGATAGAAGCTCTATTGCTGATTATTTTGTAATCTGTTCAGCCAATAATAAATCACAAGCTGAGTCAATCATGGATGAGGTTGATGAAAAACTTGCCGTACAAGGCGTATTGCCAAGACGTGTTGAAGGCAAAGCAACAAGCAATTGGATAATCATGGATTATGAAGACGTAATCGTTCACATATTCTTAAGCGACGATAGAGAATACTATAATCTTGAAAGATTATGGAAAAACTTAGAAATAGAAAGTGAGGAATAAGAATGAGTCTAAAAACTGTAGACACTAAAAAAGCACCAGGTGCTGTAGGACCATATTCACAAGCAATAGCTTTTGAAAGATTTTGTTTCACATCAGGTCAACTACCTATCAATCCTGAAACAGGAGAGTTAATTTCTGATGATATTGAAAAAGCTACTGAACAATCCATTAAAAATGTAGAGGCAATTTTAAATGAAGCTGGCTTTACATTAGAGGACGTAGTTAAGACAACTATCTTTGTAAAAGATATGAAAGATTTTTCAAAAGTTAATGGCGTTTACGAAAAATACTTCTCAAGTCATAAACCTGCAAGATCTTGCGTAGAGGTATCAACTCTACCAAAGAATGGGCTTATTGAAATAGAAGCAATTGCATACAAATAGGAGGAAGAAATGAGAAAAGTATTAGTTACTGGAGCATTAGGACAAATTGGTTCTGAACTTGTAAAGAGATTTAGAAAAGAATACGGCGACAGCAATGTTGTTGTATCAGACGTTAGGGAATTACCTGAAAGAAAAGACATCATTGACGCAGGTCCATTCGAATTAATTGACGTTACAGATGGAAACAGAATTAAAGAAGTAGTTGACAAGTATCAAGTAAACACTATAGTTCACTTAGCAGCACTTCTTTCAGCAGTTGGTGAAAAGGTACCACAAAAGTGCTGGCAAATCAACATGGGCGGACTTTACAATGTATTGGAAGTTGCTAGAGAAAACGAATGCCAAGTATTTACACCAAGTTCAATAGCTTGCTTTGGACCAGAAACACCAAAGGATAAAACACCTCAAACAACATTACAAAGACCAACATCTATGTACGGTGTAACTAAAGTAGCTGGCGAAAACCTTTGTGACTACTACCACTTAAGATTTGGAGTAGACACAAGAGGAGTTAGATTCCCTGGTATCATCTCATACGATACACTACCAGGCGGGGGAACAACTGACTACGCAGTTCATATCTATTACGACGCAATTAAAAAAGGTTCTTACGAATGCTTCATCAAAGAAGGTACATACATGGACATGATGTATATGCCAGACGCACTAGATGCAGTTCTTCAACTTATTGAAGCAGACGGATCAAAACTAATACACAGAAACGCATTCAACATCGCTGCAATGAGCTTTGAACCAGAAGAAATTAAGAAGTCAATTCAAAAATTCATGCCAGACTTTACTATGACATACAATGTTGACCCAGTTAGACAAGCAATTGCAGATTCATGGCCAAACTCATTAGACGACAGCTGCGCAAGAGAAGAGTGGGGCTGGAAGCCTAAATACGATCTTGATGCAATGAGTAAAGACATGCTTGAAAAGCTTAAAGAAAAATTAAAATAGTTTAATCAATATTATTATACGAAGCAGAGTGAGAAATCACTCTGTTTTTTGTTTAGCAAATAGATTTTTTGTTTTATAAAAGAAGCAATTTGGGTATATACATTATGTATGATGAATGAAACGCGCTCATCGTACTTGGCTCAAAACATATATAGCAATATGCTTGATATAAATATATTATTATAAGTGCTTTAAATATAATAAATATTAATACTAGAGAAAATCATTTGCATGGACTTGACAAAAGCTATTAGATATATTATAATATAAATACAATTGAATACAAACATATACATATTAGAAGCCAATCATATTACATAGATAATTTTATTATCACATACATATTACATATTAGATAAAATAGAGATATTTTATCTTTTTATGATTTTATAAAGGGGGATTATGATGGGCTTTATTTATTTGGATAACGCAGCAACAACAAGAGTTAGAAAAGAAGTTATAGATGCGATGCTACCATACTTTGATGAAAAGTATTTTAATGCATCAAGTCTTTATTCGCTAGCAACTGAAGTGAAGAAAGATGTGGTAGAAGCAAGGGAGAAGATAGCATCATACTTTAACTGCAAGGCAGATGAGATATATTTTACAAGCTGTGGCTCAGAGTCTGACAACTGGGCTTTAAAGGGAACTGCATTTAAGTACGAGGACAAGGGTAAACACATAATTACGACTGCGATTGAGCATCCGGCTATACTTAATACATGCAAGTTCTTGGAAAAGGAAGGTTTTGAAGTAACATATTTGAGCGTTGATGAAGAAGGCTTCATTGACCTCAATGAACTTGAAAATGCCATGAGAGACGACACTATCTTAGTTAGTATAATGTTTGCTAATAACGAGATAGGAACTATACAGCCGATTAAAGAAGCAGCTGCTATAGCTCACAAACATAACGCATTATTCCATACAGACGCTGTTCAAGCAGTTGGTAACGTTAAGATAGACGTAGAAGACCTTGGCATAGACATGATGAGTTTATCAGGCCATAAGCTATACGGACCAAAGGGTATAGGCGCTTTATACATTAGAAAAGGCGTGAATATCGACAACTTAATTCATGGCGGCGGACAAGAAAGAAAGAGAAGAGCAGGAACTGAAAATACTGCTGAAATCATCGGTCTTGCTAAAGCTATAGAATTATTATATGACAATTTTGAAAAGCATAATAATCATCTAAGAGATAAAAGAGATAGATTAGTTAAAGAAATTATGGAAAAAATTCCATACACACTATATAACGGTAGCAAGGATCCAGAAAGAAGACTACCAGGAAATGCTTCATTCTGCTTCAAGTACGTTGAAGGCGAAGCGCTTCTACTAATGCTTGACGCTATGGGCATAGCTGGTTCAACAGGTTCTGCATGTGCATCTGGCTCACTTGATCCATCACATGTACTACTTGCAATAGGCTTACCACACGAAATTGCTCACGGATCTTTAAGATTAACATTCTCAGAAGAAATTACAGATGAAGATGTAGACTACGTTGTAGACAGCCTAGTAAAGATTATTGAAAGATTAAGACAAATGTCACCTCTATATGATGAGGCAATTGCGAAAGGAGAAATATAATGTTATATTCTGAAAAAGTTATGGATCACTTTATGCATCCAAGAAATGTAGGAGAGATGGAAAACCCAAGCGGTGTTGGCGAAGTTGGTAACGCAAAATGCGGCGACATCATGAGGATGTACCTAAAGATAGATGAAAACGATATAATTACAGACGTTAAGTTCAAGACTTACGGCTGTGGTACTGCTATTGCGTCATCATCTATGGCTACAGAACTTATCAAGGGCAAGTCCATAAACGAAGCTATAAACTTATCTAACAAAGAAGTAGCTGAAAACTTAGATGGACTTCCACCAATCAAGATGCATTGCTCAGTACTTGCTGAAGAAGCTATCAAGGCAGCACTTTATGACTATCAAGAAAAAACTGGTCATAAGGTAAAAGGTCTTGAAAATTACGAGCCACCAAAAGATGATTTACATGATCACGATCATGTAGAACTAGACTAAAAAGATGGGTTTTTTAGCAAATACTATTAACGAGAACATAATTAATTTGATAAATCAAGGAGGAGCCTTAAATGGTATCCTCCTTGGTTTGCAGATAATTATATTAGCTTTAGGCATATATTATCTCGTTAATATCGGTAATAAACACCTCGATGAGGGCGAGAGACTTATATTCTCTAAGACTGTAATAATTAAGTTTATAATAACAGTTTTAGCGGTACTATTCTTCATATACATATACAAAAACTTTCTTATGGTAAGGACAATCACGCTATCTATACTAGTCGCAGCAATGCTTGCGTACTTTTTAAACCCTATGGTTAAAAGTGTGCGTAAGAAACTTAAGATATCGGATACTCTTGCGATTTTGACTGTTTTTTTAATAGTTATTCTTATATTTTTAATTTTAGGCTTTACTGTCTTTCCTAAGACAATTTCTGATATTAAAAATCTTATAATTAAATTTCCTGAGTATTACAAGCAAACTCTTGAATCTATCAATGATTTCTTTAATCAATATGAGCTTTTCAAAGGAATAAATCTTGATAACGAACTTATAATTGATAATATCTCGAAAATATACAAAAAACAGACAGCGAATGCGGTGAATTTACTTGTTAATTCTGCAAAGAATGTAATGAGCTTTGTATTTTCACTTGTCTTGACACCAATATTTGCCTTTTACTTCTTGAAAGATAAGGACAAAATTAAGGAAAAGTTCAAAGCCATGATACCAGAAGCGAGAAAAGAAAGGTTAATAAGGCTATTCTCAAATATTCATAATGATATGACTAAGTACATCATAGGCAAGATTAAGATGGCGATATTCGTTGGTTTTGCTACATTTATTATGCTTCTAGCCTTGGGAGTAGAATTCTCCTTTGTTATAGGTATAATCACATGTGTTGCTGATATAGTGCCATATGTTGGTCCACTTATGGGCCTTATTCCGGCCTTTGTCTTTGCCTTTATAGACAGCCCAATCAAAGCACTTTGGATCTTTGTTCTATATATATTAATTCAATGGGTAGAAAATAATATAGTGGGACCGAAGATATTATCAAAGGAAACGGGCTTCCATCCAATAGTCGTTCTATTCCTACTTATACTAGGAGCGGCACTATTTGGTTTTTTAGGTATGATACTGTCTGTACCTATTGCACTTGTTATCAAAACAGTGTATAATGAATATGTTGTAAATAAAAATAATTAGAGGTGTATACATGAAACATTTATCTTTGGACGAAATAAGAGATGAATATTTAAATTTCTTTAAAGAACAAGGTCACTTAGCTGAAAAAAGTTTTTCGCTAATACCTAAGGATGATAAATCATTATTATTAATAGGTGCTGGTATGGCACCACTTAAGAAGTTCTTTACAGGCGAGTTAAGTGCTCCATCTAAGAGAATGACTACTTGTCAAAAGTGTATCAGAACAGGCGATATTGACAACGTTGGTAAAACTGATAGACACGGAACTTTTTTTGAAATGCTAGGAAACTTTTCTTTTGGAGATTACTTTAAGAAAGAGGCAATTCATTGGGCGTGGACTTTACTTACTGAAAAGTTTGAAATAGAGCCTGAAAAGTTATGGATCACAGTATTTAAGGATGACGATGAAGCCTTTGATCTATGGGTTAAGGAAGGTCAAGATCCTAAGAGATTAGTAAGACTTGGTAAAGAAGATAACTTCTGGGAGCTTGAAACTGGTCCATCGGGTCCATGTACTGAGATTTTCTACGATAGAGGAGAAAGCTACGGTACTTTAAAGGACTTTAATGACGGCGTAGAAAATGAAAGACTAATCGAAGTTTGGAACCTTGTATTCACTCAATTTGACAGAAAGTCAAAGGATGAGTACGAGCCACTAAGCCATCCAAACATCGATACTGGTATGGGTCTTGAAAGAATGGCGTGCGTTATGCAAGGCGTTCACTCAATCTTTGATATAAAAGAAATCAGAAGCATTATTGAAGAGATAGAAAGATTATCAAATAAAAAGTATAAAACAAATGAAAAAGATGACGTATCTATAAGAATAATCGCTGACCACGTAAGAAGCATGACTTTTATGGTTTCAGATGGCATAATACCATCAAATGAGTCAAGAGGTTATGTTCTTAGAAAGATTATCAGACGTGCGATTAGACACGGCAAGCTACTTGGCATAGACAGACCATTCTTAGCTGACTTAGTTGAAAAAGTTATAGATGGCTGGTCATATCACTATACAGAACTTGCTCAAAACAGAGAAACTATAATCAAGATAATAAGCGCTGAAGAAGCTAAGTTCGAAGAAACAATCAATCAAGGTATGAACATCTTAAACTCATACATTGACGAAATTAAAAAAGAAGGAAAAACTAGCCTATCTGGCGAAAAAGCTTTCATTTTGTATGATACTTACGGCTTCCCATTCGATATAACAAAGGAAATTCTTGAAGAAAATGGAATTTCTGTAGATGAAGAAGAGTTTAACAAGAACATGCAAGAACAAAAGCTTAGAGCAAAGGAAAATGCTCACGTTGAAGACTCTGGCTGGAACAGCGACTTAAACCTAGATATCTACGAAAATTATAAGAATGAATTTATTGGCTACGAACACAATGTGAATGAAGATGCCAAGGTAAATGCCATAGTTGTAGATAAAAACTTAGTCGATTCAATCAAGGAAGGCGACAAAGCCATAGTTATACTTGATAAAACACCATTCTATGGTCAATCAGGTGGACAAGTTGGTGACGTCGGCACACTTAAAAATGACAGCGCAACTCTAAGGGTAATTGACACAAAGAAGACTAAGACAGGTCTTGTGCTTCATGAAGTTGAAGTAGAGTCTGGGGAATTAAAAATTGGCGACAAGCTAGATGCTGAGATTGATTACAAGCTTAGACAAGATACACGCAAGAACCATACAGCAACTCACTTACTTCACAAGGCACTAAAGATGGTTCTAGGCACTCACGTTAATCAAGCAGGCTCCTTAGTTAGCCCAACTAGACTTAGATTTGACTTTACTCATTTCCAAGCAATGACAGCTGATGAAATTAAACAGGTTGAAAACATTGTTAATGAAAGCATTTTTGATGCAATAGACGTAAATACATCTGTAGTTAGCTTAGAAGAGTCTAAGAAGATGGGTGCAACAGGTCTATTTGAAGACAAATACGGAGACTTAGTAAGAGTAGTTAAAGTTGGCGACTTCTCAATGGAGCTATGCGGTGGTACTCATGTTAAGAACACTTCCGAAGTAGGACTATTCAAGATAGTTCAAGAAACTGGTATAGCTGCAGGCGTTAGAAGAATCGAAGCTCTAACAGGTAGGAATACTTACAAATACCTAAATGATAATGAAGCTGAACTAGATAAACTTAGTGAAACATTCAAAACTAATAAAGAAGACCTTATCAATAAGGCTGAACAAACAATTAGCGACTTAAAAGATAGAGAAAAAGAAATAAAAGACTTAAAGAACAAAATACAAAATGCAGAGCTTAAAAATCTTGACAGTGAAGTTAAAAACATTAACGGCGTTAATTATATCATCAGTGTGATTGAAGCTGATAATATGAACGAGTTAAGACAAGCAGGCGACAAGCTTAAGGACAAAGTCAAATCAGGTATAGTTATGGTAGCTGCGGACATAAACGGAAAGACTTCATTTATCATAACACTTACAAAAGACGTTGTAAGTAAAGTTGTTACTGCAAATATCCTGATGAAAAACATTGCTCCGCTACTAGATGCTAAGGGCGGCGGAAGAGATGACATGGCTCAAGCAGGCGGCGGCAACTCAGATAAGCTTAAAGATTTTGAATTAAAAGCAGAAGAAAAACTTAAAGAGATTTTAAGCTAATTATAATAAGAAATAAATTATTATTGAAGACATAAGTTTTTTATGATATACTATATTTAGAGGTGATAGCATGGATAAGAAATTTGATGAGACAATGAAATTTAATATTCAAAAGGAAACAGTTCAATCACCAAAAGAAATATTAAATAAGGTTTGTGAGGCTTTAGAAGCTAAGGGATACAACCCCATCAACCAAATCATAGGTTACATTTTATCAGGCGATCCAACATATATAACAAGCTACAACGATGCGAGATCGATGATTATACAAATGGAAAGAGATGAGCTTTTGGAGGCAATACTCGTTGATTATTTGAAATGATTAATAGGGGCTTATAACCCCTATTATTTTTAGGTGAAATTATGGAAAGAATTTTAGCTTTAGACGTTGGCGATAAAACGGTAGGACTTGCAATTTCAGATGAATTGCAAATTATAGTCACAACGCTAAACACTATATTTAGAACTTCAAAATTAGAAGATAGAGACAAGTTAAAAGAAATTATTGATCAGTACGGCGTAAAGACTTTGGTTGTTGGCCTTCCTAAGAATATGGATGGAAGCCTTGGACCACAAGCAAAAAAAGTAAAGAAGTACATGGATTTTATGAAGAAAAATCTTGATGACATAGAAGTAGTCTATGTTGATGAGAGACTGACAACAGTTAGTGCGACAAGAGTTTTAATTGATACGAATGTGCGTAGAGAAAACAGAAAAAAGTATGTTGACTCGATCGCAGCAAATTATATTTTAAGAACATATTTAGATATGCAAAGGGGAAAAAATGGAGAATAAAATATTGCTTCATGACGATGATGGTAATGAGATAGAACTTATCGTCGAAGCTACATTTGAGATTGATACTGATAAGTTTGTAGTAATGTATGAAAGCGAAGAGGACGAAGATTACTATATAATGAAGTATAGTGAAGATAATGAAGGGAATTTAGTATTCACAGGCTTAGATGACGAGGAGCTAAGAGAAGCTCAAGAAGCCTTTGAAGAATTAGATAAAACAAATAAATAAAAGGAGGAGACGATGTTAAAGAGTAACAAACTAAGGATCATCCCGCTGGGTGGTCTGAATGAGATCGGAAAGAATATTACTCTTATTGAATGTGATGAAGATATAGTTATATGCGATTGTGGTATGACATTTCCAGAGGACGAGATGCTGGGCGTGGATATCGTAATCCCAGATATCACATATTTAGAAAAAAATAAGGAGAGAATTAGGGGTATAGTTTTAACTCATGGTCACGAGGACCACATAGGAGCTATACCATACGTCTTAAAGAAGATAAATGTACCTATTTACGGAACTAGACTAACTTTAGGACTCTTAGAAAATAAGTTAAAGGAACACAACTTAAAGCCTAAAATGCATGTGGTAAACTTTAACGATAAGGTTAGATTAGGGAAAATTGTTGTCGAATTCATTAGACAATGCCATAGTATTCCTGATTCAGCAGCACTAGCATTTCACACACCTGCAGGCGTTATAGTTCACACAGGCGACTTTAAAATTGACTTTACGCCAATTATGGGTGGAGTGAATGATTTAAACAGATTTGCTGAGCTTGGCGACAAAGGCGTACTTTGCCTATTAGCAGAGAGTACAAACGTTGAAAGAAAAGGCTACACTCTAAGTGAAAGAGTAGTCGGAGAGACATTTAGAACTATTTTCCACGAATATACTGAGAATAGAATCATAGTTGCGACATTTGCATCAAATATGCAAAGAATTCAGCAAATTATAGAAGCGGCTGAAAAACACGGCAGAAAAATAGTTTTATCAGGCAGGTCCATGATAAATAACGTTAAAGTCGCTAAGGATTTAGGCTACTTAAGAGTTAAAGACTCTAGTATAATTGATATAAATAAGATGAACAAGTATGATGACAGAGAGCTTTGCATAATAACAACAGGTTCACAAGGCGAGCCAATGAGTGCACTTACAAGGATTGCCTATAATGAGCACAGAAAGATTCAGCTTACACCAAATGATTTAATTATACTTTCAGCTCACCCAATACCAGGCAATGAAAATGCTGTATCAAAGGTAATTAACAAGCTTATAGAGCTAGATGCAAAAGTTATTTATGAATCACTTGGCGAAATACACGTTTCAGGTCACGCTTGTCAAGAAGAGCTTAAGCTAATACATTCTTTAATTAAGCCTAGATATTTCATACCAGTTCATGGCGAACAAAGACATCTTAAGTTACATGCGCAACTCGCTGAGAGCATGGGCATGAACCCTAAGAACATCTTCATTATGAATAACGGTGAAGTTCTTGAACTTGATAAGAGAAAGGCTGAAATCGTTGATGAAGTTACTTCGGGCAATGTCTTGGTCGATGGTCTTGGTGTTGGCGACGTTGGTAATATTGTTTTAAGAGATAGAAAGCACTTATCTGAAGACGGTTTGATCATAGTCGTATTGACATTAAGCAAAGAGGACGGCTCAACTATAGCAGGACCAGACATTATATCCAGAGGCTTTGTCTATGTCAGAGAAGCTGATGATCTTATGGAAGAAGCAAAGAAAAAAGTTGTTTTAGCCATAGAAGATTGCCAAAGAAGAAACATTAAAGACTGGTCAAGCATTAAAAATGCTATCAGAGACAGTTTGAAGAAGTATATATATCAAACTATGAAGAGAAATCCTATGATACTTCCAGTAATCATGGAGGTATAATATAAATTTTACTCAGGAGGAATTATGAAAAATTTAGAGAAATCATATAATCCAGCAGAATTTGAAGATAATATTTATAAATTTTGGATGGACAATGAGTATTTTAAGCCAAGTACTGACGATAGTAAAGAATCTTTTACCATTATCATGCCGCCACCAAATGTAACAGGTAAGCTTCACCTTGGTCACGCGCTTAATGGTACTATACAAGATATAGTTATCAGATATAAGAGAATGCAAGGATACAACGCACTTTGGCTACCCGGAACTGATCACGCGTCCATTTCAACAGAAGCAAAAGTTGTTGAAAAGCTTAGAAAAGAAGGCGTTAAGAAGAGCGACTTAACAAGAGAAGAGTTCCTAGAAGAAGCTTGGGACTGGACTCACAAGTACGGTGGCAACATCAAAGAGCAGCTAAAGAAGCTTGGTTCATCTTGTGATTGGTCACGTGATAGTTTTACACTTGATGAGCACTTAACAAAGGCCGTTTACGAAGTATTTGAAAGATTATACAAGAAAGATTATATTTATAGAGGAATGAGGATAGTTAACTGGTGCCCACACTGTCACACAGCTATATCCGATACAGAAGTTATTCACGAGCCACAAGAAGGAAAGATGTGGTACATAAAGTACCCATACTCAGACAAGACTGGCTTTGTAACTATTGCAACAACTAGACCTGAAACACTTTTAGGGGACTTAGCAGTAGCTGTTAATCCAGACGATGAAAGATATACTGACTTAGTTGGCAAAACACTTGACTTGCCTCTAACAGACAGACAAATACCAGTTATCGCTGATGAATACGTTGATTCATCCTTCGGTACTGGCTGCGTTAAGATTACGCCATCACATGACCCTAATGACTTCGAAGTAGGTGCTAGACACGATCTTGGCCAACTTATCGTCATAGATGAAGATGCTAAGATGAATGAAAATGCTTACGCTTACAAGGGACTTGATAGATACGAAGCAAGAGAGAGAATCATCAAGGATCTTGATGAACAAGGTCTATTGGTAAAGGTAGAAAAACATGAAAACTCTGTTGGTCACTGCGAAAGATGCAATACTATCATCGAGCCACTAGCTTCACTTCAATGGTTCGTTAAGATGGAAGATATGGCTAAAAAAGCCCTAGTAGCGTACAGAGAAAATAAAGTAAACATCATTCCAGAAAGATTTGGCAAGATATATGAAAATTGGCTTGAAAACATCAGAGACTGGTGTATTTCTCGTCAACTATGGTGGGGACACAGAATTCCTGTTTATTACTGTGAAGACTGTGGCGAATACATCGTTAGCAAGGAAAAACCAGAAAAGTGCGATAAGTGTGGATCAACTCATCTAAAACAAGATGAGGACACACTTGACACATGGTTTTCATCAGCTCTTTGGCCGTTCTCAACACTTGGCTGGCCAGACACAGACTCAGATGATTACAAGAGATTCTTCCCAACAGATTTACTAGTAACTGGCTATGACATAATTTTCTTCTGGGTAAGTAGAATGATATTCTCATCCCTTGAGCAAACAGGCGAAGTTCCATTTAAGGACGTGCTATTAACAGGACTTATTAGAGACGAACAAGGAAGAAAGATGGCTAAGTCACTTGGTAACGGAATTGACCCACTACAAGTCATCAGTGAATATGGCGCCGATGCACTAAGATACTCATTAATCACCAATAACGCTCCTGGTAATGACATTAAATATAGCGTTAAAAAAGTTGAACCACAAAGAAATTTTGCAAACAAATTGTGGAACGCATCAAGATTTGTACTTATGAACCTTGATGATAGAGATGACTATAGTCTTGACTACGACAAATTAGAAAGAGAAGATAAGTGGATCATCTCAAGACTAAAAACTGTTGTAGATGAAATCAACAATAACCTTGATAAATACGAAATAGGTATAGCAGCTGCTAAAGTACAAGACTTTATCTGGGAAGACTTCTGCGACTGGTATATAGAACTTGTTAAGACAAGATTATACGATAGAGACAATATAAATGCGCAAAACGTTATTTTATATATCTTAGAAAATATTTTAAAGATACTTCATCCATTTATGCCATTTATCACTGAAGAGATTTGGAGCTACTTACCAAATAGAAAGACTCCACTAATCATCAGCGATTGGCCAAAGGATATAAAGTACTACGAAGAAGAGCTAAATGATTTAGAACTAATTAAGAGTGCTATCAAGGCCATTAGAAAGATGAAGACGGATATGAATATCGAGCCATCAAAGCACTTCTCAATGCAAGTTTATCCAAATGACGAAGCAGCAGGAAAGCTTTATAGTGACAGCGCTAACTACTTCAAAGACCTTGAGCATATAGACAAGATTACTATACTTGATAATAAAGACGCTATCAATAAAGATTTTACATCGATAATGATGACAAATGCAGAACTATTCTTCCCATTAAATGAGTTAATAGATTTTGAAAAAGAAAAACAAAGGCTTATGGAAGAAAAAGAAAAGTTAGATTTTGAAGTTGAAAGACTTGAAAAGAAGCTATCAAATGAAAAATTCGTTAGCAAGGCACCTAAGGATGTTGTTGACAAAGAAAGAGAAAAGCTAGATAATTATAAGGAGCTATTAGATAAGACACTAACAAGATTAGAAGAATTAAAGTAGGTGGGATATGTATAAAGAAAATAAATTAAACAAAACTGGTATAGACATAAACAAAGCTTCGTGGCTTTACACACTGCTTTTTATTGCATACATCTTCCTAGGCTCAATGCTTCAAACAGTAGACCTTTATCTAGGTTTATTCGCAGGCGAAGTGCTGATACTCTTAGTTCCAGTCTTAGTTTATGTGAAGCAAAAGAAAGTTAATTTCAAAAGATACTTTAGATTAAATAAAATCACTGGAAAAGAAGCGCTTATATCAGTTCTACTAACACTTTTAGTTTATCCACTAGTTGGAATAAGCTCGACACTTTTAATTAAGTTCTATAGCCTATTTGGTGAGGTAAGAGTGCCTCAAATCAATGTCAAATCAGGCGGACTATCAAGTATATACAGCGTTTTGATTATAGGCGTGCTACCAGCCATTTGCGAAGAATTCTTCGTAAGAGGCCTACTAAGTGCACCAGCTAAGAGAGCAAAGGGAAGAAAATTCACATACTTTTATACAGCACTACTATTTATGCTAATGCATGTGAATCCATTCAACATAGTAGCACCATTCATATTAGGCTATGTATTTTCAGTTTTAAACGAAAAAACAAATTCGCTTTACTCGTCAATGCTTGGCCACTTCACATTTAACACTTGCTCAGTTATACTTAGCATATTCCAAAAGGATATTGCCGAGGGCGCAGTAAACGATATGAAGATGATTACGCTAGGTGAAGCAGACTTAAATATAGGCTTATTACAAGGAGTTTTCATGGTACTCATAGCCATAGTGATAATTTTCGTCCTATATAGAGTACTTTCAAAAATGAAGACAAAAGAAGTAACAGAAGATTTAGACTGCACTTTGGACGTAGAAGCGCCAGCAAAGTTCTCATACCTGCCACTAGCCTTTAACATAGTAGTATGGATCATCATGGCAGGATTGCCTCTACTTATGTCACTAGGCATGATAAAAAATTTAGCAGTATAATATTTTTAAAATATTAAATAAATATAAAAAAAGCCTTGACAATTAAATCAATTTATAGTATCATAGACTAGTCAGTATGAGCTGACTAGCGTGCCCAGATAGCTCAGTCGGTAGAGCAGTAGACTGAAAATCTACGTGTGGCTGGTTCGATCCCGGCTCTGGGCACCACTTGCGGAAATGGCTCAGTGGTAGAGCATCGCCTTGCCAAGGCGAGGGTCGCGAGTTCGAATCTCGTTTTCCGCTCCATTTTTTGGCGGCATAGCCAAGTGGTAAGGCACAGGTCTGCAAAACCTTGACCACCAGTTCAAATCTGGTTGCCGCCTCCACAAACTTGAAGCGTGTTTGAAGCACGCTTCTTTTTTTTTGCGCCTAAATCGTTTCAAAGACACATCGATTGTAATGACAGATGCAGATGTAAAATCATTTCGAGCGTATATTGTTTTGCCTTAAAAGATATGAATACAAAAACCATTTAACACGAAGATCAATTTGTCTTGAATGATATGCGAAATTCAAATTAATAAAAATATATTTCAATACTTATAAGAATATTATCAGGAAGAGACAGCTAATGTCTTTTTTTTTTTTTTTTTTTGATAGCCAATGTTACAAATGAGCATATAGCTACATTACAAAAGAAATTTCGCAAATAAAAATCCTTGACAATTGGACAAAAATATTCTATAATTTAATAAAAGCAATATATTATTTTATCAGAGTAGAATATTTGCTTTTAATAATTCTTTAATCATATATTTTATGAAAAGTTTAGATGTATGTAAATTTAGTTGTGAAGGAGGATTGAGTTTATCAAGACACATATAGTGAAACTTTATAAAATATATATAGAGATATATAAGGATAATAAAAAATATATATAAAGAAAGGATATGAAATCTATGAAAATGAAAAAGACTAAAATTTTAGGCTTAGTCTTAGCCTTAATCATGTTTTTCACAAACCTTCCATTCGGAAGCGGCATAGTACATGCTGAAGGGGAAGATGATGTAGCAATAATAGAGGATAACTTTCCTGATGAGTTATTTCTTGAATATGTAAAGCAGTTTGATGAAAACAAAGACGGGAACCTAAGTAAAGAAGAGCGCGAGAAGGTTCAAGAAATCAATGTTGAACGTACAAACAAGGACGACTTTGCTTATGATTACTTAAATGGTATAGAATTTTTCCCTAATTTAAAAGAACTTAATTTTGCTAACAATCAAGTAAAAGTTATTGATTTAAAAAAGAATAAAGAGCTTACAGTTCTTAATTGTAGCGAAAATATAATTGAGAGTCTAGATTTAAGTGAAAACAAAAAACTTGAAAAACTTAATTGTAGTGGTAACCATCTAAACGAGTTAAATTTAGATAATAACTTATCATTACTAGAACTTAGTTGTAGTAAACAAGAACTTAAAAATTTCGATGTAAGTAAGCTTAAGAATCTTGTTAGTCTTACTTGTGAAACATGTAGACTTGAAGAATTAAATTTACGCGAAAATACAAAGCTTAGTATATTAAATTGTGCATGGAACAATTTTACAGAGTTAGATTTAAGCAGCAATACAGAACTTACTGAGCTTTATTGCTATGCTAATACACTTAAAACATTAGATTTGACAAAGAATTCAAAATTAAAAAAGATATTCTCAGGAGATGCACAATTAGAGAAATTATTACTTCCAGAAAATAATGAAATTACTGAAATAAATCTTGAGTCTAACAATCTTACAGAAATAGACCTAAGTCAATGTAAAAAACTTACTAGACTCAACTGTTGTAGGAATGATAAACTTACTACATTAGATGTATCAAATAATACTGAGCTTGAATATATTGATTGTTGGGGAGACGCTCTAACTTCATTAGATTTAAGCAAGAATACAAAATTAACAGATTTTAATTCTCATACTCAAAAATATACAATAACTTTAGTTAAGGGCGTAAAGCTTATAAAACCTAGTGATTTACCAGAGGGTTTTGATTTAAGCAAAGTTATTAGTGACTCAGTACAATTTGCAGATTTAACAAGCGAAGGTTTTGTGCTAAAACCTAAAGCAAATGAAGTAAAATATAACTACATGACTAATAATGGCGACTATAAAATAGAATGTAGTATCGTTGTCAAACGTTATGTAAATTTAATTATCAAGAAAGATCCTAAACTTGAATATAAAGAAGGAGATAAACTAGATTTATCTGACTTAGTTGTAACATTGAGAGATGGAGAAGGTAATGAAGTAGAGGTTCCATATGAGAAATTCCCTATCTATAATATCAAAACTAAACCGCTTAATGAGACAGTATTAAAAAGAGTCCTAAATGGAACCAGAATAGAGATAAGTGTTGAAGAACTAAAAGCTGAAACAAATGAATTAATAGTCATGGATAAAGATTTTGATCCTAACAATATAACTAAAATAAAAGTTAGAACTCAAGCAACAAAGATGAAATACACTGAAGGTGAAAATCTCAATTTAGCTGGAATAGTAGTAACATTAGTTGACAATTTAGATAATGAAAAAGATGTAACATTAGATAAATTCGCTGAAAATGGAATAACAACATCACCAGAAAATGGTTATTTGTTAAAATTAAGTGATAATACTAAACCAATTAAAATTATTAAAGACGATTTAAGTGTATTTACAGATCAAATTGAAGTAATCGAAGATACATTTAATCCAGAAAAAGTAACAAAAATCGAAGTTAAGGAAGATCCTGTAAATTTGACATATAATGAAGGAGAAAACTTAGCTTTAGCTGGCTTAGTAGTTACATTAACAGATAACAATGGAAAAACAATAGATATTGAATTTGCAGATTTTGGAACTTATAAAATTATTGCAACACCACAAAATGGTACAGAATTAAAGGCAGCTGATCATAATGGAAAACCAATTATAATAACAAAGGGCGAGTTAGAACCAGCAAAAACAAGTGTATTGACAGTAAAAGCAAAAGAATTTGATAAAGAAAATATAACAAAAATCGAGATTAAAGCACAAGCTAGTAAAATGTCTTACACAGAAGGAGATAAATTAAATCTAGCAGGGTTAGTAGTAACATTAACAGATAATCAAGGTTTGATTAAAGATGTAACACTAGATAAATTTGCAGAATATGGTTTGACAGTAACACCAGCAAATGATACAGATTTAACATTAACAGATAATGGAAAGACTATTAAAATAGCAAAAGGTGATGTAAGTGTAGAAACAAATGATTTAGAAGTAAAAGAAAAAGAAGAAGTAAAAGAATTTGACAAAGAAAATATAACAAAGATTGAGGTTAAAGCACAAGCAGGTAAAATGTCCTACACAGAAGGAGATAAATTAAACCTAGCAGGATTAGAAGTAACATTAACAGATAATCAAGGAACTACAGAAGATGTAGCTTTTGTAGATTTTGCTGAGTATAGCTTGACAGTAACACCAGAAAATGATACTGCTTTAACAGTAGCTGATAATGGAAAGACTATTAAAATTACAACAGGAGATGTAAGTGCAGAAACAAGCACATTAGAAGTAAAAGCAAAAGTTAATCCACCAGTTGATCCATCTATACCAAGCGATAATATCATTGGACCACTTGATCCAAGCAATGAACTTTATAAAGAACTTGATAAACATAGTGATGAATATTACAAGATAGTATTTATGAACAATGATTATACTAGAAGTGCTTATGTATTATTTGTTAAAAAGGGACAAGGTATATGTTTAAATGATATAGCGGATTATGCTCCACCTGTTGTAACTGATGAAGGTTATGTATTTACAGGTTGGGCACCAAGATTGCGCGGTAACTTTGATATTATTGATAACGGTATGTTTATAAATGCTGAATTTGAAGAAATAGGCAGTCCATATAGACCATATTGGCCAGACAATAGAGAAGAAAAACCATACAGACCTTATAGACCATATAAACCTAATAAAGATACAAGTAAGGATAATGTTGCTCAAACAGAAACTAAACCAGTAACAGAAGAAACTGTTAAAGAAAAGATTGAAGAAAAGAAATCGTATGATAAGTTAGAACTTGTATTAAATATCGATAATAAAACTATGCAAAAGTCAGTTAATGGAGTTGTAGGAAAATACAATAATGATGTAGCTCCATTCATCTATCAATCTAGAACAATGCTTCCAATACGTTTTGTTGCTGAAGCTTTAGGCTTTATGGTAACATGGGATGCAAATACAAGAACCGTATATCTTGTTGACAAGGAAAACATCGTTCAAATCCCTGTTGATACAAACAATATAATAGTTAATGGAAAGACATTTGTAAGTGATGTTAAACCTATGATTAAAAACAACAGAACTATGCTTCCTGTAGCGAATGTTGCAAGAGCTTTAGGCCTTCAAGACGGCAAGGACATCTTATGGGATGCGGCTATGAAGTTTGTGACTCTTAGAAGAAACGTTTTAAAATAAGATTTTGTTTAAAGAGCTAGATTGATATCTGGCTCTTTTTTTGTGTCTAAAATGCTTTTTATGATATAATTAACTCGGGTGATGAAATGATTGCTATAGTTGACAAGGCTTACTACGATATTCTTCGTGATAATCTTAGTGAATTTAATATAAAGGCTTTTCCATCATTTGAGAGCAAAATTTTGAAAGGGGCGGTCGCGACTCATCCTGACATGTCACTCTTTATGTTCGATGAGGAGACTTTAATTGCAAGCCGCGAGTCTTTTGAGTATTATAGTGAGATCTTTAAAGCTACTAAGATAAATGTGATTAATGCAACTGAAGATTCTCTTGAAAAGTATCCAGGCGATGTGAAGTTCAATGCGCTGCGTGTGGGCGAGTACTTGATTTGCAAGAAGGATGCATGTGCTGATGCTATAATGAATCGTTTTGATGAAGGCAAGACCATAAACTCATCGCAAGGCTATGTTAAGTGCTCTGTAATTGACATAGGAAGCGAATATTTTGTGACGGACGACAAATATTTGCAAAAAATTATTAATGGGCTTGGTCATAAAAGTATTTTACTAGATAAAGGTCTTGTAAAGATTAAGGACTATGACTATGGCTTTATAGGCGGCGCAAGTGGCTATGCGCGTGATAAGATATTTTTAACGGGTCTTATTAAGGACGAAGCAAATAGGTGTCGCCTTGAAGAATTTGCACGAGACCTCAATAAAGAATTGATTTATTTAACGGAATATGATATATTTGATGTAGGAACTTTGATGATAATGGAGGATTAATATGCTAGTAAAACCATCGATATTGCCAGGTACTATGGAACTTTTACCTCATGAGCAATTGATTTTTAATAAGATGAAGGACATAATTAGAGAAACTTATGAACTATTCTCTTTTTTACCTATAGATACGCCTGCTTTGGAGAAGACTGAGATACTTCTTGCTAAGGGCGGCGGCGAAACTGAAAAGCAAATTTACAATATTGCAAATACTTCGACTGATACGTCTTTGCGCTTTGACTTGACTGTGCCTCTTGCAAGATACGTGAGCATGCACGAGCACGAGCTTAAGTTTCCGTTTAAGAGGTATCAAATCGCCAAGGTTTATAGAGGCGAGAGGAACCAAAAGGGTAGATACAGAGAGTTTTACCAATGTGACTGCGACATCATAGGCGACGAAAAGCTTTCGAAGTTCTACGATGCAGAGCTTGTTAAGATCATCAGCATTATATTTAAGAAGTTTGGTTTTGATAGATTCACTATCATGATTAACAATAGAAATATCATGAATGGTTTCTTAAAGAGCCAAGGCGTTGAAGATACTGTAGAGGCTGTTCGCGCACTTGATAAGTATGACAAGATAGGTAGAGAAAGTCTTGAAGAGCTGCTTCTTAATCAAGGTATAAAGGCTGATGCTGTTAAAGAAATTATTGCTCTTATTGAGTTTGAAGGAACAAATGAAGAGACTATTAAGTACTTGGAAGGACTTGGTATAGATAACGAAACTTTCTTAAAAGGTCTTGCTGAGATGAAAGAAGTTTTAGAGAACATCAAGTTATTTAAAGTTGATGATAATAATTACAAGTTCACTCTTAAATTACAAAGAGGACTTGACTACTACACATCAACTGTAATCGAAACTGTTCTTGATGACTACAAGGAGCTTGGTAGCGTTGCTGGCGGCGGTAGCTACGAAAACCTTACTCAGTTCTACTCAAAGAGAGAGCTTCCTGGCGTTGGTATATCCATCGGTCTAACTAGACTATTCTTCCAATTGAGTGAAAAGAACATACTTCCTAAATTTGATAGCGAAGAAAAATCATTCTTAGTCGCTCCACTTGATATAGATATGAGCTACGCCATAAGCGTGTTAAATGAATTACACGAGCTAGGAGTGAGCTCAGAAGTTCTTTACTCTAAGATTAAGATGAAGAAGATATTTGATTTTGCAGAAAGCTATAGCTTTGACTACATCATCTTCTTAGGACAAGAGGAGCTTGATAATAAGAAATTATCAGTAAGAGACCTTAAGAGCAAAGAGAATTTAACTTTGAGCATAGACGAATTGAAAACTTTGATAAAATAAATCTATCCCTATACGCATATGTATAGGGATTTTTTACATTTGTTAAAGTACTACTTGAATGTAGCTTGTCTTTTGTGGTATAATAATTTAGAGGTGGTATGATGAAAAAGCTTTTATTAATACTTTTATCTGCTCTAATGTTTTTGATGAGTTTTACTTCTTATGCAAAAAACATTGAAGAATCAAAAATAAATAAAATATCAGGCCTTGTTAACTCAGATTTAGAAGATAAAGTTCTTGAAGTAGAGGGCAAGAAGGGCGCAGGCAAAGCTTTGTTCATACCGGCAAGAGAGGTATTTACAAAGCTAAACTTCGACATCTATTGGAACGGCGAGGACAAGTCTTGCTATTTCAAAAAAGGTATCAAGAACATAAAGGTAAAGCTTGGTTCAAAGATCTATACGACATCAAATAAGAACAGAATTGAGCTTGACTATGCACCTATGCTTATAGATATGAAGATGTATCTACCTATAGACGTTCTATACTATCTGCTTGACTACGATACATTTATCGTCGCTGACACTATATATATAAGAAACGCCATAGATGGCATAAAGACTGGTATAGTGAACGAAGCGAAATATAGTCTTGCTTATCCAGTATTTTTCAGTACTGAGGACGTTAAGAGAGCTTATAGAAATAATATTAACGAGCAAATCAAGAAATTTGTTGACGAGCAAGTTGAAAAGGCAAAGAACGATGCTAAGCTTAAGAAAATGTATTTCACATACGACATTGCTAGATCGGATGATAGCTTGGTATCATTATGCTTCTACATCAATAATGTCTACAATGATGATAGTACTTCAAGCAAATTCTATACAAAGACCTTCAATTTTAATAGCGCTGAAGAGATTAGCTTCGAAGACTTAATCAAGAAAGAACAAAATGTTAGAGAAACGATACTTGAGGATTTAACTAAGACTGAAGAAGAAAAGAACAGCATTAGAAATAATATCAAAAATTATTACATCGTGGATAATTCCATAATCTTGTTTTATTACAAGGACGAGGTGGGCAGTTCCAATATTGGATCTCACTACGTTAGAAGTGAGGACCTAAAATTTTATATAAATGAGGAATATTTAAAATATTTTAATTAAAGGAGTGTTATTATATGAAAGTTGCATTAGTAATGGGCAGCATCTCTGATAAAGAGGTTGTTGAAAAATCACAAAAGGTACTTGATGATTTTGGGGTTGAGTATGAGACAAGAGTTATCTCAGCTCACAGAACACCAGAAGTAGCATTTGACTTTGCTAAAAACGCAAAAGCCAATGGTATCGAGGCAATCATAACATTTGCAGGTAAGGCTGCACACTTAGGAGGAGTCATAGCAGGACTTAGTACTCTACCAGTTATAGGAGTTCCGGTTAAGAGCTCTTTAATGGATGGACTTGATTCACTTCTTTCAATAGTTCAAATGCCTAAGGGCGTTCCAGTAGCTACAGTTGCCGTTAATGGCGCTGAAAATGCTGCAATACTAGCTGTACAAATCTTAGCTATCAAATACGATGAACTTGCTAAGAAGCTTGAAGACTACAAGGTACAAATGAGAGATGACATCGTTAAAATCGATGCAGAGCTTAATAAGTAGGTAGAGCTATGGGATTAACATATAAAGACGCTGGTGTAGATAAGACTAAGGGTTATGAAGAGGTAAAACTTATCAAAAATCTTATCAAATCTACAAACAGAGACGGAGTTTTAAACGATATAGGAAACTTTTCCGGTTTATTTAAATTAGATTTAAATAAGTACGACAAACCAGTATTAGTAAGCGGTACAGATGGCGTAGGAACTAAGCTTAAACTAGCATTTATCCTAGACAAGCACGACACCATCGGTATAGACGCTGTGGCAATGTGTGTCAATGACATCATTTGCCAAGGCGCAGAGCCATTATTCTTCCTAGACTACATCGCTTCATCGAAGCTTATCCCTGAAAAGATGGCTGAAATAGTATCAGGCGTTGCGATGGGATGCAAGATGAGCCACGCTGCGCTTATAGGCGGAGAAACAGCTGAGATGCCAGGCTTCTACGCAGAAGGCGAGTACGATATAGCAGGTTTTGCTGTTGGCGTAGTTAATGAAGACAAGATTATAGATGGCTCAAAAATTGAAGACGGTGACGTTATCATTGGTCTAAGATCAAGCGGCGTTCACTCGAATGGTTTTTCGCTAGTAAGAAAAATTATTTTTGATAATGATAAAGTTGATGTAAACAAAAAGTACGAGGGACTTGATGATACTTTGCTAAATGTTTTACTTACACCAACAAGAATTTATTACGATCCAATGATGGACATCATCGAACACGTCAATGTTAAGGCGATTTCACATATCACAGGTGGCGGCTTCTACGAAAATATTCCTAGAATGATTAAAGACGGCTACACAGCTTTTATCGATCTAAAAGATTATGAAATACCAGTAATATTTAAATACCTAATGGATTGGGCAGACGTACACATCGAAGAGATGTTTGGAACATTCAATATGGGCATAGGCATGGTATTTGCAGTATCTAAGGACGATTTAGCAAAAACTGAAGAGCTTCTTAAGAAGCACGGCGAAGACTATGTTATCTTAGGACATATAGAAGAAAAAGAAACTAAGGATAAGATATGTCTAAATTTAAAATAGCCGTTCTAGCATCTGGTTCTGGCACTAATTTTCAAGCCATAATCGATGCGGTTAAAGAAAAGAAGCTTGATGCTGAGATAGTTTGCCTTATAAGTGATAGAAAAGCAGCCTATGCATTAGAAAGAGCCAAGGACAATGGTATTGACTCCTACTACTTTAGTATTAAAAAATATGCTGATAGCGATGAATTTAATCACGCTATAGTGGAAGTTTTAGATAAGTACGAGCCAGATTTAATAGTACTTGCAGGATACTTAAAGATTCTATCGCATGAATTTATAGAAAAGTATAGAGGCAAAATCATCAACATACATCCGTCACTAATACCAAAGCATTGTGGCGATGGTTTTTGGGGCATGAAAGTTCACGAGAGCGTTATAAAATCAGGGGACGAATACTCTGGCGCGACTGTGCACTTCGTTGATGAAGGTACTGATACAGGCAAAATAATTATACAAAGAAAAATCAAGCTGGATGAAGACGAAACGGCAGAATCTTTGCAGAAGAAGATTTTAAATGAGATAGAGCACAAAATTTTGATTGAAGCGATAGATAAAATTATAGGAGGCAAAATTGATGAAAAAAGCATTGATTAGTGTTTATGACAAAACAGGAATAGTTGAATTTGCAAAAGAACTAGAAAATCTAGGCTACGGCATAATTTCAACTGGTGGAACATATAAAAAGCTCATAGACGCTGGCTTAAAAGTAGAAGAAGTTACTGAAGTAACTAATTTTCCAGAATGTTTAGATGGCAGGGTAAAGACACTTAACCCATATATCCACTGTGGTATTCTTTATAGAAGAGACCTTGAAGAAGATAAAGAATTTATCAAAAAGATGGATATATCAGATATCGACATCATAGTTAACAATCTATATCCATTCGAAGAATATGTTAATGATCCAAGTAAAACACATGAAGAGATTATCGAAAAGATAGATATAGGTGGACCATCTATGATTAGAGCGGCTGCTAAAAACTATAAGTTTGTGACAGTTATCATGGACCCAAGCGATTTTGATTTAGTTCTTAAAGAGCTAAAAGAAAATAAAGAAACATCTCTTAAGACAAGAGAGTATCTAGCTGGAAAGGTATTTAACTACACAGCTTATTACGATTCACTAATCGCTGAGTACTTCAATAAAAAACAAGAAATTGAATTTCCTGAGTACTATACAAAGGGCTATAAGAAGATTAGCTCACTTAGATACGGTGAAAACCCTCATCAAAACGCAGCTTTCTATAAGGAATCAAAAGTTGAAGAAGGTTCTTTAGTATCAGCAAAGCAACTTCATGGTAAGGAATTATCATTTAATAATATTAACGATGCCAATGGCGCGCTTGAAACATTAAAGATGTTTACTGAAAGACCAACTATAGTTGCAGTTAAACACACTAACCCATGTGGCGTTGGCTCAGCAGATACTATAGCAGAAGCATTTAGAAAGGCTCGCGACTGCGATGATCAATCAATCTTTGGCGGCATCATTGCATCCAATAGAGAGATAGATGCAGAAACAGCTGAAGAGATGAGAAACATATTCCTAGAAGTAATCATGGCTCCATCATATTCAGAAGAAGCTTTTAAGATACTAACAGATAAGAAGAAAAACAGAAGAATATTAACAATAGACAATATTACTAATAACGAATATACTTCAAAAGATATGAAAAAAGTTTTATCTGGAATGATACTTCAAGATAGAGACACAGAACTTTTTGAAGACTTTGAATGCGTTACAGATAGAAAACCAACAGAAAAAGAAATAGAAGACCTTAAATTTGGCTGGAAAGTAGTTAAGAACTGCAAGTCAAACGCAACACTACTTGCAAAAGACTCAGCTACAGTCGGCATAGGTCTAGGCAGCGTAAATAGATTCTTCACAGTAGAAAGATCAGTTAAGATGGCAGGAGACAAAGCAAAAGGAGCAGTGCTTGCATCAGACGCTTTCTTCCCATTCACAGACTCAGTTGAATTACTTGCTAAACAAGGCGTTACAGCCATCATCCAACCAGGCGGATCAGTAGCTGATGAAGACGTTATAAAGTGCTGCAACGAACACAATATAGCAATGATATTCACTCATATGAGACATTTTAGACATTAGGAGGTAAAAGAAATGGAGAAGTTTTTTGAACTAAAAAAACATGGCACTAACACAAGAACTGAGATAATTGCCGGTATTACTACATTTATGACTATGGCATACATCCTAGTAGTAAACCCTATTATTTTAAGCTCAACAGGCATGGATCAAAACGCAGTATTTACAGCAACAGCATTATCAGCTGCAATCGCTACATTAATCATGGCATTATACGCTAAATATCCATTTGCCTTAGCACCAGGCATGGGCTTAAACGCATACTTTGCTTATACAGTAGTAGCTAATCAAGGACTTTCTTGGGAATTCGCTCTAACTGCAGTATTGATAGAAGGTATTATATTTATCGCTCTATCATTATTTAAGGGAAGAGAAGTAATTTTCGATGCTATACCATTAACATTAAAGAAAGCAGTTTCAGTAGGTATAGGTTTATTCATAGCATTAATAGGTCTATCAGGATCAGGCATTATAGTTCATCCTGAAGGAACAATTCTAGGACTTGGAAATATCACAGAAGGCACAGCGCTACTAGCACTTATCGGTTTAGTAATAACATTTATACTAGTAATTAGAAAAGTTAAAGGCGCATTATTATTAGGAATCATAATTACAACAATCATAGGCATCCCTATGGGTATAACAACAATACCAGAAGGATTCAAAATATTCTCACTACCACCATCAGTTGAACCAATAGCATTTAAATTTGATTTCTCTCAAATATTCACTACACAAATGTTTATGGCAGTACTAACATTCTTATTCGTAGATATGTTCGATACAGTTGGTACACTAGCAGGTGTTGCATCAAAATCAAATATGCTTGATAAAGATGGTAAACTTCCTAGAGTTAGCAAGGCTTTCTTCGCTGACTCAGTAGGTACAGTAGTTGGATCAATGCTAGGCACTTCAACAGTAACAACGTTTGTTGAATCATCAGCAGGTGTAGCAGAAGGCGGAAGAACTGGATTAACATCATTAACAACAGCAGTTATGTTCTTACTAGCATTATTCATCGCACCAATATTTACACTAGTACCAGCAGCAGCAACAGCACCAGCACTTATCACAGTTGGTATGTTTATGATGGAACCTATCATGGACATAGACTTTAGAGATTATACAGAAGCAATCCCAGCATTCTTAACTATCGCTATGATGCCATTTGCATATAGCATTGCTGAAGGTATCTTCTTCGGTATGATCAGCTACACTTTATTAAAAACAGTTGCTGGCAAAACAAAAGAAGTTTCTCCACTTATGTGGGTGCTTTCAATACTATTTGTATTAAGATATATATTTATTGTATAAATTAGTTTATTAAACTATTAAATGTGGTATATATATACTGTAGAGTATAAAATTAAATCTACGTTTCATATATGGTTTATAAAGGGAGGTACAAATGAAAACAGACGTACAAATTGCTCAAGAAGCAAAAATGAAAGACATAACAGAAATTGCAGAACATTTAAATATTGATGATGAGGACTTAATACAATATGGTCACTACAAAGCTAAGGTAGACCTAAGAGTTTTTGATAAGCTAAAAGATAAAAAAGATGGTAAACTTATCTTAGTTACAGCTATCAACCCGACACCAGCAGGTGAAGGTAAGACAACTGTTAACATCGGTTTATCTATGGCTTTAAATAAATTAGGCAAAAAAGCTATCTCAGCTCTAAGAGAACCATCATTAGGACCATCATTTGGAGTTAAGGGTGGAGCAGCAGGTGGTGGCTACGCACAAGTAGTTCCTATGGCTGATATCAACTTACACTTCACAGGAGACTTCCACGCAATAACATCAGCAAATAACTTAATCTCAGCTATGCTTGATAACCACATCCACCAAGGAAATGAACAAGGCATCGACGCTAGAAGAGTTGTTTGGAAGAGATGTGTTGACTTAAACGACAGAGCTTTAAGAAACGTAATAGTTGGTCTAGGTGGAAAACCTAATGGTTACCCTAGAGAAGACGGTTTCGACATAACAGTAGCTTCAGAAATCATGGCTATACTATGTCTATCAACTAGTCTTGAAAACTTCAAAGAAAGAGTATCAAGAGTTATAATTGCTTATAGACGTGACGGATCACCAGTTTACGTTAAGGACATAAACGCACAAGGCGCAGTAACATTATTAATGAAAGATGCTATCATGCCAAACCTTGTTCAAACACTTGAAAATACTCCAGCACTTATCCACGGCGGACCATTTGCTAATATCGCTCACGGATGTAACTCAATCATGGCAACTAAGCTTGGTATGAAACTAGCTGATTACACAGTTACTGAAGCAGGTTTCGGCGCTGACCTTGGTGCAGAAAAGTTCCTAGATATCAAATGTAGATTTGGCGAACTAAAACCATCAGCAGCAGTTATCGTAGCAACAATCAGAGCTCTAAAACATCACGGTGGAGCTAATAAGGAAGATTACGATAAAGAAGATTTACAAGCACTTGAAAAAGGCTTTGCAAACCTTGAAAAACACATAGAAAACATCAAGAAATTTGGTTTACCACCAGTTGTAGCAATCAATAGATTCCCAAGTGATACTGAAAATGAAATTAAGTTCATGGAAGAAAAACTTGCTGCTATGGGTGTTGAATGCGCATTAACTGAAGTATTTACAAAGGGTGGCGACGGCGCACTTGAACTTGCTAAGAAAGTAGTTAAAGTATGCGACGAAGACAAAGCTGACTTCAAACCATTATATGATGTAAATCTATCAATCAAAGAAAAATTAGAAATCATCGCTAAAGAAGTATACGGAGCTGACGGAGTAGAATTTACTGTACCAGCAACTAAGAACATCAAGAACCTTGAAAAATTAGGTTTAGACAAGATGCCTATCTGCGTTGCTAAGACACAATATTCATTATCAGACAACCCAGACTTACTTGCAAGACCTGAAGGCTTCCACATAGTAGTAAGAGAAGTAAAAGTATCAAACGGTGCTGGCTTCTTGATAGCACTTACTGGCAGCATAATGACTATGCCAGGCTTACCAAAGGTACCAGCAGCTGACAAGATTGACATACTACCATCAGGTGAGATAGTAGGATTATTCTAAAAATAAATATATAGGGAGGAATGGAAATGGCTTACAGTTCAAAATTAAAAAGCGAACAAACTGATGGCTTCTTCGAAGCAATCTTATCGCTAGAAACAATGGAAGAATGCTACAGATTCTTTGAAGACATCTGTACTATCAAAGAAATTCAAGCAATAGCTCAAAGACTTGAAGTAGCAAAACAACTTAAGGAAAACAAAACTTACAACGAAATCGAAGTAGCAACAGGCGCTTCAACAGCAACTATATCAAGAATCAACAGATCACTTAACTATGGTGCTGACGGTTATAAGTTAATATTCAAAAAATTAGGTATTGAAGACTAATATAAGTGAGGCTCCTTGATTGGAGCCTTATTTATTTCTTCTGTATAGAAAAAAAGCAAGTAGCGTTAAACTACTTGCTTTTATAATGACTTATATGGTGCCGAAGGCGGGGGTCAATTTATGATGGGGCTGATATTTTTTATATTTTAATCATATTCGCTACAATGCTTCATATATCTAGGTTACAAGCTAATTTTGTGACTGTCTTCAAATGTCTAATCTAATTGTTTTACCAGTAGTTTATCGTGGAATATTTATAGAATATTTTTCTATAATCTAACAATAATCTAACAGTTTTATAAAATATTAGCTGTCTTGATGTCTAATTTATCAGCTATCTTATCAACTGATTCTTGCTTTGCTTTCTGCGTAATATGACTATAGATCATTGTTGTGTCTAAACTTTTATGTCCTAATAAATCTTTAAGCACTGCTAGATTGACGTTGGCTGATACCATATTCGTGGCGAATGTATGCCTTAGTGAGTGGAATGTTGATTCTATGTTGTTTTCTTTACATATATTTTTGTATCGTCTTTGTACTCTTTTTCTGTCAAATGGTTTTTCGCCGTCGTCTGAGAATATATAGCCTGCGCCATCTCTAAACTTTTCTATAATCTTTGAAGCTAAATCGGGCAGTGGAACTTCTCTTATGCTTGTATCTGTTTTAGTGCATTTTATATCGAATTTTGATTTTTCTACGCGTGCAAATTGCTTATCGATGATGGCTATGCCGTCTTTGATATCTGTCCACTTAAGTGCCATGATTTCGCCAAGTCTTAACCCTGTACACATGGTCATGTATATGGCGAGGTCTCTTTTATCGTTTAAATTAAGGCTACCTAGTATTATTTTTTGTTCTTCGTCTCTTAGGTATGATCTTGGTTTTGTCTTCTTCGGTGGTAGTGATATATCGGCGCATGGATTTTTCTCTATGGCTCCGTCGTCTGATAGTTTACGTGTTACGGCTTTTATTAGCATTATCATAAAGTGAGCTATGTCTATAGATTCTGTATTGACTAGGTCGTTTGCGTATGATTGCACTTGAGCGCGTGAGATGTCTTTTATCTTCATATCGCCTAATGGTTTTGCCTTGATATATAGTCTAAGTCTTGACTCATATTTTTCATATGTTAGCTTTGATACTTTAGGCTTTTTAAAGTTTACTAAGTACTCGGCCGTCACTTCTGAAAGTGTCTTTTCTGAATCGGGTGTAAAGACTTTGTTTGAGTTCTCTCTTATCCATGCGTTAACTTCTTTAAGCTTGTATGATGATTTAGTTCTTTTGATTTGTGCTCCGTTTGCGTCGTAGCCCAGCGAGATAACGGCTGTGTAGTACCAGCCTTTGGATCTTTTTTGTTTGCTAATAGAGCCTAGTCCTTGAGTTTTTGACATTGCTTTTTTCTCCTTTCTGTAAATGCTTTTAATTTTAGTTTATTTTGATTATTTTAATAAATGTATGTATTTATACTTAGTTAATAAATAAATCGTGCTACGTGGCGATTAGACGCCTTTAAATCGATTTTAAAGGTATATTAAATATAAAAAAAGAGAACGCTTGTACGCACGTCCTCTAATTAAGCGAAAACCTCGTTTCCTTTCCTTGTAATTAAATTATAGCATAAATAATAGAGGTGTGCAAATATTTTATTACTTAGGCTTTTTCTATGATGATCTTATCGTCTTCTAAAATGATTTTAACTTCTCTTTCTTCTTCGGTAATGCCAAGCTCTTTTACCCAAGGGACAGGGAGTGTTATTCTGTTTGTTACGTAGCCGTTACCGTTTTTTGCAAAGATAACATTTGCTTTTCTTTCTTCCATGATTTCCTCCTTGACTTCGTTCTTTTTGTGGTGTATAATATGTATAGAAAGAGGGAGAACGAGAACCCTCAATCTATTTTTCTATTTTTGTTTTGAGCTGTTACTTGTGTAACAGTTCTTTTATTTTCTTGATTGCGTCTTCTTTGTTTTCGCTTTCTTTGATAATCTCTTCAATTGATTTTTCTAAGAAGTTTAATAGTTTTGTGAATTGTAAATCTGTCATTCCTTCGTTGTTCATTTTTTCTCCTTTCTCTCGCTCGACTCGTCCTTCGACTGTGATTATATTATATCATAGTCGGTACGACTTGTCAAGTCTTTTTTAATATTTTTTTAAATTTTTTTGACTTTTATTATAAAATATTGTATAATGTATACATTGTATCCCTTAGGTGTAGGACTCTCCCCATACGAGATGTACCGAAACTAAGGGGTTTTTATTTTATTTATTATACTTCGTGATAAACGCCAACTAATTCACCTAAAACCATAAAATCTGTAGTAACTATAGGCTCGAAATCTGGATTTGATGGTGTTAGTACTGCGTGACCGCTTTTTATGTTAAGCCTTTTGAGCATAACTTCGTTATTATCTAAAAGAATAGCGGCTATCTTACCATTGTCTACATAGTTTGTTGATTTCATATAAGCGATATCGCCGTTATGAATATTGTCTCCTGCCATGGATTCACCGTTCACTTTTAATACAAAATCAACACCTTTTATATCAGGATCTAGAACAAAGTGTCCTTCATAATTTTCTTCGCACCAAATGCCATCGCCTGCACATATAGTGCCTAAAATTGGTACTCTTCTTGCTTTGTCGACCATTCTTATGCTTGGGTTATCTATGTCAAGACCCATGATGTAGACGGGAGATACACCAAATATTTCTGATAATTTTTTAATAGTTGGTGCTTTCATGTTAGCAATTTCGCCGCTTTCATATCTTTGAACTGTTGGTGTACTTACATCTAAAAGCTCAGCTAGCTTTGCAAGTGTCATGTTTCTATCTAATCTTAATTTTTTAAGTCTTTCTCCTTGTCTTTTCATAAAATCACTTCCTTGTAAAAGCTATTATAATATAAAATATACAAAAAAGCAATACAAAAAGTAAAAAAAATTACATTTCATGTAAAAAATACTTGACAAGCAAAAATAACTGTGATATAATTTACGTAGAAAGTAAATAAGGGGGCGAAAAATATTGTTTAAATTGTTAAATGTGCAACTTTTAAAAAGTAAAATGACTTTGTATAACGATACACAAGAAGATCTAGCTGATTATTTAGGAATGACTAGAAATACATTATTAAGTAGATTAAGCGAAAAGTCTTATTTTACCAATAAAGAAATATATCTAATTAAGATAAGATATAGTTTAACAGACGAGGAAATAATACTTATTTTTTTTACTTTACAAGTTACGCAAAACGTAAAATAATATTGTTAAATAATTACAAAAAGAGAAAGAAGGGAGGGAAAATGGTGAAGAAATCTAAAAAGAATGATGATAAGAATTTACTAAAATTAGCTCTTATAACTGCGATTATAACGCTAATTGAAAAGATAATAAATCTCATCATCAAACTAATAGATATTTTAGGGGCAAATAATTAAGCCCCTAGAGTACAAACTCACCATAGATTATATATGAATGATAAAAATAAGTCAATAATAATTCTACTTTATGCATCGATTGCACTAAGTATTGTATCGATTGTATTAAGTTTAATTAGTTTATTTTAAGGGGGTTTGATGTATGGCTATTTTACTGCTAGATGAAAAGGAAATGCAAGAAGCGATTAATGAGAAGAAATTTATTCATGAATTAAGCAAGGACGAAAAGCTTATTTTGCTTGGATTTTTAAATGGTTTGAATATGATAAAGGGATTGGAAAGTAAGGAGAGTAAATGATTAGCGAAAAGGATATTGATGAATTTTTAAGATTTAGAAATAAGTTCACGGCTTTAGAATGGAACACTATTAACAATTATGTAGAGCTTGTGCTCGAGAACAGAAAAAGAAATTTTGTTTTAAGCGAATCTGAACTCGAGCACGTACGTAACTTAATTAAGCAAGATAAGCTTATTTAGTTACGATTTGAATAAAGATTGGATTTATACGATAGTCAACACCTTTAAAGTAGATGTGAACGTAGTCCAATTGATAGTATGTGTGTTCTTGTTTTGAGTTTGAAGAAAATATTTCGGCATTTTCTTCATACCAAGTATTAGGCGAGAGATGATTGGGCCCAATGCCACAGTCATCGTCACTGTTTAAGCATACCCACTCGCCAGCAAGACAAGCATAAACTTCGGTCATAATATCACCTCCTAAGCTTATTATAGCACAGGAGAAGAAGAAAGGAGAAAAAGCAAATGGACAAAGAAAAGGTCATCATTGAAAAGCTTGATGACATAAAAGAAAGTATTGATTTACTTTTAAAGCTTGTAGGCTCTATTCACGAAAGCCAAATGTTTTCTTTACTCTCTCCTTTGGAGAGGTCTTTACAAAGTGAAGAATTTCAAAATTTGCTAAGTGAATATGAACAAACTTTGTCTGACTCTTAACTATAAAGGAGATGAAAAGTTATGAACAAGATATGTAAACGCTTGGACGAACTTAGTAAGCGTATCCAAGCTCTAGAAGAGGCTATTGTGTCTCTTCAGACTGAGAAGTTAGGCGCTTCTCAAGTTGATGATCATATTGCTCAAGTACTTCAAGAAGCATTGACGAAGTTAATCTAAGTACAAACTCAGGGATTTTATTTGTACTAGCATTATTAATTTTTTCAAGTTTCTCATTAAGAACTTGATTGACAATATTTTTTACATCTATCAAATTATCACCTCCTAAGCTTATTATAGCACAGGAGGAGAAAGGAGAAAAAATGATTAACGAAAAGGATATTGATGAACTTTTAAATATTAGAAAAAAACTTAGCAATGCTGAGTGGGATTTTATAAACAGTGTTATATGTGAAACTCTCAATTCCAGAGTCCGAAACGAACTTACGGACTCGGAGATTGAGAAAATATCCAAACATTTGAAGCGTGAATTTATTTAGTTACGATTTGAATAAAGATTGGATTTATACGATAATCAACACCTTTGAAGTGTATCATCACATAATCTAATTGGTCGTAGGATTCTCCAGTCTTGTTTATAAGGGATTGGATTGGAGAACCTTCTTTTAGCCAATCGTTTGGTTTTTGAAAATCTTTACCGATTACGCAATCGGGATCTTCACTTAGATTTTCCCATTTACCAATCAGGCAAGCATATACGTATTTCAATTTATCACCTCCTAAGCTTATTATAGCATAGGAGAAGAAGAAAGGAGAAAAAGCAATGGAAAAGAACAATGATATTCAAAAGATTTTATTAACGGCGAAGGAGACTTCGCAAGCTTTGGGTTGCGGTCTTATGAAGGCTTACGAGCTAATGAAAAAAGATAGTTTCCCAAAGGTGTACAACGGCACGAGGGCTATGACGATAGCTAGTGAGCTTGACGACTGGGTTAAGGCTCATAAAGGGGGGCAGATTTAATGAAAAAATCGATGTTTAAGAAAATAGCTAAGAATGTGGCTTACTTAATAGCTTACGCGATTGACGTAGCCTTGATAGCAGCAGAAATAGCGCTAATAATATGGTGGATCTCGACGAGTTTTAATAGCATCAACGCGATTTATAGGTAATTGATATGAAAGTATTGATACATTGTATAAGAAATAACGATTACGGCGATTATACGTCAGGCAACGCTCAAACTATAGAAGTTGAAAACTTAGAAGCGTGTTTTAGACTGCCTGATAATAAGCTCTTAGTGATTGATGACGAGGAAAAATATATATACGACGACTGCGAACTATTAGGCATGGAAGAAATAAAGTAAATCTAGGAGGATTAAAAGAATGATAGTAAAAGACATTAGTATTAGAGTTAGAGAAACTGAAATTAAATACGACGGCAGAGAAAAGCTAGCCGCAAAATATTTGGAAAATAGCATAAGTAATTCAAATAACGAACCACATAAGTTAAAAGAAATGCTAGTTCAATATTTTAAAATGTTTGAAGATGAAAAAGAAAGATTTATAGTTTTGATGTTCGATACAAAACTTAAATTAATAGGCGTTAATATTGTAAGCGTTGGTTGTTTAAATTCGGTGCAAGTCCATATGAGAGAAATGTTTAGAGCGGCAATATTATGTGGATCAAATACAATTATGACGGCGCATAATCACCCAAGCGGCGGCTTAAAACCATCGTTGGAAGATTATCAATTATTTAAGCGTGCTGAAGATGTTGGTGCGATAGTTGGGATTGAAGTTTTGGATAACTTCATAGTATCAACTAAAGGTGATGGCAAAATATATTCAGATAAAAGCAAAGAAATTATATAAAAAAGAGAGGAGAAAAAGCAATGGAAGAAATTAAAAACGTAGACTTAGCAAAATATGCGCAAGCATACACAAAACTATTATACGTTCAACAGAATTTGAAAGTGCCAAAAAATAGGCGTGCGAACTTTGGTGGAAGCAGGGGATACAATTACAGGTCCTTGGAAGATATTTTCAACGCAGCTAAGCCACTTTTAAGCGATGCAAAACTTATATTGACGGTATCTGATGAGATAGTGATTATAGGCGATGCAAGCTATGTAAAGGCTAAGGCGATAGTGTTTGACGTAGATGGAACAGGAACTATATCAACTATAGCTTATGCTCAGATAGCTACAGATAAAAAGGGCATGGACGTTGCACAGATGACAGGCAGCGCATCAAGCTATGCAAGGAAATACGCTTTAAATGGACTATTTGCAATAGATGACAGCGAAGATATTGACAGCATGGATCACAGCGATAAGAAGACGACTACAAAAGCAGCGAAGGCTCAAGCAGCGCAAGAAGAGGTTAAGGAAGAAACAGCACCTGGAATTATAAGTACAGCTCAAGCGAAAAGAATGTACGCTATATCGGGCGGCGATGCTGAACTATGTAAAAAGGTTATAGCAAGGTATGGATACAAGTCAAGCAAGGAAGTTAAGTGGGAAGACTACGAAGCTATATGTGATGAGATCGTAGAAGCTAGAGGAGAAGAATAATGGCGTATAGAAAATATAGAGCTTTTAAGACTACTGTCGGAGGCATCACCTTTGACAGTGGCCTAGAGGCAAAAAGATACACTCAATTAAAAATACTAGAAACAGCGGGAACTATTAAAAACTTACAGATACAGCCAAAATTTAGATTGATGGATAGCTATAAGTATGACGGCAAAACGATTAGAGCGATTGATTACATTGCGGACTTTATGTACGAGGAAAACGGCAAGATCATTGTTGAAGATGTTAAAGGCATGCGTACTAAGGACTACATCATTAAGAGTAAATTATTTATCAAGAAACAGATACTAGAGCTAAAGTATGTTGATGAATTTCGCGAGATGAAAAGAGGGGATTTTTAGATGACAGAAAAATATGTTGGAGCGTTCGGCGTAATACCTAATGCAATACTTTACAATGAAGATTTAAGTCATGGCGAAAAGATACTTTATACAATGATCTCATCGTTATGTAATAAAAATGGCTATTGCTTTGCATCTAATGCTTATTTATCAAAAATATTAAAGACATCAAAAAGCACTATAGGTTTATATTTAAAACACCTAGAAGAACTTAATTATATTAGCAGAGACTTTGAAGAAAAAGAAGGACGTGTTAATGATGTTGAACGTAAAATATATCTAAATTATGACAGCTTATTTGACAAAGGGGGTACCGACCAATCGGAAGAGGGATACCAACCAGTCGGTAGGGGGGTACCGACAGATAAGGAGGGGGGTACCGATACATCGGTAGGGGGGTACCGACCAGTCGGAAGTATAATAATACAAGATAATAATACAAATATAATAAAACAAGATAATAATACTTCTAAGGGTGAATTAGAAAAAAGACGAGATAGTTTTAGAATTATAACTGATAAATTTAATGAAGCAGCTACTGAATATGACCTCAATAAAATTATTAAGTTAAGCGATAAGAGAAAAGCTAAGTTAAAGGTAAGGATTGATGAGCTAGGAGAAGATAAAATTATCGAAGCTATTGACAAGATAAAAGAGTCAAGCTTTTTAAGAGGTGAAAATGATAGAAAATGGAAAGTCGACTTCGATTGGCTAATAGCGAATGACACGAACATCTTAAAAGTACTTGAAGATAAGTACAAGGACGAGGAAGAGCCAGAGGATGATGATCCATGGAAGAAAGTAGGGTATAGGTTTTGATTGATTTAAAAGCGCTATTAAGTGATATGGGCTACGATGCAGGGTGCTTAAATTTAGAAAAGCCCTTTGACGTAGTCGAGAACTATAACAATTCAATAGGTCGATTAAATGAAGAAGATGACTATAACTGCGATAAGTGCAAGAACCGCGGCGACTATATGATTAAAACTGAGACAGGCGAGGCGCTTGCAGAGTGCGAGTGTATGAGGATTAGAAGAGCGATAAGAGAGCTTAAAAAGTCTGGGTTAGAAAATCAGATAGAGGGCTTAGGTTTTGATAGCTACAAGGTAGTAGATGAGCTAACGGCAAAGATTAAAAGATTAGCGATTGAAAACTTAAATATGAAAGAGTGGTTTTTTATAGGCGGACAAACAGGCTCAGGCAAAACTCATATATCAACAGCTATAGCCGTGGAGCTACTAAGGCGAAGCGTACAAGTAAGATATAAAAGATATATAGAGATGGTGCAGATCTTAAAGGCTAAGAAATTCACGAGCGACAGCGAATACTACGAAGAACTATTGCCACTAGTTAATTGTGAGGTCCTATATATTGATGACCTATTTAAAGGCAAGGTGCTAGATCAGGACGTAGCGATTATATGGGAGATTATCGATGACAGATACACAAACGGCAAGAAAACGATAATATCAAGTGAGATGGACTTATCGGAGATAGCAAGGCTTGATGAGAGCTTGGCAGGCAGGATAAATCAAAGATCAGGCAAATATGTAATAAACATAGAAAAGAATAAAGCGTTTAATAGACGATTAAATGCGATTTAGGAGGAGAAAATGCAAAATAAGCCATACGTTATAGAAGTTAGCGAATGCGACTTTTACACTATATATTATGCAGTAAAAAGCTTATATAGCAGAATCAACGCAAATGAATATGAGGTCATGAGAATACTTGATTATCTTGATGAAATTTTAGCAAAAAGAAATTAGGAGTTAAAAATGATAGATATTAACAATATAGCAGATATGGACATAGAAAATATGACACTAGAGCAGAAAAAGGAAGTATTGGATGCCATGCTAGAAAGAGCATCGAAAACTGTGTGGAAACAGCAATATCTTATTTTAAAAGAGGCGGAGAAAGAAATATATAGGGTGGAAATGCTTTGGGTAAACGAGGCTTTTCCCGAATATTTTTATGAATATCTAGGTCTCAATGTAGATTGGGATAAGTGGGAATTAAAAGAAACAGAGGTTGACTTTGCTAAGCTATTTTATGCGTGGTGGAGCTGCATACATTATGATTTTTTAAGTATAGCAGATAGTTGTCATAAAGATATTTATTACGAAGATAAAAGAATTGTTGCGGGCAGATTATCACATTTTGATACAACAAATGTTGGAATATTTTTTACAGCGTTAAGAAAAATAAAAAAATATACGCATCAATCAAAAGAAGACAGCGATATCTTAACGCTAGATGATAAATATAAATTATATGTCGAATTACGCGATAGGTAATCAACAGGAAATTAGGAGAAATAAAAAATGATATTGTTAAGTAAAGAGCAAAAAATATTTGTGATGAAGATTGCAGATGTAGACTATGAGGATAAAAATAATGCATCGATAGAAAGCATATGTGTGGGAAACGATTACGAGCCAGTTATAAAATTTAAAGATGGCAGCAAGGTAGTATTTGATTGGAAAGAAATATGCGGAGCTGCAATAATTTTCAAAGAACAAGAAGAAAATAAGGGGGAATAAAAGTATGCATGTACACATGAATCCAAACGCCACTGAGCAAGATGTTCGCGAGTGGGAAATATTTCAAGTAAAGCTACTTGTAGAGGGATTAGTAAATGAATATTTAAACGAGAAAAACACAAAAGAATTGACGAGAATTGCAAAATTATTAAGTGATAAGTATTTAGGAGGAGAAAAGAATGTTTAATACTGAAAGATTAAAAGAAATTAAGGAATTAAAAGACAAGCTAGAAGCTGAAGAAAAAGAGATCAAGGCGGAAATGCTAGAAGAGCTTAAAAAGCTAGGCAAGGATAATTATAAAGATGAGTATGCTGAATTATCAGTAGTAGCTGCTACACAAACAGTATCAATCGATACAAAGGCGATAGAAAAGAAAGATGCAGAATTATATGTAAAGCTTATGAGTGATTATCCAAAGGTTACGAAGAGAGCTGGATATTTAAGGGTTAAGGTGTTGTAAATGGAGCAAAATAGAAAAAAGCAAGCTGGAATTGTAATCACAGCTATAACAAAGCTATTAAAAGAGTTTAATTTTGGATTAGAGATTTACAAAAAATATATGAAGAGGATTAGCTATGAAAAAATATTATTTAAAAAGTCACGGATTAGTCAAAGGCTACTTAAATTACAATGGCAGGTTCTATATAAGCAGTAAATATGAAACTCCGTGGACGAAAACGAAATTCACGAACGAAGAAATACTACAGATCGCAGAAAAACATCCTGAAGATGTAGGAAATTTAGAAATGATTGAGGTGGAAGAGTGAAAACAAAGGAGTTTATTAAAAAGATAAATGAGTTAGGTTATAACGTAAAAGAAACAGAGCATAGCATGATTGTAAGAAAAGAATATACACATTTGGCAGTAATTGACAAAGAAAATATTTATGGTTTCAAATATTTTTATCACAATGATAAAGACCTGTTTAAGCTATGTGTAGATTATACATCAACACCTATCGAAGAAAGAGAAGAAGAGAAAAAATTCTATTTACAAAAAATAAAAAGTTTTTATGATAGATATTATGACGAGACAACTAAGTTTTTAAATGTTCGTAAAGACCAGGACCGCTATGGCCTCGGCACTACTGGTCAAACATTTATGATTAGGACACAATTCACACAAAAAGAGATTGACAAGATTAAAGAAGAGCAACATACTGACTTATCAGAATTTAAGCAAATACCGGTAGAGGAGATAGAGGCATGAGCTTTGATGAATCGATTAAAAGAATAATAGACATTGCTAAAGAATGCGGCATAGTTGAAGAGGAGTATGCACAGGTACAGCTTGAATTGATTGTGCATAAGGCGACAGAGCTGCAAGTACACATGGACAACATGTACTGGTCGGAAAGATGTAACTTATTATCTTATGGCCAAGTATGCAGCGATAAAGAAGTAAATAAGAATTATAGAAGACTTAAATATGCACTAGGCGCTGTTTTTATACCACTAATTATATTATCGGCACAACTTAATTTAGATCCTGCGGAGTGTTTTAAATTAGCGATAGATGATTTAGAGAAATGTGACATAGAGGGCTAGGAGGTAGACATGGATTTAGAATTAGTTAAAATAATTAACAAGGCAAAGACTAACGCTGTTGAAGTAGCGTTTTGGATTAAATCAAAAAAATATGTTAAAAAGCTAAGCATTGAAACTATTGAGGCTATCATGAAAGATATACAAAATCCTAAGGTGCAGTTTATAACATTCGCGGACAGTGAAGACCTTAAAACGATTAACAAGGCAGATATAGTTGATATCACGATAGGCAAGAGAGATTATCTAATATTTAAAAATGCAGCAAGGGCACAAGAGAAAGAAGAAAAAAAGGGAGAAAGCTTAGGTGAAGATAATGACGGAAACGCTTAATCTATTCAGATTTATAAAAATAGTTAACCAGCTTGGCTATTATATGAGACCTGAAAACATAGAAGAAGCTGTCAATAATTACAATATAGTCATAGGGCTTATAGATGAATATATATGGTACTTAAAGCGATACAAAAAAACAAAGGAAGAGATAAAAAAGGACAAGTGGACAATTGAACGTTTTGAAGAAGTAGCGACAGAGGTTTTAAGGGAGAATAAGCAAGATGAATGGGATTGAGATAAACGTTAAAGACGAGCTAATGAAAATAAGAGCGATTAAGGCGGACATAGAAAGTAAGCAAAGGCAGATTGATTATCTTGATGCAAAAAAGACTGGGATTAAAAGCCCTGTAATAGATGATATGCCAAAATGCGAGGGCTGCAACATATACGAAAATATCGATAAGATATTAGATCAAATAGATAAGGTCAATAGGAAAATGTGTAAAAGCTTAGCTGAATTATGCAAGCTACTTGACATATGGACTAACTACGTAGATATGTTAGATGAAGACGAGCAGCTATTAATTAATCTAAGATATTTCGAGTGTAGAAGCTGGAGAACGGTAGCGAAAGATTTAAAATATGACGAGCGCCACGTATATAGATTACATGGAAGAGCGCTGGCTAATTTATCGGAAATTGTAAATAAAGATGAAAATATTGAAAGATGTCAGTAAATGTCAGTTGGTTTTATGGTATTATGATATTAGGAAAGGTTACAGTTTTTATCATTCTCTGCAATCTTTCTGAAAAAGTAATTAAAGATTGCTTTTTCTCCTAGACGAAGAGGGGCGCTCAAGAGGGGGCGTCTTTTTCTTTGCATAAAATCCTCCTTTGAGTTGAGCCTCAAGGTTTTGGGTGTGCCTTGGGGCTGGTACATATTAAATATTAAGGTGGTGATGTATTTGTCAAAACTAAATATTAAACAAAAGAGATTTGCTGACGAGTATATCAAGCTTGGCAGCATTTACGAAGCATTAAAAGCAGCAGGCTATACTGAAAGCTATGCAAGAGGCAAAGGCTGCAAAATACTAGAAAATAAAGCAGTTAAAAGCTATATTGACGAGAAGATGAAAGACTTAGAAGATAAAGCTATTGCAGATCAAAAAGAAGTGCTTGAGTACTTAACAAGGGTTATGAGAGGAGAAGAAAAAGAATCTGTGCTTGTTAATAGTGGAGATTTTAAGCAGGAAGTAAGAGAAATAGACGTTGGAGCTAAAGACAGGATAAAAGCGGCGGAGCTTATAGGTAAAAGATACAGTTTATGGACTGAAAAATTAGAAGTAGAAGCTGAGACTGTAATTATTAAGGACGATATAGATGAGTGATATATCTATAAGCTTAAAAGATATTATAGCTCCAAAGTTTAGAGAAGTTCACAAGGCTATTAAAGAGGGCAAATATACTTACTACGTACTAAAAGGTGGACGTGGTAGTGGCAAGTCTACTACAGTTGCTATAGAGCTAATACTAGAGCTTATCAAGTACCCTATAACTATACTATGTGTTAGAAAGGTTGGTAAGACGCTTGACAAGAGCTGCTATGAGCAATTAAAAGAGGCTATATCTATGCTTAGGCTTGATAGATACTTTAAGTTTAATCAAAGTCCTTTAAAGATAACATATACGCCAAGGGGCAATACCATCATCTTCACTGGTGCTGATAATCCTGAAAAGATTAAGTCAATAAAGGTTAGTAAGTACCCTATAACGACTTTATGGATAGAGGAGCTTGCTGAGTTTAAGACTGAAGAAGAGGTTTCATCTATTGAACAGTCAATCCTGAGAGCTGAGCTTATGGACGGTTTAAAGTACAAGATTATCTACTCGTACAATCCACCAAAGAGACGTCAATCATGGGTTAATAAGAGGTTTGAGAGCGTTCTACTTCCAAAGAACTTATACATTCATAAATCAAGCTACTTAGACAATCCATATATATCCAAGGCTTTTATAGATGAGGCTGAGCATATTAAAAAAGTAAAGCCTTTGAAATATAGGCATGAGTATTTGGGAGAGCCTATCGGTTCTGGTGTAGTGCCATTTGACAATTTAGAGTTTAAAGAGCTAAGTGATGCTGACGTTAAGAACTTTGACAACATAAGAATGGGTCTTGACTGGGGCTATGCTACTGACCCATTAGCATGTGTAAGACTGCACTACGACAAGACGAGAAGAAGGATTTATATTTTTGATGAGATATATAGGGTCAAGATGAGCAATCGTGAAGCGGCTGAAGAGATAAAAAGAAGAGGATGGACTGATACGAGGATTATCTGCGATAGTGCTGAGCCTAAGTCTATTGAAGAGATGAGGGGCTATGGTCTAAAGTGCGATGGAGCGAAAAAAGGACAAGGAAGTGTTGAATATGGTGAAAAGTGGCTTGATGATTTAGACGCCATCATCATAGATCCTAAGAGATGTCCTAACGCTGCTATGGAGTTTGAAAATATTGACTATGATACGGACAAGGACGGCAACGTGCTTAATCGCTTGGTGGATAAGGATAACCACTTAATCGATGGATGCCGCTATGCATTAACTTTAGATATGAGGCAAAGCAAGTTTAGTTTTAATTAATGGGGGTGGAGATATGGATATAACAAAGCTTAATAAAGATGAGCTAATTAAGTATATAGATGCAAAGATTGCTGAATTTCAGCTTAAGAAGGAAGAGATGCAAGAGTCTATAAGGTACTACAACTATGAACAAGATATACTTCTTAAAAAGAGATGGACTATCGGCAAAGAAGGAAAGATGCAGTCAATTGAGAATCTTCCTAATGCGAGAATTATTGATAATCAATATAAAAAGGCGGTAGATCAAAAGGTGAACTACTTATTTAGTCAACTGCCATCTATAAAGTGCGATGATGAGAAATATCAAGAACTAGTACAAGATTTGTATGACAGTAGATTTTTGAGGACACTTAATAAAGTTGCTCTTGAGAGCTATTTATGCGGGATATCGTGGCTATATGTAGCAAATGACAACGGGGAACTATCTATGACTAAGATGGATTCAACGGAGATCATACCTATATGGCAAGATAGAAATCATGAAAGCCTTGATGCGATAATTAGAGTATATCAGACGGAAGAATATAAAGATGGCAATATCAAGATGGTTGACAAGGTGGCTTTATATACTAAAGATGATGTTAGGATATATCTAAGAGATAAGGACTATACGGAGATAAAAGAAGAGGGATATCTTGAAAAGGACGGACTAAGGTACAGCTTTGGAGAAATTCCTTTTATTTATTTTAAGAGTAATTCCAGCGAGATGCCACTACTTAAAAGAGTAAAGAGCTTACAAGATGCGATTAATGCTATACTTTCTAATTACTATGACAATATGCTTGAAGATCCTAGAAATACTATCATGATATTAAAAAATTATGATGGACAAGATTTAGGAGAGTTTAGGCAAAAGCTAGCACAGTATGGAGCTGTTAAGGTGTCTACTGGCGTTGATGGGGCTGATGGCGATGTAAACACTCTTGAAGTAAATGTTAATAGTGAGAACTACAGGCTTATACTTGATTTACTTAAAGAAAAGCTTATTGAGAATGCTATGGGCTTTGACATGAAAAAGGATAAGACAAGCAACGCTCCAAATGAATTAAATATCAAGTCTATGTACTCAGATATGGAGCTTGACGCTAATCAAACGGCTCTTGAATTCACAGCAAGCCTTGAGCATTTAGAGAGGTTCTTAAAGCAAATTAAGAATATCAAAGACGATAAGCTATTAACTATGACTGAATTTAAGCGTAATTTAATGGTTAATGATGAAGCGACTATAAATATGATTATTCAAAGTGAGGGTTTACTATCTAAGAAGACCTTACTAAGTCATCATCCGTTCGTTGATGATGTTGATGAGGAGTTAAAGGCTATAGATGATGAAGATAATATAGAGATGGGCGACTATGTAGATGAAGAAGAGTAATTACTTTAATGAAAGGCTTGAGAGGCTTCTTAAGGGCGACATAAGAAGGTCAAAGATAACTCAGATAAGGATAAAAAGAGGTTATAAGAGAGCTTTTCAGCTTATAGAAGACGATATAGCAAAGTATGTAACTAGGATATCAGATGATTTAAAGCTTGATTCTAAGGCTTTAAAAAGAAAGATACCTAAGGAAGAGCTACTATCAAGGGCAAAGGAATTAAAGCTTGAAGAAGAGACTATGGCTAACTACGAAAATCTTAGCTATGCTGAAGCTATAAGGCGTGAGATGGTAAAAAACGTAGAGAGCATGGCAAAAGAGAATGAAAGCCTTATCTTTGAGAATTTATTCAAGACTTATGAGCATAACTACTACAGCACTTCTTACTTACTATACAAAACTATGGACGACTTCTCATTCACTAAGAGGGTTACAAGAGAATACTTTGACTGGATGGCTAAAAAGCCTTGGACGTCTGACGGCAGGACTTTTTCTGATAGGATATGGAATGATCAAAAAACTTTAGTAGATGAGCTATACAAAGAATTCACTTTATCAGCTACGAGAGGGGCAAACCTTAAAGAAGCAGCAAGGCGAATGTCAAGAAAGATGGACGTAAGCTACAAGAAGTGCTTAAGACTTTTAAATACTGAAGATAGCTTTTTTAGCAATAAGGCTGTAATGGACGCTTATCAAAATACTACAGCTGAAGAATATATGATACTTGCAACGCTTGATAGAAGAACATGTGAAATATGTGGAGATCAAGATACAAAGCATTATAAGATAAAAGATGCTAAGGTTGGTGTGAATATGCCGCCTTTCCACCCTAATTGCAGATGCACAACAGTTGTATACTTTGGTGATGAAGATATGCCTGAGGAAAGAATGATGAGAGATGAAAATGGCAAAAGCGTAAAGACTGAGTATATGAGCTATGATGAGTGGAAAAAGAAATATGTTGATAAAGTTGATGATATGGGGTATAATATAAGTGAAGAAAAAGAAATAATAATAGAAGATTTGCCTGATACTCTTAAAAAATTTGAAGCATACAGTCAAGCTTGGGAAGATGAGGTTGTTAAGAAACAGCTATCTGAAGAAGAGATAAATTGCATAGGAGACAATATTCAAAAAATTATAAATGAAAATGAATATTCAATGAGAGTTAGGGCAGATATACTTGATAAAATCTTAGACGATGGAAGATTTAAAAATCAATTTGAGACCAATACTAGTGGTGGTTTGCTTGATTTGGAATCTAGGAAAGAAGCAAGCGAACAATTATTTGGTAATTTTGGACTTAAAATTGAAGGTAAAGATAGAGAAAAGTATGGATATCTTGGATTAAAAGATTTTATTGAAGACGATAGAACATCATTTACTAGTCAGTATGGAAATTGCATAATACATTTTGACAAAAATAAATTAAAAAACATGGTAACGTATACGATAGAAGATAGTTTAGAACCTGCATCGGGCAAGATAATTATAGCAGGTAACGCTGAAAATGCTCGTGCTAATGGGATACGCAACACGTGGTTAAAATCAGTTTCTAATATGTTTAAAGAAAATAAAGATATATCTCTTGATGATTTATTATCAAATTCAGGTAGCGATTATTTTGAATTACAATATCATGGAGAGATAACAACAGATGATATTAAAGAAATTTGTTTTGTTAACAAATATGGTGATGATTTAAGTGAAATGGTAAACATTAGAACTATTGACAGACTAAAGGAAATGAATATTAAAGTATACGAAATAGTTGATGATTTTGGCGGTGAGAAAATTGTTGAACTTTAAAAATATATTAGGTTATTACAACAAAGGCGATGTTGTAGTAGAGTTAGAAGATGGAAGATACACTATAGTTCCAACTCAAGCTGCAAATAAATGTAAAAATTATGAGATTCTTCTTTGTATTTCCAGCAATAAGAACAAATATTTAAGAGGCAATCAAAAGACTGATAATTTAGAACGTTTCGAGGAAAACGTAAGAAAAGTGTTATTAAGAGATAATTTAAAAATAAGAGATACTGATATACATTTTAATAATATACATTAAGCTTAAAAAATTACTAACAGGGGAAGGATTATTATGAAAGAACAATTAGAAGAAAAAGATGATAAAATGAAATGCCCTGTATGTGGCAATATAGTTGAAACGTATGATGTTTGTGAGGTTTGCAACTGGGAAAATACAGGTTTTATTAACATTGATGGTGGGCCAATATTGCAAGTGCTGTAACTACTAAAGGAAAAGAATTAGAGTATGTTAAAAAGTATTTGTCTAACTCATATGAGGCATTTTTAAACATTATAAAGGAGATAAAATAAAATGAAAAATATAAAACAATTAGAAAAAGAATATATTGAAAGATTTGATGATTTATTTCCAAATATTGGATTAAGTGAAGCAAAAGAAAGAGAAATATTATTAAAATGCCTTAAAGAAGATAAGGATGCGTATGAATTGGGATTTTTTACGCTAGAAAATAATGTACTATACTAGATTAATATTGAGTTAATTGAGGGAGTAACTAATGTAATATTGGAGGCTGTAAAATGATTAAAGATAAATATATAAAGCCTTTACTAACCAAAGAAGGTCAAAGAGAAGTATTATTTACACATGGATTAAAGGCTGAAAATATAATAGAATATTTACAAAGTTTAAGCGATGATAAAATATCTGAATTAGGGAATGCCTTAGCTTGGCTATATCCAAGTTATATACTAAGGGCATTTCTAAGCGATGATAAAAACAATAAATATTATGATTTTGCAAACGATTTTAGAAAAGATTATAATATATCAAGTAAATTTACAATGAAGGATAAAAATTTAGGAATTAGGATTGTTAGGGAATTAAGCTAATAAAAGGATGATTATTGATGAAAAACAAAGACTCTTGCCTAAATCATCTAAAGAATATGATGATTTAAAGAAAGAGATGATAAATATAAGCTCAAGAATAATAAATCCAAAAGGAGTTGAAAGCATTGAATGATTTTAGAGAAGACGTACAATATTTTTACTGTCCAGATTATAGAAAATATGTCAAATGCGAAAAAGGTATTTTTTATTGTATAAAAGACGGCAAAGAAATATTCAATGATTTTTACAGTAAAATCCTTATTGGAGATATATACACAGAGGATATCACAAAGGAGGATTATTATGCTCAATTGGCTTAGAGCAGCTATAATAATGCTAAAAGCACATAAAGGGCAAAAAGATAAAGCGGGAATGCCTTATTTTTTACATCCTTTAAGAGTTTCTATGAGCGTTAAAGATGAAAGAGCAAAGGTAGTAGCTCTTTTACATGATGTTCTTGAAGACAGCGAAAAATATGAAATAAGTGACTTTTACTTCTTAGATTGTGAGCAAAAAGAGGCTTTAAAGTTATTAACGCACAATAAGAATGATAGTTATTTTAATTATATTAAAGATATAAAGTCTAATAAAATGGCAAGCATGATTAAGACTATGGACTTGAAAGATAATATGAATTTAAATAGGTTAAAAGATGTATCGGTTAAAGATATAGAAAGATATAAAAAGTATGAAAAGGCAATGAGTATATTAAATTAAGGCAAGAGATCGTGTCTTTTTTATAAAAAATTTGTAAGAAATTTATATTTTTTACGTAATTTATTGCATAATGTGGTATATTGTGGTATACTTTATGCAAAGGAGGGGTTAAAATGGATGCTAAAATGATTGCAAAATGGTTTTTAAGTAAGGAGTCTATGTCACCTAAAAAAATTCAAAAACTTGTTTATTATGCATATGCATGGTATTTAACTCTAATGAATGATAGTGATAATGATTTAAGTAAAAGATTATTTGATGAACAGATACTAGCTTGGGTACATGGCCCTGTGATTTATTCAATTTATCAAGAATACAAAAGCTATAGGTTTAATGAAGTGCCAAAAAGTAATATTGATAAGAGCGATTATGATGATGATGTTGATGATGTATTGCGTCAAGTTTGGGATGTATATGGCGATTTTAACGCTAATGAACTCGAAAGCATAACGCATCAGGAAGAACCTTGGATAAAAGCTAGAGGTGGACTTGGACCACTTGAAAATGGCTATGAAGCTCTTGATGATAAAGTGATTTATAACTATTATTTAGGACAAATGGCAGCATAATTAACTATGAGCAATAAGAAAGGAATTAAAAATAATAAAAAACCTAAGAAAAATTTAGTAAGGCCAAAGACTCCACTAAGGAAAGATGAATTAATTATTTCTATGTCTTATAAAAATTGGATAAAGGGATATAGGGGTAAAGATATAACAACTTTTACAGAGGATGAAAAGGAATTTACAAGAAATTTAACTTATATAATTTATGAACTAATCCCGTATGTTTATGAAAATTGGAGTAAAAATATGCAGCACTGTCATTATATAAGCGAATTAGGTGGTACAAGGTCTAAAGAAGCCCAGGAAAAGTATATTGAAGTAATTAAAAATATTCATCCAGAGTTATTGAATCACAAAGAGAATCATGATAACAGTGCAGAAGAGATTGAATATGAAAATGGTCAAATTGATGATTTAGAGATTTATCAATTAGGCCTAAAAGGCTCTGTTAGGGTAATATGTGGTAAAGTTAACAACACTTTATATCCACTCTTAATAGATCATCACCATTTAGGTTATGATAGCCAAAAGTATAATAAAAGAGATACAAGCAAATTTAATTATTGTCCTATTAGCTGTGGACTAGTTAAATAGCTTGAGGTAAAAAGGCACAGTAATGTGTCTTTTTTATTGAAGGGATGATAAAATGACTAGAGAGTTAATTCAAGCAGCAATATTAGCCTTGGGTTCTTATAAGTTGTTTGAAATTTTAGTTAAATGGTGCGAATCGTTTGTAGAAAAAGTACACTTAAAGATTGGTCGATAAAGTTAATCGTGAGTTAATCGTGCGAATATAAGTAAAGAATGGCTATATTACTAGCTTTAATCGAAAATAATCGCGAGAGAATCGTGTAAATTAAATAAGTTTTATCAAGCAGTTGTCGATGTAATGTCGATGGCTGCTTTTTAAATATATAATTCGAGACAAAACTCGTAAATATGTAGAAGGGGTGTTAGAAATGACAAGAGAATTTTTAAAAGGATTGGGGCTATCTGATGAGGCTATTGAAAAGGTGATGGCTGAGTATGGTAGGAACATTAATCAATTGAAGTCGGAGAATGAGGAGCTAAAGGAAAAGGAAAAGAGCTTCTCTGAGCTTGAAAAGGCTAAGAAGGCTTTAGAGGAAGAGTTAAAGGGCGCTAATGAATCCATCAAAGAGCAAAAGGACAAGCTTAAAGAGGCTGAAAATGGCTTTACTAAGTATAAAAATGATGTAAGGCTTGAGAAGGCTTTAAAGGGTGCTGGTTTTAAATCTTCTGACATTGCAAAAAAGCTTATCGATCTTGACAAGCTTAAGTTTAATGATGATAAGATTGATGGTCTTGACGAGGCTATAGAGGAGCTAAAGAAGAGTAGTGATTATCTTTTTGAAAAGACTGAGTCAGCTAATGAAGACGATGGCAAAAGTGGCGCAATGATGCCACATAAGCCTGAAACAAGTACTGGCGATGCTAAATCAAAGATGGCTAGCCAAATTGATGATATTTTTAATAATTAAGGGGGTCTATTAAATGACAATTAACACAATTGAGTATTCAAAACTTATGCAAAAGAAGCTTGATCAAGCTGTTGTAATTGGAGCTACGTCAGGCTGGATGGAGGCTAATGCTGGTCAAGTAATTTATAATGGTGGGGACGAGCTTAAGATACCTACTATGACTACTGCTGGACTTGCTGACTATGACAGGGACAATGGCTTTGTTCAAGGTGGTATAACTGTTAAGTACAACACTTACAAGATGACACAAGACAGAGGTAGAACTTTCCAAATTGACAGAATGGATGTTGATGAATCTGGTTTTGTAGCTACTAGTGCAAATCTTATCAAGGTATTCCAAACTGAGCATGTAATACCTGAGATTGATGCTTATAGATATTCAACTATTGCTGATATCGCAATTAAGGCAGGCCAATCTGAGGCTATAGCACTTACTGCTGACAATGCTTTAACTAAGATTAGAGAGCATATAAGAGCGGTTCAAGATATAGTTGGTGATGATGTTCCGCTTATATTAACTATGTCTACTAAGATAAGAGCATTAATTGAAGATGATCCAAAGATTGGTAAATCAATCAATGTTTCGGACTTTAAGCAAGGGGGAATGAACTTTAAGGTTAAATCTCTTGATGAATCTGTAATAAGAATTGCTCCATCTTCAAGACTTAAGACTAAGTATGAGATATTAGATGGTACTACATCGGGACAAGAAGCGGGCGGATTAAAGGCCGCAGCTGATGCAAAGGATATCAACTGGATAATTACTCCTCAAAGAGTGCCTATAGCTATATCTAAGACTGATAAGCTAAGAGTATTTGAACCAGATACTAACCAAAAGGCTGATGCGTGGAAGATTGACTTTAGAAAGTATCATGATCTATGGATTAAGGAAGCAGATAAGAAGATTATCTTCGTATGCGTAGGTGCTTAGTATGAAGTTAGAAAAGGGTAATTTAGTCAGAATCACTGATGATGAGGTAAAAATAGCTAAGCTAAAAGAAGAAGGCTACGTTGAAGTGATTGAAGAACTTGAAGAAGTTGAAGTTGCTGAAGCTGATAAAGAAGCAAAAGAAGTTGAAGTTGCTGAAGAAAAGAAGACGACAGGAAGAGGAAGAGCTAATAATAAAAAGTAGGTGTTAGGTATGAATGAAGAGCTTATATTAGAGACTATTAAAGAGTATTTGATTGATGATGAGACGAGGTATATCAAAGATGCTGTCTTGATGGCTCATAAAAAACTTAATGGCTATGGATATGAGGGTGTAGATGTAGAGATGCTTACTCTTCATGCTTTAAGTGTGAGAGAGTTTATCCTAAACTATTGCAACATCGAGAAAATGCCTTTAGGTCTTAAGTTTACTTATGTAAATATGATTATGGCTAGCTATCTTGAGCTATATGTAGTTAAGAACTATGTTAATGGTTCAGATAATGAAAAAGAAATAGCTGCTGCTGTTGCATCTATAACTGAGGGTGATGTATCTGTTACTTATAAAGATAATCAATCTAGCGATAAAATCTTAAATGCCAAGGCTCTTATAGGCTCTTTAATGGACGGATATAGGGCTTATCTTACTAGATATAGGAGAATGGTATGGTAGACATCTTTAAACGCATTAAAGGCAGTTCTGAGAGCTTGATGGGTGCATCAGGCTCTTTATTTGCCAAGGAAGAAAGGCTTGACGATGAAGGCTATACTAGAGATGTCTACGCTGAAGTATCTAGGTTTAAATGCAGATTAAGCTTTAATAGCAATAAGTACGAATTAGATGATAAAAACGCTAGAAGTGATCTTGAGAGTATTTTATTTACTCCATATGAGGTGGTATTAAAAGAGGGCTCATTTGTTAGGGTTACGCAAAATGAAGTTGATTACTTCCTAATAGTGAGTAAGGTAAAGGCATACTCTTCGCATCGTGAGTATAGTGTAAAAGAGGTGGATAGATGGCTATAAATATCGATTTAAAGTCTCTTAAGGATTTAGAAAACAAACTTAAGGCAAGTGATAAAACTATAGATGAGCTTATGAGTAAGGTTCTTTATGATATCGCTGCTAGAGTTGTTGAAAAAGCTAAAGATCTATCTCCAACAGATACAGGTTTATTGAAAAGAAGCTTTTTCTCTAGTTTTAGACAAGATGCGGACGGCTCTTATGTCTGTGAAATATATAATAACACTACTTATGCACGCTTTGTTGAAAAGGGTCATAGAATAGTTGATGGAAATGGTATAACTGTTGGCTGGGTAGATGGCGTATTTATGCTTAAGATTGCTGAAGAAAGGGCAAAGAAAGAGCTTGATAAATACATTAAAAAAACTGTCGATAGATATATAGGGGGTCTTATGAAGTGAGCTATGGTATTGATGATAAGATAGTTAAAAATGCTATCAAGAGCTTAAAAAATGAGTTTGGCGATATCAAGTTCTATGAGAAAAATGTCATGAACGGCTTAGAGACTCCTTGTATATTTATAAGGATCATAGACAGCACTTTTAAAAGGCTGATTGCTAATAGATTTCAGGCTAATTTTGTAATTAGTGCGACATATATTCCTGATAAAAAGGAAGTAAAGGACAAGGGCCTAGCACATATTCAAGATGTGAAGCTAAGGCTTATGAGTGCATTAGAAAGTATTGAGACTGAAACAGGTTTTTTATATGCATCAGACGTAAGTAGTGAGACTAACTATGACGACTTAGGCGTAACTATAAATATGAGTTGTAATTTTCAGGTAAATTACATTAAGATATCTGATAAATATTACATGCAAAAACTTCATAGTGAAGGAAGTGTTAAAGAGTGAAGAAAGAAAAAGATGTAGAAGTAAGACATACTAAGGCGGACATAAAAAGGGCAATTATGCTTGATTATAATGTCGACGTCTTAGATGTAGTGCTTGATGATGATGGGCTTTATACTCTAAAAGAGGTTGAGAAGCTTTATAATGATTTTATTAAGAAGGGGGTTAAGTAGATGTTAGGCGGAGGAAATTTTTTAGTACAAAATAAGGTTTTGCCTGGTACTTATATAAATTTTGTATCTGTAAGAAGGCCATCGAATATATTTGGTGATAGAGGTTATGCGACTTTTGCTATGCCTTTAAGCTGGGGCGATGAGTTAATTACATTATCAAAGGAAGAATTACAAAAGGATAGCTTGAAGCTATTAGGACTAAGTTTTGATGATGAACTTTTAAGACCAGTAAGAGAGGTGCTTTTAAATGCAAAGACGCTTTATTTATATAGACTTAATGGCAAAGGTGAAAAGGCTAAAGTTACCGTAAATGGCCTAAATATAACTGCGAAGTATGCAGGTCTTGGTGGAAATAAGATAGAAGTAGCTTTTAAGGAAGATATTGATAATAAAGATAATATTGTTTTTGAAGTATACTTCCACGGTAGAAAGGTCTTAAGTGAAAAATATAAGAAGACTGATAAGATTATGTCTAATGACTATGTAGAGATATCGGGCGAAGCTAATTACACTGAATTAGGCGGCCAAGTAAAGGCTTTAGTTGGTGGTACTGATAAGGAAGTTAAGGCTGATGATTATAGTGAGTATTTAAAGACTATAGAAAGTTACTACTTCAACACTATCGGTTACGCTGGTGATGATGATAGCATAAAGAGCTTATTTGTAAGCTTTGCAAAGAGAATGAGAGATGAAGTCGGTAAGAAGTGCCAAGTAGTTTTATATAATAAGGCTGCTAACTACGAAGGTGTTATCAACGTTACAAGCAAGGCTAAGGAAGATGTGGCTGGCTTTGTGTACTATGTTTTAGGTGCATCAGCTGGTTGTGATGTTAATAAGGGTCTTGATAATAGTTTATATTTAGGTGAATATACTCTTATTGATAAGCTTGCACAAAGAGATCTTGAGAAAGCTATAATCAAAGGTGAGTTTGTCTTCCATAGAGATAATGATGATGTAAGGGTACTTGAGGATATAAACTCATTTATAGAGCATACGAAGGATAAAAATAAGGATTTTGCACAAAATCAAGTGATTAGAGTGCTTGACCAAATAGCTATGGATATTGCGAAGATATTTAATAGTATGTATATTGGCAAGGTTCAAAATAACGAAGATGGCAGAATAAGCTTATGGGCTGATATTACTAATCACGCTAAGACTTTAGAAAAGCTTGGAGCGATTGAAGACTTTGAGCCTAGTGATATAGTGGTTAAGGCTGGACATGATAAGGATAGCGTTGAGGTTGATTATCTAGTTAAGCCTATCATGGTTATGAGGAAGCTTTATATGATAGTTAGGGTTAAGTAATCAACTTGCAATTTATGTGTATTAGGTGTATAATATGCATAAAGGAAGTGAGGATATGGAAAAAACTAATTTAACAATATCTGTGGATAAAAAAGATAAGGAGATGTTTCAAGATTTAGTAAATAAACTAGGTTTAAATATCTCCGTGGCTTTTAATATGTTTGTTAAGCAGTCGATAAGGAATAACTCTTTGGCTCTTGACTTAAGTATAAATGAGCTTGAGAGTGTATCTGATAGACTTATGGATAAATATGACAGGGCTTTTGAGGAATTGTCAAAATGAGATTTCTCTCTTATGATGACGTTATAAGGCTTCATGATAAGCTTATTGAAAGGTATAAAGGCTTAAATGGCATTAGAGACAATGAGATTTTGATATCTTGTCTTGAGGGTATCTTTCAAACTTTTGACGGAAACGAACTGTATCCAAGTGATATTGATAAAATTATAAATTTATCTTTCTCTTTAATTAAAAACCATCCGTTTTATGATGGCAACAAAAGAATTGCTATGATGGTCTTAGTGTATTTATTTGATATCAACAATATTGAGCATAGTCTTAGTGATGATGATCTTATAGGGCTGGGGCTTGGCTTAGCTGATGGAAGTATAAGTAAAGTGGATTATAAAGAGTTTATATTAAAAAAAATTATTAAAGGTGCGTAAAGACGCATCTTTTTTATTGGAAAGGGTGATATTATGGCTGAACAAAGAATAATGCCTGCTTATGAAGCGATTGATGGTCGTCATGGAGCGGCTTATGCAACTATTAAGGGTAAAAGATACCTTTTGTTTCAACTTAAGAGTTTTGAGACTAAGACTGAAAAGAATAATATTGAGCTTCAAAGGCTTGGAACTACTGTTGCAGGTAATTTAACTAGTGGTATTAAGCTTGGCTGGGAAGCTGAGATGTACTACAACACTGATATATTTAGAGCTTTGGCTTTAGACTATATCAAAACTGGTAAGGAGACTTACTTTGACCTTCAAATAACTAATGATGATCCTAATAGCTCTGCTGGTCGTCATACTGTGATTTTAAGGGACTGTAAGCTTAACAATATAACTATGGCTCTTTTAAATGTTGATAATCAAGTATTGTCTGAAAAGATTGATGGTACTTGTGAAGATATTGATGCTCCTGAGTTATTTAAGGTATTGAAAGGAATGGAAGATTAATGAGTAAATTATCTAGCTTTTTAAAAGAAAATGTTAAGGAAGGCGAGAGAAAAAAAGAGGTCTTTGTCTCTGATAGATTCTCTGAGCCTATAACTATAAAACTACTAAGTCCAAAGGAGTTAGCAAGATGTCAAGATGCGGCGGTTTCTATTAAAAATAAGAGACCGTTTTTTGATACTAAAGCTTATAATATGGAGTTAATCAAAATATCTATAATTGAGCCTGATTTAAAGAGCGCTGAGCTTCAAGATAGCTACAGCGTGATGAATGAAGAAGATTTAATCAATGAGATGTTTACGGGAGCTGAATTTACTAAGATTTCAACTGAAGTAAATGAGTTTAACTCTCTTGATGAAAATATCAATGACAAAATAAATGAAGCAAAAAACTAATTAGGACAGATGATGATGCCATGCTTTGCTATCATCTGTTTATTATGACTAAGGGTAATATGAAGCCCTCTGATGTCATTAATATGAGCATTGAGGAGAAGGCTTTATACTGGGCGATGATGGCAGAGTATGGGAAAGAGATGAAGGAGGCTAGTAAGAAATGATTAATACTGAAATTAAATTATTTGATTCTATGTCACCTGTTTTGAAAAATATTATTTCATCTGTCGACGCGATGATTAAATCATTGGAGAATTGCGAAAAGGCTTCTGAAGGCATGATTGATAAGGGAGCTTTAGATAAAGCAAATGAAGCTTTTAGACAAGCAGTTGAGGGTGTTCACAGTCTTGATGAAGCGCTGATTGAAGCTAAGGTTAACAGTGAGAGTGCTGGAAGCTCTATTGAGGGGCTCTCAAGCTCTGTGGCTAATAGTGAGGGACTTATGCATAAGGCGGCTTCTGCTGCTAAGAAGCTTGCACTTGGCTATTTATCTTTTCAAGGTATAAAGAATTTTATACAGGGTGCTGATGAATTCCAAAATGTATCTACTAGGCTTAATATGGTTGCTGATAGCTTTAAAAAGACTGAAACAGAGCTTAGTGGCGTAGAGCTTATGGCAAGGATAAGAAAGAGTGCTAGCGAGTCAAGGGGCGAGTTTATGATGACAGCTGATGTCATTGGTAAGCTTGGTATGCAGGCAAGAAACGCTTTTGAATCGTCTGATGACCTTATTACCTTTGCTGAACAGCTAAACAAGAACTTTAAGATTGCAGGAACTGATGCAGAGGGTATTCGCTCTGTTATGTATAACTTAACGCAAGCCTTGGCAAGTGGTGTGCTTCGTGGTCAGGACTTAAACTCTGTTATGAGTAATACGCCTATCATCTTAGAGAAGGTTGCGAAGTACATGGACTCTGATATAAGCCAGATAAGAAAGCTGGCTGAAGAGGGTAAGCTTTCAAGTAGCGTAATTGTAAGTGCTATGCTTGATAGTGCTGAAAAGACTGATGAGGCTTTTAGGAATATGCCTATGAACTTCCACGATATTATGACTAAAATTAAAAATAGTATACAGGCTTCACTAAGTGGTGCTTTTATTAAGTGGAACGAGCTTTTAAATTCAGAGAATATGCAAAAGACTATTGAGTTTTTAATTAATCTTGTATCTGGCTTTGTAAATGTAGTTTCTGAGGTTTTTGGAGTATTGATTGATATATTCGGGCCTATACTTGGGTTTTTTAATGAATTTAGTGGAGTAATTGAGATTGCTGTTGGTGCGCTCATGGCTTATCAATTGGCTGTGTGGGCTGTTAATACGGCTATGACGGCCTTTAATATTACATGTAATGCTAATCCTATAATCTTAATAATAACAGCTGTGCTTACTCTTATTATGCTTCTTTTTAAATGGATACAGTCTTTAGGTGGTTTAACGCTTGCGTGGCTTAAGTTTAAGCTTGTTGTGCTTAATATCTTTGGTGCTTTGGGCATGGCTATAGGTGGCTTTATCGGCGTTGTAGCTAGTGCTATACTAGGGATTATACAAGTGATACTGCATGCGGTTCAATTTATGCTTAATGTTTTGATTAAGGGCATAAATCTAGTTATTAAAGGGCTTAATTTAATACCGGGTGTCAACATTGGTGAACTTGGAGAAGTAAAGTTTGCTAACGGCTTTGATGACTTTGCAAAAGGTCTTAGAGATGGCATGGGCGATATGCTTGTCAATAGTGGCAAGAGTATTGATAGCGCCTCTCAAGGTATATCAAATGAGATTAAGCTTAAAGAAGCTGAGATTGCTAGACAAAAAGAGGCTGAAAAGGCTGACCCGCTTAAGGACTTAAAAATTCCTCCATATGAAAAGGACTTAGGTTCTATTGATAAGGGTATGGGTAAGGCGGCAGGTCATGCTGGAAGCATAGATAAGAAGCTTGATGATGATTTAGAGGTCAATTCTGACGATTTAAAGGCTATACGCGATGTAATGTTTCAAAGAGCTATACAGAATTTATCGTGGGATAAAATTGATGTTCATGTGGATAACTCCTTTGGTGATGTTCATGAAACGGCTGATACGGACTCTATAATTAAATCAATTGAAGATGGATTATATGAAGCGGTTGAAAGGGTAGGTGTGATGGCATAATGAGGGCACATGATTTTTATATTGATAGCTTTAAATTGCCTATCACTCCTGAGGATATAGAAGTAAATTACAAGGGCAAGAACAAGTCTATTGACCTACTAAATGGCGATGAGCTTAATGTTTTAAATAAGCCTAGCTTAACAACTTTTAAGTTTGATTTCTTCTTGCCTAGGGATTACGCTCCTATAGTTGGTGAATATATTGAGCCTTTTACAGTTGCCCATGGCGTTGAAAAGATGATGAAGGAAAAGAAGATCATTCCTTTTATCATTATCAGGCATGATAGAGGGCTTAAGAACTCCATAATCAAGAAAGCAACTGTTGAGGACTTCTCTTATGAAGAATCGGTAGAAAATGCTCCTGGACTTATGGCATCAATCACTTTAAAGGTGTATATACCACTTAAAACGAAGGTTTTAACTGCGAAGAGTGATGGAGAGAAGACGACTTTATCTGAAGTAAATACTGCTGATAGAGAGCCTAAAGCTTCTGTCAAGGTTCGTGAAAATGAGCCGATAAATGTTGCAATTCGCAGAGGTGGTGGCAATATCAAAAACTATAAGAGAATTAAGGATAAGAATAGAATTACAAGTGTTACCCGTGATTATACAGGTAAGACGTTAGAATTAAATTAGAAAAGGGGCTTAGTGCCTCTTTTTGTACATATAAAAAGGGGGTGCTCTTGTGTATAGGATAATTATTACATCAAGGGGTGTTACTTATGAGCCTATAGTTAAAGATAGCTTTACTATTAAGAGGTCAATGGGCTTTGAGCCGTCTACGCTTGAGTTTGAACTAGTTAAGGATGAAGTAATTGATTATCAAGAAGGTGGCAATGTCAAGGTATATAATGAAGATGGCAAGATGATATTTACTGGATATATAGTGTCTAAATCAAGGGATAAGAATCAGATAATAAAAAATACTTGCTATGACAGCATGTGGTACTTTAAGAATAAGGATACGCTTAAGTTTGAGGATATGACTTATAGCGATATCATAAAAGAGGTATGCTCGCGTCAAGGTATGATTACTGGTGATATTGAAGATACTGGATATAAAATTAAAGGTGCTATACACAGAAATAAGGAGTATTTTACGATATTTAAAGATGCTTATGACATGACCTTAGCTCACAATGGAGTTATATTTACTCTTTTTGATGATAATGGCAAGATCTCTTTGAAAAAGCCGTCTTCTATGATGATAGAAAAGGCTATAACTTTTGATAATTCGTGTAATTTTAGTTACAAGACAAGTATTGAGAATAGCTATAACAGAATTAAATTATCTCACAATGATGATGAGAAGAAAGAGATGAAGTATCACATCAAGGAAGATATGAATCATATAAAAGAGTGGGGCTTAAGGCAGTATATGGCTGAAAGCTCTAAGAGTGAAGATATGGACGCGAAGGCTAGTAGATTATTAGAGCTTTTAAATAGAAAGGAGCGTACGCTTGAGATTAAGGATATTATCGGAGATTGGGACGTAAGAGGCGGCTCACTCGTTCCTGTTGTGCTTGGTGCGATTGGCGATATTGCTGTTAATAGTATGATGTTTGTCTCAAGTGTAACGCATAAGGTAAAGGATGGCATACACTTGATGACGGTAAAGGTTTACAATAAGGATATAATGCCATTAGGGGGCAAGTAATGAGTAGTAATTTAAAGACGGTAATTGAAAAGATTGCGGGCGGCGTGATTGATGAGAAGAATATGGCAAGAAAGGTATTTGCTAAGCTTATCAAGACAAGCCCGCCTACTTTTAAGCTATATGATGGAGATCTTGAGGTATCGGGTGCATTCGTTGTTACTCCTAAGTACAGGGTCTTTACGACTAAGGATATAGGAAAGGATTTTGTTCTTGAAGAGGATTTAGGTGGACAGAGATATTTTTATTGTTATCAAGCGGCCGAGGTCGGACAAAATGGACAAGAATATAGCTTTAAGGGAAGAATTGATAAGTGTAAGCTCATTGGCAAGTGTCCACATGGTGATGTAGAGGTTACGAGTGGAATTATCTATGATATGACTCATGAGGAGGGGATATAATGATACCTACGATTGATAAGGAAATTAATGAACTCTTAGAAGATAGGCTTGAGCTTGAGAGGGTAAAGCCTAGTAAGACTTACAAGATGGATATTGAAAGGGAGAGAATACGCGGCTATTGCGATGAGATTGAGGCCTTAAAACAGGCTATATATAAGGAACTTAATACTGAAAAGGGTGAGTATGTTATATATGGTAATTATGGATTAAAAAAGAAAGACCTTTTCGGAAAGGAAAAGAGATGGGCTTATATGATATTAACTGATAGGATAAGGGATGCACTAATTGATGATGATAGGATAAATGATGTGCATAATTTTTTATATATTGATGAGATGAGCAAGAAGGATAATTTGTGCTTGAGTTTTGTAGTTGATAGTATATATGGTGAATTTGAAGTAAGTGAGGTGATTAGGCTTGCCTAAGTATTATGCTGAGGACATACTTAAAAGATGTATGTCGAGGATATCGGATGAGATGGATAAGAGAGAAGGCTCTGTTATATATGATGCTTTAATGCCTGCTTGTATGGAACTTGAAGCTTTATATTTTGAACTTGATGAGCTATACGCAAACGCCTTTGCTGATACGGCTAATTTTGATTATCTTAAGAGATTAGGTAAAGAAAGAGGTATTGAAGCATATAAGGCTACTAAGGCGATAATTCGAGGGGAATTCTCGGATAAGGTTAAAATAGGAGATATATTTTTCATAAACAAGCTAAGGTATATAGTAAGTAGTGAGTGTGAACAGAGAGGTTCTTTTTATGAAGCTGATTTAATCTCTGAACAGGCTGGCAGTGAATATAATTTACAAAGTGGCAATTTAAGTCCTTTGTTTGGATATTATGAAGTGGCAAGAATAAAGGAACTCTTAAAGCCTGCTAAAGATGATGAAACGCTAGAAGAGTTTAGAGAAAGATATTTTAAGGAAGTAAGAAAGAAGAACTTCGGAGGAAATATTGAAGACTATGAACGCTGGACTATGGCTCTTGATGGCGTTGGTGCTGTTAAGGTCTTTCCTATATGGCAAGGCGGGGGAACTGTTAAGGTGGTTATAACGGGTTCTGATGGCCTTACTCCATCGTCCAAACTGATTGATGATGTGCAGACGGCTCTTGATCCTGTTAAGAATCATGGAAAAGGTGTTGGTATTGCGCCTATTGGCCACACTGTCACTGTTGTAGGTGCTACACCTAAAAAGGTTGATGTCAAGGTCAAGATGGTGTTTCAAGCTGGTTATGGCAAGGACAATACTTTAGAAGTAGTTAAGAAGGTAGTCAGTGAGTATATCAAGGAAGTAAGAGATGGCTGGGGCAAGCGTCCTCTTGTTTTAAGAAGCTCTAATTTAATAAGTAAATTTCTTGAGTATGACAAGTATTTTGTCGATTGCGAGTATGTATCTTTTAATGATGAGAATATAAGGCTTACGTTTGAAGAGGAAGAAGTGCCTGTAATTGGTGAGGTAAGCTTTTTAGATAAAGTGCCTGATGGTGTATGTAGGGCTTGATTAGTTTTTCCTAGGGTGATATAATATGGGTGGAAGAGGTTCAAGAAGTGGTATAAAGAGTTATACTTATGGGACTGAATATTATTCTGTTGGTCAGATAGATAATGTTAAGTTTATTAGGCAAAGAACAATAGCTATTAAGCTTCCATTAGAGACAAGAAGTAACAATAGAATTTACTTTTTGCTAGATCGTGACAATAGGCTTAAGAAGGTTGGATTTTATAATGAGGAAGGTAAGCAAACTATAAGAATTGATGTGTTAGGTAAGGCTCACAAAGGGATTGATACACCTCACGCACATGATGCTCATTATGATGACAAGGGCTATGTTAAGTTTGACGATGCAAGGGTTTTATCAAAAAATGAAATTGATATTTTAAATAAATATAGAAAGGAAGGATTGAAATATGGCTTTATCAGAAAGACATAATTCCAGTGAATATCTAGATACTACAAGGTATACTGGTTGGGAACTGGCAGGTAAGGTTGATAACTATGATGATTTAATCGAGGAGTTAGTTTATTGTCAAGAACTGGGTCTTTATTTTAGAGGATATGAGTATTATTTTGAACCATACACTTACTATGCTGGCGATGATGGAGTTGGTTACTTAGTAGGTGGAAAGCTTAATATGGACGGAGACTATGTTGAGTTCTTCGATGTTATGAATGTTGAGGAGCTTGCAGAGGCAAGGATATTTGATGGGCTTAAATTGATTGATGCGTATAAGGAAATGATGTATATTAATTATTGATATATGGAGGGATTTTAACAATGGAGATTAAACTTAATTTAGATATGGTAAAGGTCATCAAAAATATTGTTTCTACTTCTGCATGTGCTCCATATGAAACAAGAACTAAGGATAGAATTTATGCTTATGTAGGACATGACGACAGAATGAGGTCTATTAACTTTTATGACGATTATAAAAGAAGTGCAAGGATAATGATTTATGGCAATAAAAGGTATTTAGCTGACAGGGTTTACAAAGTTCCATATATTGAATATGGAGACGGCAGCTGCGATTATATTGATAATCTTGACATACCTATGATGAATTTTTTAGCTGAGCTTAATGAAGTGTTTAGCTTCAATTGTAATTGCAAGGATAAAATTGACTATATGAAGCATCGTTTTGTTTTTAAAAGTTTTGATGACTGGGTAGAAAACAATTTGTGTACTTTAGATGTTTCTTCTTTTATCTATGCTGATAAAGTTTATACTCTTAGTTTTGTACCATATGACATTGAAATGAAATTAAGGGAGAATGAAGGCAAACCAGAGAGGGCAAAGAGTAATATCGTTTATGATTATAATATGGAGCAGTATTATTATTTGTGTGAAAATGATAGGCTTATTTATACTGGTTCTTTGATTGACATACTTAATGAGCCTTTGCTCGATGGTATGTCTGTCAAGGATAGATATGATGAGCTTATAACTCTTGATGTGTAGGTTTTTGTTTTATGGCGTACAAACGATTTACTAATAATTTAGACAAATTACATTATACTGACAAAGGGGCTTTCGATATTCCAAGATTAGCTCCTTTTATTATGAGTAAAATTCCTAAGAAGTGGATAGGTTTTAATGAGGTGAATTCTTTTAAGGGCGATAGGTCTTTAACTGGGGTTCACTTTTTTATTGATGACTATCAGTTTGAAAGGCTTTGGAACTGTCCATCTAAATATATTTCTATGATTAAAGAGTATGCTTGTGTTATTGCTCCTGACTTTTCTATGTATGAGGATATGCCTTTTGCTATGCAGCTATGGAATCTATATAGATCTATGTACTTGGCCAAGCTATTTGAAGCTAATGGTGTAAAGGTTATAGCGAACCTTATGTGGTCTAGTAAGATTTTCATAAGTGATATATATGTAAAGAATTCTACGGCTGCTGTTTGTAGTACTGGTATTAGGGACAAGATGAAATTTAAGGATGAATTAATGAAGATGATTGACATAATAAAGCCTAAGAAGCTTATATATTTTGGTTCTAAGATAGATGGCTTAGATGCAGATTATTATTTTGATATAAACAATGAACGCTTTGGGGGTGATTAAAATTAGTGTTAGAATTGCTAGAAGGGTTGAGCTTTTAAATTACACGGATTACGATGTGATTGGAAAGGCGAGAGAATTTTATGCGAGGGTTAAGGCGGAAAATCCTGAGTTCAATCTGATGTGGGATGAGTTTTACAGGACTTTGAGAAATACTTTAATCTTGGAAGCTGATGAGGAAGGGATAAGGCGCTGGGAAGAGATGCTCGGGATTATACCAAGTGGGGGTCTTGAGGATAGAAGATTAAAAGTGTATATTGAGTGGAATTCTACTGTTATATGGACGGATAGGACGCTTAGACAGTTCTTGGATTTATTTTTAGGTAAAGGTACTTATGAGATGGAGCTTATTTATGATAAGTATGCGCTGAAGATTAAATTACGTCTTGGTAAAACTAAGGTAGGTTACAATGCTTTACTAAATGAGCTAAGGAAGATAATACCTGCAAATATTGAGATGTTTACGACTATAGAAATAAGTAGTGATTTATTCGTAGCAGGATTAAGGCGTAGACATATGCACATGACTTATAAGCCATATGAGCCAACGGAAATAAATAGCAAGCTTGACGCGTATGTTGCGGGATATTTGATAAATACTGTGATAGAATCGTGGCCAATACAAGCACATGGTAATTTAGTATCTAAGGGTGAAGAGGGCTACTTAGCTAGCGATATAGGATATATAAGGGGTGAAATGATTGAGTGATTTAAAGAAAATTAGGGTGCAGCATGTGGACAGAGACGCAAAAGGCGTAGAAATTAAAACTGACGTGGACGTTATAACTGATGCGGACTGCATAACGATGGACGATGGGGACTTAAGAAGCGGCGTAAAAAAGATGATTAATGACAGGATAGGCGAAGTCATTGATGGAGCGCCTGAAGAGCTTGATACGCTGAAAGAAATAGCGACGGAGCTGGAGAAAAATCAATCGGGTGTGAGTACAATACTAAAAAAGCTTGAAGCGAAGATTGATAAGTCTGTTTTTGATGAAGAGGTGAAAGGCTTTAGGGGTAATATTGTTGATTTAGAAAACGCTATGGAGCATAATCAAGACGTAATCGAAGAAATGACAGATCGTATGTATGAAGAACTTGAGAAAGAAATAGAGTTAAAAGTCGACAAGGTAGAGGGAAAAGGCTTATCTACTAATGATTTTACTAATGAGTATAAAAATAAGATTGACACTATAGAAGCTGGGAATGTGGACTTATCGGGATACGCTAAGACGACTGATATAGCTGACTTTAAAAGATGTATAGTGATTAGTGGGTCTGATTACGCTGCTTTATCGGACGCTGAAAAGAACCGTGCTGATACTTTGTATTTCTTACTATAGGGGTATTTTATGATTGTTACTGGAAATATTAAGAAGATAATGTATATGGGCAAGGAAATAAGCGAGGCTAGGAATACTGATAGAACTGTATGGGTGAAGCAAACTGTAAAGCCACCGCCACCGCCTAAGCCATGTTCGACAACTCATCAATCTGGATCTGGTGGCTGTCAAACGCGGTGTGAAAAATCAGCTCAATCTGGCTGTCATACATCTTGTGAAAGGGCTATTCAATGTGGCACTTGTGAAACTAATCTAAGCTGTCTTCAACAATGTGGCAACTGTCTTTATAATTGTCAAAATAATCAAGTTTCTGAATCATAAATTTTGTAAAAGATATAAATAACACTTGACACGTAATATAA